>ORJL010012559.1_pt1 | contig 11672 bp, 10 predicted proteins | sample 1779941 | NCBI WGS metagenome assembly ORJL01 (sample SAMEA104232317, study PRJEB22302) | groundwater metagenome | biome: forest; feature: aquifer; material: groundwater | place: USA | collected 2011-08-07 | depth 5.8 m | reverse complement strand
ACTGTAAGCACTTATCGGTTGGTGATACGACCACGTGATCGCCGATCGTTGACCTTTACTCGGTTCTGCGGTAATCGGAATTTTCAACGGCGAGAGATAGTGATCAACTCGGCGAAACTGCAGTTTATTTTTCTCATCAATACCCCAACTGGACTGTCTCGGAATGCGAAAGGCAGGATGATTCAACATGACAACAAGCGTTCCATGTGGTGCTAAACGTTCTGCAGCTTGTTTCAATGCGAGCTCGGGTTCTTCGATGTTCTGCAATGCCAGCACAATAGCCGCATGGGTAAAATCTTTTTTCTGAATGGGGAGTGGTCGCATCACATTACCAACCGCAACATGGTGATTGGGATTATGGATCTGCGTTTTTGCGTATTGTATGAGCGAGGGTGAGATGTCTATGCCTTGATAATACACGCTTGGTGGGATCTGTCGTTCCAAAACCCCTTGGCCGCACGCAAGATCGAGTATAGAAGAGTTTTCGGAAAGATTCAGCAACCGCAATACCGCCGGAATGACCACGTGTTGGTGATAGTAGTTGCCACTTTCACCCACAGTTTTTGCGTACCACTTGCTCACCGGTTGCCATGAAGTGTTTTGACGATTGACGCTTGTTGGAGGTGGATTCATGTGTGGTTTCACATCGGTAGCAAAAAGTTTGCGATGCCGCTAATAATTGGTCGAATGAGATAGCTCACCGGCGACTGACTATTCCCGAAAGGGAAGATGAGAAAAATCAAAATAATGAACCCATATCGATGGAGAAAGAGATCAAGCTCCCGTCCAGTTTCTGGCGGCAGGATGCCGATGAGGATTTTTCCACCATCAAGTGGATGAATCGGGATTAAGTTAAAAATAGCAAGAGAAATGTTCATGAAGATAGTAAAGATGAGCGTGCTGATGAGAAAGCTCGGCATAGCCATACCAGTTGTCCTCAAGAGTATTGCTAACATGGTGGCCAAAAGGAGATTGCTGACTGGTCCGGCCAACGCTATAAGCGTGGTATCTCGCTGTGGACGCTTGAGATTGTATGGATCAAACTCAACAGGTTTTCCCCAGCCAAATCCTGCAATAAATAGGAGGAGAGTGCCGATGGGGTCAAGGTGACGAAGAGGATTAAGCGTGAGGCGTCCCTGAAGGCGCGGCGTTGGGTCGCCAAGATGGTCGGCCATCCACGCATGAGAAAACTCGTGAATAGTGAGAGCGACAACAAGTGAAATGATCTGCAACAGAGTAACGAATGGATTGGAAAATAACGTGGAGAGCATGGTGGTATTGTAGCATCCATAAACCTAAACCCAAACCTGGCAAGATCGCTTGTCACATCCCTAGAGGTTGTGGTATCATCCACCTCTATGGCAGTGTGTGCAATATGTTTTAAATCAGTCAACATCGGACACCTCGTGTCTCACGCGAAAAATCGAGTGCGCCATTTGCGTAAACCGAATCTGCATAGCGCACACATCCTGGTAAGCGGCGCTAAGCGTAAAGTGATGTTGTGCACGCAGTGCAAGCGGAAGGCGAGAGTTGTCGGAAAAAGTGAAAGCAATAAATCTCCTAAGAAAAAGGGTGATAAATAATCACTTTTCCGTTAGCAACCCAAGAAGCTCGTAAAAATCTTTTGACAAAATAATGATAAGTCCTAGAATATAGCTATATATTCAGAGTAGAAGGAGGTAACTATGCCAGCGCCCAGAACCAGTGAAACTATTGCATTAGAACGAAAGATAGGAGAAGAGAGTGGGAGAATTAAGTCACGTTATGGTTTTGCCTTGAGTCGTCATGGATACTCCGCAGAGGTCACAGCACTTAGAAAAACTCTCACAGAAGCCGCCTTAGCTTCAAAAGGTGGTCATAGAATAAATATTAATCTTAGGAAGCCCGATGGAACAGGAATAAAACTAGTTTACAGTGCAGAAGCAGCAGCTATTCTTAGCGCAGTAGGATTAGGGGCATCGAAAGTCATTGAGTTAATGCAATCAGCTCCAGATTCTCTCCCTGGTTTACTCACAAAATTAGGAATCGGCATCCTCGTGGGAGGGGGTACGCTCGTTACGACAATTACTTTTGCAAAACTTCGACGTGAAAGAAAACAGTCTGAACAATCGATACGCGAAGCAATTGCAGAAGCAAGCGCCAAAATTCCAGGAGAAGCTGAAGCACTTCAAAAAAGTTTAGACGAGGCAGAGCATGAAACATATAAGCGGATGGCAAATCTTCAAATTAGACGTGCATTAAAAAATGCTGCATATCGTTTTAATGATGAGAATATTGAACTCTTAAACAAAGTAATCGCTCATCTTATTGAGGTGCTCTCAACTCCAAGTAATACTATAAATACTGGGATTGAAGCGGATTTAAAAGAAAAAGGATTACTATCCGGATCAATTTTTAGTAACAGTGTAAAAATTGCTGGTCCAGATTATAGCCAAAACATCACACAAGAACAACGATTACGAGCTATTCTTGAAATAATTCAGCATGGGAGGAATAGTTTTATCAAGGAAACGGAAGTTTAACACAGCCATATTTTTTGTGGTTTCTGTCCTTCAAGTTGCGAGGAAGTGATAATACATTTTGATTTTTGCATAACCATTTCCAAAATTTTTAACCTTTCATTTCGTACATTTCTTGTCCATACTCCAGGCCACGGACTTAACGCTCGTACCATTTGATTAAGAAATTGTGGAGTATGGGGAAGTGTATATTCTCGTAACAGGGGAACATTTTCTTCAGAAAAAACTTTCCCTTCTCGTGCTTTTTCTATTGCCTCGATCGGCACAAATCCGTCGTCTTTGGTGAACTTGCGGGTGGTTGGGGTAGGAGCTTCGGCAGTCTGCGGCAAAATCTTTATAGAGCCTTTCACAAATGGTTCAAGAACTTGAATTAACAGCTTTGCACCAACTCGAAAACAACGATTCAACAATATAGGCGTTGTGTCGCGTTCCTCAATCTCAATCTTTTTTTGCGCAACAATTCCGCCCATGTCAAATCGCTCATTCATCGCGATAATGCTTACGCCCGTTTCATGGTCGCCAAACAAAATTGTAAAGGGAACCGGTGTCGCACCACGCCATCTTGGCAAGAGTGAGGGATGAATGTTTAACGCGCCATTCTTTGGAAAGCGCAGCAGCCAGCCGGGAATAAGGTACCCAAAATCTGCGACAATCAACAGATCAATTGCTAGTAAATCATTTAATATTATCTTGTTCTGTAAACCTTCTTTATCAACATTGATCACTGGAATTGATCGTTTCTGCGCCCAACCTTCTACAACACACGGCGTCACAACTTTCTTCCGACCAACGGGTTTTGGAAATGGACATAACACACTACTAATAGTATGTCCGGCTTGTACAAGTGCTTCGGCGACAAGGACTGTGGTGGAAGGTGTACCAGCCAGTAAAATATTCATACCCATCCAATCTATCCAAGAGCCCGAATAATGTTTCTGTCGATCTCGATCATTTTTCCTTTGCGAGACTCAAAAAATGGCAACTCATACTTCAACACATAGTCGATAAACAACACACCATCAAGATGGTCGAGTTCATGTTGAATTACTCGAGCAAAAAATCCTGCAAATTTCTCGGTTTTTTCTTCAAACTGTGGCGTGGTATATCGCAGTGCTATCCAAGAACATCGCGGAACTGGTCCATATAAACCTGGGATGGATAAACAGCCCTCTAGGATAGGATCATCAGGATTGGGGCCAAAAGTGCGGTCTTGAGAGTTTTCAACAATCTCTGGATTGATGTATGTTGCAAGTTTTGCTTGTTCTTTTTCTTTCTCGTCTGGACGGCTTTGATCCAATGTGTTAGAAGAATTTGGGAGATAGGTCGAAAAGATGCGCAGATTTTTACCAATCTGAGGCAAGGATAGTCCAACACCCTTGGGATGCACTTTTTTTTCCAGCGTTTCCCCAAGATTAGCGATGTGTTTGTTGATGAGATCAAGATTTTTCGTAAGATCAACAGCAACGCTCTTTGCCCGAAGGATTGGATTGGGAACGGTAAGAATGGATTTGCGCATGTGTGTATTTTACACCGAACGAGAATTTAGTTTGGGGTGCTCTCAATCCTCTTTAATTGGTCTCTCGCCCCATCGTAGTTTGGCTTCATCTGCAACGCTTGTTTCAATAGGGTAATCGCAAGATCTTTGTTTCCTAACCCCTCATGAATGAGTGCTCGATTGTAGGTAAGCTTAGGATCTGTTGGAGCAAGTTCTTGCGCTTTATCGAGCGTTTTGAGTGATTCCTGAAGAAGCGCGGGAGCAATTCGGGAGAGTGAAATAAAAACTTGTGCTTGTGATCGATAAAAATTGAGATTGACTGGGTTGGACGCCATCATCAGAGTAGATTCGGTAATAGCAAGTTCGCCTAATTGTGCTGCCATGGTTGCGTTGTTCTGCTGGTATACAGTAAGCGTGAGCTCTGCAGCGGTTTTTGCAACAGCTTCATGAAAAACGCCTTCGTTGGTTGGTGAAATCTTGACTGCTTGTTGCAACTCCTTCAACGCTTCTAATCCTTGGTTTGCAATGAGAAGCTGTTTGCCGCGTGCATAGGCCACATCGGCTCGCCACATGTTGATAAACATAATCAGAAGATAGAGTGTTGTGATACCGATACCACAGCACAAGATCCATTGCCAAGTCTTGGTTCGTATTTTTGATTGACGACTTTTCCCTTGGAAGTCAAGTTGGAGTTCTTGCTGAATATTTTTATCGCTCAATACATATAAAAATGCAGGGATAAGATAAAACAGTATCGAAACAACAACAGTGGAAAAGCCAAAAAAATTTGAGACATGCAGCGCTGTATACGCAAACATCCACGCGGCAATAGTAAGTGGTGATTCGTTGGCATGGCGGAAAGCCCACACGTACACCCAGCCAATCATAAGAAGATAAGCAGTGAATCCAACTGTTCCAGTTGTTGCGAGATAATTCAAAAACTCGTTGTGAGCCTTATTGTACAAAAAGTCCCATTCAGAAAGAGTGTTGTGTTCCATCGGGCGGTCTTTGTAATAGCTGTAGGCAAATGTTTCAACGCCGGAGCCGAAAATGGGATACCGTTTCCACACTTGAATCGCGCCGCGCCACACCACTTTACGAATGTCTCCGGATTCGGAACCGCCAACGTCGAGCTGTGTCCCTGACTGCGCGGGAGTAGGAGTTGTGGTAGGTTGTTGAGTTTGTGGCGCAGGTGTTTTATTCAGCCGACCAATAATTACGGACAGTTTCGGTGTGAATGGCGTTCCAAAGATGATGATAAGCCCCAAACATATAACGGTGCCAACTCCTGCGGAGTAGAGTATTGATCGCAAAGTATGTTCAGTCGTTTTTTTCTTTTTCTGCTGAACACTCTGTTGCGCATCCAAAGAGTGCTGTCGATACAGACCGATAAGCATGTAGACGACGTACGCCACCACTCCCAATGCCAGTCCCACCAATCCGGAACGGGAACCAGTAAACAACAATGTCGAAAAATACAGGGCTATAAGACCTGTAAAGAGCAGGCGCCACCATATTCCTGGTTTACTAAACAGTTCAATAAGGCGAGTTCCGGCAAGCGGAAGAATCATAATGAGATATGCCGCAAGCCAGTTTGGCTGTCCAAATGGACCAAATACGCGGGATTGAACGTCTTGAATCCAGCAGGCGACGTCAAAGTTGCCGGTGATGAACAAACAACTGAATGAATGCCCAAAATGTTCCATGAACGCATAAAACGCCGAGAGTGTTGCGCCAAGAAAAAGAGTTCCGAGCAAACTTTTTACCTCAATACGTTTAACATTATTAATAAATGCGTAATACAGCACGATATATGCCGTAATTGAAAGGAGTCCACCATTGAATCGCGAATAGTATCCAAAAATTGAGGTGTGCTGATGAATAGAGAAGAGCGTTGAAAGAAGTTGTGAAATATAAAAAATCGCTATAGGAATATCGAAAGACGTTTTTTTCCAGAGAAGTTTTTTCTCAAGGATCATGCGGACAATCCAAACTCCAAAAATGAGCGAAGTAAGAATATAGGTGAGAATAATTTTATTGAACTCGAAAAGCTCGTCGTTTGCTGCGGTAAAAAACAGCGGGACGAGCAAAAAAATGAGATGGAAAAAAAATACGACCGTTTTTCGCATCGTGCTAGGATAATAGCATGAGTTTGGCAGTTTTCACTATATGACCAAAGATACGTTAAACGTTTTTATGTTCGATATTGTTCAAAAAATTCAGCAGATGTTTATCCATATGTTTGTCCAAGACATCGGCATTGATCTTGGGACCGCGAATACCGTAGTACACGTGCGTGGCGAGGGAATTGTGATTCAAGAGCCGTCGGTTGTCGCACGCAATCGAGCAACTGGGGATATTTTGGCAATTGGAGATCAAGCTAAACGCATGATCGGAAAAACACCAAAGGGTATCGAGGCGATACGCCCGTTGCGCGATGGGGTGATTGCAGATTTTGATGCGGCCGAGGCATTGCTAGCGCACGACATTCAGGTAGTTACCGAGAAATATAGGCGTATTCCATATATTTCTCAACTACTCACGCGTCCGCGCGTGGTGATTGGGATTCCGTCTGGGGTGACCGAGGTGGAGCGACGAGCTGTGCGAGCCGCTGCACTTTCTGCCGGTGCATTTCAGGCTTTTTTGATCGAGGAGCCGATGGCCGCCGCCATTGGGGCTGGTCTAAACGTTGAAGAGCCTGAAGGTCGCATGATTGTGGACATCGGCGGTGGGACAACCGAGATCGCGGTCATTTCTTTAGGCGGCATTGTGCTCAACAAATCATTGCGGATAGCAGGGGATGAGTTTGATGAAGCGGTGATCTCATTTGCCCGGATGCGATATGGATTACTGATTGGCGAAGCAACTGCTGAACAAACAAAGATTTCGATTGGAAGCGCCTCGCCATTTGAAGAGAAAGTGGATAAACAACACGCATATCAGCACGTGATTCGTGGTCGTGATGTGGAGTCTGGTTTGCCAAAATCAGTGAAGATTAATAGCATGGAACTGCGTGAGGCATTGGCGCCCACAGTGCAACAGATCATCACTGCCATTATGGAAACACTTGAGGAGACACCACCGGAACTTGTTGCCGATATCATGAAAACCGGAATCACCTTGGCTGGTGGGAGTGCACAATTACGCGGTTTAGAACAACGTGTCGCCGAGGTTACCACGATGCCTGTCTGGACTGTGAAAGAACCACACCTCGCCGTGGTTCGCGGGTGCGCAGAGTTATTGGACAAACCAGCCTTGTTGAAAAAAGCACAAGTTGGGGGAGGACTGCGTTGAAGCCGCTTATAGTTGTGTGTGGTATTGCTGTTCTTTGTATCTTGGCCGATCGATTTGGATCACTCAAGCCAGTAAGGGCGAGGTTGGAGCGGATGGTGATGCCGTTTGTGGCGAGTGCCGGTCAGGCGCGAGCTATGGCTTTAGTTCCTCAACAGTTTTTGGTAGATAGGCAAAAGCTTGTAGATAAAGTGAGTGAACTTGAACAAAAACAGGCAGAGTTCATTGCTGCCCAGCAACAAGCCAAAACCGATCAAGACGAATTCACAACATGGAAGGAAAATCATCAGCTTAGTGAGAAATTTGTTTCAACATCGTTACTATTGGCGAACCGCGCAGTGCTTCCGATTGGATTAATGCAAGGAGTTCAGCCCGGTGCTATGGTTATTGCGCATGGAGCCATGATTGGTACTGTGATCGAGGTTCAACTCCAGTTCGCATTTGTAGAGTTACTTGAAAGTACACAGAATAAACTGTCGGTGCGTGTACGTGAACTCAACGCTGTCGGGCTACTAGAAAAGGATGGCTCGACAGTTATCCTTTCGCATATAAACTCACCGTCTCATTTGGAAAAAGGTCAGGTTGTTACCACAACGGGTAATGGGGAAGGGATTCTGCCGTTTATTCCTTTAGGGAAGATCTTTCGTGTGATAAACTCAGCCTCCGAACCTTTTCAGCGTGCCGAACTTGAATTTCTTGTTCATCCCACAAATGGTATGACTGTGAGTGTATTACAGACAGGATCTACTACACCCACTCAAACAACTGGGGGATTGCAATGAGAATATTTTTTTTTGCTGTAGTTTTTTTATTTGCCATATGGCTAGAATTGACATTTGGTCTCGGTGGTTTGTTTTTTGCAGTCGCTGTTCTAGCCTTTTCATGGAATAGCAGCGAAAACTGGGTTCTCGCAATATGCTTTTGTATCTCAGCTGGAGTAGCAGATTTGGTGTTTGGCCGAGTATTCGGTCAAACAGCTTTGGTAATCGGAATTGCACTCATGTTTTGGCATGGTGTACAGAATTTGTCGCGATGGCGACTTCTTGCCTATATGGTTTTGGGAACTGCATCAACGTTTTTCCTTTCCCTATCATCACCATGGCAACCATCGTGGTTAAAAACATATGTCGCGCTTATTAGCATGTGGGTTATTGTACGTACCTTGCATCTGCAGCGAGGTTCACGGGAACGACACATTCAATGAATGTACTGAAATATTTTTCACGAACGTACTGGTTGATTTTGGTTATGCTGTGTGTATTCAGCATATTTATCATGCGAGCTATTCAGCTCCAGGTGATTCAAGGTCAACAGTTGCGATCCCAAGCCGATGCCAATCGATTTTTTACGCGCTATTTGCCGGCATCCCGCGGTGTATTTCGTGATCGCAACGATGTGGTGCTAGTGAAAAATTCCCCGTTGTATAAAAAGGCTACAGCAGAAACTGCGTTCTCGCCATACCCCAAGTTCGTGGAAGTTCCAGAGCAAGAAGCGCTTCAATTATTATCTAAAGACGAGCGCAACATTGTGATAGACCAACAGCGTACCTATCTTTTTGGTGCTGCTCTAGCCTCGGTGTTGGGATATGTTGGCGAGGCGACAGCCGATGAGCTCAAACAAGGTCTGCCATATTATCTTGGTGAAAGTGTTGGTCGGGTTGGTTTAGAAAAAACATTTCAGCAGCAACTTGCTGGTCGCATAGGGAAAGAAATTTTCGAGATGCAGGCGAGTGGGAAGTTGTTGCGACCGGTGAATCGCGAGAAACCAATTGTAGGAGTTGATCTTCGTTTAACAATAGATGCCTCGTTTTCTGCATTTGCGTATGAACAATTTAATGGTCGTCGTGGCGCTATTGTCGCCAGTGACCCTCAAACAGGCGAAATCTTTGCTTTGGTAAGCAGTCCATCTTTTGATCCTGCACACATAGCCGATGCACTCAAAGATTCAAACATGCCCATGCTTCAACGTGCGGTTGCCGGCCAGTATCCTCCAGGATCAACGTTTAAGTTGATGACTGCTTTGAGCGCATTACAAAATGGTGCGATTACCGCAGATACTTCGGTAAACGATGAAGGAACGCTCAAAATTGGCGAGTTCTCTTTTGGAAACTGGTATTTCTCGCAGTATGGTCGGGTGGAAGGCGAAGTGAAACTTATTAAAGCGATTCAACGCAGTAACGACATTTATTTTTACAAGGTTGCAGAGTGGGTTGGTCCAGCTAAACTTGCAGCATTTGCACGACTATTCCATTTTGGTCGTCCATTAGGGATAGAATTGTCTGGTGAAGCTGCTGGTACCATACCAGATCCCGAATGGAAGGTGAAAACGGTAGGTGAGCCCTGGTACTTGGGTAATACCTATCACATGGGGATTGGGCAGGGAGATGTCTTGGTTACTCCACTGCAGTTGAATCAAATGACGGCTGCTATTGCATATGGCGGAGTTTGGTGCAAACCCCACCTCTTATATCAGGACAACGTTCAGTGCGAGGACTTAGGAGTCTCTCCAGAACATCTTGCATTGGTTATAGAAGGGATGAAAGCTGCTTGCTCTCCTGGGGGAACGGCCTTTTCTTTTTTTGATAAAAAACCAGTTGAGGTTGCATGTAAAACAGGTACTTCAGAGTTTGGACCGGAGGATGAAAAGGGACGCCGCAAAACACATGCCCTTATTACTCTTATGGCACCCGCTGACAATCCGTCAATCGTTCTCACAGTGTTATTAGAAGCAAACGAAGAACACCCTTTCTTAGAGGGTTCGGCCGATGCTGGCCCGATCGCAAAAAAAGTTTTGACGTGGTGGATGGAACACCATCAATAACAAAAGAACGGGTAGGTCGGGCCTACCCGTTAAACTACCATTAACCTACCACTTTCCTTTTTGTAATCGATCGGTAAGGTTCGCGCGATAGAGTATGGGAATGACTTCTCTCGCTTTTACTCATACTGTTTATCCTGGTGATTTGGGATATCCCTCGCTTTTGGAACCTCTAGACGATCGTCCTGCAAAACTTTTCTTTCGCGGTTCCGGTATCCAACCAAACGACAAATGTATAGCGGTTATTGGTACGCGCAGGATGACGGCGTACGGCAAGTCCGCGACAAAGAGTTTTGTGCGCGATCTTGTTTTAGCGGGTTTCACCATAGTTTCTGGATTGGCTACTGGCGTAGATGGTCAAGCGCACCAAACTGCTTTGGATTTTGATGGAAAAACAATTGCAATCATGCCCAGCGGGATCGATGTGATTACACCAATAGAGCATACCAATCTTGCCGCTACTATTATAAAAGCCGGCGGCGCTATCTACTCCGAGTACGAGCCCCAACAGCAACCGGCAAAGTTTCACTTTCATGTTCGCAACCGCATCATTGCAGGAATAAGTATGGGTGTGCTTGTGATTGAGGCGGGAGAACGGTCTGGTACGGCAATCACGGTTGGCCATGCGGGCAGATATGGTCGATCGGTGTTTGCTGTGCCTGGACCGTGGACCAATCCATACAGCGAAGGGACAAAGGCGATGGTGAACATGGGTGCCAAGTTGGTCACAAATATTCAGGATATCCTTGAAGATTTACACTTGAGTTTGAGTCCTATCAATAGTTCCCATAAATCCACACTCCTTTTTGAAACTTCTGATGAAGAAAAAATATATAGAGTTTTAGAAAACAACGGCGCGAGCTCCCTCAATACAGTTTTGCAGCATACACATCTTCCATTGCATGACACACAAATAACACTCACCGAACTTGAACTACGCGGGCTCATAGAGCAGAAATTTGGGGAGTATATGGTCGCATGACGAATGCCACTTTCCTGAAGTGCAAAACTCGTGTGATACACTAGGCGCTATGCAACTCGTCTTGGTAGAGTCTCCAACAAAAGCCCGCAAACTCTCGCAATTTCTCGGGAAAGAATTTGCTGTGGAGGCGAGTATGGGACACATACGCGATCTTCCAAAGCACAAGTTGGGTGTTGATGTTGACCACAATTTTGAGCCGGAGTATGAACTTTCCGAGGGCAAAAAACTTGTGGTAGCAAAGCTCAAAAAACTTGCTATTTCTGCGGATCGCATTATCTTGGCAACAGACCCCGATAGGGAAGGTGAGGCTATTGCTTGGCATCTTTCCGCGTTGTTAAAACCTGCAAAATCGCCAAAGGGAAAAGGAAAAAAACCGGTCGAGTTTGTGCGTTCAACTTTCCATGAGATCACCAAGGAAGCGGTGCAACACGCGATAGATAACCCCGGCGCATTAAGTCAAGAGTTGGTAGATGCGCAGCAGGCGCGCCGAGTGTTAGACCGTTTGGTGGGGTATTACTTGTCTCCAGTACTCTGGAAAAAAGTGCGTCGAGGGTTGTCTGCAGGTCGT
>ORJL010115941.1_pt1 | contig 11674 bp, 8 predicted proteins | sample 1779941 | NCBI WGS metagenome assembly ORJL01 (sample SAMEA104232317, study PRJEB22302) | groundwater metagenome | biome: forest; feature: aquifer; material: groundwater | place: USA | collected 2011-08-07 | depth 5.8 m | reverse complement strand
GGAAGAGCCGCGTCTCCAATCAGCCGATTCGGCCACAAGTTCACCACGTCAATCTCCAGCCGGTTTCCCGCCGCCCGCACCGCCTTCGTGATCTCGACCTGCCACGGCGCCGTCCAGACCACGCCCAGATTGCGACCGTTGAGTCGGACTTCAGCGACGTTCTTGACCTTGCCCAGATCGAGGTAGAGTCGCTTGCCTGAGCCGCGTGCAGCCTCCGGCAGGTCGAAGTTCCGCGTATAGGTTGCCTTTCCGGAGTAATAGCGAATCCCCGGCTCAGGCCGCCGCGTCCAGTCTTCAAGCCGCTCGAAGGACGCCGACTCCGGGCCGCCCCACCTCGGATCGAACTTCACCGTCCATGCTCCACCCAGCTCGGTGACCATAGCAAGAATGGGGAAGTTGCGTCGCTTCGTGACCGGCGCGCTTGCGGACTCGCGAAACACGACGAACCACGATTGCCGCGGCGCGAACTCCAAGGGCACCACCGTTCGCCCGCCTTCTTCGCGGAAGTCCGCCGCCTGCCAACGCTCGCCAGTGACCGCATCCCAGATCTCCGGCTGGCGACCCCGCACACGAAAGACGCAGTCCGCTTTCTCCGGCCGGCTCCGTTGATTCGAGACAAAGTAGATGTCGCCGCCTGGGAGGGTGCGGTGAATGAAGTCCAGCGAGGCGCCGGGCATCTCGCCATGCGACTCGAAATCCGGCGGAGCGCCGAGCGATGCGAGTGTCTCGGCCAGCGTCTTTCCCCAGATGATATGGCCTTGACCGAACTTGTGCTCCTTCATCCCCTGCCCATCCACGTTTCCCCAGAGTTCATCGGCCAGCTTCTTCACTTCTTCGTCGCATCGCGGGTAGTCCGTCAAACCCGGAGCGCGCTGCGGCTTCGGCCCGACCACGATCGCGCCGGCGCCAACCAGTTCCTCAATTTTGCGGAGCACGCCCGGAGACATCGTCCGGCGCTCGGGCAGCACAAGCACCCGGTAACTCATTCCATCGGGCAAAACCAGCCGCCCATCTCTGACGCTCAGCCGCCGCAGGAGCACGTCCGCGTTGATGGTATCGCAGTCGTAGCCGGTCGGCAGCGAAGGGCGCGCTTGAGTTCTGGCCGGAACGTAGTTCGGCACGTCCTCACCGTAGAAATAACACACATCCGCGGCAAACAAGCCTTCCTGGAGCAGGTGCTGGCAGCGGGCGAGGTATTTGAGCCACGCATGACTCTGGTCCCACCAAGTGACATTGCGGTCGAAGTGCGTCCCGGCGGCCTCCCACTGGTAACCCGGCTTGGCGTCCAAACGACCCTGATGCACGTAGAAGCATAGTACGTTGCGGGTAAGGCCGGCGCAGAAGGCCCGGTCGCCGATGTCTTTCAAGTCGAAGAAATCCTCTTCCCAATTCGGTCCCATCGAGGTGAACGCCTCGGCTTGGCAGAGCCGCTTGCCGTAGATATGCGCCGCCGAGGCCGCCTGACGCACCGTGTCGCAGATGGGATAGGTGTTCGACCAGGCGATCGTTCCGTTCGGCTCCGGAACACGCTTCCAGAACTCGCCCATCGGGATGTCGTTGATGCCCTCGCACTCCAGGGCGTCGATCTGGAGCCAGAACGGACCCCCCGATTCCGGATGCGTCCCCAAGCCGTGCCGCTGCGCCAGCTCTCGCATCCGGCGGTAATGATTCTCGGCGAACAGATCGCCAATCGTGCGGCGGTAGTCCCAGAGGAAGCGATTAGCCACTTCGCGACTGTCCACGATGCGTCTGGCCAGCGCGGGCAAGCAGGGCAGAGGATCGTACCCGCGCCGCGCAATAAACTCGCTGCAAAACTCGGGCGTCCAGGTCGCCTGGATCCCATCGGCGCTAACCACCTCGAAGCTGTCGTCGTGCAGGTATTTCAACGTTTTGCCCGCAAGCGGTCCGGCATCCGCGATCATCTTCTCCGCCGTCTCGGCAAAGTGAAGATCCATCGCCTTCGCGCTGAAGAAGTCGATCTCCAACCCCTGCGCGCCTGGGCTCACGCACTTGGTTTTCGCGCCGAGCAGCGTGTAGCCGAACCGCAAGACAGTCCATGTTCCGGCGGGCGCGCTCCATTTCAACCGACCGGAGGCGTCCGCGTCCCTCGTCAAGTCAAGCAGTTGCCGGCTCTCGTAATCCTGCTCGCCAGGTGTGGGAGGATCCTCCTCATGAAGCATCTCCGCCGGGCCTTCCAGAAATCGTCTCGCCGCCTTCAGTTCCCAATGCTTCAACGGTTTGGCCGCGGCCGGTTCTCCAGGTGGTCGGGTCTTCTCCGCAAAGGCGACCGTAGCAACCTCGCGGTAGTAATTCTCCCGCACAGGCGGCATCGCCAAAACCTCGTCAATCGCCGCTGGCCCCTGCACGCGAGTTTCGGACCACACCAGTTCCTTCGCCGCGTGCTCGGGTGTGACCCACGTCCCACCCGCATCCCAACCGCTGCACAAGTTTACCCCGACTTCGATCCGGAGCCTGGCAGCTTCGCGGAGCGCGTGCTTGAACAACTCCCGCCATGCCCCGCTCATGAACACCGGCCCCTTCGGCGCATCCGGCCCGCCCTCCCCAGCATCAAACAGCAGCACGCCGCTGATGCCCTGCCGATTCATCTCCTCCAGATCCTTGGTGATGCCTTCCGGCGTTGCGTAGCTGTCGAGCCACCACCAGTAGGCCCACGGCTTGGCGGAATCTGGCGGGTTGGCGAATCCCGCGGCCAGATCATCCCTCGCGTAAACCGCATTGATTCCAGCAACCCAGATCAACCATCCGATCACGACGCTGCTTTTCATAAGGAACATTCCACCAGGAAACCCTGAAAAGTCCCAGACTTATTGGTGCCTCACAACCGCCACGAGAACCGGCTCGCGATTCATTCGCCAAACGCCGCCAGATCTGGTAAGCCTTCGGCATGCAACGTTTGTTGACCAGACTTGTACGAATAAGCATGGCAGGCATTTCCATCGGACTGCCGACTTGCGGAACCGCAGCCCCCGACGAAACCAACGCTCCCATCATTCAGCCTTGGCGCCACGTTACCCTCGATCCGGACTACGCCGGTGCGTGGGTCGTGGCGGGCGATCTCGATGGCGATGGCGCGGTGGAGATTGTCAGCGCGCGCAACGTGGACCGAAACGACGTCCACTTCACCAGCGCCGTGGTGGCGCAGCGACTCGACGGCACGGTGCTCTGGCGCTGGGGCGATCCCAAGGTTGGCCGAAAGCGACTTTACCACGACGTGGCCTGTCAGATCTACGATTGGGATGGGGATGGCCACAACGAGGTGATCCTCTGCACCGAAGGCTTCCTCGTCGAACTGGATGGCGCCACCGGCAAGGAAAGGCGGCGGCTGCCCCTGCCCAAGGACGCCACCGATTGCCTTGTCTTCGCAAATCTTTCCGGCCGAGCACGCGCCACCGACGTGCTCGTCAAGACTCGCTACACCCAAATCTGGGCGGTTAACCGCGAGTGGAAGCTACTCTGGACCGTCGAGAATCCCGGCGGCTACCGCACCGCACACCAACCCGTAGCCGTGGACATCGACGGCGATGGCCGACAAGAGATCATGGCGGGTTACGCCATGCTGAACGCCGATGGCACTACCCGCTGGGTGTTTAAGTCACAGAAGGTGGACCAGGGCCGCGGTCACTGCGATTGCTTCCGCCTCTTTCGTTCCGGTAAAGCTCCCGAGGACTTCCGCTTTGTCATAAGCATGTGCGGGGCCAATTGCATCGCCCTGCTCGATGGGAATGGCAAACCCATCTGGGAAGTGGCCGGCGAGCACTTCGAGTCGATTGACGTGGGCCGCATTTGCGCCGGCTCCCCCGGCCTGCAATTGGCGGTGGATATCGACCATGGCGCATGGGGCACCGGCCCGCTTTGGGTGTTCGACGAGAACGGCCAGGTCAAAACGAAGATCATGACCGACTACGCGCGTCATCATGACCTTCTGGACTGGACAGGCGATGGGGTGGCGGAAATCCTAATTGCCCAACCCCGCGCCCTCTTCGACGGCCAGGGTCGGTGCGTGGCCAAATTCGCTATGGACCCCAAGGACGATGCCGAAGGCGAAGAGCGCCTGGCGCTGACCGGTGATTTCACCGGCGACGGCGTTCCCGACGTGCTGCTTACCACGCGGGCGATGACCGATGTGTACATCTACAAGAACGAGCGGGGCCAGAAGCCCAACCCGCCCGCGCCCCTCGGCACGGGAGCGAATACGACGTTGTATTGAGACCCAGTCCGACGAACCACGATGAAAAGGGTGGAAGAGACGTCAGTAGGCTTTCAGGGTTTTGCTTTGATTTTTGCCCGAGCATTCTCAATGGTAGTTCGCGGGCCGAACATCAACTGCCCCAACGGGGCTCTGTCTCGAAGCCCAGGGTTGCGAGGAACGAGCTACCCTGGGATGACGGTTAACCACAACACCTACCCCAACGGGGTTGCGTCACATCGGCAAAGCCATGCCCCAATCCTTATCCGCCGTCTATATGTGTGGGACTGAGGTGCCTGCGAACGCGCTGGGGCCGGCGTCGGCGAGGATGCACGCCGGTGTGACACAACCCCGTTGGGGTTGTTTCTCCCTCGCACCGTTTACCCGGGGTAGCTCGTTCCTCGCAACCCCGGGCTGGAGGACGGAATCCCGTGGGGATTCCTCGTCTACTGTGTCGCATCCCCTCCGGCCGCTTTGAGGACTTCTGTGCCTGACTCTTGTAGCTCCCACCTTTGTCTCGTCCACCACTATGAACGCAACCGTCTTTCTTCCCCTGGTCCTCGTCGCCGCCAGCCTGACCTCAGCCCTCGCGGCGGAACTCGTCACGGTCCGTCCGAAGGAGATTGACGATGTGCTGGTTAATCCGGGCATTGGTTTCACGACCTTCCAGCGGTTCAACGGTGACCGCTTGAATGAGGGGCTGAAGTGGACGGAGGGATTCCCCATCCAGTACCAGGAATTTGCGGGAAGTCTGACAAACGAGGACCACCCATCGACCACCATCGCCTACTTCCGTGTGTACTGGAAGTTTGTGGAACCGGAGCAAGGCGCTTATCGTTGGGACCTGCTCGACAAGGCGCTAGCCACCGCGCGAGCACGCGGGCAAACCCTCATGCTGCGCATCGCGCCCTATGGCACGGGCGCCGACACGGATGTGCCGGCGTGGTATCGGGCGATGGTGGCCGGGCAAGACTCGGAGAAGAACCTGCCTGTAGAAAAATGGCGTGTGCATCCGGAGAATCCTCTCTACGCGAAGCATTTCGGCGGCATGATCCGCACGCTCGGCGCGCGTTACGACGGACACCCCGATCTTGAACTGGTCGATGTTTCCATCGTCGGCGCGTGGGGGGAAGGCGCCGGCGGGGAGCAACTGACCGACGGCACCCGCCAGGCGCTTCTGGACTGCTACCTCGACACATTCCACAACACCCCGCTGGTGCTGCAACTCCAGGACCCGAAGGCCACGCATTACGCGCTTGCCAAACAGCCGGTCGGCTGGCGCGTCGATTGTCTCGGCGACATGGGCGGTTTCAGCAAAACCTGGTCCCACATGAACGATTACTACCCGCAAACGCTCATCCAGACCGGGATGCAGGAAGCGTGGCGGCGGGCGCCCGTGACCATGGAGGTGTGCTGGGTAATGCAACACTGGAAGAATGAGGGTTGGGACATTGACCACATCATCGACGAGTCGCTCAAGTGGCATATCTCGTCGTTCAACGCCAAGTCGTCACCGGTGCCTCCGGAGTGGTGGCCGGCAGTGAACCGCTGGCAGAAGAAAATGGGCTACCGCTTTGCCTTGCGCAAATTCACCTATCCCGCCGTCGTCAAGCCTCAGGGGGAATTGTCTTTCACTTCCTGGTGGGACAACCAGGGCGTGGCGCCGTGCTACCGGAGGTTCTCTTTGGCACTTCGCCTAAAAAGTGACCAACATACCAAGGTGCTTCTCACCGACGCCAACATCACGGCCTGGCTTCCCGGCGACAACCTGTTTGACAGCGCCGTCAAGATTCCGGCGGACGTGCCGCGCGGGGCGTACGATCTCGCCCTGGCCATGCTCGACCCGCACTCGAAACAGCCCAAAGTGAGACTGGCCATCGAGGGACGCGGCGACGACGGCTGGTACCCCCTGGGAAAGATAAGGGTGGAAACGGAGGATCGATGAAACTCAGCACGGCCTGCGGCAGTGTTACTGCTATCCTGATTCTGGCGGTAACATGTTCGTCATTCGCCCAAGGAATAACGCTCAGCACAAATTGTCATGTCTCCTTCGCCACGATCGAGGCCGCCAGGCAAATCCTCACCAACCCCGATGGCGTTCAAACTGGATGGACCATCAACGTCACCAACCAAAACGAACGCCTGTCGGCAGTCCCAATCCTGTTCGCCACCACTCCTCAGTATGATATCAGGAAGGGCGGCGAGTTTTTCGACTATCTTACCTTCAAGCTCCTGGTGGTGTCGAATCAAGGTGGGACTTGGGCGGCCAAGCTCAAGGACGGCAAACCCCGCCTGCTCGACTCTTCGGAAGCTCAAGGCTTCCTCGAACAGATTGGAGGGAACACCGATTACATCATTCATCCCGATGAAATCCTGGCCGAGAACTTCGTCTATTTGGTCAAGGGCACGACGAATCTGGCAACGCCGCAAATCGTTGACGAACTGAAGAAGGTGCTCGGACAAACGCAATAGCCATCCCGCCTCCGAGAACGCGGTGTTGGGTTGTGCTCTCCTCAATTCGCCGGTTGTCTATGGCGCAAAGCGGACGCGGTAGAACCGCTTCCAGGAGCCGGGAGACTGAAGGGCCCTGCGCCTTGGGAATTCAGGGCGCGAATCCAATACTGGTACTCCACTCCGGCGCGGGCACAGACGTCGGTGTAGTTGGTCTTCGCCCCAAGCGTGGCGAGACGTTGGGCGTTGGTAACCCCCTTGACAGCTCCATCGGGACCGATCGCAGGTGAACCGACCAGGCCTGTTCCTGCGGGAAACTCCCAGGCACGTTGGCCGTCGGGTCTAATGGCGTGCGGTTGCTGGGCCTGCCTGCTTGCCACATAGAGCGATCCATCGCGACCGAGCACCGGACTCGAAATGGCGGGCTGCTGTGCCGAAGCCACCCATCGCAGCGTGCCATCCGCTCGCAGCGCGTACAAACGGCCATCGCCGTCGACGGAGTACACGGTACCGCCGGCGCCGAGTACCGGGACATCGAAGCCTTGACCCGACGGACTCGGGACTGACCACCGCAGCGAACTGCGGTCTCCAAGGGCCTGCAGGTGGCTGCCGCCAACATGGACATGGTCACCGGGACCGACGACCGGGGCACCCTGTTGGCCGCCTACCGGGGCGTAGTGCCACAACTCCTGTCCCGAAGGTTTCACGGCAAACAGTGCTTGGCCGGGGGCGACGATGAGGATTGTGCCGTCACTCAGCAACGCCGGCGAGGTCGATAGGCCCGCGTCCGGCGTCGGGAACGCAACGAACGTCCATTTTAGGTCGCCGGGGGCGGCGAAGCACGAGGCTCCGAAGAGCAGGACGGAGAGCAATAGTGGAGGCGTGGTTTTCAAGGCGAACCGATGAGTCGCGGCCGAGAGCGGGGCTGCGCCGGACAAGCCCGACCGAAGGAGTAGCAGAAGCGAAGTTCAGAGGCTGCACGGCCTACGCTGATTTCCGTGAGCTGTTGGAGAGGCGTTTTTACATATTGGTTTATGTCGATCATAAGAGTATGCTCATGATATGCAGACGCCGGCAACATCGCCCTATAATGCCACGGTCAGTGGTCGCGAGGAGATCAATCCTCAACTTCTGGTTCTCCGGGTCCAATCAGACTGCCCATTGTTCGAGTTTACCCCCGGCCAATTCGCCGTTCTCGGGTTGCTCGGACGGGAGCCGCGCGTCCTCGAAACTGTCCCTGAGGACCCGGCCTCGGAGCCGGACAAGTTGATCCGCCGCGCCTACAGCATCTCCTCCTCGAGCGTGGAACGACGCTACCTCGAGTTCTACCTCACGTTGGTGGCCAGCGGACAACTGACGCCGCGCTTGTTCGCTTTGCGTTACGGAAGCCGCCTATTTCTCTCTCCCAAGGCGAGCGGCATGTTCACCCTGGACCGCGTAGCCCAGGGCCGGGCGGTCATCCTCGTCGCCACCGGAACCGGCCTGGCACCCTACATCTCGATGCTGCGGACCTTGCTGATCCAGGACACGGTGCGGAAGTACGTGGTTCTCCAAGGAGCCCGCTACAGTTGGGACCTCGGTTATCGAGCGGAACTGGAGAGCCTCGCGCGGATTCGCCCAAATCTGATCTATATTCCCTCGATCACGCGGCCGGAACAAGACCCGCATTTTCGCGGGCTTACGGGCAGAATTCAGGTCCTGCTGGGGCAGGGAATCGTCGAGCAACTGGCCGGGATCCCGCTGGATCCAACGCAGACAGACGTCTTCCTCTGCGGCAACCCCGACATGATCGAGGCGGCCAAAGGCCTGCTGCTGGCGAGAGGTTTCGTGCCGGACAAAGGCAAACAGACGGGAACCCTCCACGTGGAGGAGTACTGGTAGGCGCGAGGTCGCCGTGCTGGAGGAATCCACAAGGCAATTGACGCCTGGGAGGCTCACCCCTATTGTCCGCCGAAATGTTCATATGAATGCCAAGCTTTTGTTCAAGACCGTGTTCCTCGTCATCATGTTGCTCCTGTTGGTGATGATCGGGGTCTATAACAAGGAGAGTTCCTCGCTCTCGTTGCCTCCCTTGCTGGCCAAACCCCTCAAGCAGCCCGCTGCCATCATGTACTTCGGCTTCTTTGCCGTCGGGTTGATCACCGGCACGATCCTCACCGCCGGGGGAGGGAAGAAGGGCGGCACCGGCGCGGGGAAACCGTCCAAGGGCGAGAAATAGCCCGTCAGGACCACTATTCCCGTGCTCTGGGCCCGGGTCGCTCAACCAGACGCTTGTAGGCCAGGATTCCATCGACAATGGCACGCGCGAGTTCATCGCGGCGGGTGCCGTTCAGGATGGCGCGCGCTTCCTCCGCCGAGGTCATGAAGCCGCCTTCGATCAGCACGGCAGGCATTTCCGCGGTGCGCAGGACGGAGAACCGAGCGCGGCGCAGGCCGCGGTCGTCGGCCGTCACGGTTCTGACGAGGGCCTTGTGGACTTGATAGGCGAGGAGGGCGTTTTTGGAGTCATAGCGGTTGCCCGGCTGGGGCGCGGTGGAGCCGCTGTCGCCCCGGGCGTTGGTGGACAGGGCGGTGGCGGGTGTCAGGCAGTAGGCCTCCAATCCCTTCACCCCCGTGTTTCCCGGATCAGTGGAGTTGTAATGGAGGCTGACGAAAAGGTCGGCGCGTTGCTTCTTGGCGAGGGCCGGGCGCTCCGGAAGGTCCACGAATTGGTCCGAGTACCGGGTCAACACCACGCGCAACCCGGCATCACGGAGGAGGGTGCGAACCTTCGCGGCCAGGAGTAACGTGAGCGTCTTCTCCTGTTCCCGTCCCGCCTGATTCCCCGGGTCTTTTCCGCCGTGGCCGGGGTCCAGAGCCACGACCCTTACTTTGCGTCCCGGTTCGTTGCGTGGGGGATTCAAAATGGGCCTGAGAAGCGTTTGAAGGTCGATGGACGCGATGTAGAGCCGGTCCCTGTGAGGAATGATCGGGACGGAAAGCCAGGCCTGGATGCCGTTGATCTCGGCGCGGCGCGAGTCCACGGTGAACGCCAGTCGGGTGGAACGGTTCGAGACCCGCACTGCTCCGCTCCGGCGCTCCCAGGTCATTTCCAATTGGCTGGAGTTGGCCCACGCCGCCAGATCGACGCATTGCCGCCCGAAGAGGGGCGTCTCCGGGAGGCGCGCGGGAGGCGCGGCCGCCACCGCCGCGAATGCACCCCAGAAAGCCAGGAATAGAGCCCATACGATTGTCATGCGCGGCCAAAGCTGCCGGGTGAGGCGGCGGCACACAAGGAAAAGCGGGCGGACAAATACCGTTGACGCTACCATCGCCCTTACTTAGTTTCGTTGGCTGTTAGTTCAACAGTGGTGATGAGCGTTACGTTTCAAACGATCCTGGAACCTAAAAAATGGACTTGCCAGCGGGCTCTCGAGCGCATCCGCGCCATAGGAGCGCGGCTGGCTTCAGCGAACTTCAAATGAACATTCACGAATACCAAGCCAAGCAGTTGCTGGCGCAGTATGGCGTCTCAGTGCCCCCGGGCAGTGTCGCCACGACGCCAGAGGAAGCGCAGTCGATCGCGGAGGAACTCTTCGCAGGCGGCGCCAAACGGGTGGTGGTCAAGTCCCAGATCCACGCCGGCGGGCGCGGCAAAGGCACATTCAAGAACGGCCTGCAGGGAGGGGTGAAGGTCTGCGGCAGCGTGACCGAGGCGGCCGAGCGCGCGAAAGCAATGCTCGGCCAGGTCCTGGTAACCAAGCAGACCGGGCCGGACGGTCGCTTGGTGAGCAAGGTGCTGATCGAAGCGGCTTCGAACATCAAGAAAGAGCTATACCTGGCGGTGCTTTTGGATCGTGCGTCCTCCCGCCCCCTTCTGATGGCCAGCACGGAAGGCGGGATGGACATCGAGGAGGTGGCCGCCAAAACCCCCGAGAAGATCATCAAGCAAACGATCGACCCGGCTGTGGGCATGTTCCCCTACCAGGGGCGCAAGATGGCTGTCGCCCTGGGACTCAAAGGTGACCTGATTGGCGCAGCCGCGAAACTCTTCCTCGGCGTCTATCGGACTTGGTGGGAATGCGATGCGTCCATGGTGGAGATTAACCCGCTGTGCGTGGTCCAGCAGGCGGACGGGAAGGAAGCGATCATGGCTGTGGACGGCAAGATCGGTTTGGATGACAGCGGGCTCTACCGGCACAAGAACATCCAAGCCATGAGGGACCTGGCGGAAGAGTCTCCCCTGGAGACCGAGGCGAGCAAATTCGAGCTCAACTACATCAAACTGGACGGAAGCATCGCCTGCCTGGTTAACGGGGCCGGACTCGCCATGGCCACCATGGATATCATCAAGCACTACGGCGGCAACCCGGCCAACTTCCTGGACGTGGGTGGCGGGGCCAGCAAGGAGCAGGTCGCCGCCGCGTTTCGCATCATCCTCAGCGACGGAAACGTGAAAGCGATCCTGGTCAACATTTTTGGAGGAATCATGCAGTGCGACATCATCGCGGAAGGGATCGTGGCTGCGGTCCGGGAGACCGGGTTGAAGCTCCCTCTGGTCGTTCGCCTGGAAGGCAACAACGTGGTGAGAGGCAAGCAAATCCTCAAAGACTCCGGGCTGACGATCATCAGCGGCGATTCGATGGCGGACGCGGCCGAGAAGGTCGTCAAGTCGGTGGCCTCAGTCTAAGGCGCCAAGGCGGCCTCACGCTCTAATAACCCAAAATTCTTAAGGATATGTCTATTCTTGTTACTCCACAAACGCGCGTCCTGGTCCAGGGCATCACAGGCGCCTTCGGAGCGCGTCACGCTCAACTGAGTCTGGCCTACGGAACTCAAATCGTCGCCGGGGTCACGCCGGGCAAAGGCGGACAGACGTTCGAACAAAAGGTTCCGATTTTCGACACCGTGGCTGCGGCGGCCGCCCCCCCGGCGGCCACCGCCCCCCGCTTTTTCCCCCGGCCGGCGTTTGCGGCGGCCGCGATCCTCGAGGCGGTGGACGCCGGCCTCGATCTGGTGGTCTGCATTTCGGAAGGC
>ORJL011386790.1_pt1 | contig 11676 bp, 13 predicted proteins | sample 1779941 | NCBI WGS metagenome assembly ORJL01 (sample SAMEA104232317, study PRJEB22302) | groundwater metagenome | biome: forest; feature: aquifer; material: groundwater | place: USA | collected 2011-08-07 | depth 5.8 m | reverse complement strand
CTCCCAAGGCTCCGGTCCCGGCCAGTTCGAGTTCGCCACGGGCCTTGCGGTGGACGGCAGCGGCAACGTCTACGTGGCGGACTACCATAACCACCGCATCCAGAAGTTCACCACCACTGGCACGTACGTCACCGAGTACGGCGGCTTTGGCCCCGAGCTGGGCCGGCTGCGGGTCGCGCGCGGCGTGGCCGCCGGGGCAGACGGCACGGTCTATGCGGCGGACAGTGTGAACAGCCGCGTCCAGATATTCCGCTGACCTACCCCTTACCTCCCGCCCTCGCAAGGGCCCCGATGCAATCGGGGCCCTTGCGCTTTTGGGGGAGAGGGACCGACGGGTCAAGACCTGTCCCTGCGAAAGCGTAGTGGTTCACAGAGTTGGCCTTCTACTGAGCCAACTCTGTGAACCACCAAGGTCTTTGCATAGTCACAACGACGCCTACCCCAGTGCATACGGTACGTAGCACCGCCGGGTGCAATGCGGGCAACAAACATATTGGAAGCAGTACTTCGTGGGCAATGCATCATATCCGACCAACACAAAGGTATAATCGGGCCATTCGTCAAGCCCGGCATGCAAGCAAAGGACATTTCGGTGCTGGTGAACGGCTGTCATTCGTGTTTAGAGGTGAAACTGATGACGCAGCCTACACAAGAGTTCTATGACCGCCACCCACTAGTCGAATGGGAACGACTGGATACGCCGTACTCTCGGATCGAGTTTCTGAGCACACTCCGACTGATTGCTAAGTACTTTCCAACGACGGGACAAATCGCTGACGTTGGGGGAGGACCTGGCCGGTACACCATTGAGCTAACGAAGCAGGGCTACGCTGTCACATTGGTCGACCTTTCGCCTGCATGCATCGCAATGGCACAGGAGAAGCTGAACTCGCTTGGGCTCAGAGCGGAGAAAATCCTTTGCGGAGACGCAAGAGATTTGAGTGCTCTCGCCTCCAGCTCCTTCGATGCTGCATTGCTCTTAGGCCCCCTGTATCATCTCAAGAATGGCTCGGACAGGGCCGTTGCCCTGCGCGAACTGTTACGCATTCTCCGCCCAGGTGGTACAGCCATCGTGGCATATCTGAACAGTTGGGGCATGTTTCGTACAGGGGTGAACGACTTCCCAGCGCGGTTTGAAGATCCAAGTTTCATAGCAGGGATGCTGGATCAAGGTGGTATCGGTATTTGGTCCTGGGTCAGTCCGGCACGTGCACGAGAAGAGATCGCAGGTGCGGGTTTCGAGGTTGTGAGTCATGCCGGTGCAGAGGGACCGGCTGGTGGAATCCGTACTATTATCCAGCAGATGGCGAAAGAACACCCTAAGGCCTACGAGGAACTCGCACGGTTCGCCGCCGAGGCAAGCGAGTTGCCCCAGTTTCGGGACATGACTGACCATTTGCACTTCGTTGTCCGCAGACCAAGGCATTCAAATGTCTGACACAACTTCTGCGCCAGGTGTGTCAATGCCAAAGAGAAACTTGCTCTGTGGCCCATCTGGTCCCCTTCTAGGACCTAACGGTGAGACTCGGGACGTGTGACAGGACAGACGAATCCTCCAACCCTGCGGTCTCGCCTTACAAAGACAACATCATGGGGATAGAGGGAGGCTTGGAGCTAGCGGCGGGTCCCGCGGGATTCTTTTCTCCCCATGGTGCAAGCGCACCTAGACGGGGCAATCCTTATTTGACATGGTGTGCATCACTGTTTTGTAGATCATCCACTTTGTACCCTGAGCCGCTGGCGTTGCATGTGAGGTGGCAATGAAGACCCCGTTGGGCTGGTCTGTACTGGCGGCATTGGCGGCGGCGATCCCGATACTGGCTTGCTCCGTTGGCGGCGCTACGCCGTCTTCTTCCCAAGACACCGCGCGGCCGCCAGCGTCAGCCTCCACGGGCTCCAAGGAACCGCCTACCTCAAAGGAGGGCGCAGTGTCTGGCGACGTTAGGTACGTGCCGCACCTGGACGAAGGCCGCACCATGGCGGCTGTGATTGGGATCCAGGGTGGGGATATCCGAGCGAAGTCCGAGGACGGCACGACCTTTGTGCTCACCGTTCCGCCCAAAGCCGTTGCGTTCGACACCGAGATCACTATGACCCCGCTCACAGGCATTGTTGGGCTGGGGATGAGCGGCGGACGATTCGCGGGGGTGGACCTCGGTCCCGAGGGACTCCCCTTCTATGGGGACCTTTTGCTCACGATCATCCCACACACGGGAAACGGCGCCGTGGACGCCGTATCGTTCACCTCGCAACGGGACGGCGCGGATCTCCACCTCTATCCGCTCGAGCTCGACCCGACGCGCCTGGCGCTGAGGATCAGCCACTTCAGCACATACGGCGTGTACTATGCGGAAAACGGCTCCACCTCGGTCCAGCCGACGCCGGAGCTTGTCGCCGCAATACCACGCGAGTGGAAAAAGGCGAACGACCATCTCCTCCAGCCGTTGCTGCAAGAGCAGCGCCAGGGCCAGATCCTAGGACTGCCGGGAGACCCGCAACTCCGCGAGAAGATCACCGCTCATTTGAGGAGAGGCTATGAGGAGGCGATCCGCAAGACACTGCCCTTCATAGCATCCGATTGCGAGGCAATGAAGACGATGCTCTCTGACACCACATCCTGGGTGCAACAGATTGAGAATGCGAGCGTGATGTTGACCGAGAGCTTTGAGAAGGAGCAAAGCGAGATCCAACAAGCTGTGCGGTCAGGGATAGAGGCGTGCTGGGCAAAAGCGCTTGAGGACTGCGAGGCCCTTGAGGCTCTCCAGAAGGCGTTCCTCGGCGAAGCCAAGATCCCCGATGCACTAAAGGCCCGTGTTGAAAAGCTCATGTCCATTCCGCGACAGGGCGACCTGCTGGGATACGAATGGGACCCATTGGACCAGAAACATCTGGCCCCCTGCAACGCCAAGATCAAGGTCAAGATCACCTACAGGGAACGTCACGAATACACGAAGAAGGGCGTGATCGAGGACCGCACGTATACGGCTGAACTCACGCCTGACCCGTACCTGCCGGCCAGCCTCGGCATTTTTATGGGGACTGGATACTACGAACGCAATCTGTCCCACTGGTCATTGGATTGTCGAGGACCGTTGGTGGAACAGAGATCTGGGAGTCTAGAGGCCAGGGCGAGCATCACAGAAGCCCCAAATGGGCAGAGAAAGCTGAACTACAGCCTGACGCCTACCGAGTGGCGCGAAAGCCTTAAGAAGACGCTCGATACGGTCCTCGGCGAGACCATTTTGACGGGCACGGTCACTCGCGAAGAGAGGAACCAGACGCAGCGGGTTGGCAGTGTAGACAACTGCCTGGGCGATCAGGTGAGCAACTGGACAGTTACCGTTGAGTTCTTGTCTCCTTCCGAGCGTACGGGACCTGACTCGGGCCGGCAGAATGTCAGCTGAGCCGGGGCGTATCCCACCAGTGGGTTGCAGAACTCTGCATTCGAGCGCCGCTCGAAGTCATCTATCGTTGGGACCGTTGCGCCGGCGTTATTGCTCGCAGCGTGCTCGAGGGAAACAGAGGGCAGCGTTTCACTTACGACTGGAGTGAACGAATCTCCTTCGTCCGTCTCCAATGCAGGGGCGGACATGCGTGGGTGCGGTTCGACGTCAGCCTTGTTGGAGAGGCAAACGTAATAACAAAAGCGCGCCTACCGCTCGCGGGTGACCATCTGACGGGCATGCTCCCAGACGGTGAGGCCTTCCTTGCGGACGCGGATGTCGTAGTAGAGCAGGATGCTGGCAAGGAGGACGCATGGCCAGACGAACAGCCCGACTGCGAGCGGGCCGACGTAGGGCACCCAGAGCAGGGGGAAAGACACCCCGATGCCGACCAGGCACACGGTGAGCATGATGCCGAAGAGCCGCCACTCGTTGCCGCGCGCCAGGTGCACGCTCCGCACCAGCGCCGTGAAGAAGCCCCGCCTCTCCACCGCCACGGCCTCGCAGCCGAACAGCAACTGCACGGCGAGGTACGCCGCAAGGGGCAGTCCCACCACCGTGATGCTCAGGAAGCCCACGGTGACTCCAAAGAGCAGGGCCATGGCCACGGTGGGCAGGAAGGGGCCGAGCGAGGCGGCATAGGCCCGAGTCACGGAGATGCGCCGCCCGGCAAGGCGCTCGGACAGCGCGTAGGCCAGGGCGCCGGTCAATACCGCGGATATGACGAAGAACGCGAGGCAGAAGAGCACCGTGGCCAGCAATACTTGCGATTCGGCCGCCGTGGTGATGGGCTCCGCCGGCCCGCCTGGCCGTCCAAAGTAGTCGAATAGACTGCTGAAAGCGCTGCGAAAGATCGCCCCCAAGGCTGTGCCCACGAACGTCAGCGCCGCCCCCGCGATGGCTGCGATGGTCAGGATGTCCAGAAAGTTATGCCGGTAGACCAGCACCGCGTCCCGAAGGACGTCGCGCAGGCCACGGGTATGTAGTGTGACCTCCATGCGGTCTCCCCTATCAGTGGGTGAGCCTCCATAGGGTACCCGTTGTCGCCGGTTTCGCCAAGGGTCTTGCCGCCGCGCGCCCATATCTGCCTCCGCCATCCTGGTCCAGGATGTGCCGAAAGTCCCGCCTCTACACAAGGGACAATTGTATCAGGAAACGCATGTCGCCTTAATAGAACCGGGAGACCCGCCGGAGAGCGGCCTTGCTATCGCGCCAGGCCTTCCACGTAGAGGGCCTGGAGGAGACCCGCCACGCTCTTGCCATCGTGGATGGCGCCGGTGGCGATGAGGCCGGGGATGTCCGCCACAGGCGTTAGCACCAGCTCGATGTCCTCGTCCTCCTCCGGATGTGCGCCGGTCTGGGTCAGGTCGCGCGCAAGGAAGAGGTGGAGGAACTCTGTGCAGAAGCCGGGGGCGCTGTAGAAGCCGCCCAGCTTCTTCCACTCCCGCGCGGTGAACCCGGTCTCCTCCAGGAGCTCCCGCTGGGCTGCGGCGAGGGGGTCCTCGTCCGGGTCCATGCCGCCGGCGGGGATCTCCAGGAGCGTCTCCTGGGTGGCGAGGCGGTACTGGCGCTCCAGGACGATGCGGCCGTCCCGGTCCACGGCTACGATGCAGACCGCCGGGGCGTGTTCCACGATCTCCCGGGTGACTTTGCGCCCGGAGGGAGTGAGCACGTGGTCAACGCGCAGCTTCTTGACCACGCGGCCCTGGAAGACGGTCTCTGAGGAGAGGGTGCGTTCAGGGTTCATTGCGTTGTTCCTTCACGTTCCGGCGCCTTTACGAATATGGGGACAGTTCCTTCAAGACTTCGGTTCATCCCCTGGGGGCTAACCCCCCATCCTAACCTTCCCCCCTTGCGGGGGAAGGGACAGGAGAGGGACCACCCCACCAGATTGCCACGGGCGTCCGACGCCCTCGCAACGACGAGGAATGGACCGTCGCAGATCCCTCGATGAGCTTCGGGATGACGTTAGCTCTGGGGCGTGAGGTCCATGGAGAGGGCGATTTCGTTGCAGGCGCTGAATTTGGGGCAGCGGATGCAGTCGGACCAGACTTTGCGGGGGAAGGAGGAGACTTCGGTCCGCTTGAAGCCGAGGCGTTCGTAGTAGCCGGGCTTGTGGGTGAGGAGGAATACGCGGGGCAGGCCCAGGTTGCGGGCTTCCTCGATGCAGTGCCGCACAAGGAGGCCGCCGAGGCCGTGGGACTGGAGCTCCTCGGAGACGGCGACGGAGCGGATCTCCGCCAGGTCTTCCCAGATCACGTGGAGGGAGGCGCAGGCCAGAGTGCGGTCGCCCTCGCGCACCACCGTGAAGTCGCGAGTGTTCTCATAGAGCTCCGAGAGGGAGCGGTGCAGCATCTCGCCGCGGTCCGCGAATCGGTTGACCATGGCGTGGATCTGGGGGATGTCCGACAGGCGGGCCCTATCCAGCTTGAGGTCCCGGCCTGTTAACGCGACGAGCTGCTCGGTTGTGACCATTGGAACGCGATCTCCTTCCGGATCAGTGCCGCTCTGTGGGGAGCGGGAATGTGTCCGCAGGGCTGGGGGGCACCGGGATGGCCTTGCTGAGCAGCCCCGCTGCCATGGCGTAAAAATAGCCGCGCGGGCGCAGGCGCAGGAACCGCGCCGCGTGGGGGCTGCGGCGCACGGTGACCACCGCGCCGTCCGATACGGGCACGTCCTCCTGCCCGTCCAGGCTGAGGACCGCGCCGTGGTCCGTGCCCACCTGGATGTCCACCGCGCCGTCCCCTTCCACCACCATGGCGCGGTCCAGCGCCAGGTGGGGGGAGAGCGGCTTCACCACGAGGCCGCGCGACTCCGGCTCCAGGACGGGGCCGCCCGCAGAGAGGGCGTAGGCCGTGCTCCCGGTGGCCGTGGCCACGATGGCGCCGTCTCCTCGGTAGGTGGTCATGACCTCGCCGTTGACGCGGATGGCGATCTGGACGGTCCGCACGGGGCCGTCCCTGCTGACGACGGCCTCGTTGAGGGCGACGCCCTGGAAGAGGCCCATGCGCACTTCGACCATGGTGCGCTCTTCGACCCAGCCGCGCCCTTCGAGGAAGAGGGGCAGCTTGTCCGCCGCTTCCTCCGCTTCGATCTCCGTGATGAAGCCGAGGCGGCCCATGTTGACGCCGAGGATGGGGATCTTCCAGCTTGCGACGGCCCGCGCGATGCGGAGGATGGTGCCGTCTCCGCCGACGCTGATGATGAGGTCTGTGATGCCGAGGTCCACGTCTTTGAAGAACTGGTCCCAGGAGGAGTGGACGGTGACGTTGCCGCCTTGCCGCATGACGACAGCCCCCAACTGCTCCGCCACTTGGGGCGCATGGGGCAGGCGGGACTGATGGATGATGACGACCCGTTGCATAGCTATGGGTATGCCCTGCTTAACGAAAAAGAGAGCCTTACGGCCCTCCACTAGCTACGTACACGGTTAAACGTAGCAGGCGGAGGGGCTTCTGTCAAACTGGGGGGCAGACCTCACCCCCTGGCCCCCTCTCCGTGGACGGAGAGGGGGAGGAGAGGACGGCCTCCCCACCTCCGCTCGTCCTGGGGCAGATCCGGTATGCGGATGGGGAAGCGGAGCCGAAGGAGGCCCTCGAACGGGTGCCCCGCCTCTTCGACCCTCATTGTCTCCCATGCAAGGGGAGGTGGATGTGTTTGATTGTGCCTGGGGAGGCAGCTTGGGACTGATTGTGTCATGTCAGTCCTCGTTTTTGTTGGGTGGGTGAAGCTGGGAGAACGGGTCCGGGATGTCCGGCATTGATTGTTGTGCGCGCCGTAGCCGGTCACGGGCGAGGATGGCGTTGATTCTATCAGCGCCGTAGCGGAGGCGGAGGAGGTCCAGCATCTCCTGTAGGAGGGCTTCCCGGGTGGCGGGGAGGGGGTGGCTGGCGGGGACGCGGGGGACCTGTCCCTTGAGGAGGGAGAGGAGAAGACGACGGGTCCGGGGCTGTGCGAGGAGGGCCTGGACGAGGAGGGCGGTCTGGAGGGAGTATCGCCCGTGCTTATACGCGTTGAGGTTGTTCCGGGGTGCGCCGGCGCCGGGGCGCTTGCCGCCGCGCCCCGATTTCTTCGGGGTCTTCGATGGGGACATAGGGGACCTCCTTGGGGAAAGTGAGGCCTTTGAGGATAGCGGGCGAGGGAGGAGATGGGGAAGGGAGCGGTGGCAGAGGGGGAATCCTGGGCAAGTTCATACATAAGAGGTAAAATTGGCCTGTTTGCACGCCTAGTCCAAATCGGCCAGCGGGGAATAGAGAGTTGTGATTCAAGAACACCCTGATGGTGGAACGGCAAATAATTGGCCCTCAATCGACGATGCGAGGCCACCGGATCAGGGCGGCCAAATTGCGCGTTCTGGCTTTAGCTTCCAAGATGAAGTTGCCGTTGGGTTTCTCCTGGAAATGCTTGAGTCACCTTCTGTTCTTAGAGTTCACTGTGAAACCCATGACGATGTTGTAGTGATCCGCTCCTTGGAAGAGGTGGATGAGGCACCTTCGTGTCTCGCCGAGTATGTGCAGGTGAAGGGAGGCGAGCCCGATAAGCTTTGGTCTGCAGCGGACCTTTGCAGGCGTGAAAATGGCAAGGTTGGCACATCAATATATGAAATGTCACTGGCGAGAGACAAACACAGGGAAACATCTAGATTTCGCCTTGTGACAGCCAGACCTGTGGTCAGTGCCCTGGAAATCCTTACTCTTCAGTTCAAGGGGCCTGGAAGAAAACAGGATGGCGCGGCGTTTGACGAACTGAGCGTGGAGCTTGAAGAACGCTGCCCTGATTCTAGGTCGGCCAAGGGTAACGGGTGCGCATTTTGGCTTGAGAATTGTGTTTGGGATGTACGACACGGTGAGGTTGAGGTTCGCCGTGAAAACCTCCTTCGGATTCTTTGGCTTGGTGTCCGTGAAGTGCAGCCACTCCTGCCGGAGCATGCGGAGGTTTTGTTGAACGAACTTCGAATACTTGTGCAAGAAGCTGGAGCCGCGAAATGGGAGGTCGATCGAAACAAGAAGATCATAACCCGTGAAGCACTGCACAAGTGGTGGGACCAGCGCATAAGCGATATCGCACAGGGAGTTAGTGCATTGGCTGGTGGCAAGCTTCGGGAGAAAATGGCTGCGGCTGCATTGCCTGAGGATCTTATTGAGCTTGCCGTGGAAATGAGGCGGGATTATGCCTATGCTGCCCGTACGCCACGGTATATGGAGTTGGAAGAAGGCGAACGGCTGCAGAACCGTGTTAAGTCAGAGCTTGTTTCCCTGGAAGCTCGCCGAGCGGCAGGCCAGGTAAATGTTAATGCCGCCAGTTTTCACGCCATGTGCTTGGACCGAATGGATGTCATCAACGGTGAACTGCAGCCGGAGCGCGGAGATCATTCGGGGTTCCTAAAGGGGTGTATGTACGATATTGCAGACCGATGCCTGTTGCGCTTTGCGAGGGTGGCACAATGAGGTCACTCAATCGAATCAGCACTAGCCCGGTTAGTTTGCCCCTGTTGGCCGATGATATTCTTGAATTTCACGCCGCTCGTTTGCTCCTTCTAGTCGACATTTGTGGTACATCAGGACGCATAGACGGCCTAACGAAGATGGCAAAACTTGATTTCTTTGCCCGGTATCCTGCTTTTTTTGAAACAGCACGAGCTGCGAATGCCAAATTAGGTACCGGGGTTGTTGCTGCGAAGACAGACTCGGAAGAGGGCGTAGAGGCAGCAATGGTTCGGCATCACTATGGTCCCTGGGATAAGCGTTACTACCAGGTGTTGGCCAGTCTTGAGGCCAAAGCGTTGATTGCTGTGACCAAGGAAAAGGGATCATATCAGATTGAACTGACTGGTCTAGGGCAGGATCGAGCGAAGGTGCTCAGCTCTCGTCCATCTTATGCCGGACTAGTTCTGCGTATGCGTGAGATAAAGAAGGCCTTCGGTGGTAAGAGTGGCAACGCAATAAAAAACTTGATTTATCAGGTCTTTGACGCTGAGGTCAATCGGCGGCCCCTGGGGGAGTTGATACAATGAGTCCTTTCGTCTCAATTGGGCATCTAATGCGACGACTTTCTAGCGGTGTAACCGAAGATCTTCGTTTCGAGCCGGGGGTGAATTTGCTGGTAGGGCGACCCAACACAGGCAAGACAAAGTGGCTACAAACGCTTGACTATTTGTTAGGGGATACCGGTGAAAATCCCTTCGAAGTCTTACAAGAAGAGGGACTCGCCGGTAAGTACGATTCTGCCGGTGCCGAATTGTTGATAGGCGAAGAACGTATCTGGGTGGAACGTAGATGGCTTGAGGCCGGGGCTAAGACTAAGATATTTGTCGATGACGAGGGAATGACCGCACGCGACTCTCAGGAATTCTTGATGAAGAAGCTACGCATCCCTTTAGTTAACTTTCCTAAAGGGAATCCGATGTCAGGTCAGACATGGCCGGAACTTAGTTTTCGAATGCTGCTGAGACACATTTACAGGCAGCAGCGTTTTTGGAGCGGGATTGCTGATCAGCAACCAGAAGGGGAACAGCATGCTTGCTTGCTCCTTTTCTTGGGGCTCGCAGAGCACTTGTTTACTGAGGATTACGGCAAACTGGTCGATCTAAGAATGAAGTCTGAGAGACTTAGAGCCCGCCGTGATCAGTATGATCAAACGTTGGATGCTTTGGTCGGTGACCTGATATCGGAGCCTGGACTCGCTGTAGGCGCTAATACCCAGACCGTTCAGGTTGCCGAAGAGCGGCTTGGCCGCGAAATTCAGAAACTTAACGAAGAGAGGATTGCCCTGCTATCAGGCGCGCGTGACAACGCTATCCCGATTGACCAGCAAAGCTCCGTCACTCGCCTTACAGAGACACACGCTGGAACCGTTACAGCACTAGAAGGCTTACGGCGCAAGGCAGCGCTCACTGCAGAACGACTATCTGACATTCGTCGCTACCGTAACAACCTAGGGGACGAACTTGAGCGAATGAGCCGAGCGGAAGATGCGGGGTCGATATTGGGGAACCTGAAAATTACGCACTGCCCTGCATGCGATCAGACCGTTGTTGACCAGTCGTCAGCCCCTGGATACTGTTTCTTGTGCCACCAGCAGATTTCAGAGGAACCTATTTTTGAAGGGCTAGGACCGGTCCGCCTCCGTTTTGAACGCGATCGGCTCACAGGGGAGTTCAAGGAAGCCGATGAACTTACGAACGTTCTTCAGCGCGAGGTACAACGGCTGACCGAAGAAGTATGGGACACTGAGGAACGCCTTCAAATGCTGGAGAATGAACTCGCACCAGCTCGGCAAGCTGTTGCGGCTCTAGTTCAACAACAAGTTAGCGGCGTAGATAGTACTCTGGGGCAGTTGCATGAGCGGCAGCGCCAACTTGGACGCGTCTCTGCGGCGCTAGAAGTGGGTAAGAACCTAGGGGATCAGATTGCAGATTTGGAGCAGGAAATAGGTCCCCTTCAGGAGAAGGTTAATGAGGCAGCGCGTGCTACCGACTTTGAGGCGGCAGCGGCGAAGCTCGAAGACGGAATGAACGCCTATCTGAGCGCAATAAACCTTCTCCAGCCTGGGGTATGGCGGCACAGCCCGATACGGTTTGACATTTCGCGTTCGGGGTTCACTTTTCGCGTAGGGAATCGCCGCGCCAGTGCTGTTCTTGGTGGTACTGATACTTTGTATTACTTGATGGCCTATCACTATGGCTTGCTTACTCTGAGCGATAAAGCACAGTGCCACTATCCCGGCCTGACCATAATCGATCTTCTTGGGGAGTTCTCCGGTGAGAAGGTTGCGGACAAAGAAAACTTCATCGTCCAGCCTTTCATTGACTTGCTGGCAAAAGACACATATCGCGGCGCGCAGTTGATAATTTCAGGCGCATCTTTCGAGGGTCTTGAGAAGGTTCATCGGATACCTCTTACGTACGTCTTTTCGGCCTAGGTTTGTTCTTGTTCGGCACACGGGGCCACGCTGACTTGGTCGGCGCGGCCCCTCTTCATTGGGGCGGCGGGAGGGTGGGTCCTGGAACGGATGGGCGGGGTTGAGTTCTGGTGGTGTGTTACTGTGCTGGGCACCTTGGAGGGGGTAGGCTGGGCGGTACGGAAGGTGGCGGGGGCTGTGCTCCGCGCTGAGGTCAGGGGGAGGGTAGCGATGCGAAGGGCCAGGGCACGGGGACGCTCGGGGTCGCGGCGACTTGCCGCGCTGGGGGCGTGCGCGCTGGGCGTGGCCGGCATCGGGCTGGCGGCGGGGGCGG
>ORJL010439371.1_pt1 | contig 11677 bp, 11 predicted proteins | sample 1779941 | NCBI WGS metagenome assembly ORJL01 (sample SAMEA104232317, study PRJEB22302) | groundwater metagenome | biome: forest; feature: aquifer; material: groundwater | place: USA | collected 2011-08-07 | depth 5.8 m | reverse complement strand
TTGAACCCCGGCAGAGGGACTCGTGTCCCTCTGCACTCCCGAGGGGCAACCGGGAAAGCCAGATGCAACAAGCCTTGACAAAGGGATACTAAAGGCTTTAGGATAAACAAGAGCAGACATGGCCAAACGAGACTACTTCGAAGTACTTGGGGTCAAACGGACCGCCTCCGACAAGGAGATAAAGCAGGCTTTTCGCCGGCTTGCCCGTCAATCCCATCCTGATGTTAACCCCGGGGACAAAGCGGCAGAGACGCGTTTCAAGGAGATCAACGAGGCACACGAGGTGCTGTCCGATCCGGAGAAGCGCAAGAAGTATGAACAGTTTGGAGATCAATGGGAACATGGCGACCAGTTTGCCCGGGCGCAACAAGGTGCCCGCCCCGGGACCCAATGGCGTCCTGAACAAGGCTTCGGGTCAGCTCGGCGGGAACGGGGGGGAGCGCCTTTTGGAGATATCTTTGAGGAGCTCTTTCATGACCGGGGGGCCGGGGGACGAGGCTTCAGGCAGGTTCCCCAGCGAGGCCAGGACCTGGAGCAACCGGTTGAAGTGACCCTCGAAGAGGCGTTCAATGGCGCTGCCAGGCTGATCCAACTCCAGCGGGGCGAGGCTTGTTCATTGTGCCAGGGCACGGGGCTGTCCCAGAATCGACCCTGTCCGCCTTGCGGCGGAGCCGGGTCGGTATTGAAGCCACACCGCATCGAAGCCAAGATCCCTCCGGGTGTCCGAGACGGCTCGCGGATCAGACTGGAAGGCGAGGGCAGCCAGGGGGTGGCTGGAGGAAAGCCGGGTGACCTTTACATGGTGATCGTCGTACGTTCTCATCCACAGTTTGAGCGCAAAGGGAATGATTTGATCACCGAGGTGGAAGTTCCTCTTACCGAGGCCGCTTTAGGGGGAGAGGTGGAGGTTCCCACCTTGAAAGGTAAACTGGCTCTTAAGGTCCCTCCCGAGACGCAGAACGGCAAGATCTTCCGGCTGGCTGGTCAGGGAATGCCTCACCTGGGAGGCTCAGGTCGCGGTGACCTGTTGGTCAAGATGAGAGTGGTCCTGCCGACGAGCCTGTCGGAGGCGGAGAGAGATCTATTCCGCCAACTGAAAGATTTGCGGCGAGGCGTGGGGGTATGATCGTTCATGGCCACAAATAGAGAAGAAGGGCGCTACGTAATAAGCGTGGTCGCACGTATCCTCGGCGTGCATGCTCAAACACTGCGCTATTATGAAAGGGCCGGGCTCGTGCACCCGGCTCGCGGCCGCGGCAGCATCCGGCTCTATTCCGTTCGGGATATCGAGCGGCTCCGACAGATACAGCGTCTGATGGACGACCTGGGGGTGAATCTTGCGGGCGCAGAGGTGATCCTGCGTATGAAAGAGCGCCTGATGGAGATGGACGAGGAACTGGAGAGTCTGCGGCTTGAAGTGCAGAGGCTTAGAGGGAGAGTCTAGCCCCTGCGTTAAGCCCTTCTCCGCTAAGAAACTCGTTTCGAGCGGGTTCCCCTTTTCACTATTTGCGCTCTTTCGAACCGCCGCTTGCCCACGGTAGCATTTGGGCCAAATTCGCCAACCGGTCTCGGTCTCTAACCAGAATCACAACCGTCATCACTACGTAAGCCACCGAGAACCCGTATCGAACACTCGGGTCCGAAAAGATCAACTGCGCCGCAAACATGAAGAAGAGAATACCGGCCTCCAGCCGGGACAGGTTGAAGTTGAGCAACAGACTGACGGCGAAGGCCGACTGAGCGGCTGTCAACAAGACCTCCTCCGACTGACGGCCATCCATGGGCAGGGAGGTATTGCCTCCCGAGGCGATGAAGTACACCAGAGGCAGCGTTCCGACCAGTAGCGTCCACTGATTCACCTTCGAAGACACCAGCGTGCCCAGGGCCAGTGAGGCCGAATTGCGGGCGACGAAGATCGCGGCAACCACTATCTCGGGTGCCTCCGACGCCAGAGGGGCCAGCCATTGTACGAGTAAGAACTCGTCTATCCCAAAGGTCCTTCCCGTCATCACCAGGCCCTCTGCGAATGGCTTGGCCGAAGACAGGATGATCGCCGCGGAAAAGGCGAACAAGAGAAGGGTCGCCGTGCGCCTCCAGGATGTGCTCAGGGACGCAATCATTTCGGGGGGGCCGACAAGCTCTGGTTCCGTCTGCTCCGATTTGGATGCTTTCCAAAGGTATACGATGAAGAGGGCGAGGAGAACAACCGTATCGATAAGAGAAAGCGAGCCTTTCAATGGAATCGTGAAGGCATACAGCGTGGCCATCGCCAGTATCGCCAGGTCGTTGCCGCGGGAGCGGTCTATGGTGATTCCATGCCGTCCTTTCAAGACCCAGAAAAGGAGTACCACCAACGTCCAACCTACCCCGATCAGGAGACGGTTTCCCCCCGTCATGTTGGCCACTGCGTAGTGAGCATACTCCGGGTTCTGCCCGGCGGCCCAGGCGAAGTATAGGTCTACCGCGTACTCTGGGAGAACGGCGATAAACGCCAGAAACGCCAATGCCAGGGACTGAGAGATGTCTACCTGGGCAACCTCTGCTGCCCAGGTTAGCAGGAAAGCCGCGCCGAGAATAGCCAGACCGAACAGGGCAGAGTCGAGCAGAGGGCTGAACTGCAATCCCGTCAATCGAAGGAAGATTGCGGGCAGCGTCAGGACGGTCGCTCCGCCCAGCCAAAAGAAGTTCATTACTATGTCGCCTAGGGCTTCGGGGTCTCCAGCTTGTACCGGGCCATAACTTTGAGAACTGTCTCTGCAGATCTCTCGTCGAGCTCGGTGAGGGGCAGACGGGGTTTCCCGACCGGAAAGCCGATGTGATTCATGGCGTACTTGATCGGGATAGGATTGGAGACCAGAAACAGAGCGTTCACGAGAGGAAGGAGCGCCATATGGATGGCTGCGGCTGCGGCCGTCTGCCCTGCGATGCAGCGCTCTAGCATCTGCTTGATCTCGAATCCAACCAGATGGCTGGCGACGCTGACTACTCCGTAACCCCCCATTACCATGATATGGAAGGTATCAGTGTCGTTACCGCTCCAGACCAGGAAGTCCTGAGGCGTTTCCCCTATTATGCGAGCGACTTGCTCCAGGTTAGCCGACGCCTCTTTAATACCCACAATATTCGGGGTCTCCGCCAGGCGCGTTACCGTTTCCGGAGTCAGGTTGGTTATCGTGCGGCTCGGAACGTTATAGAGGATGCACGGCAAGGTAGTAGCGCCGGCTATGGCGCGAAAATGCTGGTAGAGGCCTTCCTGGGTGGGCTTGTTGTAGTAGGGTACCACTAGAAGCACACCGTCCACGCCGGCCTTCTCAGCCTCTCGTGTCAGATCGGCACTCTCGTGCGTGTTGTAGCTGCCGGTTCCGGCGATAACCGTTCCCAAGTCACCGACAACCCCCTTCACTTCGGAAAAGAGCCTGGCCTTCTCCTCCCTGGATAGGGTGGGTGCTTCCCCGGTGCTTCCGGAGACTACCACCCCATCGCTCCCGGACCGTAGAAGGGCCAGGGCCAGGCGCTTGGCCTGTTCGTAATCCACATTTCCTTCGTTGTCGAAGGGTGTCACCATAGCTGTTAGCAGCCGTCCTAGTCCTGACATCGGATTACCTCACTCTAGCGGGGACTCAGCAGCCCGTTCTGCAGCATCCACTCGGCGATCTGGATTCCGTTTAGGGCGGCGCCTTTTCGCACGTTGTCAGCGACGACCCACAGGGCCAGGCTATTGGGTTGAGAAGCGTCCTCACGTATGCGCCCCACGTATACGTCGTCGTTCCCTGCCACGGCCCACGGATGGGGGTACAGGTGCACGCTGAGGTCATCTTGCACCGTCACCCCGGGGGCTTCGGCCAGGATCTGCCTCGCCTCCACCGCCGACATCGGGCGCGTGAACTCCACGTGGATAGACTCACTGTGCCCGATGTAAACGGGCACCCGCACACATGTGGCCGAAATGGCCAAGGCCGGCGCATGCATGATCTTGCGCGTTTCCTGGACCATCTTCCATTCTTCCTTTGAATAGCCATTGTCCATGAATACGTCTATCTCCGGAAGAAGGTTGAAAGCTATCTGGTGTGGATAGATGTGCGGCGAAGCGTTCTTGCCGTCTAACACAGCTTTTGACTGCGTACTCAACTCCTCTACCGCCTCGCGGCCGGTACCCGAAACGGACTGATAGGTATCCACCACTATACGCCGTATGGGATTCACTCGATGAAGCGGGTTCAGAGCTACCACCATCTGAATGGTGGAACAATTGGGGTTGGCGATGATGCCACAATGCTGGCGAACATCGTCCGGGTTGATCTCAGGTACCACCAGCGGTACCTTGGCCTCCATCCGGAAAGCTGCACTATTGTCGACCACCACCGCTCCTTCGCGAACGGCCTGCGGGGCGGAGTGTTGGCTTATCTCGGTACCGGCGGAGAAGAAGGCCAGGTCGATTCCCTGAAAGGCATGGGCGCCGATCTCCTTCACCTCCACCTCTTGGTCTCTAACGAGGACTTTCTTCCCAGCGGTCTTGCCGGAGGCAAACAGGCTGCAGTGCCGTACTGGAAAATCACGCTGCTCCAGTATCCTCAGGAACTCCTGGCCCACCATCCCCGTGGCTCCAACCACCGCCACATTCAAGCCTTTCAAGGGATCACCTCACTCAAGTCCTAGCAGTCTATCAAGTCCAATGACCAGTTGGTCTTGCCTGACTACCTCTTTAATAGCTATGAGCAGCCCTGGCATGAACGACTCCCGGCTAGTGGTATCGTGTCTGATGGAGAGCGTCTGTCCGGTGGCGCCCAGGATGACCTCCTGGTGGGCGACCAAGCCAGGAAGACGAATGCTGTGAATCCCGATTCCCTCCCACTGTCCTCCGCGAGTGCCTTTCAGGGTCTCCTTCTTGGCGGCCTTCCACTGGAATTGCCGGCCACGCGCCCGAGCCATTCCCTGCGCAGTGGCCAGAGCGGTTCCGGAGGGAGCGTCGGTCTTGCCCTCATGGTGCAATTCGAGGATCTCTGCATAGTCGAAGTATCGAGCCGCCACTCTAGAAAGGTGCATCATGATAACAGCCCCGATGGCGAAATTGGGCGCCACCACGGCGCCCAGCCCGGTAGACTGGCTGAGCACCTCCAACTCTCTGAAATCCTCAGCGGAAAGCCCGGTTGTTCCCAACACCGGGGATACCCCGTGGCCGAAAGCCATCCTGGCGTGGTCCATGGCCGCCTCTGCGACCGTGAAATCCACCAGGACTCTTGCCTCGACCTTGCCGAGAAGGGTCCCCAAGTCACGGAGGAGAGGCACGGGGCCGGATCTGGCTACCTCGAGACTAGGCCCGTCCAGGTTGCGGGATGTTGCCCCAGCTAGCCTGAGCTCTGGGTCGTTGACAATAGCAGAAAGCGCCGCTTGGGCCATCTTACCCGAGGCCCCCGTTACCACAACGGGGATTGCCGTTTGGCTCATCGGGGCCTAGTGTCTCCCTCCCATTGGGGGTCTGGGACCGCTCCGGCCGGGTTCGCGCCTGAAGTCGCGATCGCCGCCGCCATGGGACGGAGGCCCATCGCTACGTCTCGGCGGAGCCCCTGGCTGGGATCCCGCCGCTTTCTGGTAGTCTTCGAGGCTCTGCCCCAGCAATACGGCCTTTCGGGACAGGTTCACCCTGCCCATTCGGTCGACCTCCGTGACCATGACCATGATCTCGTCCCCGACCTGGACCTCGTCCTCAACCCTGGGCACGCGGTAGTCCGCTAGTTCGCTGATGTGGACCAGCCCCTCCTTCCCAGGGAGCACTTCCACGAAAGCGCCGAAGTTCATCAGGCGGGTTACCTTGCCGTTGTAAATGGTTCCTACCTCTACCTCTTTGGTGAGGCCCTCGATCATCTTGATAGCCTTGTTCGCTGCTTCCTCGCTGGGTGAGCCGATGATGACGGTCCCATCGTCCTGCACTTCAACGGAGCATTTGGTCTCGCTGATGATAGACCGGATGGTCTTGCCTCCCGGCCCTATTACAATTCGTATCTTGTCCGGATGGACGTGAACCTTGTACATGCGAGGGGCGTACTTGCTGAGCTCCGGCCTGGCTTCGGCTATGGTTGACTGGATCTTGCCGAGAATGAACAGGCGTGCGACCTTTGCTTTCAGCAGGGCGTTCTTCAGGATCTCCTGGGTGATGCCCTTGACCTTGATGTCCATTTGAAGGGCGGTGATGCCTTCGGCTGTCCCAGCAACCTTGAAGTCCATATCCCCTAGCGCGTCCTCCATGCCCTGAATGTCGGTAAGGACTGCATATTGGCCATCCTCACCCATCACCAGGCCCATGGCAATTCCGGCGACCGCGGCCTTGATGGGAACACCTGCATCCATTAGCGCCAGGGTGCTTCCGCAGACACTGGCCATTGAAGTGCTCCCATTGGAGCTGAGCGCCTCCGAGACCAACCGGATGGTATATGGGAACTCCACCCCGCTGGGGACAACCGGCAGAAGCGCCCGTTCGGCCAGGGCGCCGTGGCCTATCTCCCGGCGGCTCGCTGAACCCACTCGCTTGGTTTCGCCCGTGCTAAACGGAGGGAAGTTGTAGTGGTGCATATATCGCTTGGTCTCTTCAGGTCCAAGACCGTCAAGCTTCTGTTCCTCCCCCGGGGACCCCAGAGTCGCAATGGTGAGAACCTGCGTCTGTCCCCTCGTGAAGAGGCCGGAGCCGTGGGTTCTGGGCAGGATCCCAACTTCGGCGCTGATGGGGCGGATGGTGTCCGGGTCCCGTCCATCGGGGCGCAATCCCTTGGTCAATATGTTGCGCCTCATCTCCTCTTTCACCAGCTTGGCGAAGATCGGTCCCACAACCTCAGGCTCATGGCTATCTTGGAGGCTTTCCGCTACCTCCTGCTCCAGAGCGTCCAGGGCATCTTCACGGGCCGCCTTGTCCTCCTGGTAAAGAAGGTCCGAGAGACGTCCTGCCACCGCGGTTCGAACAGAGGTCACAGTCTCGACGGGTGTTTCCTTTGGCTCAAACTCTATCTTGGGCTTGCCTACGGCGGCGATGAGCTCGGCCTGTAAGCCGATGATCAGCTCGTTGGTTTCCTGCCCAATGCGTAGCGCTTCCAGGACCGTATCCTCTGGGAGCTGGGAGACGCCAGCCTCTACCATCAGAATGGCGCCCTTCCGCCCGGCCACTATTAGCTCCAGTGAACTGTCCTGCATCTGTGTGTTCGTAGGGTTGATCACGAATTCCCCACCGATATATCCGACCTTGACCCCAGCAATCGGACCTTCAAAGGGAATATCGGAGATCGACAGCGCGGCAGAAGCTCCCACCAACGCCAATATCTCCGGTGGGTTCTCCTGGTCCGCGGATAAGACCGTAGCGATTACTTGAATCTCCCTACGCCACCCCTTCGGGAAAAGAGGGCGAATGGACCTGTCGGTCAGACGGCAAGCCAGAATGGCCTCTGAGGTAGGCCTGCCCTCTCTTCTGAAAAAGCCGCCTGGTATCTTCCCGGCGGCGTAGAGTCTCTCCTCGTAGTCGACTGTGAGCGGGAGGAAATCCATTCCCTGTCTGGGCTCTTTGCTGGTGCAGGCCGTGACGAGGACTATGGTTTCTCCATATTGAACCGTTACCGCACCTCCCGCCTGTCCAGCCAGCCTCCCCACTTCCATAATCATGGGCTTCCCGCCCACGATTCTCTCGAATCTCTCTACCATGACTAAGCTATCCCTTCCCGCTTTCCGGGTAAACCTCTACTAAGGCCGTGAGCGCAACTGACCCTAGTCTCTACTAGGCTTCCCTTGGAGCTACTTGCGTAGGCCGAGACGAGCGATGACCGCCCGATACCTCCCCACATCTCTGTTGTTCAGGTAGTTGAGGTGCCTTCGCCTCTGCCCCACCAGCATCAATAGACCCCGCCGGGAGTGGTGGTCATGTTTGTGGATCTTGAGGTGCTCCACGAGGTGGTTGATCCGATCGGTGAGCAATGCTACCTGCACTTCTGGGGACCCGGTATCCTTGGAATGGACCCGGTACTGCTCGATGATATTCGTCTTCTCTTCTATGGGCAGCATCACACCTCCTTGAGGCTAATTCACTACATTCCTCTTCTTCCGGGCTATTATAGCACAGGGCTGAATGAGACCGCAAAGGCGCCGCCGAACGGGTTGACACAGGTCCCAGATGGTAAGTAGAATCTCACTTGAGGAATCACAAGGCGCTGGCGCCCACTTGGATCGCCTGTTTCCCGGCAGCCGGCGGTGGGCTAGTCAAATCGAGGGATTCCAAGTATGAACTAATGCGCCGCGGTGAAGATATCTTTGTGCAAATCGAGGAGGGAAAATGCTTGTACGACGAGCGCTGGCATCCATCGGCCTGTTTGTCATAGTGTCCATGTTGGGGTTACTTCCCGGTTCGGCCGGGGTCATAAGGACGGCTCTGGCTGATCCTGCGGACTTCGAGATGGCGATGGACTACCCTAGTGTGGTAGCTCAGCCAGGCAAGCCCGTAAGCCTGAACCTGCGTCTTATGAATCGTGGGACCGCGAGTCAACAGGTCAGCCTCTCGGTCACCAGTGCTCCCGATGGTTGGACATCCATCATTAAGCAAGGAGCGTACGAGGTACGAAGCGCCTTTCTCGGTCCTCAAGAGAACAAGATGCTTACGTTCGAAGCTGCGCCTCCGGCCAGCGCCAAGGCGGCTACCTACAGCTTCGTGATCAAAGCCGACTCCCCTGACGGGGTGAACCGGACGGTGACGGTGAATATCGGCCTTTCCGACAGGGTGATCAGCGGCACCAAGTTGACTTCCCAATACCCGGTTCTAACCGGACCGACGGGAAATAAGTTCGAGTTCAAGGTGGACGTGAATAACGGCACCGGCGCCGATCAGGCGTATAACCTGTCGGCCAATGGCCCTCAGGGTTGGGATATAAAGTTCCAACCGGCCTTTGAGGCCACGCAGATTTCAAGTATTCGGGTCAAGGACGGCGAAACCAGTAGTGTCAACATTCAGGTCCAGTCCCCCAAGATCGCCCAGCCGGGAGAATACCCGGTAGACTTCCTTATTTCGGCAGGCAGCGAGAAGGTTACTGCTTCTTTCAAGGTAGCCCTGACGGGCACGACCGACATGACCCTGACCACCGACTCAGGACAGTTGAACCTGGATGCTACTGCGGGGACCCAGACCGTCAAGTCTGTACTCGTTATCAATAGCGGCTCGGCGGATCTCAAGGGGATCAGCCTGGCGTCCTCCAAGCCAACTGGTTGGGACGTGGTTTTCGAGCCAAAGACACTGGATCTCGCGGCAGGGGCGAGCAAGGAAGTCAATGTTTACGTTAAGCCTGACGACAAATCGATCGCGGGTGACTACCTGGTCACCTTGAATGCCTCAACCCCTCAGGTCTTCAAGAGCCTTGATATCAGGGTGACGGTGGAGACTCCTACCCTATGGGGTTGGGTAGGGTTGGTAATAGTGCTCGTGGTTCTGGGAGGCCTGTACGGAGTCTTCAAGACCTTTAGCAGGAGATAGCTCGATGGGTGCGGATACGGCTGCGATCATTGAGATGGTCAATCTGACCAAGAAGTATGGGGACTTCACGGCAGTCGACCGGCTAAACCTCGAGGTTACGGAGGGAGAGATATTCGGGCTGCTTGGCCCGAACGGAGCCGGCAAGACCACGACCATCCTAATGATGCTGGGGCTGACGGAGCCTACGTCGGGGCGTGTGCGCGTCGCTGGCTTCAGTTCCACCAGACGTCCTCTGGAGGTGAAGAGGCTCGTGGGGTACCTTCCGGACAACGTAGGCTTCTATGAAGATATGTCTGCCAGGGAGAACCTCCATTATACTGCTGCCCTTAACGGGCTTTCCCGAAGGGAGGCGGACCGGCGTATAGACGATCTATTGGAACAGGTCGGTCTTCCTGGAGTGGCCGACCAGAGGGCGGGCAGCTTTTCACGGGGGATGCGACAGAGGCTTGGCATTGCCGACGTTCTGATCAAAGGACCCAGAGTGGTGGTGTTAGACGAGCCCACCCTGGGGATCGACCCGGACGGGGTGAGGCACGTCTTGGATACGATTGTGCGAATGAGCAAAGAGCAGAGGATAACGGTCCTTCTCTCCTCTCACCTTCTGCACCAGGTACAGCAGATTTGCGACCGGGTAGGGATCTTCGTCAAGGGTAAGTTGGTGGCGGTCGGGCCGATCGAGTCTTTGGGACACCAGCTTATGGACGACGGACGCTTGGTCGTCGAGTTGCAGGCTGATCCGTATACTTCTGAGCTTGAGGAACAGATGAAGGGCCTGGATGGCGTTGAGTCGTGCCAGAAGTCAGGCGCCATGGTCCTCGTGAGTTGCCAGCGAGACGTCAGGACGCAGATTGCCGGCCTAGTGGTCAGTAGTGGCGCTGCGCTCCTCCACCTGCGTCTTCGGGGGCTGGCCCTGGAGGACATCTACATGAAGTACTTTGGGGAGGCCTAGATCATGACGGGACTGATGGCCGTATATAGAAAGGAACTCTCAGATCACTTCAGCAGCCGGAGATTCTTGATTCTTTTCGCTCTGATCTGCGTGGCTGGTATCTCCGCCACGTACGTGGCCGGCCAGTCCATCCGTGGCGACGTCAGCACCGCCAGCGAGTCCGGCTTCGTCTTCCTCAAGCTGTTCACCGCGTCCAACGGAATGCTGCCGCCTTTTGTGACGTTTGTTGGCTTTCTGGGACCGCTGATCGGCCTCGCCCTGGGCTTCGATGCCATCAACAGCGAGCAGGCAAGGGGGACCTTGAGCCGGATTCTCGCTCAGCCCATCTATCGTGATTCGGTGATCAACGGCAAGTTCCTGGCCGGGGTAACCACGATCGGACTCATGCTCTTGAGCATCGGACTGCTGCTGGGCGGGCTGGGCCTGAGAATGATCGGCATTCCTCCCACCTTCGAGGAGGTCCTCAGGCTGATTTCGTTCCTGGGGTTGAGCGTGGTCTACGTGGCTTTTTGGATGAGCCTCTCCATCCTTTTTTCCATACTTTTCAAGCAGACCGCGACCTCAGCCCTAGCGGGGATAGCAGTCTGGATATTCGCCATCTTCTTTCTGCCGATGCTGGCTGGCGTCGCCGCTGACAGTATCGTCAAGGTGACGCAGGACTCACCGGCGCCGGTGCTGGTTGCGCACGCCAACTGGCAGCAGATGATATCCCGGGCCTCTCCGTCCACGCTTTATGACGAAGCGACCGCCGCGATGCTGACGCCAGGCCTACGGACCCTGGCGCCATTGCTGGTCTCCCAGGTGCGGAGCATGCTCCCTGGTCCCCTGTCCTGGTCTCAGAGCATCCTGGTGGTCTGGCCTGACGTAGTGGGGCTGGTGGCGTTGACTCTCGTCTGCTTCGCCATCTCCTACATCAAATTCATGATGCAGGAGATACGCTCCGGCTGATAGCTACTCCTGTAGCTTCCCGTCCCGGAAGGCTTTGAGGTAACCTCTCGACCACTTGTCATGGCCACCCAAGACCTGGCCGGCCCTGAGCGTAGCCATGAGGCCATCGTTCCGGACGTCCAGCATCGCCGCGTCCAATCCGAGCGCCAGGCACATAGAGAGGAAAGTCCGGTTGATGAGCCTGCGGACCGGCATGCCGAATCCAATGTTGCTGAGTCCGGCTATCGTCTTGACCTCGGGCAATTCCTGTTTGAAGAGCCTTAACGTATCCAGAGTGGTGGCGCCGG
>ORJL011296859.1_pt1 | contig 11678 bp, 9 predicted proteins | sample 1779941 | NCBI WGS metagenome assembly ORJL01 (sample SAMEA104232317, study PRJEB22302) | groundwater metagenome | biome: forest; feature: aquifer; material: groundwater | place: USA | collected 2011-08-07 | depth 5.8 m | reverse complement strand
TAGTTCCGTCAGTTGCGGCGGCAGCCGCGCTGGGAAATCCGTGAAATCCGTAGTTTGGTCCTCCTTCGGCGGACCGCGCTCTCTGCAGTCCTCCGCCTGCAACTGCGGTCAGCACCCACTTCCCGCAGCACCCTTGCTTGCCCCGAATGAAAAAGAGTAGAATCCGAACACCGGTGCGGACCCCAAGAGTTGGAGGCGACCATGCGCAGTTCTCGCGTGAGGATCCTGGCGGCGGTCCCCGTGATGTGTCTCGCTCTTTTGTCCCTGCAGCCCTCAGCCATCCAGGGTGAACCTCGGGATCGCTGGGCGCCGCCCGCGCTCGGCGACGACGAGATCGCCCGCGCACTCGACGATGCGGCCGCTTTACGCGCCGGTCGAATCGCCATGGCCGTCGATCCCCGCAGCATCCCGGCGGTGGAGCAGACCCTGGCCGAGGAGATCGAGCGCGGCTACCGGATCGGGGCGGCCGAGTCGGTGGAACGGATTCTCGAACTTCATCCGGACCTGTGCGCGTATTTCGACGACCCGCGGGCCGGCATCGTCGCGACCGGGACGGTGCAGTATCGCGGATCCGAAGGCACGCTGGTCGTCCATCTCCAGCGGACCGACGCGGGACGATCCCAGGTCGTGGTCCTGCCGCCGGGCACCTACGGCGTGCAGGCCGGCAATCGGTTCGAGAGCGACCGCGCGCAGGACCTCGCCCTGCTCCGACCGCACGTCGCCCGGTTCCGCGCAGGTCAGACCGAAGCGGTGGCGACCCTGCCGATGGCCTGCGCCTTGTTCACCGCCGCGTCGCCGCAGCCGGGGGATCGCTACGTGCTGCGCCGGTTCGACCGCCGATCGACCGAGGCGGCCCTGATGGACTACCTCTGCACCGGGGAAGCCAAGCCCGAGTGCGAGTCGCAGCTCGCCATCTGGTTCGTGCACAATGGCATGTCCGCCGCGGACCTGCCCGGATTCGTCGCCCGCCATCCGGTCGCCACCTTTCAGACGGGTCTCGGAATCCAGCCGAGCCACCTCCGCGGGACCGCCGACGTCCTCCTGAAGGCGGGAATCGACCCGCGCTCGGTCCCGTTCTTCGCCGACGACCAACGGCCGAACGACCGGTCGTAGCGACCCACCGGCACGACCCGCGGCGGACGACGCCGCGTGCCGCGCAGCACGGCCGGATTCCGCGGGCGTTCCGTCGGCCGGTCGTTGCTGTCGTTGCTGATGGTTGTCGGAATCCGCACCCGGCGATAGGATGGGCGGATGATCTGTGCCCGGTGCGGCGAGTCGTTCGAAGAAGTCGACGACCAGCTCGCGTGCGAAGTCCACTGCCCCGAGTGCGGGTCGCTGCTCGCGCCGCCGCCCGGCGATGCCTCGGCCGGGGAAGGGAAGCCGTCGCCGGAGTCTCCCGCCTCCATGTCGCCCGCGCACCCGATCGCGCCCAGTTCGATCCCGCCGGCCAAGACGTCGGCCCAATCGACCCACTTGCCCTCCGACCCGCCGCCGGCGATGGCCGCGCACCCGCTCGCCCCCCGGGGAACCCAGCCGGATTTCCCCGTGGCCGCGACGCAAGCGCCCGCCGCGCCGGCGCCGCCACCGGGCGCGGCGCCGGCTCCGAGCCCATCCGCGATCACCGCGTCCCCGCCATCGCCGTGTGCGCCACCGGCTCGGCGGGGGTCCCCGGCCGCGGCCGGGCCGAGCCGCCGTGACGGGGCACCCGACGCCGACCTCAGCCGGGGTCGGTCCTGGATCCGACGGCACCCCCTTCGGTCGCTATCGACTCCTTTCCCCGCTCGGCCACGGCGGCAGCGGCGTGGTCTGGAAGGCCTACGACACCAGCCTGCGCCGCGTCTTCGCGCTCCGGCAGATCCTTCCCGAGGACGCCGGTGGCCCCGAGTGCGTGCAGCGCTTCCTCGCCGAAGCGCGCCATGCATCCAAGCTCCGTCATCCCCACATCCTCTCGGTCCACGAGGTCGGGGAAATCGACGGCCGCGCCTACGTCACCGTGGAGTTCGTCGAGGGCCGGACCTTCCTCGCCTACCTGGAGGGGGTGCACGGCGCAAAGCCTCCGCGTCCGCCCGCGGACCTGCTGCGCCACGAGATCGCCATTCTCGCTCACGTCGCCGAGGCCGTCGCCCATGCGCACAGCGAGGGTATCACCCACCGGGCGCTCAAGGCCTCCAACATCCTGCTCGACCGCAAGGACCGGCCGTACTTGATGGACTTCGGCTTCACGCGGAAGCTGGGAACCGAGGCCGGCCCGCCGCCCCCCGCGATCGTACGCCGGCTTGCGGGTGGCCCGGTCCTGGGCACCCCCGACTTTCTCAGCCCAGAGCAGGCGATCGGGGACGGCGCGCGCATCGGCCCGCGCAGCGACCTGTGGGCGCTCGGCGTCATCCTCTACGAAGTCCTCGCCGGCCGCCTGCCGTTCCACGCATCCACGCCCTGGGCGACCATCGCCGCGATCCTCGACATCGATCCCCCGGCGATCGGCAGGGACCACCGGCCGGTCCCGGAGGACCTCGAGGCGCTGTGCGGCTACCTCCTCCAAAAGGACCCCGAGCAACGGCCCGCCCGCGCCGCCGAGGTCGCCGAAGACCTGGTCCACTGGCTCCGCGGCGAACCGCTCCGCGCGCGCCGGCCCGGGCTGCTCACACGCTGGTCGAAGCGCCTGGGATTTTGAGTTGCGGGCGCCTCACGACGTCGCTACACTCGCACCATGCGCCACCTCCATTCCCCACGCCGCGCCGGCTTCACCCTCACCGAGCTCATGGTCGCGCTCACCATCATCGCGATCGCCCTCGGCATCGGCATGGCGATGCTCGGGCGCACCGACAAGGGCATGGGTCTGCGCGCCGGCACCGGCCAGGTGATGGCCGCGGTCCGCTTCGCCCGCTCCGCCGCCATCACCGAGCGCAGCCCGTCCTACGTGGTGATCGACGCCGAGGATCGCACCATCTCCTTCATCAGCAAGAAAACCATGGGGCTCTGGCATCTCGAGGATGACGTCACCACGGGGGCACTGGGACGAAACGGCGCGCCCAACGGCGGCCGGCGCATCCCCGGCCGGATCGGCCAGGCCTGGCATTTCCCGGGGAGCGGAGCCATCGATTGCGGCCCCATCGCTCCGTTCGCCCCCGAGCAGGGACTGGTTCTCGAATGCTGGGCCCTGGTCGACGAGCGCAGCGAGCAGTCCCTCGTCTCCAAGGGCGACGACTATGGCATCCGCGTGACCAAGCAGGGCTACCTCGAGGCGTGGGTGGGGGACGAAATCATCACGACCGCCCCGGACAAGGTGCCGTTGAAGAAGTGGTTCTACGTCGAAGCGATCCTCACCACCGCGCTCCCCCCGCCCCTTCCAGAGCCCGAGCCCGCCGAGGTCATGGACGACGGAAAAGGCAAGGACGACAAGGGCGGCAAGGACGGGAAGGACGCGAAGGACGCGAAAGACGACGGCAAGAAGGTCGAGGCCAAGGGCGCCAAATTCGAAGACGGGAAAGCGCCCGCCGCCCCTGCCGCGGAGCGGGTCCGCACCTTCGTTCTCTACGTGAACGACCAGTTGATCGCGTCGACCGAGATCTCCGGGAGCGTGATGGCCTACCTGCCGCGCAGCTCGGCCAAGCTCACCCTCAGCTCGAGCGACGCGCCCATGCGCGGGGCGCTCGACGAGGTGCGCGTGAGCGCGCTCGTGGAAGGCGAACGCTATCGCCTGCCCGAGAAGGTCGAGTTCGACTCGCCGAGCCAGACCCTGCGCTTCGACGGCACCGGCAAGCTCGGGGGTCCGGCCGAGATCCGGCTCAAGTCGGGGGTGGACACCGAGAGCATCCGGGTCGGCGTGCTGGGCAACATGGAGTGATCCAAGCGCGCCCCCGACCGGCGGCATCTGCCTGGCCCGCCGACCGGCGGGCGACACTCTGGTCGCGCGCTGGGCGGAGCGTATCCAGCTGCACCTGGCCTTCAAGGCCGATTGCAGGCGGGTCATTCACGAATGGCGGAGCCGTTGGCGAAGGGGCCCCGCGGCATCGGCGTCGTCCGGCTCCGGGCCGCCGGGGTCCGAAGAGGCCGGATCCGGACGCGGAAATGCCTCGAGCGGGAATGCGATGCGATTCACCGTCCGCGACGTCGATAGCGGCACCGCACTCGACGAGTACCTCACCCAGCGGATCCGCCGCGCCTCGAAGCAGTCGATCCGCGATTGGATCGGACGCGGGCTCGTCCGCGTGAACGGGAAGGGGTGCATCCCCAAGCGGCCGCTCATGCCGGGCGACGAAGTGACGGTGGAGGTTCCGGAGGCGGACTTGCCCGGTCCTGCCTTCGGCGCGGCCATGGAGATCCCGGTGATCTACGAGGACGACCGCCTGGTCGTGCTCGACAAGCCTGCGGGGATGCCGGTGCTGCCCGGCCGATTCGCCGGTGAGCCGAGCGTGTACGGAGAGCTGCTGGAGCAATTCGACGCGGCCGCCGGTCCAGCGGAACATCCGGGCGAGAGCATGCGGAACCGGGAAGGCGCGACGAGTGGGGGCGGGGAGCCGAATGAGCGGGGGCAGACGAGCCCGGTCGGTGAAGGAGAGGCGGAATTCGAGGCGGCCGGGCCGACTCCGCTGATCAAGCCGCGGGTGGTGCATCGGATCGACCGCGAAACGAGCGGGCTGCTGGTGGTGTGCAAGGACGAGGCCTCTTCGCGCGCGCTCTCCGTGCAATTCGAGAACCGCGAGGTCTGCAAGACCTACCTCGCCCTCGCCGAAGGCGCGCCCGCGCAGGATGCCGGCCGGATCGACGCGGCGGTGGAGCCGGACCCGCGCGGCGAGGGCCGCTGGCGCGAGGCTGCGGCGGATTCACGCGGCCGCCTGCCTCCGGAGGCCAAGGAAGCGGCCACCGAATGGCGGGTGCGCACGCGTTGGCGCGGCTATTCCCTGCTCGAGCTGCCCCCGCTGACCGGCCGGACGCACCAGATCCGGCTGCACGCGCGCGTCCTGGGCCACCCGCTGCTCTGCGACCCGCTCTACGGGCGCCGGACGGAGTTCTTCCTCTCCGACGTGAAGCGGGGCTACAAGCGGAAGGAAGGGGAGCCGGAGCGGCCGGTCCTCGCGCGGCTCGCCCTGCACGCGCATGCGCTGAGCTTCCGCCATCCCACGGACGGGCACGAAGTCTCCTTCACCTCGCCGCTGCCCAAGGACCTGGAGAAGGTGGTGAAGCTGCTCGAGCGGCACGCGAGGTAAAAGGCCCGCGGCGAACGGTAGGCGGCAGACGCCGGCGGGTCGGGGTACATTCACCGCCGAGGGGGGGACTGGCTCTGCCGAGGGGGGGACTGGCCCTACTGTAGTGATTCAAGGGGTCATTCCCCACCGCAGGATTCCCGGTCATGCCGATCACAACGGCCGTCCCCCGGGCGAAACCGCTGGGGGGCGGGCCGTTGCGTGCGCCTACCTCCGCCCGCCGATCCACACGGTGCCGTCCTTCACCGCCCATTTCGCCCCGTTGGTCTCGCAGAGCATCGTCAGGCAGCGATCGAGCGCGAGATCCTTCACCCGCAGCGTCACCGGGCGCTCCGCGATCTCCGGGTCGGCTCCGATGTCGATCACGAAGTTGACTCCGGTGAAATCGCGCAAGAAGGCCACCACGTCGCTGAAGGGGGCGGCCGCGAAATCGAGGCTGATGCGCGTGGACTCCAGCTGGGTGCGGACCTGGGCGTCGGCCGAGCCGGCCTCGAGCGGATGCGCCACTGCGGACCGCCGCTCGGCTGCACGCCGCGCGCCCGCCGCGCGCATCTCCTGCGCCCCTTCCGGAGTGGTGAGCGTCACCACGCCCTCGCCGTACACCACCTCCAGCGAGTACTGAGCGCACATCAGCTTCAGCACGTTGTGCAGGGCGAGATCGCGCAGAGTGAGCGTGATCGGCTCGAGCTGGTCGATCTTCACCCGGCTGCCGTCGATCACCATGTTGAGCTGCGAGAGCTCGCGCAGGTATTCGATGATATCCACCAGCGGCGTGTCGACGAAATTCACCTGCACCTTCTGGGTGTGGGCGCGGCCCCACATCCGGGCCGACGGGCCGTCCACGATCCCGTCGGCGAGGGCGTCCAGGGCCAGCCCCGCCCGCCCGCGCGACTTCGCCTCCAGGGCGTCCAGGCCGCGACGCAGTTCCGCGCCGCCGTCGGGGCCGAGCGCCGCGAGCAGGGAAAAAGCGGCGTCAAACACTTTGGGATCCTCGCTCCCCAGGTCGGCCAGGAAACCGCCGTGTGCCTGGGGCTTGTCGCCGGCCGCTCCGGCCTCCGACTTTTCGATCTCGCGCAGCCGCCCCGCGGCCTTCTCCGCCGTCTCGCGCTGGCCGCCGAACTTGTCCAGAACCGTGCGATACGCCGCCGCGGCCTCATCGGCCCGGCCGAGCTTCTCCAGGCAGGCGCCGATCTGCAATTGCGCACGCGCCGCCACCTCCTGTTCCTCCCGCTCGCGCTCCACCGCCTTCCGGTAGAAACCGATCGCCTTCTCCAGATCTCCTTCGCTCGTCTCCGCGTACCACCCCTGATAGAAGAGGTCCTCGGCCCCCGAGCCCTCCGCCCAGACCCCGCCTGCCCCCACGAAACCCGTCAGGATCACCCCCGCCACGATCGTCGTCCAATTCCGGCTCATGTGCATCTCCTTCTCACAATCGGAACGACGGAGGTTATAGCCGAAGTCGCCCCGCGAGTTGTCACCAGCGCGTCGAAGAATTGTATGAAATTGTAGAAGACCTCAGCACGTCCCGTCCGCGCCGATCTGCCGAGTCATCGCACCCTCTGCCGTTGGACCATCCGGATTACCCACCGGCAACATCGTCGCGAATGCGACGATCTGGCGAGGAATCCCACGCTCTGCCGTTGGACAATCCGTGCAATCCGGACAATCCGCGTATTCCGTAGTTCCCGTCCGGTCGACTCGGGCAAACCGAGCCCGCCTCGGATTCCGGCAACCTACGGCACCAGCTTGTACCCCGCCCCGTGCACGGTGACGATGTGGCGCGGGTTGCGCGGGTCGGGCTCGAGCGCGCGGCGGAGCTTGACCACATAGTTGTCCACCGTGCGATCGGTGGGGCCCGCGTCCACCCCCCACACCTCCTGGAGAATCTCGCCGCGGGAAACCACCTCGCCCGGACGGCGCGCCAGCAGCGCCAGGATCTCCGCTTCGAAGTGCGACAGCGCGCGGGTGCTCTTGCCCTGGCTCCGGGCCTCGTAGCGGTTGCAGTCCACCGTCCACTCGCCCACGGAGACCTCCCCCGGACCGGCGAGCCGACGCTCCGCGCGCCGCACCAGCGCCTTGACCCGCGCCAGCAGCTCGCGCAATCCGAACGGCTTGGTCAGGTAGTCGTCCGCGCCCAGCTCCAGGCCGACCACCTTGTCCACTTCCTGGCTCTTCGCGGTGAGCATGAGGATCGGCATGGTCCGGCCGCGCGCCCGCAGCTCGCGGCAGACCTCGAGCCCGTCCATCTTCGGCAGCATCACGTCGAGGATCACCAGGTCCGGCTTTTCCTTCACCGCCGTCTCCAGCCCACGCGCGCCGTCGGCGGCATGCAGCACCCGATACCCCTCGAACTCCAGGTTGTGGCGCAGCCCGAGCGCCAGGTCGGCATCGTCCTCGACGATGAGCACCAGCAGCATGTCGGGCCACCCCCGGCTCACGATTCCGACGACGGCCGGTCGGGCGCGGCCGGCAGATGGAGGACCCACCGCGCGGCTCCGTCGCGCGGGAAGTCAAGCCACGATCCCGTGCCGGCAGACCAGGAGCGTAAGGTCGTCGCTCGACGCGGCAGTGTCCCGGTGCTCCTCGACCGCCTGCACCACGCCGTTCAGCAAGCCCGCGGCGTCGGCTTGGGGATACCGGTTGACGGCAGCCAACAATCGGCCCCCGCCGAACTCCTCCCCCGCTGGGCTCTTCGCACCCGTCACGCCGTCGCTGTAGAAGACCAGGCGGTCGTTCGGCTCGAAGCGGACCAGCGTATCTTTCAGGACCGCGTCGAAGCGCTGGGCCTGGTCGAGGCCCATGGCGATTCCCGGGGACTCCAGGACCACCGCGGACCCCATCTTCCGACCCCGGAACACGGGTGGGGTGTAACCGGCGTTCGCCAGGATCATCACGCGCCCCGCGGGGTCGAGGGCGCCATAGACCGCGCGCACGAGCAGCTCCCGGCGGACGCCCTTCACGAGGTGCCGGTTCACGTCCTTGAGCAAGGCTTTGGGGGAGACGCGCATGGGCGCGAGGCTGCGGAACAGGGTGCGGACCAGCGCCAGCACCATGGGCCGCGAGGGATCCTCGCCCGACACGTCGGCGATCACGAAGCCCCAGCGGCCGTGCGGCAGGGGGATCAGGTCGCAATAGTCCCCGCTCGTCTCCTGGGCCGTGTGCTGGATGGCGGCGAAATCGAAACCTGCGAGGACCGGGATCTCTCGCGGGACGAAGCACGCCTGCTGGATCTCACAGGCCCGCGCGGGGTCGTGCTCCCCCCGGGCGACCCCTTCCCGTGACGACGGCTCGTCCTGCGGGCAGAGGTCCATCAGCGCGATCATGAGATCGGTGGGCTCGACCGGCTTGTCGAGGAACCGCAAGTTCGGATGGGAGGCCACCGCGGGCGCGTTCCGGAGGTCGGCCTTCGTCGTGGTCACCACCACCGGCGGCGCGCCTGGCAGCGCGGCGAAGCCCTTCAGGATCTCGACGCCGTCGGCGCCGGGGAGATCCAGGTCCAGGATCACGCAAGCGAAGGGCCCGCCCACGCGATAGGTCTCGAGCCCGTTCGCGCCCTGGGCCTCCGCGACGACTTCATAACCGGATTTCACGAGGTCGTTCAGGTACCCTGCGAGCGCTCGAGCATCCGCGTCCAGGACCAAGACCCGACGGCGCCCGACGTCCTGCGGTCCCCGCACGCCGGGGAAAAGCTGGAAGAGCCGGTTCATGCGCCCTTCGACCTCCTCGGCCGCGCCCCCCGCCGCGATCACCCCGGTCGCGATCCTGCTCATCAGGCCCAGGAACTCCCCGGCCGCAGGCGCCAGGACATCGACGCAGTTCCGGAGCTCCTCGGCCGGGAGTTTGCCCGCCAGGATCTCCGCCTCGAGGATGCCGGAGTGGACGACGGGGTCGAGGCAACGGAGCACGTCGAGTAGATCGCGGGTCTCGAAGTGCTGCGCATATGCGCCGAAGAGGATCTGCTGGCACTCGTCGGGAAGGCCCTGGAGGACCTCCCGAACGGCTTCGAGGGCCGGACCCAGGCCGGCCGCAGGTTGGATCATCCGGGAGAGCAACTGGTTCAAACAGTGCTGGAGCTTCTCCCGGGCCACGCCCTCTTCCAGTGCGCCGAGATGGGGATCGATGCCGCGGAAGAAACTGACGACCGCCTGGGGGGTCACGCCGGCGCCGGTGCCGCCGGTTCCCCCCTTGGCGCTGCCCAACGTACGGTCGAACGCCAGGTCGAGCGCCCCGAGCGGGTCCACGGCCGGGTCGATCCCGCCGGTTCCGGTGTCCGTCGGCGCCTCGTCGGGCCCGGCAGTGGGGCCGCGCGACCGTACTCCTGTGCCGCCGACGGCGGGGCCGCGCGACCGTACCCCTGTGCCGCCGGCGGCGGGGCCGCGCGATCGCTCCCCTGCGCCGCCGGCGCCGACGTCCTCGCCCGACCCTTCATCGAAGCCGGTCTTCGTCACGACCTCCTGGTCGTCGGTCACGAGAACGAATCGCGCCTCGATCACCTTGATGATGCGGAAGGGCTGCAGGAGTTCCGGCCGGATGCGTTTTTCCTTGAGCACGTCTTCGGCCTTCATGCCCATGAGCCGGATCAGCTGGAGGAGCTCCCCCTGGGGCATGCCCGGCCGCAGGACGAACTTGGCGATGCGCGTGGTCTTGAGCAGGTTGAGGAAAACCGCGACCACATCCGACTTGTCCTCGACGATCTCCTCCTGCACGACCAGGTTGTCCTGGTCCCTACCGAGCGAGAAGGTGTCTTTTCCCTGGTAGCACTGAGCGAGGGCTGCCGCAAGGCGCTCGAGGTCGGTCTGGACGGTGGGGTGGTCGTCGGCAAAGGTCTTGAGTTCCTTGACGAGCTTGTTGAAGAAGCGGAAGAAGGTGAAGACGGGCTTCTGGAGTTTCGCCATCGGGACACCTGAATGAAGGACCCGCGGGGAAGCCGGCGCAGGATCCAGGGGGAGGACGCCGACTCCTTGCCCTCTGCGCCACGCGGTCGCGCACAGCCACCGATCGCTTCGAGGACGCACCGGATGGCAGATTGTATCCCGTCTTCGCGACTCGCTCAAGTGCGAGAGTCGCCCGGTCGCCCGAAGGAGAAGCGCGTGAAAGCGGTGGCCGAATGCGGCCAGGCCCTGGAGGTGAACCCGGCGTCCGCCGAGGCGTACTGGCGCCGCGGTCGGCTCCACCACGTCCAGGGGCACATGTACCCGGCAGCCGGCAAGCCCTTGCGCTCCCGTTCACTCGCCGGAGAGCGACCGCAAGTCCACGATCAGGTCTTCCCGCTCCGCCCTCGAGAGATCGCGCGTGCCGCGGTGGCGGTCGTCCGGATCGGCCGTGGTCAGAAGGTCCTCCAGCGCCGCCGCGCGGCCGTCGTGGAGGTACGGCGCCGTGGCGTGGATGCCCAGGAGCGAGGGGGTGTCGAAGGCGGGCACCAGCCGCTCCCCGGGCGCGCCGCCGGTCCCGACGTCGTGCATCTTGCGGTCGGTGAAGAGCGGCGGGACGTGACAGGCCGCGCAGCCCGCCTGACCTCATCCTCCGTGATGCTGGCCTGCGCGGTCGGCCGACGATGGCGGCCGGTCGGGCGCGGCCGGCAGGAACACGTGGAAGACCGAACCGCCCCCCTCGCGCGCGGTTGCCCAGACCCGGCCGCCATGCGCCGCGATCGCGTGCTTGACCAGGGCGAGCCCGAGCCCGCTGCCCTTGCGCGTCCGGACCCGCTCGTCGGCGCCGCGCGCGAACGCGTCGAAGATCCGCTCGCGCTCGCCCACGGGCACCCCGATTCCCCGGTCCGCGACCTCCACTTCCGCGCCGCCGTCGCGGGCGGAGGCGCGGACCTCGATTACCTTGTCCCCGTCGGAATACTTGGCGGCATTGTCCAGCAGGTTCGACAGCGCGGAGACCAGGGCGCCGCGGTCCGCCGCGACGGCGGGGGGCGCGTCGAAGTGCAGCTCGACCCGGAAGCCCTCGCGCGCGAACCGCTCGCGGTGCGCCGCGACGACCTCTGCGAGCAACGGGCCCAGCTCGGTGCGCTCGATGCGATAGGTCCGCCGGCCCTGGTCGATCCGCGAGAAATCGAGGATGTTGTCGATCATCGCCGAAAGCCGCTCGCTCTCGCGGGCGATCGTCCGCACGTATTCGGCGCGCTGCTCCTCACCGGCCACCCGGCCGAGTGCGAGAGTCTCGGCGTACATGCGAATGACCGAGACCGGGGTCTTGAGCTCGTGGGAAACGTGCGCGACGAATTCGCCCTTGAGCGCGGCCAGTTCCGCTTCCTGGCGCGCCGCGCGAACCAGCAGGACCAACGCCGCGACGCTGACCGCGAGCAAGCCGACGGCCGCACCCGCGAGCGCCCACTGCTGCGCGCGCAGCCCGGACTCGATGGCCGCCGCGTCGCGCAGCTCGGCGGCGACCAGCCAGCCGTCCACCCCCTCGACCGGCACCAGCGCGGCGGGCTCGGCGTCCGAGGCGCCCGCGCCCAGCAGGTCC
>ORJL010229367.1_pt1 | contig 11678 bp, 9 predicted proteins | sample 1779941 | NCBI WGS metagenome assembly ORJL01 (sample SAMEA104232317, study PRJEB22302) | groundwater metagenome | biome: forest; feature: aquifer; material: groundwater | place: USA | collected 2011-08-07 | depth 5.8 m | reverse complement strand
TCACCCCGACCCCCAAATAGCAGGATTAGAGAAGGAACTCCTGGAACGAGTCAACGGGCTGGGTATCGGAGCCCAGGGCTACGGAGGACTGGTCACTGCCCTGGCCGTGCATATCGAGACCTACCCCGCCCACATCGCTTCGCTGCCCGTGGCGGTAAGCATCCAATGTCATAGCGCCCGGCACCGGGAGACGGAGCTGTGACGCGGCGATCCGCAGATTTCGCCGATTCCACAGATGGAGGATGTCATTCTAAGCAATCCATGGGATGGGAGTCCATCACGGAGGGTGAAAATATGGTGACGTATGCCCCAGTGCTTTAGCCTGGGGTGGAACGTTGTACCCCAGGCTAAAGCACTGGGGCATGTGGGTCCAGACAAATGACCAAGCTAACTCCTCCTCTAGACGATAAGACCATCGAACAGTTGCGCACCGGCGACCGGGTCTCCATCACCGGAGTGATTTACACGGCCCGGGACGCCGCCCATAAGCGCATGGCGGAGGCCCTGGAACGGGGCGACCCCCTCCCCATCCCGCTGGAGGGCCAGGTAATTTATTATATGGGGCCCTCCCCAGCCCGGCCGGGGCGACCCATCGGCTCGGCCGGCCCGACTACCAGCGGCCGGATGGACCCTTACGTGCCGGCGCTGCTGGCCCGTGGACTCAAGGGCATGATCGGTAAAGGGAACCGCTCTCCCCAGGTTAGGGAGGCCATCAAGCAGCACCGCGCCGTATACCTGGGCGCCACGGGCGGCGCAGGGGCCCTCATTGCCCGTAGCATCGTGAAGGCTGAGGTGGTAGCGTACGAAGACCTGGGGGCCGAGGCCATCCGGCGTCTCGAGGTCGAGGACTTCCCGGCTCTGGTCATCAATGATATCTACGGGGGGGACCTGTACGAGGAAGGAAAAGCCAAGTATGCCCGGACCAGATGAGGGCAAGGGTGGCCAGGCCCTTCGGGGGCTTCGCCACTGGATAGAGGCAACCTTCCCGTTCCGGCAGGGCGTTGGCGCCCCGCGGCTCGGCCTCGGCCCCTACGCCAACGTCATCGACCTGGGTGACGGCCGGGGGATGGCCCTCTGCACCGACGGGGTGGGCACCAAGGTCCTGGTGGCCCAAATGCTGGACCGCTACGACACCATCGGGATCGACTGTGTGGCCATGAACGTTAACGACCTGATCTGTTTAGGCGCCGAACCCCTGTCCCTGGTGGACTATATCGCCCTGGAGGAACAGGACCCAGCCTTCCTGGAAGCCCTCGCCAGGGGCCTCCACGAAGGGGCCCGGCAAGCGGGAGTAGCCATCGTGGGGGGCGAGGTCGCCCAGTTGCCAGAGATCATCAAAGGGCAACGTCCAGGCCGGGGCTTCGACCTGGCCGCCGCGGCAGTGGGGATCGTTCCCCTGGACCGGCTAATCCTGGGGCAGGACGTCCGCCCTGGCGACGCCCTGGTTGGGCTGGCCAGCAGCGGTATCCACAGCAACGGCCTGACCCTGGCGCGGCGCGTCTTGTTTGGCGAACGCGGGCTGGACCCGCTCGCACCGCACCATGAGTTGGGCCGGAGCATGGCCGAGGAGCTTCTTGAACCGACCCGCATCTACGTCACCCCTGTCCTGGAGACGCTGCGCTCGGGCCTACACGTCAAGGCCCTATTCCATATCACCGGCGAGGGCTTCCTGAACCTCACCCGCCACCGTTCAGAGGTGGACTGGGACATAGACCACCTGCCGGAAACGCCTCCCATCTTCAGCCTGATCCAGCGTTACGGGCAGATCAGCGACAGGGAGATGTACGCCACGTTTAACATGGGGACCGGCTTCTGCCTGGCAGTGCCCCCGGACGAGGTGGGAAGGGTAGTGGAAATAGCTCAGAGGCACGAGATCGACGCCTTGCTCATGGGGCGCGCCGCGCCCCAAGTGGGACCCCGCAGGCGGGTGGTGATAGAGCCAAAAGAGATCGAGCTCGGGCTTTAGATTGAGCTACAGGAGCTTCTTAGGAAATGTCATTCCACGCCGGAGCCATACAAAACGATAGAGTGCTCCTGCGAACACTGAATCCACGGCTGCCGGGATCTTCATGCCCCAGTGCTTTAGCCTGGGGTACCGCCTTCCACCCCGGGCTGAAGTGTTACGCCGGAGCCTTCAGGCAAGAGGCAGCGTAAAGTAAAAGGTAGTGCCCTTACCAACCTCGCTGTCCACACAGACCCGGCCGCCGTGGGCCTCCACCAGCATCTTGGTGATGTGTAGACCCAGCCCCAGCCCCTCGTCCTTCCGGTCCCCTTTGGCCCTGTAATAGCGGTCAAAGATACGGGGCACGTCCCCTGGGGCTATCCCAAGACCCTTATCGACCACCGAGGTCACTATCTCCCCGTTCTCTAACTTCGCAGCCACCATGACCTCGGACTCCGGTGGCGCGTACTTGATGGCGTTACCGAGCAGGTTTAGAAAAATGCGCTCCAGGCGGCCCGGGTCTGCGTCCACCGTTGGCAGGTCCTCCGGCATTTCCACCCTGACCCTTCTCCCACTCACGACCAGGGCGTACCTTTCCAACAGGCTGGACACGAAGGACCCGAGCTCCACCGGGTGTTTCTCCAGCAACAACTGACCCGAATCCTGCCGCGCGGAGTCCACCAGGTCCCTGATCATGGCGTTCATGCGGTGGGAGGCTGCGATGATGTATCCCAGGCTCCGCCCGCGCTGGCCCCCCTTACCCATCGTCCGCTGCAGGATTGACGCTTGTCCCTGGATTATCGCCAGCGGGCTCCGAAGGTCGTGGGAGATGGAGTTGATGAAGTCCTCCCGCTGCTCCTGCAGCTCATGTATACCCGTGACATCAGTGAAAGTGGCCACCGCGCCTAGCATCTTACCATCTGGGGCACGAATAGGCGCCGCGCTGGCGGAAACCCACCTGGTCTTGTCATGGTTGTTACGCAAGACCAGGGTCATACCGCACACAGTCTCACCCCGCAGCGCCCGCATTACGGGCGCCTCGTCTAGCTTAACCGGCCGCCCGTCGCCCGTTTCGGTCTTCAAGTTCGCCGCTCGTTCGACCAGGGACGACCCCTGCCCAGCATCCGAGTAGCCCAGAAGGTCCGTAGCGACACGATTCATGTGGAGGATCTCCCCAGCCGGGCCGTAGATGATTAGCCCGTCGGCGATGGCTCCAATGGTAGCGTTAAGCTCCGCCGCCCGACGGCCGGCCTCCTCGGCCTGTTCCTGAGCCTGAACGCTGGCAACGACAAGTCCCTGGTTGGCGTCCATGAGTTGCTTCAGCAACCGCTCCCGTTCTTCCTCAGCCCGCTCGCGCTCGCCGATCTCGATGCACAGGGCTTCGTTCGCCCTGTTTAGCTCCTCAGTCCTTTCCTCAACCCGCTTTTCCATCTCCTCGTGGGCTCTCAACAAAGCCTCTTGCGCCAGTTTACGCTCGCGGCGCACCACCACCTCGCGCAATTCTCGGTCCACCGCAGGAAGGAGCCGTGCCAGATCACCTTTCCTAAGATAATCATGGGCGCCGGCTTTCATCGCCTCAACCGCGATATCTTCGCCTATCCTGCCCGAGACGATGATAAATGGCAGGTCTAGTCCCTTTTTCTTCAACAATGCCAGCGCCGCCAGCCCGCTGAACCGGGGCATAACATAGTCCGACAGTATTATGTCCCAGCTCTGACCATCGAGGGCGGCGATCATGGCGTCGGGGGTATCAACCCGTTCGTAGACCGGGTCATAGCAGCCACCCCTTAGCTCGCAAAGCAGCAGCTCAGCGTCGTCTTCGGAGTCCTCGACAATCAGGACACGCAGCGGTCTGTCCACGTCAGCCTCTACAACACAGGCGGCGGCTCGTTCAAGACCAACCAGTAGAGCCCCAACTGCCGAACCGCCTCAGCGAATTGGGTGAAATCCACCGGCTTACGAATATAACTGTTCGCTCCAAGCTTATACCCGTTCACCAGGTCTTTCTCCTCCTTAGAAGAGGTTAGAATGACCACCGGAAGGAGCTTCTTAGAGTCATCAGCCCGCAGGCGTTGCAAAACCTCCAAGCCATCCACTTTGGGCAGCTTCAAGTCAAGCAGTACGACCTGTGGCACGGCGCACGGATCGCGGCCGGCATATTGGCCAGTGCAGAAGACATAGTCCAGGGCTTCGGCCCCATCCCAAGCCACCACCACCTCATTCATAATATTGTTTTCTTTAAGGGCCAAAAGCGTTAGCTCTACGTCGTCGGGATTGTCTTCTACCAGGAGGATCACTCTACTCTCCAATTTCTGTCTCCCCTCAAATTGGGCCGTCCCAGCTACAGGGTGAAATAGAAGGTCGCACCATTCTCCATGGCTCCTTCAGCCCATACCCGGCCGCCGTGCCGATGAACGATTCTCTGGACTGTAGCCAGGCCGATTCCGGACCCTGGAAACTCGGTAACTCGGTGCAGCCGTTGGAAGGCGCCGAACAGCTTATCGGAATAGGCCATATCAAAGCCGGCGCCGTCGTCTCGCACGAAGTAGGCCGGCTTGCCTTCGTGTTGCGTCACACCGAACTCTATGGTAGCAGATGCGTGAGTGCTGGTAAACTTCCAGGCATTCCCGAAAAGATTCTGTAGAGCCAGCCGGAGCAGATCTGGGTCTCCTTGGACGGTCAGGCCCGGCGTTATGAGGAACTCCACCCGGCGCTCCTTCTCCGCTTCCTGAAGCTCCCGGGCGATGTCCCGGGCCAGACGGCTCAGGTCCACCGACTCGCGACGCATTTCCTTACGCGTCACCCGGGAGAGCATCAGCATGTCGTCGATAAGATGCCCCATGCGTTGCGATGCCGCCCGCACGCGTTCGAGATAGTCCTGGCCCTTGTCATCCAGCTTGTCTACGTAGTTCCGCAGGAGCACCTGGCTGAAACCGTCGATGCTCCGCAGCGGCGCCCGCAGGTCGTGGGAAACGGAGTAAGAGAAAGCCTCCAATTCTTTGTTGACTGCATCCAGATCAACAGCCCGGCGCTGGGCTTCACCCATCAGCCGCTCTTTTTCTTCCTCCGCCTGCTTCCGGGCCGTTATGTCTTCTTTCACAGCCAGGTAATGGGTGGTGTTGCCTGCCGGGTCTCTGATGGACGAGATGGATGCGAACTCCCAATAAAGCTCCCCATCCTTCTTCTTGTTATGGAGCTCTCCGCGCCATTCTCCACCGGATGAGATCGTCTCCCAGAGCTTCTGGTACCCTTCGGATGGCATCTCGCCCGATTTCAGGATACGTGGGTTCTGGCCGATGGCTTCTTCCAGGGTATAGCCCGTCGTTTGAACGAACTTGGGATTGACGTACTCGATGTGACCCCAGATATCCGTGATGACGACAGTGCTCGGGCTCTGCTCGACGGCCCGAGATAGTTTTCTCAGATCGTCTTCCGCACGCTTTCGAGCGCTGATGTCCTGGAAATAGACCGCCACTCCGTCTCTTCTGGGATAGGCGTGGACCTCGAACCACGTTTCGAACGGCGGATAGTATTCCTCGAATCGCCTGGGTACCTGGTCTGACATGACCCTGTGATACTCGTTGTAGAAGGTGGAGCCTACAGCTTCCGGAAACTCGTCCCACAGGTTCTTGCCCAAGAGCTCTTCCCGGGTTTTCCGCATCAGAGGCTCTGCTGCCTTATTAACGTAGGTGATCCGCCACTGGCGGTCCAAGGCGAAGAAGGCGTCGGTGACGCTTTCCAGGATATCGGAGACCTGCCGGCGGGCGGCCTCTGCCTCCTTCCGTGCGCCCCGTTCAGCCGAATAGAGCCGGGCGTTCTCTACAGCAAAGGATAGAGCCAGCCCCAGGTCCCTGGCAAAATCCATATCCGCGTCAGAGAAGGGCACCGCCGCCGAGTGGTAGTTGAACGAGAGGACGCCGATGGTCTCGTCCTTGGCGACCAGAGGAACCATGAGCACAGAGCGAAGCCCGTAGGCCTCCATGGCCTCTCGCTTAACCCTATTGTCGTTCAAGGCATCGTCGATGGCTAGAAGCTCCTTGGCACTGGCGGCCAGCGCTATATGCGTAGCCTCTTCACCGCCGATCCGCGTCCCGACAATCCCCTCAGGCATCCTGTAGATATACCTTATTATCCAGTGCTCACCATCTCGCAAGACTATGCCGGCTGACTCACAGCCGATGGCTGTCGCGGCTGCCCCCACCACCCTCTCCATTATCTCATCAGAATCCAGGGTCGAATTGATGGTCATGCTGATGGCGTTGAGGGCTTCGCTCCTATTACGCCTTAACGTCTGCTCCCGGAAGAGCCGGTCCCGCTCTACCTCGACAAGGCTTCTCGCCTTCAGGGTTTCCAAGCGATGGAGCAGTACCGTCGCGGTGCGGTCCTGCCCGCGGAACACCGCCGGAGATATATAATAGAAGTTATCGTAGATTTCCGGCCCCACCACGGCGATGGGATGGGTAGCCAGCGCACCCAAGAGAATAGCAGGATCGAAACGCCTGCGATCGTATTGGCAGAGGCCGATGGCTTTGCTGTCAACGAAGAAGTCGTTCAGATTGGACTCATACTCCATCAGACGCTCGGAACCGGGCACCCCCTGGAGTGCCCAGGTCATCTCCCCGGTTACGCGGAATGCCGTGTAGCCTTCCTCCAGCGCGCGCTTCGTCTCATCCCCCAGAAGAGCGATCATTCCATCGGGGCTAAAGGCTCCGTCCCGCAGATATGCCTCTTTAACGGTGAGGATACTGAGCTGCCCGCTCCTCAGGTATACTTCAACCTGCATGCCGTCATCCCGCAGATAGCCCACAACCGTCTCTGCGGTCCGTGCGTCTACGATGTAGACCACTTTCTCACCGCGCTCGAGCCCCTGGCGCAGGTAGGGCGTAAGCAGCGCCCGGTGCTCTTCTTCCGACTCATAGAGGCAACATGCATGGTCCCCAGCCTGAAGGTCAGATATGGCTCTGAAAGCATGCCTGGAGGTCATGAGCGCTTCTCCCCCTCACCCTGGCCCTCTCCCGGCCGGGAGAGGGGACGGCCCCTCAGGACCAAGCACAATTCGTCTCCGGGCCACGGAAAAAACAAAAAACTGTCATCTGAAGGCCGGACCAATAAACGGCTGGTTATATTTACCACATTATACTAAACCAACCAGAGTTGTACTTCAAACGCGTTGCGAGAACTAGTCCAGAGACACCAGATTTGGCACTGAGACCCAGATGACTATAGCAAAGGCGGCTACCAGGGCGCCCATGGTCCCCATGGCCCAGGGAGCGCCTATCACGGTCGCCAGCGCGCCGGCCATAGCCGTCCCAAGGGGCACCAGGGCGCGGCTCAAGAAGAGTGTGCTAAGCAGCCGGCCCCGCAGGTTATCGGGAGACCTCATCTGAAGGACGGTCCAATTGGAGACGTTGTAGATGGTGCCCATCGCCCCCACGACTACCACCAGGAGAATGGACGTCAGCGGCCAGGGAGACAGACTGAAAAACAGCAGCACTGCCCCGAATCCTAACATAGCCCACAGCATCAAGGCGCCTTTGTGCCGAAAATCACCCAGGGAGGCCAGCAGCAAGGCCCCGGACACCGACCCAACCGCCGAGGCAGAAGTGAGAATCCCCAACCCCACCGGCCCAATGTCCAGCACGTCCCTGGCGAAGACTGTGAGCATGGCCTGGTAGGGCTGACCCAGGAACATCGGGACGACAGCTATGAGCACCAGGGCCAGGATAACGGGGTTGCCGCGAATATAGGTCAGCCCTTCCCACATCTCCTGCCACACAGCCGCCGGCTTGGATTTAGCCATCATGGCAGGCATCTCCATCACATGAAGGGTGTAAAGGACGGCCAGGAAACTCAGTCCGTTGAGATAGAACGGGCTGCTGATCCCAACTCCGGCAATGAGCAGGCCACCCAGGGTCGGCCCCAAGACCCTGGTGAGATTCATGGTGGCTGAATTGATGGCTACGGCGTTCGCGAGGTCATTCCTGGGGACCAGGTCCGAAATGAGGGTCTGGCGCGCCGGCGCGTTGAAGGACATGATCGCCCCCCGCAAGGTGCCGATGACAAAGATATGCCAGACCTGCACCGCTCCGGAAGATACCAGCACCGCCAGTACAAAGGCCAGGACCATGGCCGCGCCCTGGCTGATCATGAGCAGCCTGCGCCGCTCCATCCGGTCCACCACCACGCCGGCCAAAAGGGTGAGCAAGAACATGGGCACTGCCCGGAAGAGGTTCAGCAGGCCCAGATACAACGGGGAGTTGGTCATCTCCAGGATGAGCCAGTTCAAAGCCACCTGGTCCATCCAGTCGCCCGAATGGGAGACCAGGGTCCCTACCCATAGCAGCAGGTAGTTGCGGTGCTTTAGAGAGCTGACCGTGTACAGTCTTACCTCTGCCAGAACTTGAGGCGGTTGACGACGCCTTGGCGCTTGAGGGCCTCGATGGACCAGGTGGGGTTTATCTTCTTGGGACAGGCTTCGGCGCAGTTGAAGACGGTATGGCAGCGCCAGACCCCGTTCTCCTGGTCCAACTTCTTGATCCGCTCACGCTCGCCTTTGTCCCGGCTATCTCCCACGAACCGGTACGCCTTTAAGATAGCTGCGGGCCCCAGGAACTCCTGGTCAGACCAGACCATGGGGCAGGAGCTGTAGCAGGCGGCGCAAAGGATGCAGTCCAACATCTCATCGATATGCCTGCGGTCCTTGGGGCTCTGGTAGCGCTCCCTCTCCGGAGCCGTCTCGGGATTGATCAGGTACGGCTTGATGAAATCGTAGGCGGCCCAGAAGGGGTCCATGTCTACTACCAGGTCCTTGATGACCCGCATATAGGGCAGGGGGCTGACGGTTATCTCTTGGGGCAGCAAGGGCGCTATGGCGGTGTTGCACGCCAGCCGGAAAGCCCCGTTGATATACACTGCGTCGGAACCACAGACAGCCCCCCGGCAGGAAGAGCGGAAGGCCAGAGAGCCGTCCTGCTGGTCCAGTACCTCTAAGAGCCCTTCCAAGACGGTCATGCCCTTCCGCAGCGGAATGGTATAAGAATCAAAATAGGGTGCCGGGTCCACTTCCGCGTCGAAGCGCTGTACCTTGATGATCGCCCTATCTAGTGCCATTAGTATTTCCTTTCAGAAACCGACTGGATGGTTAGAACGGGGGACACCCCCCGAACCCCCCGGCCTGCCAGCGCTTTCAGAAACCGACTGGGTGGTTAGAACGGGGGACACCCCCCGAAACCCCCCGGCCTGCCGGCGCGCCCAGCACCTGGTAGATTGGAGAGCAGAGGCGCCCCCGGCCCTTGTTCCTCGTTCCTTGTTCCTGCTCAATATTTCCTCTCCACAGGCGGGTAGTTGGTGATAGTCACGGGGCTGTATTCAAGGCGGGGGCCGTCAGGCGTGCAGCGGGCCAGGGTATGCTTAAGCCATTTCTCATCGTCTCGCGACCTGAAGTCCAGCCGGTAATGGGAGCCCCGGCTCTCTTCCCTGGCCACCGCTCCCAAGGCCACGACCTCGGCCACGTCCAGCATCCCTTCCAGCTCCAGGGCCCGCATCAGGTCCTGGTTAAACGTATGGCCGGTGTAGCGCAGGCGGCCCCGGCGGTAGCGCTCCTTAAGCCCCCTTACCTTGGCCACCGCTTCTTCCACGGGGCCCTTCTCCCGGAATACCCCCACCTGCTCCGTCATGGTTGCTTCCATCGCCTTCCGGATGGTCGGGAAGTCCTCAGTGCCCTCGCCCTTGAGAAGCCTGTCGATCTTATCCTGCGTCTGGAACCGGGCGGACTCCAGCTCCTGCCCGCCGGAATTGGCGCTTTCTACCCCCAGGATATACCGGACGGCCCGTTCCCCGGCGAGCTTGCCGAAGACTATCGTTTCCAGAAGGGAATTGCCCCCCAGCCGGTTAGCCCCGTGGACGCTGACACAGGCGCACTCTCCTGCCGCGAAGAAACCCGGAAGCTCGGTCTCGCCCCAGGTGTTGCAGGCAATGCCCCCCATGGTGTAGTGCTGGCCCGGCTGGATGGGTATGGGCTTCTCCACCGGATCAACCCCAGCATAGCTGATGGCCAGCTCACGGATTCCCGGCAGCCTCTCCTCTATCTTGGCTCTTCCCAGGTGCCGCAGGTCCAGGAGGACATAAGCATTATCGAAACCCCGGCCCTCGTTTATCTCGATCTGCTCGGCGCGGGCCGTGATGTCTCGGGGAGCCAGCTCCATCAGCCCGGGGGCGTAATTCTTCATGAAGCGTTCCCCCTGGGCATTATACAGGTAACCACCCTCACCCCGGGCGGCCTCGGAGATAAGGAGGTTGGTGCCGACCAGGGTTGTGGGATGAAACTGAACGAATTCCATATCCTTTAGGGGTATGCCCGCCCAGTAGGCCAAAGCCATGCCGTGCCCTGTATTAATAATGGCATTAGTCGTCTTCTGGTAGAGACGGCCAATGCCCCCGGTAGCGAAGATGATAGCATCAGCCCCAAAAGCCTCCGTTCGTCCGCTAAGGGTCTCCATTGCCACTATGCCGGCAGCCCGCCCGTGCGCTTTCACCAGAGAGAGGGCCATCCATTCCGAATAGACCTTAATGCGGCGTTTCGTCACCTGCTCGAACAAGGTGTGAAGCATCACGTGGCCCGTCTTGTCCGCAGAGTAGCAGGTGCGGGGGTAGCCTGCCCCACCAAAGGGCCTCTGGGCGATCTTCCCCTCAGGCGTTCGGCTGAAGGGGCAGCCCCAGTGCTCCAACTCGACTGTACAGGGCACGGCCTCCTTGGCCATCGTTTCGATGGAGTCCTGGTCGCCGAGATAGTCGCCGCCCTTGACAGTGTCAAAGGCATGTTTCTCCCAGTTATCATCCTTGGACTCCTCGGCGTTGCCGAAGGAGGCATTGACGCCGCCCTGGGCAGCGCCGGAATGGGAGCGGATGGGATGCACCCGGGAGAGGATCGCGACGTCCACAGGCTTCCCGTCGTTGCCGGTCGCCTGGCAGGCCTGGATAGCCGCTCGCATTCCGGCCAGTCCTCCCCCCACCACCAAGATCTGGTGATATTTCATAATATGTGGTTGCTCCAATCCTACTACAGAGAGCACGGAGGACATGGAGAGATTATAAAAAACTTCTCAGTGTGCTCTGTGGTAAACAAACGTCTTCCCTGATCATGCACTACTAGAGGGAGAAGATCGGACTTCCGGTGATGAAGGGGACCAGGGCATTTACGCCATAGACGAAAGTGATAAGGCCAATGATCAGGACAACCCAGGATATCGCCGTCCTGGCCGCCGGCCCCGGGTTAAAGTCGAAGATCACATTTCGCACCCCGTTGAGGCCATGGTAGATTACCGTGGCAAGCAAGGCGGAGTCCAGGACAACAAAGAACCCCATCTGCAAGCGCGACGATACACCGCTGAAGGTTATCTCCTCTCCCGGAACCGCAAAGTGAGTTACCCAAAAATGGGCGATGATGAAGAGAACGAGAAGGGCTCCGGTGATGCGTTGAATGAACCAACTCCAGAGCCCCGTCCTGGCCGGTGGCCTCCAGACTTCCGCCACGTGCTGTGGTAGTTTCTCTATCGTAGCCATATGAACTCCTTAAGACGGTATCGGGTATTAAAACAATGACCTCACTCATCTTGGCGTGTCCGATGCTAGTTCCGGATCGGGGGCTGGCCTAGAATGAAGGGCAGAATCAGGATAAGGCCTCCGATCCAGGCCAGGACCGCCACGGTCATGAAGCCCCAAAAGACTGCCTTCTGAT
>ORJL011379329.1_pt1 | contig 11680 bp, 6 predicted proteins | sample 1779941 | NCBI WGS metagenome assembly ORJL01 (sample SAMEA104232317, study PRJEB22302) | groundwater metagenome | biome: forest; feature: aquifer; material: groundwater | place: USA | collected 2011-08-07 | depth 5.8 m | reverse complement strand
GGGCCAAGCGTGCCGCGGCGGAGAAGGCGCTCGCGGCCCAACGAAAGGCGTGGGAGGCGCGGAAGGCGGTGTTCGACAAGGCGGTCGCCGGTGGCGTGCCGGCCAGCAGCAATCCGCCGCCCGGCCCGGAGCCAAAGCTGGAGGACATCCTCGTCGGGACGGAGCGGGAGCGGCTGTTCGACATCATCCGCGAACTGGTGAAGTGGGAGAATTCCAACGACGACCGGACGCTCAACAAGGCGCGGGCGGAGATCATGCGCTCCTGCAACGGGAAACCGCCGCCGGTGTATGACCCGTTTTGCGGCGGCGGTTCGATTCCGCTGGAGGCGCAGCGGCTTGGATTGGAGGCGCACGCCAGCGATTTGAATCCCGTGCCGGTGCTCATCAACAAGGCGCTCATCGAGATTCCACCCCGGTTCGCGGGCAAGCCGCCGGTGAACCCGGAGTCGCGGAAGAAACTGAGCGCGTCCGGTTCATGGAAGGGCGCGGCGGGGCTGGCCGAGGACATTCGTTACTACGGCCAATGGATGCGCGACAAAGCGGAGAAACGCATCGGCCATCTTTACCCTCTCGTCTGTGCGATGCAGGAAAAGGACGGCAAATGGCGGCACGCTACGGCGCAAGAACGCCAGGAGTGGGAAGCCGAGCGGGAGAAAACGAAAGCCGACCCAGACTTCCGCGGGAGTTCCAAAGTCCAGTGTCTTACCGTGATTGCGTGGCTGTGGGCGCGCACCGTGGCCAGTCCCAATCCGGCCGTCAAAGGCGCACAGGTGCCGCTCGCGCGTTCGTTCTGGCTCTCTATGAAGCCGGGCAAGCGAACGTGGGTTGATCCTGTTCTGGACGAGGGCGGATTGACGTATCGGTTTGAAATCCGTAGCGGCGACGGTGTGCCCCGTTCCGGCATGGTGAATCGCAACGGCGGCGTATGCCTCCTTACTGGCAGCCCGATACCCCTCGATTACATCAGAGCGGAGGGCAAAGCAGGTCGGCTCGGCGCTCGGCTCATGGCAGTGGTTGGCGAAGGCAAAGGAACGAGAATCTACTTGCCGCCGACGGAGGAACAGGAACGCATCGCCAACCATTCGCAGCCACACGGCGTGCCAGATACAGACATGCCGAAGGACGCGCTCGGCTTCCGCGTGCAGAACTACGGCATGACGAAGCATCGCCATTTATTCACTCAACGACAGCTCGCCGCGATGACTTCGTTTTGTGATTTGGTCGGTGAGGCGCGCGAGCAGGCACTGAAGGACTCACAGGGTGACCAGGCTCTTGCTGATGCCGTTGCGACCTACCTTGCTCTCGGAATTGGGCGCTGTGCGGACTTCTGGAACACACTCGCTACGTGGAGCTGGCAGCCAAAAAACGAACTCGTTGGCCACGCGTTTGGACGCCAAGCTCTGCCCATTACTTGGGATTTCGGTGAAATCAATCCGTTCAGCGACAGCGGAGGGAATTTCTCTGGCAATTTGGAATTCACCGTTAAGGCACTGGCCCGCACGCCAGCCTGTGGGAGTGGCATCGTGCGTCAGATGAATGCTGAAGCGGTTGGCGGCAAGAGCTACTGCTTCTCAACCGACCCGCCTTACTACGACAACGTTCCCTATGCCGATCTGTCGGATTTTTTCTACATTTGGCTTCGCAAGAGTTTGCTACCGGTTTATCCAGAGTTGCTCGCCACTGTGCTCGTCCCGAAGGCGGAGGAATTGATTGCTGAACCTTTCCGACACGGTGGCAAGGACAAGGCCCGCCTGTTCTTTGAGCAAGGCATGGGCCGAGTGTTCGAGCGGATCAGGGCTTCCAGCGATCCTCGTTTTCCCGCGACAATTTATTACGCCTTCAAGCAGACGGAGGACGACGAAGAGAATGGAGAGAGCGTCGAGGATTCTAGTGCTTCGCGTGCTTCGACGGGTTGGGAAACCTTCTTGCAGGGATTGGCTGACGCGGGTTGGCAGATTGACGGCACTTGGCCCATGCGCACCGAGCGTTCTGGACGACTTCGCGATAACGCAAGCAACGCCCTGGCTTCCTCGATTATTCTGGTTTGCCGTCCGCGCGCGAAAGACGCGGGCGTGGCGTCGCGCCGCGATTTCCTGGCCGCGTTGAAGCAGGAGTTGCCCGACGCGCTGCGGAATTTGCAGAAGGGCAACATCGCGCCGGTGGACTTGGCCCAGGCTGCCATCGGGCCGGGCATGGCCGTGTTCAGCCGTTACGCGCGCGTGCTCGAAACCGATGGCTCGCCGATGGGCGTGCGCACCGCGCTATCGCTCATCAACCAGTCGCTCGACGAGGTGCTGGCCGAACAGGAAGGCGAGTTCGACGCGGACACGCGTTGGGCGCTGGCGTGGTTCGACCAATACGGCTTCACCGAGGGCGCCTACGGCCAGGCCGAGACGCTCTCGACGGCGAAGAACACCAGCGTGTCCGGCATGGGCGAGGCCGGCATCCTCGCCGCCAAAGGCGGCAAGGTGCGGCTGCTGAAGAAAGAGGAACTCCCGGCGGATTGGGACCCGGCAGCGGACACGCGGCTCACGATCTGGGAGTCCACGCATTACCTGATTCGCGCGCTCGACCAGGGCGAGCAGGCCGCCGCCGAGTTGCTACGGAAGCTGGGCGCGGTGGCCGAAATCGCCCGCGACCTGAGCTACCGTCTCTACACAGTCTGCGAGCGCCGCAAGTGGTCCCAAGACGCCATCGGCTACAATGCGCTCGTGCTGGCATGGCCGGACCTCACGCGCCTGGCGCAGGAGCAGAAGACCGCCGGGCCGAGCCAGGGGGAGATGCAACTGTGAACGAGCTTTCTCCATCCTGCTCGAAAGACTGCGCGGATTCCCTCCGCAAATTGGCACATCAACCACCGTTACCATAATCCACACCATTTATGTTCATCAGCGACCACGAAACAGAAATCGACCTCCTCTACTACGATGCCATCGCCAGCACGGTGGTTAAGCTGATCCGGTCGAGTTCGAACGATCCGCTCACAATCGGAATCCACGGGGACTGGGGCGCTGGCAAGTCCAGTGTGCTCGCCATGATCAAGAAGCAGTTGGCGGGGGACGAAAAGGTTCTGTGCCTCAGGTTCAATGGCTGGCAACTCCAAGGTTTCGAGGATGCAAAGGCGGCGCTGATCGAATCGATCATCACGGAGTTGAGGGACGCCCGAAGCGGAGTGGACAAGATTTGCGAAAAGGCTGCGGACCTGCTTAAACGCGTCGACTACTTAAAGTTGGCAAAGAAGGGCGCGACGGCGGCGTTCTCTCTTTGGACGGGCATACCACATCCGGAACAAATCAGAGACGCGGTATCGCTGCTGAAGGGATTGGTCGTGTCGGCAACCGACCAATTGAATCCCAAAACGATCGAGGAGGCCCTAAAGAAAACGGAGGGGATTATCAAGCCCGGCCATGAAAAGAAGATTTCCGAGCACATGTCCGCATTTCAGAAAGAGTTTGCCGATCTGTTGGACACGGCCAAGCTGGACAAGCTCATCGTTTTGATTGACGACTTGGATCGGTGCCTGCCTGCAACCGCGATTGAGACCTTGGAAGCCATCCGGCTTTTCTTGTTTGCCCCCAAGACGGCGTTCGTCATCGCCACGGACGAGGCGATGATCGAGTATGCCGTGCGAAAACACTTCCCTGACCTTCCGGCCAGTGCAGGCAACTACACCAGGAACTACCTGGAGAAACTGATTCAGGTCCCGTTCCGGCTCCCGACGCTCGGCTACACCGAAACGCAAATCTACATAACCATGGTTCTGCTTCAGGCGGACCCCGGCCCCGACAACCCGTCTTTCAAGCAACTCCTCGATCAGGCTCGGAAGATCCTCATCCAGCCATGGAAAGGGACCACGCTCGATCACCAAGTCGCGAAAGCTTGTCTTTGCGAAGTCCCGGAAAGCGTTACTCAGGCGATTACGCTGAGCCGACAAATAGCCCGCGCGCTGACCGACGGGACCAAGGGGAATCCCCGGTTAGTCAAACGTTTTCTCAATTCCCTGCTGCTCCGGCAGGAGATCGCACAGGTGCGCGGCTTGGGCGCCGACATCAAGCGCCCGGTCCTCGCCAAGATTATGTTGGCCGAGCGATTCAAACCCGAATTCTACGAAAGCCTCACTGCCTTGGCGTTCGGCGCAGCGGAAGGCTGCCCCAAGGAAATCGCCGACTTGGAAAGCCTTTCGCGGAATCAGCAAAAGGCATCCGGCGAAACAAAGGGGGACGATGCGCATTCGACCGAGGTGCAGCGGGCCAAAGAATGGGCCGGTGACGAATGGATCATCAACTGGGCGAGGTTGGAACCGGAACTGAAGGGTGTTGATCTGAGGCCCTACGTCTTCGTGAGTAGGGACAAGCGAAGCTTCATCGGCGGCAGCTCTCTCACCAGCCATCTCGACAGTCTTGCTGAGGCGCTTGTCGCCGGAAAAACCATGGCGGTGAAGAAAGTGGAGTCCCAATTGCGCCCACTCAGCCGTGCTGATGCCGATCAGCTTTTCGAAATCGTCCGGGCAAGCTACATGGAAGCTGAAGATTTCAAACAAGCACCGAACGGGTTGACCACACTCGTAAAGTGTCAGCCCCACCTGCAGAAAGGTTTTCTGGACATGATCAAGAGCATTCCGGTGGCAAAGCTGGGGACTTGGCCGGCCACGGGATTCGATAGCGTGTTCCTCGAACAAGGCCCCAAGGCGGACTACGCGAAGCTAAAGGACCAGTGGTCAAGGCAGGATGAAAACACCCCACTGAAGAACGCCTTGGTGGCGTTTTCCAAGGAAAAACCAACAATCGGGAATAAACGCTAAATGGGCACATCATCGAGATACGGCGGCCCGAGCGGATCTAGTGCATTGGTGCCCTCTTGGCTTCAAGGCCCTGCGGGTGGGGAACCGTCAATTCCGCCAACAGCGCCAACTCCGGGTGGCGGCCCGCCCGGTTCAGACTCCCCACCGAATCAAGAACCTGGCAAGGGTGACCCAAAAGAAAAGCCAGGAAGTCCCCAAAACACACCAAAGCCATTGCCGCCAGTGCCACCGGCGGGAAAACCAGGCCGGTTCCATTCAGCACGAACCAATTTCACCAAATTCGCAAAGAGCAATGACGCGGGGCATCTGAGGAAGGCCGTATCCGACTACGTGAGGAAGGGAACCGGCGGGAGCCGCACGGCTGCCCAACGGATGGGGTCATCAAGCCAAACGGCTGGCAGGATTCAGGGCTTTGTTCGTGATGTTCAGCAATCTGGCATCGGCAAGGCATTCGAGAGGCTCGGGATCAAAGATCTTGCCGGACAAACGCCAGACCAAGCGCTAACCGCGCTAACCAACGCAATCTGCCCGCCTGGGGGAACCATCGATGATGGTATCCCGCGATATGCCTGGGAGCAGACCCTCCTCGATCTGGCGGAACAGGGCACCGCCGACATCACTCAACTGAGTCCGGAACAGTGGAATGCCCTGGTCCCTGATTTCCTGGCGCGCTCAATCGAGGCACGGTTGCTCAACGACATCGGCAACGAAAGTCTGAAGCTCCCGCAAACCGTCGAAGGAATAAACCACGCCGAGGCCGAGCTCCACCAGATGATTTCCGGCGCGGTGGAGGACGCCATCGGGGGCAGGCTCGCACAGGGCCAAGACATAGCCAGCGGAGAAATCCGGGGCATCATGGACGACATCTACCAGCGTTCCTACGCTTATCTGGAATCTCTCTCGGAGGAATGATATGAGACGTTTTTCAATCATTTGCCGGTACGGGCTCGATGATGATATTCCGGTGTCCATAGTGGAACCGGAATCCTGCCAGGCGGTCCTGCAAATGGTTTCGGGCAGACGGAGCTTTGGCCATGGCGTTGGCGTGACGCTCAGCTCTCTCCAACGGCATGGCTTGTTCCCGTCGGAAAGCGCCTTCGACTTGCTCGTGCTGGCCGCGGTCGTGTATTGCGCCGATACGCGAATTAGCCGCGTAAAAGAGTCGCAGGACAATTGGACCAGGGAGATAGACATTTACCTGCCGGTCAGCAACACCAAGCGCTGGGAAGCAGTCGGCTTATCGCTGAGCAGCGCGCTAGAATTCTTGACGGGCGACAAATGGCGGTTCTTCTTCCGCGCGCGCCCCGATGGTTTTGAGAGCATCGTAGCAAGAAATGAATTTCGGCTCTCCAATCTTCCCACCAGCGTGTGTCTGTTTTCCGGCGGCTTGGACAGCTTCATCGGAGCGATCGACCTGCTGGAGAATAAGGAGACCCCGCTGCTGGTCGGTCATGGCCGGGTTCCCAATGTTGTCCACGACCAAACCGAATGTCTGAAGGCCTTGCGCAGAAATTATGGGCCGGGGCGCTACCGCTTTCTCAAGTCTCCGATAGGCTTCGACCATGGCATCATCGCCGGGGCCAAGTCGGAGAATACGGAGCGGTCACGCTCTTTCCTCTTTTTCTCCCTCGCGGCCTTGGGTGCCAGCCCCCTCAAAGGCAAAGCGACAATCTACGTCCCGGAAAACGGGTTGATTTCCCTCAACGTGCCACTTGATCCATTGCGGCTGGGATCGTTGAGCACTCGGACTACCCACCCGTTTTTCATGGCGCGCTTCAACGACCTGCTCGGCAGCCTGGCCATCCGGGCACAGCTCATCAATCCCTACCGCCATAAGACCAAAGGGGAAATGGTCAGGGAGTGCCAGAATCAGGATTTCCTGGCCGACAATGCACCGTTGACCATGTCCTGCTCGTCACCAACCAAAGGGCGCTGGAAACACCTTTCGTCTGCCCACTGTGGACACTGTGTCCCCTGCCTGATCCGCAAAGCCGCATTCGTTGGCTGGCAAAGGGGAGACAACACCCAGTATCACTTGGCAGATTTGCGCAACCAGATCCTCGATCCCGCCAGGGCAGATGGAGAATGCGTCCGCTCGATCCAGTTGGCCCTGCGCCGGCTCAACAACGACATCACCCGGGCAAAAATCCTTGTGCATACGGCGGGTCCACTCACGGATTTTCCCGACGAGATCCCAGCCTTTGCGCGGGTATATCTCGCCGGAATGCAGGAAGTCGCCCAACTCCTGGATGGTGTCGAGGTTTTGCATGACTGAACTAACCGTCAATCTGGTCGATTACCACTGCCACCTCGACTTGTATCCTGACTGCGAACAGGGGTTTGCTGAGTGCTCGCAGCGAGGGGTCGCCACCCTTGCCGTCACCACGACACCACAGGCCTTTCCCAGGAACAAGGAAATGGCAGCACGGTTTCCCGCTGTGCGGGTGGCGCTTGGCCTCCACCCCCAGCTCGTGGCGGAGCGCGGTTCCGAGATCCGCATTTTCGAACAGCATTTTCGAGAGACGCGCTTCATCGGGGAGGTAGGGCTTGATGCTGGCCCCCAGTATTACCGGAGCATGGACCAGCAGAAGCAAGTATTCGAGAGGGTCCTGCGAATGTGCAAGGAGGCTGGGGGACGCATACTTTCCGTGCATGCCGTCCGGACGACACGGGATATTCTGGCCTTGGTCGAGAAACACTTCCCCCAGGACCGAGGGAGGGTGGTGCTGCACTGGTTCAACGGAACGAAGACGGAAGCCGAACGCGCAGCCAAACTCGGGTGCTACTTTTCTGTAAACGCGCAGATGCTTGCCAGTCCCAAGCGCCAGCCGATCCTGGCAGGGTTGCCACTCTCTCGCATCCTCACGGAAACGGATGGGCCGTTCACAAAGACGGGCGACCATCCCGCAAAGCCTTACGATGTGGCGCAAACCGTTTCTTCGTTGGCTGGCCTCCTCCAGATTTCGGAAGATCTCATGCGAAAGCAAATCCTCAAGAATCTAAGCGTACTTGAGGCAGTCTGATAATTGTCGCAGACCTGATGCGTTTCCCTATGCTCATCCACAACCGATTGGCGCGGGAGAGGCAATGCGATTGGCGGATCGAACGCGACGGAAAGCTTGCAATCATGTCTTGCCTATTGTCAGAAAAACGCATACAAACTTCTGACAATAGATTCTGGACGGGTTCCGATGAAAGTGGCGAATCCAATTGATCGAGCGATGCTTGCGCGGATTCAGGCGCGCGGGGATGGCTGGGTGTTCTCGCCTGCCGACTTCATTGACCTCGGCAAACGCGACGCCGTGGATAAGGCGTTGTCGCGCATGGCAGCGGACGGCTCCATTCGACGGGTGGCGCGAGGATTGTACGACGTGCCCAAACAGCATCCCATCGTAGGTACCACCGCCCCCAGTATCGACCAGGTCGCCAAAGCGGCGGCTGGCAAAGGCGGGACACGCTTGCAGCCGACCGGGGCGTATGCGGCCAATCTGCTGGGATTGTCGGACCAGGTGCCTGCCAAGGTGGTGTTTCTGACCGATGGCCGCAGCAAGCGCATCCAACTGGGAAAATTGAACATCATTCTGAGGCAGACCTCTCCACGCATCATGGCAGCCGCCGGAACCGTCAGCGGGGTCGTGATTCAAGCATTGCGGTATCTGGGCAAGGCACACGTGACCGACGACACCGTGAGGCGGCTCGACCAAAGGCTGTCGGCGGATGACCGCAAGCAGTTGTTGAAAGACCTGGCGTATGCCCCGGCGTGGATTGCAGACATCATGCGGCGCCTGGCCGTGAAGGGGTGACGCATGGATGACTTTGTCAAACTGAAGCCGGACGAACGGAGGCTCTTCTTCGAGGGAACGGCCACGCCGCGCAACATGCAGGCACAGATCGTCGAGAAAGACTTCTGGGTTTGCTGGACGCTGAAGGAATCATTCCGCTTGCCGGCAATTGGTGAGCACCTGATTTTCAAGGGCGGCACGTCGCTCTCGAAGGTGTTCAAAGTCATCGAGCGGTTCTCGGAGGATATTGACGTTTCCATTGACCGGAGTTTTCTCGGATTCGGCGGGACAAACGAGCCGGAGGCGGGTGCGAGCAACAAGGAAAAGCAACGGCGCATCGAGGGGTTAAAGGCAGCCTGCCAGCAGAAGATTGCCAAAGAACTGCTGCCCGCTCTCGAAGTCGCCATCAAGGCCAAGGTGCGCCATGACGAGAAGTGGGCTTTGCGTTCGGACGCCGATGACCCTGACCAGCAGACGCTGCTGTTTGATTACCCGACGAGCTTCACCCCGGATGCGACCGGCTACGTCCGTCGGATGGTGAAGATCGAGATGGGCGCACGGGCTGACCATTGGCCAAGTGAAACGAAGACGATCACGCCCTACGTGGCGGAGCAGTTTCCGAAGGGGTTCAAGGAGGGAAGTTGCACGTTGAAAGTGTTGTCAGCGGAGCGGACGTTTTGGGAGAAGGCGACGATTCTACACGCGGAGTTTCATTGGCCTGCGGACAAAGCGATGCCGGAGCGTTTCTCACGGCACTACTGCGATTTCTCCGAGATGGTCCGGCGGGGCGTAGGAGCGTCAGCCATCGCGAAACTCGATTTGCTGACGCGCGTTGCCCAACACAAGAGCCTGTTCTTCAAGACGAGTTGGGCGCGCTACGGCGAGGCGGCCAAAGGCTCACTGCGAGTCGTGCCGCCGGAGCATCGACTGAAGTTACTGCGAGAGGACTACGCAAGAATGCAGCAGATGTTCTTCGGCGAACCGCCGGGCTTCGATGACATGCTCGCTCTCCTGCGCCAGTGGGAGTCTGAATTCAACCAACAATGATCTATGGCACTCAGCAACCATGAACGCGTCGGCAAGGCGCTGGATATTTTGAAGGCGGGGCTGCCCGCCTTCGTGGAACGTGAACTGAAGAGCGCCCACGGGACGAAGTGGTTGGCCACGGCCCGAACGGTCGTTGGTTCCAGCATTCAATTGGGCGGGACGGAGCAGTCGCCCGAATGGGATGCGGCTGGCTTGTTGCGGGTGATGTGGGAGTGCTGGAATGACGTGTTCGCCAAGACGCTGGGGCGCGCCGAGCGGAGCATCGTGAGCGAGTTGATGGAAATCCGGAACAAGTGGGCGCATCAGAAGCCGTTCAGCACGGATGACGCTTACCGGGCGCTGGATTCCATGCACCGGCTCTTGAATTCGGTGGGCGCTGGCAAGGAAGCGGACGAACTTGAAACGCAGAAGTCGGAACTGATGCGGGTGAAGTTCGACGAGCAAGCCCGGCATGAACGGCGCAAGACCCAAGCAACGCTGGGGCTGGAGGCGGGAACGGCGGTGGGATTGAAGCCGTGGCGGGAAGTGGTCACGCCGCATCCCGACGTGGCGTCAGGCCGGTATCAGCAAGCGGAGTTCGCGGCGGATTTGTGGCAGGTGTATCGCGCCAGCTTCTCGCCGGAGATTCGGAAGTCGGTCTCGGATGAGTATGCGGATGCCCAGGAGTTCTTCCGTCGCACGTTCCTAACGGTGGGCCTGAAAGACCTGCTCGTCCGAGCGGTGAGGCGATTGGCGAGTGATGGCAGCGATCCGGTGGTCGAGTTGCAGACCAACTTCGGTGGCGGCAAGACGCACTCGATGCTGGCCCTGTGGCATCTGTTCTCAGGACGGCCCGTGGCGGAACTGCCCGGAATTGAGGCCGTGATGGCGGAGGCCAAGGCAGGTCTTCCCAAACAGGTTCGCCGCGTGGTTCTGGTGGGAAACAAGATTTCGCCGGGCCAACCGGTGAAGAAGGACGACGGCACGGTGGTCCGGACGCTGTGGGGCGAACTGGCATGGCAGCTCGGCGGCAAGGAAGGATTCGCACTCGTGAAGCAGTCGGATGAAACCGCCACGAATCCGGGCGATGCGTTGGGCAAACTGCTGCGCAAGTATGCGCCTTGCCTGATCCTGATTGATGAATGGGTCGCCTATGCGCGCGGGTTGCACGACACGAAGGACCTGCCAGCAGGTGATTTTGAGACGCAGTTCACCTTCGCTCAGACGCTGACCGAGGAAGTCAAAGGAGTGCCTGGCACGATGCTCGTGGTCAGCCTGCCCGCTTCAGCGGATGGCGGCGGCGGGGTTTCGCCCATCAGCGACGCGAACGATGAAGAGGTCGGCGGCGTGCGCGGGCGCATGGCACTAGCGGCGCTGCGGAACGTGGTGAGCCGGGTGGCTACAGCCTGGCGACCTGCCAACGCGGAAGAGAGCTTCGAGATTGTCCGGCGCCGGCTGTTCCAGCCCCTGCCCGAACCGAACTACGCCTCCCGCGACAACACCGCCAAGGCATTCTGTGACCTTTACCGGGGCAACCATCAGGAGTTCCCGCCCGAGTGCCGCGAGGCGGATTACGAACGGAAGCTCAGGGCCGCTTACCCTATTCACCCGGAGATCTTCGATCGCCTCTACCAGGACTGGTCCGGCTTGGTGAAGTTCCAGCGCACGCGCGGCGTGCTGCGATTGATGGCGGCGGTGATTCATCAGCTCTGGGAGAGCAACGACCGCAGCCCGCTCATTCTTCCGGCAAGCATTCCGTTGGACGATCCCGGAATCGTGTCGCAGCTCACCAGCTATTTGCCGGGCGGCTGGGAGACGGTGATCGAGAAAGACGTAGATGGTGCCGATGCGCTGCCGCGCAAGCTCGACAGCGAGAAGCCAAACTTGGGGCGGTTCTCGGCGTGCCGGCGCGTCGCCCGCACCTTGTTCCTCGGTTCTGCCCCGATTCCTGGCGCCGCGAACCGAGGGGAAGAGGACCGACGTATCAAGCTCGGCTGCGTGCTGCCCGGGGAGACCGCGGCGGTTTTCGGCGATGCGCTTCGTCATCTCGCACAGGCGGCGACCTATCTCT
>ORJL010851289.1_pt1 | contig 11682 bp, 6 predicted proteins | sample 1779941 | NCBI WGS metagenome assembly ORJL01 (sample SAMEA104232317, study PRJEB22302) | groundwater metagenome | biome: forest; feature: aquifer; material: groundwater | place: USA | collected 2011-08-07 | depth 5.8 m | reverse complement strand
CGGGGCGGACACGATGGAATAGGGCCGTTCGATGCCATCGAGGCCGAGGGTGCAATACTGGCCTGCCGTGAAGGTGAAGGGGATGGAAGGCGCCAGTTTCAATATGAAGAGGTCGTGGGTGACCTCTTTCCGCTCCACCACGGTGGCGGTGGGAGGGGTCTCCTTCATGCATTCACCGCCCAGAGGGCAAAATCACTGCCTGGCATTTGCGGGGCGCTCCGTTCTCCTCTGGCGCCTGGTGGACTCAGGCCCACTGTACAAAAATGCCTGCGCCCAGCGCAGGCCCTAGCCTGGCTGTATTTTAGTGTTCGACTCCGACGGCGTCAACGGGAAAGCCCTGGCAACTCGGTAGCCGCATCACAATAGATAGTGGGGGTGAGCTATCCCCTAGCGCCGCCAGGGCCAAAGCCCTCGGAGTAGTCGGCGGAGCCCTCGGGGCTTTCGCCACGCGGCGTAGAACGCTGGCGCCGCGAGCATCAGCAACCAGCCGCCGTCCAGGGTGAAAGGCCCCTGGGTGGGCTGGCATGAGAAGCCGCCACCGCGGCGTTCTGGGGGAGCCTCCGTGGCGCCCTGCGGGCTATCCGTGGAAATCGGGGGCGTGGGAGTCTGGGCCGCGGTCGCCGTGGGCGCGGCGCCGCCGGGGACGGCCGTGGGTTGGAATCCCAGGGGCGGCAGCGTTGGCATCACACCCGGGGTGGGCGAGGGCCTGGGGGTGGGCGTCGGCGGCGGCGGCGCTGCCCCCACCGATACCCGCCACAGACCATCCAGTTCGTCCAGGTTGAAGCCGTAGACCCGTTGCAGCGTGGCGTCCAAGTTGGGGGCCTGCTTGAAGGCGGTGAGGAAGTCGCGGAACTTAGCGGCCCCGTAGCGGTCGATGAGGTAGCGTATGACGCTGCGGGACTGGCCGTAGAAGAGGATGACCTCGTCGGGGGTGCCGGCGCGTCCCAGTGAGCGGAGCGGGAAGAGGATGTTCTGCCAGATGCCCTCCTGCAAGTACTGGTCGTACACGCCACTGGACTCCAGGTTGCCGTACTCCGCCACGCCCTCGTGTACCCAAGACGGCAGCCGGGAGCCGACGGGGTCGGCGGCCTCGTAGAGCAGGATGTGGGTGAACTCGTGGGAGGCTACCCCGCGGACGAAGGTGTCGTCGGCGAGGACCAGCACGACCCGCTGGTTGAAGGAGGCCTGCCCCTCGGTGATGAGGCCGCTGCGGGTGCCCTGGCTCACAAAGGGCAGCGCCGCCCCCATATCCCTGACGTTGTTGTAGATGACGATGCGCACTGGCCGGGCCAGCTTCGTCCCCAGCACCTCCCCCATCTTCACCTGGGTCTCCTCCATGGCCTTGAGGATGGTCTGGGCTCGGGACTGGATGGGACCGTAGTAGAGGACTTTGAGGAGACCAGCCCCACCCTCCAGCTCCCGCCAGGTGAAGCGAGGGTCCATGTAGACGAAGGGCTCCGGGCTGGTCTCCAGGGTGTTGCCGGCCTCGTCGCGCAGCCGGTAGCTGTAGACAATCTCGGTGCCCGGAGGCTGATAGTTGCTCCCTCCCTCCGTGCCGGCCGCTCCTGCTGTTTTGAGGAAGTGCTCGGCGCTGATGGAGGTCCCTTTTTGAAATGTAGGGTAGGCGAAGGTGCTGATGGGCACGCCGACGATCTGGTAGGTCAGCACCACCTCCACGATGGGGCTGGAGCTCTGGGCCTGGAGCTTGAACAGCGCGCCCTCGGGGAAGCGACTCTCCACCGCGGTGCTGGTGATCCGGATGGGGCCAGCCCCCTGGGCCAGGACGACAGGGGGAGAGACGCGCCCGGCCAGCGTCAGGAGGAGCGCGGCGGCTACCGCCAGCGTCATAAGCCTTAGCGACGACATCCTCTCGGCACTCCTTTAGAGTATACGGCGGGTTAGAGTAGACGGCACGGGCGACCTCAACCCCGCCGTCCGAACTCCCGCTCCAGTTGGCTGGCCGCGATGTGGACTAGCGTCGGGCGGCCGTGAGGACAGGTGCGGGCGGCGCTGGCCACCTCCAGTCGCCCCAACAGATCGCGCATTTCTTCAGCGCTCAGGCGCTGGCCGGCCCGCACAGCGCCGTGGCAGGCGATGGCCGCGGCCAGGCGCTCTTCCCAGCTTGCCAGCGCCTCCTCCCGGTCCAAGAAATCCAGCACCTCGCGCAACGCCTGGGCGGGGTCCCTGGCGCGGAGGGGTGCGGGCACGCCCCGCAGCAGACAGCTGCCGGGTCCGAAGGCCTCCAGGAGGAACCCGCTCTGGGCCAGGTTTTGGGCTTGCTCCTCTAGAATACGCGCCTGTCGGGGCGAAAGTTCCACCGCCACCGACTCCAGGAGCGCCTGGGGTTGGATGCTCTGGCCGCGGCGTTCCTCCCGGAGCTGGTTGTACAGCAGCCGCTCGTGGGCCGCGTGCTGGTCCACCAGGTACATTCCGTCGGGACCCTCGGCGACGATGTAGGTCTCGGCGACCTGGCCCAGGACTCGCAGGGCGGGCAGCCTGCCGTCCGGCGCCCCGGGGCTGGCCGCCGGACGCTGCGCGCCGGCGTCGGGAAGCTGGCCCCCGCTACGAGGTCCGCTACCAGGTAAATCCTGGGGCATGGGCAGGGGCAGCGTGATCGTGGGCCGCTCCAATGAGGCCTCAATGAAAGGGGCCTCGACGGACGCGGCTTCGCGGGAGAGCGTCGGCACCGGAGCCAGGGAGGCCAGGGCACGCTTGACCTCCTGGTGGACCGCCGCCGCCACGGCGCGCTCGTCCCGGAACCTTACCTGGGCTTTGGTGGGGTGGACGTTCACGTCCACCTCCTCGGCGGGCACGGTCAGCAGGATGATGGCGAGGGGGTGGCGGCCTGACATGAGCATACCGCGGTAGGCCTCCTCCAAGGCGAAGCCCAGGGCCCGGCTCTGCACCCAGCGACCGTTCACGAAGAAACTGAGCTGGGCCCGGCTGGCGTGCCCCACGACCGGAGGGCTCACCAGGCCCCTCACCTGGGCTTGCTGCCCATCGCCCGGCGGCGCGCCGCTTCCCACGGGCAGCAGGCCGGAGGCCAGCTGGTGTCCATAGACCGCGGCGGCCGCGTCGCGCAATTCCCCCGTGCCCGGTGAACGGAGGGCCGTTCTGCCCTCTATCACCAGGGTGAAGGCGACCGCCGGCCGGGCCAGGGCCAGGTTGCTCACCAGGTGTGCGAGCTGCCTCTCCTCGGTGGCGCTGCTCTTGAGGAACTTCAGCCGGGCGGGCAGCGACTGGAACAGGTCGCGTACCGTCACCGTGGTCCCCGGGGGGCAGCCCCGGCCGCCCCGGCCCGCCAGCCGCCCGTGCAGGAAATGGATGTAGGCCCCGGCCGTATGGTCGGGGGGCCTGGTCACCAGGGTGACGTCGGCCACGGCCGCGATGCTGGGCAGGGCCTCCCCCCGAAAGCCCAGGGTGCTCACCCGCTCCAGGTCCTCCAAGCAGGCCAGCTTGCTGGTGGCGTGGCGCTCGAAGGCGGTCTCCAGCTCCTCGGGCGGGATGCCGCAGCCGTCGTCGCTCACCCGCAGCAGCCGCACCCCGCCGCCCGCCGCCTCGACGGTGATGCGGGTGGCGCCGGCGTCCAGGGCGTTCTCAATCAGCTCCTTCGCCACCGCGGCGGGGCGTTCGATGACCTCCCCGGCGGCGATCTTGGCGCTGACCTCTGGTGAAAGGATGCGGATAGCCATGGCGTTTTGTTACGCCATTGTAGCAGAGGCCCCCATCCTAACCTTCCCCGGCTTTGCATAAAAGGGCAGAGGCAAATTGAAGGAATGAGACTTTTTGCGCAACGCCCCCGGCAGGGAAAGGCGCTAGGGGCGGGCGTCGAGCTTGCCCTTCAGTTCGTAGAGCGCGGTGAGGGCCTCTAGAGGGGTGAGGCCGTCCAGGTCGAGTTGGGCCAGCGCCTGCTCCACGGGCGAGGGCTCCGCCAGCAGCGGGAGCTGCGCCGCCAGGGCCTCTCCGGCGGCCTGCCTGGCGGCCCGCGCCCGCGTCGGCGGTATTCCCTCCCTGGCGGCGGTGCCCTCCAGCTCGGCCAGCACCTCCTGGGCGCGGCGGACAACGGGGCGTGGCAGCCCCGCCAGCTGGGCCACGTGGATGCCGTAGGACTTGTCGGCGCCGCCGGGCACGATCTGGCGCAGGAAGACCACCCGCCCGCCCTCCTCCGTCACCGCCAGGTTGAAGTTGCGGACCCGTGGCAGCACCTGCGCCAGCGCGGTCAGCTCCTGATAGTGGGTGGCGAACAGGGTCTTGGCCCCCAGCCGGGGATGGCTGTGGATGAACTCCAGCACCGCCCGCGCGATGGCCAGCCCGTCGTAAGTGCTGGTGCCGCGGCCGATCTCGTCCAGGATGAGGAGGGAGCGGGGAGTGGCGTGGTTCAGGATGTTGGCGGTCTCCAGCATCTCCACCATGAAGGTGGACTGGCCCGCCGCCAGGTCGTCCTGGGCCCCCACCCGGGTGAAGATGCGGTCCACCAGCCCGACGCGAGCCGCCTGGGCGGGGACGAAGGAGCCGATCTGGGCCATCAGGACGATGAGGGCGACCTGGCGCAGGTAGGTGGACTTCCCCGCCATGTTGGGCCCGGTCAAGACCACCACCTGGGCCTCGCGGTTGCTCAGACAGCAGTCGTTAGGCACGAAGGGGTCGGCCAACGCCCTCTCGACTACCGGGTGGCGTCCCGCGATGATGGCGAGGGTGTCTCCTTGGTCGAGGACGGGCCGTACGTAGTCGTAGCGGGAGGCGGCCTCGGCCAGCCCCGTGAAGACGTCGGTCTGGGCGACGGCTGCCGCCGCGGCCCGCAGGGAGTCGGCGTGCTGGGCGACCCGCTGGCATAGCTCCCGGAAGAGCTGCGCCTCCAGCTCCTCCAGGCGCTCCTGGGCGTGGAGGATGCGCCCCTCGTACTCCTTCAGCTCCGGGGTGTAGAAGCGCTCCCCGTTGACCAGGGTCTGCTTGCGGATGTAGTCGGAGGGCACCAGGCGCAGGTTGGGGCTGGAGACCTCCAGATAGTAGCCGAAGACCTGGTTGTAGCCTACCTTGAGGCTCTTGATGCCGGTGCGCTCCCGCTCCCGGCGCTCTAGCTCGGCCAGATAGCGGCGGGCGTTGCTGGCCAGGTCGCGCAGGCCGTCGAGCTCCGCGGAGTAGCCAGGGCGGATGACGCTACCGTCGGCGAGGGCCGCTGGGGGCTCGTCGGCCAGGGCCTGGGCGATGAGGCCCGCGGCCTCGGGGGCGGGCCGCAGCGCGTCGGCCAGCCAGACGACGGGCGCGCCGGCCTCCTCGACGCAGGTCCTCAAGTCGGGCAAGCGCTCCAGCCCACGGCGCAGGGCCAGGAGCTCCCGGGGCCCCACCAGGCCCGCCCGCACCCGGTTGGTGAGTCGCTCCAGGTCAGGCATCCCCTTCAGCAGCTCCCGCGCCCGGCCGCGGCGGAGGGCGCTGACGAAGAAGGCCTCCACGGCGTCGAGCCTGCGCTCCAAGGGCTCCACCTGGAGGAGCGGTTGCCCCAGCCAGCGGCGCAGCAGGCGCCCGCCCATGGCTGTGAGCGTGAGGTCGAGCACCGACAGCAGCGAGTGGGCCCCCGCGCCCCCGCGCCCCGCCGTGAAAAGCTCCAGGTTGCGCCTGGTAGCCGCGTCCAGGACCATGAAGTCGCTGGTGGAATAGGTGGAGAGGCTAGTGAGGCGGGCCAGGGCCTCGCGCTGCGCCTGCTCCAAGTAGAGGACGAGAGCGCCGGCCGCCCCGATGGCCAGGGGGAGCCCCTCGCAGCCGAAGCCCTCCAGGGAGGCGACCTGCAAGTGCTCGAGGAGGGCGCGGCGGGCGCGTTCCGTCTCGAACCAGGCGGGGTCCACCTCCGTGGTCATGGCCTCGACCCCGGCCAACGCCGGGCCGCCCTTGGGCAGGAGCGCCTCGGCCGGGGCCAGGCGCTGGAGCTCGGCGGGGAGGGCGTCGAAGGGGAGCTGCGTGACGGCGAATTCCCCCGTGGTGATGTCGGCCACGGCCAGGCCCGCCTCGGCGCTGGTCTGGGGGGATCGGGGGCCGCGTGACGAACCCTGGGCCGGCCCCAGGAGGATGGCCACCAGGTGGTTGTTGGCCCTGCTCTCCAGCAGGTGGGGCTCCACCACCGTGCCAGGGGTGACCACCCGCACCACCTCCCGCTGCACCAGCCCCGGGCTGGCCTTGGGGTCGGTGAGCTGCTCCACGATGGCGACCTTGTAGCCCCGGTGGACCAGCTTACCCAGGTAGCTGTCCAGGGCGTGGTAGGGGATGCCGGCCAGGGGCACGCGCTGGCCCTTGCCCATCTCTCTGGACGTGAGGGTGATTTGCAGCTCCCGGGCGACGAGCTGGGCGTCCTCGTCGAAGGTCTCGTAGAAGTCGCCCAGGCGGAAGAAGACGATGGCTTGGGGGTAATCCCGACTTATTCGGGACTTGATGCGCAGGTACTGGCGGCGGATGGGGGTAGCGCGCTCCATGGGCCTACGGGTCTCGCTGCCCAGATACGATCGCGATGATGTTTACCACCGAGGTCGTGGCCTCAGCGCAAAGAGCCGCCTGCCTGAAAGTCGCTGTTCTGCGGTGCTGAAGATCGTTCGCTAGATCTAGGGCAGCCTTTGCGTGCCGCCGTGCCACCTCATTCGTACTACCCATCATCTCATTTGATAGGTAACTGTCAATCATGCGCTTTGCGTCCGTTTGGCTGGCTTCTACCCCGTCAACGGGCTCGTGCCGAGCAGGATCGTAAACGACTTGAGCAAGGGAGATCAGCGTCTCGCGACACAGCAAGCCAATTGCCTGGAACTGTTCTTCCGTTGACGCTTCCTCCAACCGCTTTCGGGTTTCGCCAAGACCGCGGTCAACTTTCATCCACCCCGTGGGCTCCTCGAATACCCCTGCAGTTGCGGCTTGCGGCCCGCGTTTGACGCGATCTATTAGCGATCCGTAAAGGTCAGATATGAACTGCCTCCGCGAACGATAGGTCGGCAGATCCCCGCTGCTCCACTTTGCATACCAAGCCCAAAGGTCGGAGTATGGATTTGGATCTTCTAGGCCGCGTTCGCCAAGGGCCGCTCCGATTCGCTGGCGACGATCCTTGTATTCCTGGCCGACGGACTGAATGCGCGGCCCACCAGTCGCCACGGCAATCATGGAATATTGCTGCGCTTCGATCTCTTTGATCAACTCTTCGTCGGTCAGGGTATTGACGGTCGGCTGAGACGGATCGACCAGAAAGTCGATGCCGTTGATTTCGACATCGTGGGATCTAGGAGGATAAATCTCGAGCAGGGCCCGCAGGATTTGATTGCGATCAGGTTCCCCCAGCGACCGCAGCCTCTCACAATCATCTATGGGCGCATATATCACGGCTCTGGTCAGGCGGGAAAACAGCAGTGAGCCATAAGTGCTGCTTTCGTCGAATTCTAGGCGGGCTCGACTGAGGAGCCTTGTAATGTCCCGCCGATTCCAGAAGGTCAGGAGCTTGAGGACGCCTTCAAGCTGTTGCATGCTGCCCCGCTAAACGTGCCAACACGGCCACAGTATATGGCAGCGGATGGAAAACCCTCAGACGTCAGGCCGCGCCCACGGCCTCGGGCTCCTCGGCCTTGCGGGCGACGCGGCTGGGCTTGGCGCAGACGGTGCAGCGGGCGCCGCCGCGCCGGAAGGACACGCGCAGGCCGCCGCAGTGGGGGCAGGGCTCGGGGATGGGCCGGGCGCCCAGGGAGAAGTCGCACTGCGGATAGTTGGCGCAGCTATAGAAGGTCTTGCCCTTACGGCTCTTCCGTTGCAGTATCTCTCCCCCGTCCTTGGGGCACTTGACGCCGGTGCCCACGACGATGGGCTTGGTGTTCTTGCAGTCCGGGTAGCCGGTGCAGGCCAGGAAGCGGCCGAAGCGCCCGGTCTTGATGACCAGGGGCTTCCCGCAGGGCTCTGTGTGTTCACACTTGGGCGAGCCAGCGCAGTCGCACACCTGGTCCGTGGGCTCCTCCAGGGCGGCCTTGGCCTCCAGGAGCTTGAGCGACTTGGTGCGACTGCACTCCGGGTACCCCGTGCATCCCCAGAACTTGCTCTTCCAGCGGCTCTCCTTGAGGGCCATCGGCTTCCCGCAGGGTCCGTCGTGCTTGCACTTGGGCGACCCGGTGCAGTCGCAAACGGGCTCGGCCTCCCCCAGGGCGGCGTGACTCAGGCTGTGCTGCGCCCGCTCCAGGTCCACCGCGAAGGGCTGATAGAACTCCTTGACCACAGGCGTCCAGGGGCGCTTCCCCTGCGCGATCTCGTCCAGGTCCTGCTCCATGGTGGCGGTGAACCCTACGTCCATGATGTCGGCGAAGTGCTTGGTGAGGAGGTCGCTGACCAGCAAGCCCAGGCCCGTGGGCTTGAGCCGGCCACTCTCCTTGGTGACGTACTGGCGGTCTTCGATGGTGGCGACGGTGGGGGCGTAGGTGCTGGGCCGGCCGATGCCGTCCTCCTCCAGGGCCTTCACCAGGGTGGCTTCGGTGTAGCGAGGTGGCGGCTGGGTGAACTTCTGCTCCGCCAGCACCTCCAGGAGCCGCAGGGCCTCGCCCGCGTCCAGGGCGGGCAAAGGGGTCTGGCCCTCGTCCTCGGCGGCCTCGTCGCGACCCTCGGTGTAAAGGGCGATGAAGCCAGGGAACTTCACGGTGGACCCAGTGGCGCGCAGCAGATAGCCGGGGCCCGAGCCCCCTCCTTCGGCCGCCACGTCGACGGCGGTGCTGGCGATCACGGCGGAGGCCATCTGGCTGGCCAGCATGCGTTTCCAGATTAGCTCGTAGAGCCGGAGCTGATCTGAGGTGAGGGAGTCCTTGAGCGACGCTGGCTCGCGGAACATGGAGGTGGGGCGTATCGCCTCGTGGGCCTCCTGGGCGCCCTTGGCCTTCTGGGTGTAGGTGCGGGGGTGAGGCGGCAGGTAGGGCGGACCGAAGCGCTGGGCGATGTAGGCCCGGGCCTCCTGCTTGGCGGCCGCCGCCACCTGGACGGAATCGGTGCGCATGTAGGTGATGAGCCCCACGGGCCCTTCGCCTCCGAGGGGAAGCCCCTCGTAGAGCTGCTGGGCCAGCGCCATGGTCCGCCGGGCGCTGAGGCGGAGCTTGCGCCAGGCCTCCTGCTGGAGGGTGCTGGTGATGAAGGGCGGAGCGGGATTGCGCTGGCCCTGTTTGTGGCGCACATCCAGCACGCGATAGGCGGCGCCGCGGAGGTAGGCGGCGATGGCCTCGGCGTCCGCTTGAGCGTGGACCTCCAACTTCCCCCGGGCGCCCAGCAAGCTGTGCAGAGCAGCCTTGAAGGGCAGCGCGGGGGCGTCACCGTCCTGTTGCCGCGCGAGGCGAGAGCCCAGGTCCCAGTACTCCACGGGCACGAAGGCCTCGATCTCCCGCTCGCGGTCCACGACGATGCGCAGCGCCACCGACTGCACCCGCCCCGCGGAGAGGCCGCGCTTGATGCTGTCCCAGAGCAGGGGGCTGATCAGGTAGCCCACCAGCCGGTCCAGGACCCGCCGCGCCTGCTGGGCGTCAACCAGCTTTTCATCTATGGCCCTGGGATGACGGAAAGCGGCGTCCACCGCCTCCTTGGTAATTTCATGAAAGACGACCCGTTCCACGGTCTTGCGGCCGGACTTGATCACCTGGGCCAGGTGCCAGGCGATGGCCTCCCCCTCGCGATCGGGGTCGGTGGCCAGGTATATCGAGGAGGCCCCCGCTGCCGCCTCCCGCAGCTCCTTAACCACGGGGGCCTTCTCTTTGGGCACCCCATATTCGGGGGCGAAGTCGTTGCTCAGGTCCACCCCCAGGCTGTTCTCGGGCAGGTCGCGGATGTGGCCCTTGGAGGCCATGACTTTGAAGTCGGCGCCCAGAAACCTGCCGATGGTTCGGGCCTTGGCGGGCGATTCGACAATGACCAGTTTCTTGCTCACTGCAGCGTAGCCTCAGGCGCTATGGCGGGCCCCGGCGGCCTCGCGCGTTAGGACGTAGTTCATGGCCCCTACCTGTCGGACCAGCCCCTTTAGCTCCAGCATGGCCAGGGTGCTGGAGACGGTGGCGATGGGCAGGCCGGCCTGGCGGCGCACTTCATCGATGTGAGTGGGCTCGTGGGAGAGCAGGCGCAGCAGTTGCGCCTCGTTGGGCTCCGGCAGGGGTAGCTGCGCGGGAGCGGGCCGCTGGGCGACCAGGTTGAGATTCAGCTCCTCCAGGATGTCCTGGGCGCTCTCCACCAGCTTGGCCCCGTCCTGGATCAGGCGATGGGTCCCGCGGCTGGTGGGCGAGAAGATGTTGCCCGGAACGGCGAAGACGTCCCGCCCCTGTTCGGCTGCCAGGCCCGCGGTGATGAGGGCGCCGCTGCCTTCGTCGGCCTCCACGACCAGGACGCCCAGGCTGAGTCCGCTCATGATGCGGTTACGGCGGGGGAAGTTCTCGGGCCTGGGCTCCACCCCCAGGGGGTACTCGCTGACCAGCGCCCCTTGCCCGGCGATCTCCTGGGCCAGGCTGGCGTTCTCGCGGGGGTAGATGACGTCCAGCCCACACCCAAAGATGGCGATGGTCTGGCCGCCGGCCTTCAGGGCGGCCCGATGGGCGGCGGTGTCGATGCCGCGGGCCAGGCCGCTCACGATGGTGATGCCCTGGCGGGCGAGGTCGCCCGCCAGACGCTCGGCGGCCTCGCGCCCGTAGGCCGTGGCGCGCCGGGTGCCGACCACCGCCACCGCCCAGCGGTGGGCCTCGGTGAGGTTCCCCAGCACATAGATGACGGGGGGCAGATCATAGATCTCGCGCAGCAAGGCCGGATAGCCGTCGTCCTTCCAGCGCAGCACCTGGACGGCCCGGGCGTGCACCTGGTCCAACTCGCGGTCGGGGTCGATCTTGGCTCGCGCGGCCACCACGGTCTCCGCCGTGCGCCGGTCGAGGCCCGCCAGCTCCAGTTGTGTCTGGGGTGCGCGCCAGGCCTCCTCCAGGTCGGCGAAGTGGTCCGTGAGGCGCTTGAAGCGGACCCTGCCCACACTGGGTATGCGGGAGAAAGCGATCCAGTACTTCAAGTCGTCGGCGGGCATGGTGCGACATTCTACCACGCGCCGTGGGGCGCTATGGCCTGCGCTTGGCCTTGTGGCGCGCTTCATCCCCTTGGTCCCCCTCTCCCGCGCGGGAGAGGGGGAGAGTAAAAAAGGAGCCTTTGGGGGGGACACCCCCCTGGCCCCCCGTCAAAGGGGCTGCGCCCCTCTGGACTCCCCATTCGCCTCGCGACTAAGACTCTTCGCTTCGCTCATAGTGACATGACGGGGAGGCGCTTTTGAGGCAAGGCCTGCGTGCGGGGCGAGGTGGATGCTTGTTGACGGTGACGGGGTGGCTGGCTATCCTGTAGCGGGGCCGCTAGCTCAACTGGCAGAGCAACTGACTCTTAATCAGTTGGTTCCGAGTTCGAGTCTCGGGCGGCTCACCATATTACAGCCAGCCTATCAGCCGTGGCGGAGCGCCGGGCAGGAGCGGCACGCTAGCGTCCGCCGCCGATGGCGGGCAGGAAGTGGACCTCGCTGGCCTCGCCCACGTGCTCCAGCAGGCCCAGGCGCGAGACCTCGCCGTCCACGATCACGGCGATCTCGGGCCTGATGCGGTCTTCGTCCTCGTCGCAGAGCAGGGCCTTGATGCCGGGGTAGGCCTGCTCCAGGTTGCTCACCACCTGACGCACGGAGGAGCCCGG
>ORJL010615442.1_pt1 | contig 11682 bp, 13 predicted proteins | sample 1779941 | NCBI WGS metagenome assembly ORJL01 (sample SAMEA104232317, study PRJEB22302) | groundwater metagenome | biome: forest; feature: aquifer; material: groundwater | place: USA | collected 2011-08-07 | depth 5.8 m | reverse complement strand
CGTGGTGGATCAAGCCGCTCCACTGCTTGGTGAACACACCCAACAAGTCATGAAGGATTTGCTCAATTTGGATGAGGCTACGTTCGAGGAAATGAAAAAGGAAGGTGTTTTTGACTAAGAACTCACGACGAGGAGGAATTTTATGTTAAAAAAATACAATCAATGGCTAATTGTAGCTTTGATAGCTTTAATAGTCGTAAGTCTAGCAGGTTGCGGTGGGCAAGGAGCAAATACTTCAGAGAATGACCGGGCTAAGGATCAAAAAATAGTGATTCGTTTAAGTCATGCGTTACCGGAGAATCACTATATTTCCGCACAAATGCGGGCTTGGGCGGAGCTGGTGATGGAGAAATCCAAGGGACGGGTGGAAGTTCAGGTCTATCCAACTGGGCAACTGTATAAAGACGCCGATGTCTTAGAAGCAGTACAAACGGGTGCGATTGAGGCCGGGCATGCCTATGATTTTAATCTGGCTAAATCGGTTCCTGAAGCGAGGGTTTTTGCAGCGCCATTTCTTTTTGAAGGAAAAGTGACCGAGATAACTCAAAAAGTTTTAACCAGTCCAATCCGCAGTCGTCTAGAGACTGAGATGGAAAAACAGGGAATGAAAGGAATTTTGTTTCTTCCTTGGTCAATGGAAGAAGGCGGGGTGATCGCAAGCAAACAGGTTAAGACTCCGGCCGATGCCAAAGGGCTAACCTTACGGGCTACAGGTCCTGATACCGCAGCGATTTACAAACAGTGGGGAAGTAATGTATCTTATCTCAACGGTTCTGAATTGTACACGGGTTTACAGCGCGGAGTAATCCAAGGCTCCGAAGGAACGGTGACAACTTCGGTCGAACGGAAACTCTATGAGGTTGCTCCTAACTTCACAATATTGCCCTATAGCGCACGGGTATCAATGATTATAATGAATAAAAAGTTTTACGATAAGTTACAACCAGAACTTCAGAAGACTATTAGTGAGGCTACTAAAGAAGTCGAAGACAAGACTGTGGCAGCCGCTAAGACTAATTTAGAGGCTGTCTTAAAGGCTGGTGCCGAAAAAGGCATTAAAATTTATACCCCAACTACCGAAGAACTTAAGCAATTTGAAGGGGATAGAGATAAGCTTTGGCAGTCACTTTATAAAGATTACCCGCAGATCTTAGCTGATATAAAGGAAATTCAGGAAATTGAATCACAATTGAAACAGTAAGAGTTGGAATAGAAATTGCCCCTTCCTATAAAAGGAAGGGGCAATTTACAAACGCTTTGAAATTGGGGGTTTGTTTATGGACTTTATAAGAAAGTTGTCGGTCGCAGCACACACCTTAGCTGGAATAATTCTTGGAGTGATGTTCCTATCGATGGTAGCCAATATCATCGCTCGGAGACTAGGAACTTCCATGATATGGGTTGAAGAGTTGAGCGGTTATGGGGCGGTTTGGGCGACTTATCTGGGGATAGGTTTTGCCCTTAGGGAGGAGAGACACGTACGTGTTGATATTTTAACTAGAAAACTACCACCGAGAGGACAAGAGCTGATGCGTTTCTTGGGTGATCTGGTTTGCGTGGTTTTCAGCGCTTTGATTACTTGGAAAGGGTTTTATTTGATTTGGTCCTCCTACATCTCGGGACGGCATACCCCTTTTTTGGAAATACCAATATACCTGTTGCAAATTGTTTTACCGGTAGGTATGATTCTTTTCGGTCTTGAAGCGTTGATGGATGCAGTTAGATCTAGACAAAGGTTGAAAATGTAGGGTGAGTGGCGAAAGAAGTAACTTTTTGCCGTAAATACCTCAAGGGTTTATAACATCATCGTACTACTTACTTGTAGAGTTCATGTTGGAAAGGAGAAGGCTCCATGACCAGTCTTATACTTCTAACGGTTATCCTCCTGATTGTGCTGTTATTTATAGGGACGCCCGTGCCTGTGGCCTTAGGTTTCGCAGGCTTAATTGGCCTCTATGCTCTTAGCGGAGAAGGAGCGCTTGTAGTCGCTGCCAAGGTAATGTTTGATACTGTCAACGACTTTATTTTTCTTGCTATACCCTTGTTTATCTTAATGGGGACTATCTTGGGCAAAGGAAAGATAGGAGAAAAGCTTTATTACCTGTTTGACGTTTTTCTACGCCAAATTCCCGGCGGCGTAGGCATTGCCACGATTTTGACCTGTGCTGTTTTGGCGGCTATGATTGGAACGAGCGTGGCTATTGCGGCCATGGTCGGCTCCTTCGCAATTTCTAATCTGATGAAATATGGTTACAGTTTTCATTTGTCTTTGGGTATAACTGTGGCCGGGGGGGCCTTGGGCATCCTGATTCCGCCCAGTGTACCTATGATAATGTATGGCGCTTTCACCCAGGAATCTACGGGTAGGTTATTCATGGCTGGCGTGGTCCCAGGCATTCTAGCTGTTATTCTTTTCTCGATTTATGTGGCTTGGGAATATGTTCGTTCACCAAATAAACAAAAAGTTGTTGCAGCTACTTGGAGTGAAAGATGGGTTGCATTTAAAGAAGGTATCTGGGCTTTAATTATCCCAATTGGGGTCATTGTACCTCTTTATACAGGGCTGGCGACCGTCACGGAAATAGCGGCCTTAGGCGTTCTATGGTCTTTTCTAATTGGTATTTTCATTTATCGGACAATAAAGATTAAAGATATTATCCCGATCTTGAGGGAGGCAATAAATAATTCTGTCATGGTTATGTTCATAATTTGTGGTGCAATTCTTTTTGGCAATGCTGTAACACAATTTGGCTTAGGAAGTGCTGTAAACAGCTTTTTTGTAAGCAATGGTTTTTCTCCGGGAGTTTTTATGGTGATCACCATGGTTATTATGTTTATAATGGGAATGTTTCTGGAAGGCGCCTCAATTATGATGATCATGATACCCATACTTTTACCTACTTTGATAGGCTACAAAATGGATCTCATTTGGTATGCAGTCTTGATGGTAATTAATATCGAGGTAGGCCTCTTAAGTCCTCCTGTAGGACTCAATCTTTACGCGGTTGATAGTGTTGCCAAAGGTTTAGGATTTCCCAGCACACTTGGTGCGGTAATCCGTGGAAGTTGGCCGTTTATGGTGCTTTACGTTCTTGTCCTGATTATTGTAGGCTTCGTGCCGTCTCTGGCACTTTGGTTGCCGTCACATCTGATGAAATAAGGTGGGATCAATGTGTCTGTCTGGATGTTTTTGGGCAAAAAGCCTGAATGCCTACGATGCGGAAGCACTTTGTGTCTAGCTGGCTCAGGAGCGCCATCGGGGGGCATCAGGCGAATGGAAGGAGCACGATTCGTTAATGTCAAGATTGAACGAGGTTCTCGGCATACGCTACCCCATAATTCAAGCACCAATGAACTGGGCTACAGATGCCTCATTTGTGGCAGCGGTATCCAATGCTGGGGCCTTAGGCGTTTTGGGGCCGAACGCTGGAGCTGATACAGCAACTAATGACATAGAAGTTGTTTTAGCGCGGTTGCGAGAGCAGATCAGGCTGACGAAAAAACTAACGTCGTATCCATTTGCCGTGAATTTTCCGATCGGTCAAGGACCAGACCGTGATATAAGTGACCGTTGTGTGCAGATTGGAATCGAAGAGGAAATTCCGATTGCCGTAATATCAATGGGGAGTCCCGAAGTTTACACGTCGGTTTTGAAAAGACATGGCATCAAGGTGATCCACGCAGTGGCTTCGGTGAAACAAGCCCGGAAAGCTGAGCAAGCAGGGGTCGATGTAGTAATCTGCCAAGGAACCGAGGCTGGCGGACATATTGGGGAAACGGAAATATCCAATCTAGTTCTAATTCCGGAGTTAGTGGAAAGTGTTCACCTTCTGGTGGTAGCCGCCGGAGCAATCGTGGATGCGCGCGGATTTCTTGCTGCGTTGGTATTGGGGGCGGATGGTATTTGTATGGGAACCCGTTTCCTCGCTGCCGCCGAGTCTCCCGTGCATAACAATGTAAAAACCGCGCTCCTAAACGCAGACGAGAATAGTGCGGTGGTTTGGGGAAGAGGATGGAGTATCGCTAGGGGGTTGAAAAACAGTTTTACTGAGGAGGTGCTGCGTGGCGAAAAGGAAGGGCTGGATTCCAAAGCTTTGAAAGCATTCGTCAACTCCTATCACGAAAATGTTCATGATGTAAACAGACGGATCGGAGGACTGATCCACGGTGACATTGAGAGAGGAGAGATTTACCTTGGGGAGGGAGCGGCTCTCATTAGGAAGATTATGACCATCGAAGAGATTATTCAGGAACTAGTGGGAGATACGTCAGGCATACTGGAAACATGTCGGCAAAAAGTTAATTTTGCAGGAGTTTAAACTGTTTCAAATTAAGGCACATATGATGAAATAAGGTGGCAGAGGGAGGTATACACCGTGATTGTTGATCAACCAAGCTCCCATTATATATTCGTGTTCTCAAAGAAATACGTGTACGGAGGCTTGAACTATATCAAGTATAAACACAAACCATTGACAAATAAGGAATATTTGCAACATTGGGGCAAATGGTTAGTCTTAGGGACAAGGGAAAAATTAGAGGAACTCGCTAAAAGGCTTGATCCTTATGTTGAGCGGGAGCAGATTCCTTGCCTCAAGTTTGACCGGGCGGTGCAGAAGGATTTCGAGGAAATGCTTCTAAGAGAATGCGTGATGTGCATTTACTGTGATGAGCGGGAGCGTGAGGACGTTTGGGAAATCCTCGCGCAAGAAGGCGTAACAAGCAAAGCCTGGCAATACGAACAAAAGACGATGGAGGCATGGCTCCCCGGTGGTCGTTTGCTTGAGCGCTGGATCGTTGCGCGTGGGCTAACGGATGCTGATGCAGAGCGGGTGAGGGAGGACGCGCGCCTTTATTTTGCCCAAACCTTTGCAGATGATGATGCTATTTTCACGGGAGTCATCCAATAGCCCTCGTGTTACGGGCGGAGTTGGTAAATTAAGATTGCGCGATTGCAATTTAGAAAAAAAATATTGGAAGGGAGTGGGAAGTATAGTGTTTAGAACCGAAATTACCCAGCTTTTGGGCATCAAATATCCAATTATTATGGGTAGTATGCACTGGATTACTGATGCCAAGTTGTCCGCTGCTGTATCTAAGGCAGGCGGTCTTGGTATTATTTCTTCTGCTCGGTTTAAAGATGGTGATGAGCTGCGGGAAGAAATTCGAAAGGCCAAGCAATTAACCGATAAGCCCCTGCGGGAAAATACCAGCCTTAACAGGGCTACAGCCTTGGCACCAAACACTGAATTTATCCAAGCCGTGATAGAGGAGCGCATTCCGGTGGTGGAGACCGCTGGAGTGAGGAGCCCTGAAGAGGTTATCTATCCGCTGCATGCAGCCGGGATAAAGGTGATTCATAAAGTGGCCTCTATTAAACACGCAATTAAAGCAGAACAATGCGGGGCAGATGCGGTGGAAGTGGTAGGATTTGCCAATGGCGGCAATGTCGGTATGGATGATGTTTCTACAACGGTGTTAGTTCCAAGGGCTAAAGATGTGTTAAAGATTCCGATAATTGCCGGGGGGGGGATCGCCGATGCCCGTGGTTTCTTGGCGGCACTGGCGCTTGGTGCAGAGGGGGTGGTTGTAGGGACGCGGTTCATGGCCACCTTAGAATCACCAGTTCATTTCAAGTTCAAGCAATGGCTGTTAGATTCCCAAGAAAATCAAACAGTCCTAGTACAACGATCTATTCGTAATACCCACCGGACGTTGATAAATGATGCTGTTCGTCACGTGTTAGAAATGGAGGAGAGGGGAGCCGGGCTTGAAGAATTAAGGCCATGGATTAGCGGCGAGAAGTACCGCAGGTGTATTATTGAGGGACGGTTACAAGAGGGAATGGCTTATTGTGGTCAGGCCGTAGGTTTGATCAATGATATTCCTTCCGTAAGTACAGTTGTAGATTCCTTTATTAAAGGGGCACGGGAAATTGGCGAAAGATTGATCGCCATGGGTCTATGGATACCATCATAAAAATATTTGGTGCAGGGAATGAAGACTGCCTTACAAGATGGTGATGAACTGACTATTATACCGGCGGTAGCAGGTGGTTAATTCTAAACCATTGAGTCCGATGACTCACTATCCCAACGGGCTCGGCGAATGCCGAGAGTCTATTAAAATAGCAGGAGGGGGGGAATCCTAGTTCCCGGTAGAAGGAAATCATTAACTGATTTCGCTACAAGGGGAATCTAGGTCAAGCAAGTGAAAAATATAAACGTGGTATTTAATCCAGCCAGCGTAGCTGTTGTCGGTGCCAGTCCTGATGCGGGGAGGATTGGCTACAACATATTGCAAAGTATCGTCGAGGGGGGCTTTCAGGGCCAGGTGTATCCGATCAACAGTAAATACGAGCAAATCATGGGATTGCCTTGTTATTCCGGGTTAGCAGAGTTGCCCGTTGTGCCGGAGTTGGTAGTTCTGGCGGTCAATCAATATGTGACGGTTGAACTGGTCGAACTATGTGCCCGCCTAGGAGTTAAAGGCGTTATTTGCTCGGCCGGTGGTTTTAAAGAGATGGGACCGGAGGGCCAACTTTTAGAAAAACGTTTAATCACCGTGGCAGAGGATGCAGGGATTGCCTTGGTTGGCCCCAACACGTTAGGTTTAATAAATACAGCGGCCTCCCTTTATGCTACCTTTTATCCGATGTCCTTAAACAGGGGATCTGTATCCGTGATTAGCCAAAGTGGCGGAATTGGCTTATCCCTTCTGGCTACTATGCAGGATGAAGGGGTTGGGGTGGGCAAATGGTGTGGTGTTGGCAACCGGGGAGTTTTAGAATATGCTGACTATTTGAATTATTTCGCGGAAGATCCGGAAACTAAAGTTATTGGTATTTTTATCGAAGGGACGGATAAGGGCAGGGAATTTATAGAAGCAGCGGCGGCTGTTGCCTGCCGTAAACCGGTGGTTATCTTCAAAGCTGGGCGGGGCGAGGCTGCCGCACAGGCGGCTCGTACTCATACCGGTGCTCTGGCAGGATCCTACCGCCTCTACCAAGACATTTTTGCTCAACACCGTTTGCTGACAGTCGACAGCATTGAGGAACTGGTCGATATGCTAAAGGCCCTATCCGTAGTGGTGCAGGGGGCAGGGGGGGACTCAACCGGGGCAATAAAAGGAGTTGGCCTTATTACCCATACTGCAGGGCCGGCGATTGTAGTGACCGATATTTTGGAAACGGCCGGGTGCAAGCTGCCGGAATTGACAGCGGCCACACTGCGAAGGGTTGAGGAGGCGATCGGGCCTAATCCGCCGGTAATTCTGCGCAATCCCCTTGATTTAGCAGGATCAGGCTTTGCGGCGCCTATTTATGGCCAGTGTGCGGTGGCTTTGGCTGCAGATCCCGAAGTGGATGCCTTGCTGGCTATTTACTGCCACCATCGTAACTGGTCTTTTCCGACATCGGAATTGATTAAGGTTCAAGCAGAATGCCGGAAGCCGGTAGTTGCGTGTTATATCGGGGAAAGCCAAGCTGTGGCAAAGGAACGTCTCCGTCTGCATGAAGCGGGAATCCCATTATACCACTCGATAGCGGCCGCTGCTAAAGGATTAGTGGCTCTCAAATTCTATGGCGGGAGGGAATAAACGATGACGGAAAATACGACGTTATTAAGTTGGTCTGAGGCTCAGGAACTGCTGGCATTATATGGTGTTGTCATGAGCGGTGAGACAATTGTAAAAGCTGATTTGACCAAAGGAGCCGAAAAATATGGTTTCCCTCTCGTATTAAAAGGATATTCCACCTTTAATTCTCATAAAAAGGAACAAGGGCTTGTCCGCTTGGGCTTAAACAATGTGGAAGAACTTACCGGAGTTTACGCGGAGTTAGATGCTCTGATGAAAGGGTGGCCGGGCCAAAACGAGATTGTTTTACAGCCTACGGCTCCTCTTGGAATCGAATTAGTACTGGGGGCCCGCCGGGACCAGACTTTTGGGACTGTCTTAATGTTTGGCTTAGGAGGTACATTGGTCGAAGTGTTGAATGAAGTTGTGTTTGCTATGGCACCCTTAGACGTTCAGGCCGCACTGGCTATGCTAGAACGCTGGCCGCGCCGCCGGCTTTTGGATGGGTACAGGGGATGGCCGGCCGTCAACCGCCAAGAACTAGCTGCCCTCTTTGTTAACCTGGGTAATTTGATTAACGAGCACGTGGAAATCCAAGAAATTGATCTTAACCCGGTTATTGTCGGCCACAACGGTTTGATCTTAATTGATGTGCGAGTAACGGTAGAAGATTGTACATGAACCAAGCCTTGGTGCAATGGGCGAGGAGAAAGTACAAATCGGAGGTAGTTATGGTTAAAACGGGGGTAGAACTAAGCGAGGAAGAACTCGAAAGATATCAAAGACAGATAATTTTACCCGAAGTTGGGATAAAAGGACAATTTGGACGAATTTACTTTCAGATTTAACAGAAGAGCATCAAGCTACCGTGGAAAGTTGTTTTACAGACTATTGGAAAAAGCCCATCATAAAATATTTGGTGCAGGGAATGAGTTGAAAAAAGGGGAGATGAAAAGTGAACAATATCACTGTGCGACTGCCAGCCTCAATCGCCCACCTTACCGGCGATAACAAAGTGGTCGAATGTGCGGCTTATAGTATTGCCGAATGTATACAGAACTTAGATGTAAGGTTTACGGGACTCAAAGATATATTGTGTGATTTGGATGGTAATGTATCAGATCTTTTCTTCGTTTTTCTTAACGGCGATAATATAGCCTATTTGCAGGGAATGAAGACTGCCTTACAAGATGGTGATGAACTGACTATTATACCGGCGGTAGCAGGTGGTTAATTCTAAACCATTGAGTCCTAATAGGAACGGAGATATCGGGCGGGCTAAGGCAGAATCTGCCCGGCTAGCCCTCAAAAATTTGAACCCGGACATAGAAGTGCTTGCTTATCCGATGAGATTAACTCAGGTTTGCAATTTCACGAGGGAAATCGGCACAAAAATCAAGGACTGCATAGTAATCCAGAGGGGGTATTACTTTTTTCATCTTAGTAATGTCTTTCCTGTCACAAACGTGTTCCTCAACCCCCGGTAGATTCAAAGGATTTCTTCCCCTGTTCAGTAGGTGAATAGAATAATCGCCCTTTTTGGATAACCCCATCACAAAAATTCTGCCGATAAAATAACTCCCCCCGATGATCAAAATGTTTTTCTTCATCACAAGGTATCCTCCCCTTTCCCTTGAAATTTTTTTCGTCAAATGTGGCTATTCGAGCATTGTATAAAATTAAATCTGCTGAATTGTAAGCCATGATTTTCTTCCTCACTATAGTATTTCACAAGCAGCATCAGGGGAAGTGTCAGCGTAAATGTAAATTTCCTGACATTTAGCAACTCTTTTATTTAGATATCTTTGATTATATCAAAAAATTCATTGATATATTGAAATTTTCTATTTTTTTGAGTCTAACCAAATTTACTTGCTTTTTATCAGATGATTGCGATAGTTATTCTAAAATGAAAGGGGTCTGTGAATATGGCAAAAGAATATCAAGTTATGTCAGAAGGCATCTTTTTAATCAAAGCCACGGTGCAGATCTTGGAAGATGAATTGAGCAAACAAAGCGTAGCTGTACGCCAGGTATTAGATTATTTTCTCTCGGCAGAAAAATTATCCGGCTCAAACCAGTATACCGAAGCAGACGGAGCCTATCAAAAATCGGCAGGCATCCTTCCCACTATGTCCATCTACCTTAACTGGGGAAACCTTTTTTTTATTTCCGGCAGGATTGCCGAAGCCCTGCAAAGTTACTCCATGGGGTTGGCCCTAGCCGAAAAGAATAAAAACAGGTGGTTTAAGGGTGCTTTTTTAAGCAACACCGGCCATCTCTATTATTCTGAAGGAAACCCGGATGAGTCCTTAAAGTATTTCACTCAGGCTCTGCCAGCCCTTAAAGAGACAGGTGAGAGAGAGGACGTCGCTGACATACTTTTGGGTATTCTCCTGAAAATGGAGGGTATTTACAATCAGAAGAAAGAACTGGAACCTGCCGTAGAATGTCTCCAACAGGCACTGGCACTTTTCAGAGAAACCGGGCGAAATATCGGAGCAGGCAGGTGCCTGAACAACCTTGGGCTGACATTTGTGGCTCAGAAAGACTATGATCAGGCCTTAACTCATTTCAGAGAAGCACTGAATATTTTCAGAGAACTCGGTTCCCGGGAAGATGAAGCCGAACAACTGGGCAATCTTGGTTCGGTTTTTAGGGACACCTCTGAAAACGACCTGGCTTTGAAACACTACCGTGAATCCCTGGCTATTTTCAAGGAAATCGGTCACGAGTTGGGCGTAGCGAATGAGCTTGGCAACATCGGTTATATTTTGTATGTAAAAGGTGAGTTTAACTCTGCCTTGAACTATTTCAGGCAGGCGGAAAAACTATATCGAAAGTTGGGAGTAGCTTCCCGCGCTGAAATGACCAGAAAGAACATTGATAATCTGCTTGGAAACATTATGTAGGGGAGGAAGTATGGGCTGTGCAGGGTCTGGAACTGCGGAAAAATATTTTAATCACTAGGGTATGCCCCTGATCCTTGAAAAATTTGCCTGGTGCGAAGAAGGGATTGCAGCAGGATTGGTCGGTTAATGGACTTAAGGAATTTTATCCTGATTATGTCTCATTCGGGGACAGTTTTTAAGAATAAGGCACTAAATACATTGTTCAGAACAAAGTGTTTTATATTAGGACAGTTGTTCTTCAAAACGAGTGTCCGTTTGTAGTACACTTTTTTGGTAGCCCTAGATATTGGGCTACGGAGCAAATTGGCATAGAACTTGCATTAATTATCAGAATCATTAGAATTATTAGATATAATTGTCTGCGGCAGAATCCGAGAGCGTACGGGCGATGATACAAGGAGGTGATGGTAAGCGAAACGGGCAATCGAGGGGAAACGTAAAGTATTAACAAAGTGAATTCAGAAGTATTTTGAAAAGGGGGCATTAAAAGTGGCGATGTGTAAAGAATGTGAATGTTTTCATCCCATCTCGGACACGGAGTGGGACTACGAACGAGGGACTGGTGACTGTGTTAAGACAATGCGAGATACTAAAGGTAAGTACTGGCATGATGCGAAAGTGAAAGAAGAGTCAAATTGTGCCGAATTTAAACCGAAACAAAATAGTTAGTCAAATAATAAAAATCAGAGGGGGAAATAAGCGATGGCGAGTGCTGCATTGCTGGCGGAAATAACGCGGGAACTGAAAATGGAAGCAAAAAAGGGTCAGCCCTTAGGGAAGGCTTTATGGGACAAAAAGGTTAAAGAAGGGCCAGGAAGCGTACCAAGGACAAAGCATCTTTACAAGCGTTGCCGTTGGGCACATACTGCCGGGGGGGAGTATGTGAGGGAAGAAATCAAGATTTCTCTGGAACGGGCCCGTTTATATACTGAGGCACATAAAGCAAACGCCGGTGAAGTGCCGGTAATTCTTAGAGCGAAATGTCTGGAAAATTATCTTAAAAACTGCAGTATCTATATTCAGGATGAGGAAATCATCGTCGGGATCCACAATGAGCGTCCGGATAAGCTGGAACTTTATCCGGAGGGTGGAGCTGCGAATATGTTCGATTATCTGGAGGATGATACGCTTACCCCCCCGGAACTATATGATGAGGGTGTGGAAATGGTTGAGTACTGGAAGCAATGGTCGCTTT
>ORJL011464002.1_pt1 | contig 11683 bp, 9 predicted proteins | sample 1779941 | NCBI WGS metagenome assembly ORJL01 (sample SAMEA104232317, study PRJEB22302) | groundwater metagenome | biome: forest; feature: aquifer; material: groundwater | place: USA | collected 2011-08-07 | depth 5.8 m | reverse complement strand
TTGGGGAAATGGATGTAATTTCAATTACTGTATACCAACCATTACTAAAATTATTAATAATGACTACTGGCCTTAGTTTTCCTGCTCCTGCTCTACCCTTAAAATAAATTTTTGCAGTATAAATATCTCTTTTTTCCGGCATCAATCATTATTTTCCTTTATATTTATCTTCTTCATACCATTCTTTGTGAAATAGATTATTGGGGTCTAACTCAATCATCCTGTCCTTACCAGTTAATGTTTCAGTATCGGCACTTATTTTATCTAGCATTTCTTGAATGGTAATCGTTTTATCAGCTAAAGAAGGCGTCATGTCTTTCCCCTCCTTATTTACTAACTTTTTTTTATCCTTCTTGTCCATATCATATCACCTACCAATTAGCTATTCAATGAGTAGTATGCCCTAATTTTTCAATTTAGAAGGAAAAGAAAACATCAAGGTTATCAATATGAACACTCAATGGACAAGAAAAAAATATCCACAATTATCGAAGTAGAACAAGAACTAATTGACACTCGAATTGGTATTGATTTATAATTACCCTTAATTAGAGTGATTGTGTAATGAGGAGAAGGAAATTCGGATACTCCTTTTTAGAGAGTTCGGTAAAGGTGGAAACCGAATGGGGAGGAACGAGCGGGGCAACTCTGAACACTGTTTAATTAAGGGGATCCTTATTAGGATCAAACAGGGTGGAACCGCGGGATTAGTACCCCGTCCCTGTAGCTTATAAGCTACAAGGACGGGGTTTTTGAATTTAAGGAGGGTGACCGATGAAATTTCAAGAAATAATTCTTACTCTTAATCGATTCTGGGGGGAACAAGGGTGTATTATTGCCCAACCCTATGATCTGGAAAAAGGTGCAGGCACGATGAATCCGGCGACGTTTCTGCGAGCCTTAGGTCCTGAGCCGTGGAATGTGGCTTATGTCGAGCCGTCTCGTCGCCCGGCAGATGGTCGTTATGGAGAAAATCCTAATCGCTTACAGCATTATTTTCAGTACCAGGTTATCCTTAAGCCTTCACCTTCAAATGTTCAAGAACTCTATCTTCAAAGCCTAGAAGGTTTGGGCATCAACCCTCGCGAACATGACATCCGCTTCGTAGAGGATAATTGGGAATCTCCTACTTTGGGAGCTTGGGGGCTAGGTTGGGAAGTCTGGCTTGATGGCATGGAGGTTACGCAATTTACCTATTTCCAACAATGCGGAGGGATTGACTGTCAACCCGTATGTGCTGAAATCACGTATGGCTTGGAAAGACTGGCAACCTATATCCAGAATAAACAAAGTGTCTTTGATATCGAGTGGGCGGGTAACATTACCTACGGAGATATTTATTTACAAAATGAGATTGACTATTCCAAATATAATTTTGAAGTGGCTGATATAGAAGCCTTACAAACTTGGTTTGAGATGTATGAAAAAGAGGCGAAACGGGTCGTGGAAGTGGGTTTAGTTGTGCCAGCCTATGATTATGTTCTGAAATGTTCTCATACTTTTAATCTTTTAGAAGCCAGAGGGGCCATTAGCGTTACTGAACGTACGGGTTATATTGGAAGGGTGAGGACCCTAGCTCGTTTGTGCGCTCAAGCCTATGTAAAACAACGTGAGAAATTAGGCTTTCCTTTGTTAAATAAAGCCAATACTGGGGGTAAGTAATTATGGCTAAAGATTTTTTATTAGAAATAGGAACAGAAGAGATACCGGCTAAATTTACTCCCGGGGCTTTAAAGCAATTAGAAGAGCAGACCAAATCACGGCTTACTGAATTACGGGTGAGGTTTACTAGTATAGCTACCTATGCTACACCGCGACGTTTAGCTGTTTTAGTTAGTGGTTTGGTTGAAAAGCAGGATGATTTGAAGGCGGAAATCAAAGGCCCGGCCGTCAAGGCTGCCTATGATTCCGGGGGGGCACCGACCAAGGCCGCTCTTGGTTTTGCTAAAGGACAGGGAGTTGAGGTAGAAGATTTAATCGTTTCTGAAGTGAATGGAGTCCCTTGTGTTTTTGCTCGTAAGTCAGAGACAGGACAAGGAACTTCCGTGCTTTTACCACAACTGTGTTTAGACTTGATTACGTCTCTGCACTTTCCTAAACCAATGCGTTGGGGTAGTTTGGATTTTCGCTTTGCTCGCCCTATTCGCTGGTTACTGGCTCTTTATGGTCAGGATGTAGTTCCTATTGAGTTCGTAGGTCTAGAGTCTGGACGGATCTCTCAAGGTCACCGAACCCTAACTTCTGAAACCATACGTTTGGAAAGTGCGGGGGACTATGTCGAGTCTTTGCGGCGAGCCTATGTTTTGGTGGATCCAGCAGAGCGTAGCAGTAGGATTTGGGAGCAAATACAGACCATAGCCCGGAATGTAGGTGCACAGGTCTTCGAAGACCAAGAATTACTTTCTGAAGTCACCCATCTTGTAGAATACCCAACAGCTTTGCTTGGAGAAATAGCTCCGAAGTATATGCATCTTCCGGAACCGGTCTTAACTACTCCGATGCGCGAACACCAACGTTATTTTCCAGTACATCAGAGTGAGGGGAAACTGCTTCCTTACTTTATAACGGTTCGTAATGGTGATACAACCTCCCTCGAGAAGGTCAAGGCAGGAAATGAAAAGGTTCTGAAAGCTCGCTTAGAAGATGCCGCTTTTTATTATCGGGAAGACCAAAAAGTCAAATTAGCAGACTTAGTTCCAAAATTAGAGAAAATAGTTTATCATGAGAAGCTTGGCACAGTTAAGCAGCGAGTTGAGAGGATAGGTGAACTCTCTAGCTTTATTAGCAAGTTATTGGGTCTAGATACTTTACAAACGGAAACCGTCAAACGGACTGCCTTACTTGCTAAGGCTGATCTCGTAACCCTGATGGTCTATGATTTTCCTGAGCTTCAAGGAATCATGGGCGCTGATTATGCTGCTTCGAGTGGTGAATCCCCAGAAGTATGTCGAGGAATAGTAGAACATTATTTGCCTAGATTTGCCGGCGATGCCTTACCCAGTTCACTTGCGGGGCAGATCGTTAGTATTGCTGATAAAATCGATGCGATCGTGGGGGCTTTTGGAATTGGTATTTTGCCTACCGGTTCACAAGATCCGTATGCTTTAAGACGCCAAGCTCAGGGTACGGTCGGTATCCTGCTTGATGCACAGTGGAATCTTTCAATAGAAACTATTCTCGCTGAAGCTTTTAAACTTTTTGCTCTTCAGGGTACAACCCTAAAGTCCTTGGATGAGCTATTGCCAATCTTGCGAGATTTCTTTGCCCAAAGGTTACGTTTTGTTCTTCAAGAGCAAGGATTCCGTTATGATAATGTTGATGCGGTGCTAGCTCAAGGGAGTGAATTTCTTTTCCATTGTACTAAAAAAGTTCAAATATTAGTGGACAAAAGGGCAGAGCCTAGGTTCGTAGCGTATCTTCAGGCCTATATTCGTTGCTATAATCTGACTAAAAAGGGGCTTCCTCTGGTTTTAGATATGAAGCTACTAGTAGATGAGGTAGAACTAAATTTGGCTAAGGAAATCTTAGCAAGAAGAGGGCGTTTTGCTGACTATTTAGTTAAGAATGAATATGAACTGGCCTTTGAGCTTGCTTTTGAACTTGTACCTTTAATCGAGGCTCTTTTCCAAGCTGTCATGATCATGGTAGAAGATGAAAGTTTGAAAAAGGCTCGTTTAGCGCTCTTAGGGCAATGTGTTGAAATGCTAGGGTGTCTTGGTGATCTAAGTTTCCTAGTTTAAAATTCACTTGGAAAGCAGGAAAACCTAAGATTACGGAGAATGTAATAATAATGAAATAATCAGATTAGTATAATAATGTAAATCTATTTTTGTTCACCAAAACATAGATACTCTTACTGATTAGGGTCATAAAATTTGTACATTAAGGATAAAAATCTCATCCGGATTTTTGGCCTCTGAATGAGGGAGAAGGTAAATAGGTGGAATTATCTGGACGCCAAATGCGTATAGTTGAGATTGTTAAGCAATCAAGTCCAATTACCGGAGAAAAAATTGCTGCTATTTTAGAATTGACGCGAGCCACTCTACGTCCTGATCTCAGTATTCTAACTATGGCTGGTATCCTTGATGCACGGCCACGAGTTGGATATTCTTTTCGAGAGAAACGAGGTCCTTCCCCGATAGCGACCCAAATGCGTGAACTCCGGGTTAGTGGGTGTAAATCGGTACCTGTGGTGATCAGGGAAATTTCGTGTATTTATGATGCTATAGTTGTGCTATTTACCCAAAACGTAAGTAGTCTTATTGTAGTTGGTGAAGATCGAGTGCTGCTAGGAATGATCTCTCGTAAAGATCTTTTGAAAGCTACGCTTGGAAAGTATGATCTTCAACAAGTACCAGTAGGAGTTATCATGACAAGAATGCCTAATATTATTATGACGACACCGGATGAACCTGTTTTAGATGCGGTTAAAAAACTGGTCCAACATCAAATTCATACACTTCCTGTAGTTGAAGGGTTTGTTGATGAACAAGGTGAAGAACGTTACGAAGTTATTGGTCGTTTTTCTAAAACGAATGTAAGTAAAATTTTTGTTGAGATTGCCGATTTACAATTATAAATGAGGATATCCTAGAATTGGTGGTGAGCGTTTGACTTCATCTATTCCGGTTATTTATGTTGTTTCGGATGCCTTAGGTGAGACAGCAGAATTTGTCAGTAGAGCGGCTGCGGCCCAATTCAGTGGGGTACGCACTCGCATTCGTAGAGTACCTTATGTTCGAGATGAAGCCCATCTTGATGAAATCATTGAAGAAGCTGTTAACGAACAAGCTATTTTGGTTTATACCCTAGTACTTCCAGAACTACGACTTTACCTAGAGCAGAAGGCAAAAGAAAAAGGGTTGCAGACTGTAGATATTTTAGGACCACTCATAGATGCTTTATCGAATCAGACAGGGTTAGATCCCAGTCATATTCCCAATATTACGCATCGTTTGGATGAACAGTATTTCCGGAAAGTCGAAGCGATAGAATTTGCCGTAAAGTATGATGACGGTAGAGATCCAAGAGGGGCACTCCATGCTGATGTAGTAATAATAGGAGTTTCACGGACCTCCAAGACTCCAATGAGTATGTATTTAGCTCATAAAGGGATTAAAGCAGTCAATATTCCCTTGGTTCCGGAAGTTCAGCCTCCCGAGGAATTGTTTCAGATATCGCCCCAAAAAATTATTGGGTTAACTCTACGCCCCGATGTTTTAAATCAAATTCGGACAGAGCGCTTGAAAACTCTCGGTCTTGGTGCTGTGGCAAATTACGCTAGTTTAGAACGAATCATGATCGAGTTGGAGTATGCTCGCGGTATTATGAAGAAAATTGGTTGTCCTATAATCGATGCCACTAGCAAAGCGGTTGAAGAGACTGCCAGCATCGTATTAGAAATAATATATAAGGGGGAGAAACATGTCTAAGAAGTATGTTTATTTATTCCGAGAAGGAAAGGCTTCCATGAAAGACCTTTTGGGCGGTAAAGGGGCAAATTTGGCCGAAATGACTAATATTGGTCTTCCGGTTCCGCAAGGGTTTACAATCACAACTGAGGCTTGTAACGAGTATTACGTTAATAATAGTGACTTCCCGCTTGGCATGTTGGATCAAATGGTACCGGCGATCGCAGATTTAGAGGCTATTACCGGGAAAAAATTTGGAGATAAGACTAATCCTTTACTTGTTTCTGTACGTTCGGGAGCTAAATTCTCTATGCCTGGGATGATGGATACCATTCTTAATTTAGGTCTCAATGATGATACCATTCAAGGGCTGGTGGCTGCTACTGGTAATGAACGTTTTGCCTATGACTGTTACCGACGGTTTATTCAAATGTTCGGAGATGTAGTTCTGGAAGTGGAACACCATAATTTTGAACGTATTCTTGAACAAGCCAAAGAAAAACAAGGAGTTCATTATGACTCTGAACTTTCTCCAGAAAGCTTAAAATGGATGGTTACCGAATATAAAAAGTTGATTCAGAGTGCTACGGGTAAACCTTTCCCTTCTGACCCAATGGTGCAACTGGATGAGTCTATTCGAGCGGTTTTCCGTTCATGGAACAATGACCGGGCCATTGTCTATCGTAAAATTAACAGTATCCCAGATGACATTGGGACAGCCGTTAATGTACAATGTATGGTTTTTGGAAACATGGGTGCTGATTCTGGTACAGGTGTTGCCTTTACTAGAAGTCCTTCGACGGGTGAAAAAGCCCTTTATGGCGAGTACTTAATGAATGCCCAAGGGGAAGATGTTGTAGCCGGGATTCGTACACCTCTGCCGATTTCTAGTTTGGCCGATGAGAACAAAGCTATTTACGACCAGTTTGTGGAGATTTCCACAAACTTAGAGTTGCATTATCGTGATATGCAGGATATTGAATTTACTATTGAACGCGGTAAACTTTATATGTTACAAACGAGAAACGGTAAAAGGACAGCTCCCTCTGCTATTCGCGTGGCTGTTGAACTTTGTCGTGAAGGTCTCATCACCAAGGAAGAGGCAATTAACAGGATTGAACCAGGACAACTCGATCAGTTATTGCATCGGCGCCTGGATTCAAGTGCCAAACTTGAAGTATTGGCGAAGGGCTTACCGGCTTCACCTGGTGCTGCTTCCGGAAAACTGGTTTTTGAAGCAGATGACGCTGAGAAGGTTGCCGCAACTGGTGAAAAGGTCATTTTATTAAGGACAGAAACAACCCCTGATGATATTCACGGGATCCTTGCCGCGCAAGGTATTCTAACTAGCCGAGGAGGAATGACCAGTCACGCTGCAGTTGTGGCCCGTCATATGGGGAAACCAGCAGTATGTGGCTGTGAAGCGTTGAAAATTGATTATACCGAACGCACTGTAACTATCAATGATGTGGTTTATCCTGAGGGTACTCTTTTTTCAATCGACGGTTCAACCGGACGGGTTATAAAAGGTCAGGTACCCATGATTGATCCTGAAATAAGCGATGAGTTTCAAGTGCTTTTAACTTGGGCTGATGAGATTCGGGCGTTGAGAGTTATGGCTAATGCAGATACGCCTGTTGATGCTCAAAAGGCACGTGATTTTGGGGCACAAGGTATCGGTCTTTGCCGTACAGAGCACATGTTTATGGATCCCGCTCGTATTCCCATTGTCCAAGAAATGATTCTTGCGCAATCTCTGGAAGATAGGGAAGTTGCTTTAACTAAGCTCTTGCCTATGCAGGAAGAAGATTTTTACGGAATTCTCAAAGCTATGCATCAGTTGCCGGTCATCATTCGTTTGCTTGACCCCCCGTTACATGAGTTCTTACCTCACGCTGAGGATTTAATTGTTGATATTACCAAACTTAAGATGACGGGTAAAGATCCTCAGGAATTACACGAAAAAGAAGCTCTCTTAAGGAATATTCGTTCGTTATCCGAATTGAATCCGATGCTTGGGCATCGTGGTTGTCGTTTGGGAATTACCTATCCGGAGATTTATGCTATGCAGGTTAAGGCGATCTTCCTAGCCTCAGCTCGTTTAGTTAAAGAGGGATTTGAGATTCATCCGGAAGTCATGATTCCTTTGGTTATTCATATCAAAGAATTAGAACTACTTCGTAAACTTACGATTGAGATGGCAGAAACGATCATGAAAGAAAAAGGCGTAACTTTTGCTTATAAGGTTGGAACCATGATCGAAGTTCCCCGAGCAGCACTTACGGCTGACGAAATCAGTACAGTCGCCGACTTCTTCTCCTTCGGAACTAATGATTTGACCCAAACAACCTTAGGCTTCTCACGTGATGATGCTGAAGGGAAGTTCTTACCGGCATACTTAGATAAAAAAGTTCTTGCCAATAACCCCTTTGAGGTCCTCGATCGTGAAGGTGTTGGCAAATTGATGAAAATTGCAGTAGACCTTGGACGGAGTAAGAATCCAAACCTTGAATTGGGTATTTGTGGTGAACATGGTGGCGAACCCTCTTCAATCGAGTTTTGTCATATGATTGGCCTCGACTATGTCTCCTGCTCACCTTTCCGAGTACCCATTGCCCGCTTAGCAGCAGCGCAAGCTAAAATTAATAATCAGTAAGTGATAAATAATTAAAACCGGCTTATGGAGCCGGTTTTAATTATTTGGTATCCTTTCTAAACTCTATTAATCTCGTACCCGCTCACGCTCCACTCCAAAGTTCCACGCTTCGCGGCGTTAGTCTCTACAGAAGACTAGCGTGCTATAACGTTGCGACCCTCTGAGATTATCGTATTAATGGGGCCTTTGTGCATCTGTGGAGGTCTAATTTGAATGATAGATCTAGGGGGTAAATCCTCCTTCGCTGCGAAGTGTTCCTTTTGGGATAGGCGGCTTCGGCGAAACCAATCCTCCAGCGCGATAATATTCGTTAAGGGCTGTGCGCTTTCGGCGTTAGTCATCCTACGGGCGACAGTGTTCTTTTGGGGTTAGCCCTTCGGCATTAGTCTCCACCGGAGACTAATGTCACCGGAGGCTTTCGTCACCGAAGTCTCGATGTTAAGCTTTAGCTGAACGAGTTCACTATAAAAGCAATTGTATGTTAAAATGTAGTTTAGAACCCTAGGATTAGGAGTACTCTGATAGAGGAGGGTAAGAGGTGAGTTTACATAATTATCTCCTAGCAGTGAGAAAACTAAATAACATGGGTCGTTGGGCAACAGAGTTTATGCACTTGAGAACGACAGTAAGTGAACATTCCTTTTTTGTTGCTCAAATCGGTCAAATGTTAGCCCTAATAGAAGAGGAAAACGGTCAAGTCGTTGATTGGGGAAGGTTATTTAAGAAACTTATCAATCATGATGTTGTAGAGGCTATTACAGGGGATATCATCAGCACAATCAAGCATAAGAATAGTGAAATGCGGGATATGGTATCTGTCATTGAAAAAGAGGTTGCTGAGGAGAATTTGATCGTAAGTATGGAGGAACCTTATAAGAGTATCTATCGCGGATTGCTTTTCGATGGTAAAGATGAAAGCTTAGAAGGGAATATTCTCAGAAGTGCTGATAATATTGATGCTTTGATGGAGTGTATCGGGGAAATCAAACTTCATAATTTCTATCCCTTTACGGAGAAGTATCATTCTATTCTAGCTAAATTAAAACAATCTGATCTTGTCAGTGTTAAATATTTTGTTAAGGTCATATTGATAGAACTAATAGCTGACTGCGAAGTATTAATTCATAATGCATAATGAATTCAGGGGGATTTTATGGATATCAATACTATACTTGCTCAAATAGGTAACAGAATTGATCCTCATGGAGCTATAAGTTTTCCGGTTTACTATTCGGCTACCTTTGCCCATCCTGCTTTAGGAGAAAGTACGGGCTTTGATTATTCCCGTTCTAATAATCCTACGCGTCAAGTACTTGAAGATGCTATTACGCAGATAGAAGGTGGATTTAAAGGATTCGCTTTCTCTTCAGGCATGGCGGCAATCTCGACCTTATTGACCTTGTTTAAACCTCAAGACCATCTCCTTGTAACGGAGGACTTGTACGGTGGTACCTATCGTCTTATTCAGAGCGTGTTTACGAACTACGGAATAGAAGTTTCTTTTGTAGACACCAGTGATCTAGAAAGAGTAGAAAAGGCTATTAGACCCAATTCTCGTGCAATTATCTGTGAAACCCCGACAAATCCCGTACTTAGAATCGCTGATTTAAAGTCGTTAGCTGAACTTGCCAAAGCCAACAACCTATTGTGTATTATCGACAACACGTTCATGACTCCTTTCTTACAACGGCCATTAGAATTAGGGGCAGATATTGTTATTCATAGTGCTACCAAATATCTTGGGGGACATAATGATGTAATAGCAGGTCTAGTTGTGGTTAAGGATCAAGAACTGGCAGATAAAGTCTACTATTTGCAAAACGCGATAGGAGCTATTTTAGGACCCCAGGATTCTTGGCTATTAATCAGGGGTTTAAAGACTTTGGCATTACGGATGGCAGCTCAAGAAAAAAATGCTGGAGAAATTGCCCAATGGTTATCGGGACATCCTTTGATTGAAAAAGTATATTATCCAGGACTATTAGGGCATCAGGGTCATCAAATCCAAAAGGGACAAGCCAGTGGCTTTGGGGCAATCGTCTCCTTTCAATTGAAATATCTGGAATTAGTTCCTGAAGTATTAAAGCGAGTGAAAATTATTTCTTTTGCCGAGAGTCTTGGTGGGGTGGAAAGTTTAATTACCTATCCTTGGACTCAGACCCATACCGATATTCCGATAGAAACTAGGGAACGCACAGGGGTTAACGATCGTTTGCTGAGACTGTCTGTTGGGATAGAAGCGGCTCAGGATTTAATTGATGATTTAAGTCAAGCAATGCTAGAGGAGAACAGTTGAAAGAGTTTCTTAAAAGTTTTTGAGTGATAAGATAAAATACGTAGAAAAACGACCTTTCGCTACGAAAACATGCGAAAGGTCGTTATATATTGCCATATATGTTCTAAAATCGTATTATTATATCAGTACAATGTAATAGGATAAGGGTGGGTGGCTGAATCCTCCTAGAAGTGAGGTGAGGCCATTTGATTGCAATTTAGCATCGTAATTATTGCAAGATCATAAATTACATTTTTTTAATAATAGTTTCGTTGCGTTTAAGAGGTACAGATGTATCCATATGCCCGAGCAGGGCATCTTGTTTTTGGCCTTCTAGGAGAAATTGTACGCTTTGTACGTTGGAAAGAGTTGTTAGAGAGTTCACAATTGAAAAGAGAACTATTTGCTCAGCATTTGTACCTCCGCTAAAGTTCTTTTGGAATTCTTTAGACAGATTAAGCGTAGCTATACCGTCTTTAACTGTTGCCCCTAAAAGAGTAGTTCCCTTTGGTAAAGGTTTAGCAATACCAGGTGGTGGAGAATCTAATTCTCTAAAGATGGCTTTAATGACTTCTTTTTCAGGCACAGAAGCACTTCTGACAACGGGGGTAAGTAAGCTAGCATCTTGGTTAGGAAAGTAAAGAGTTAACTTTACGGTCGGAACAGTATTAGTATCAGGGGTCATCTTTTCTTCGGTCGTTGTACCGACAGGAGGACTCTCGGCAGCTGGTTTGTTGGTCGTAGTACTATTTTGTGAAGTAGTTGAACCGCAGCCAGAAAGCAGAACGACTATTAGGACTACAAGAAGAATAATAATTGAAGAATTTCTTTGTTTTAGTATAACTTTTCACCTCTTTAGTCCCTTTTATTAATTTTAGCATTATTTCTTTAAACTGAAAAGCTAGAGTTGAACAATAATTATTGTTGCTATTTATGATTCTGGTGCAGAAACCCCCTGATTTTTCAGTCCAAAAGCAGGAATTCACCACTGGTATATCGAATTATACAGTATAAGAAAGATATTTAAAGATATCCTGATATAATTTGCTTATACTGTGATTTGAGGTGATTTTTACTATGTTTAGAGAGAATACATTGCATCGACAAGAAAAATTATTTAATAATTTGAGTGGAATGGACCCTCGCTATAAAAAGAGACTGGAAAAGAGTTGGGCAGGACTGTTTTATAAGCATGTTTTTTGTCAAATTGACGAGAAATTATTTGCTCCTCTTTATTCGAGTGATAATGGACGTCCGAATTTCCCGATCAACATCTTGGTGGCGCTCGAAATCATCAAGCATTTAAAGAACTTTGTGGATGAAGTTGTTTTTGAAGCG
>ORJL011901362.1_pt1 | contig 11685 bp, 13 predicted proteins | sample 1779941 | NCBI WGS metagenome assembly ORJL01 (sample SAMEA104232317, study PRJEB22302) | groundwater metagenome | biome: forest; feature: aquifer; material: groundwater | place: USA | collected 2011-08-07 | depth 5.8 m | reverse complement strand
GCGCCGAACACGAACAGCAATTGCCAGGCGAACGGATTGAAGGCCCAGTAGCCGTTCGGATAGGCGCTCAGATACCAGTCGTAGTGCAAGGTGAGCGCATAGAGCGCGCCCGACAGCGCCAGCGTGACGTTGGCCCTCCACTTCATCAGCCACAGGATGACGGGCAGAAAAAACATCAGCACGACATAGAGCGGCAACACGTCGATGTTCAGGGGACGAAATCTCAGCAGCAGGGTCTGGAGGAGGACGATGCCGGGTTGATTGAGAAAGTCCACGACGCGCATTTCCTGGGAGTAGAACGGGTTCTCGGAACTGGTAGCGGCGTAGGCAATCTCCCCGAGGAAGATGATGACGATGAACACATGCGCGACATAGATCTGCCAGACCCGCCGCAGGATGCGCAGGGTCGCGACCAGGAAACCGGACTCACGCATCGCGCGGCCGTAAACGAACGCCGCGGTATAGCCGGAGATGAAAATGAAGATCTCGGCGGCGTCGCTGAATCCCCAACTGCGGATCGTGAACCAGGTCAACAGATCGGGCGAGAGATGATCGATGAAGATCAGCCATAGCGCGAGACCGCGGAACAGATCGATCCGCAATTCCCGTCCGCTCGCGGGAAGCGAATCCGCTGTCAAGACGGTCGCCGCGGGTCGCGCGATCGCATGCGCGGCGCCCGGAAGGGGTAGTGCGGCAACTCGATCAGCAGTCGACACCATTCAGCCCCGTCTTGAGAAGATCGGCTTACTCGCCCGCACTCCACGAAAGATAATATAGGCCCGCAGTTTGCAAGCAAGTTGTGGGGGTTTGTGGCAGCCCGGCTGCTCCTGGCCTTGCGTGAGTCCGAACCAGCCAGCGTTGCCAACGCATGTCCGGCTATTGATGTGAAGCGGACGCGATGGTGACGCGATGCAACAAACCTGCAAGCACACCGCGTCAAACGGCCAGACGATTTACGGCCTATTCGAGCAAAGTCGAACGAAACCGACAACGTGCAGTGACGTTCGTGTCAGAATTTCTGGTGGTCTAGAAAAAATCAAAATCGGTAAGTTACTGACTTTATTGGTGGGCTAACGCCAAACGTCCGTTCGGCGGTGTGGAAAGCTGACATCGCTCCCAACTTTGCGGGTGGGTATTACGGGCTCGCCTTGGCGCACTTGTGGGATGGCTGGCTTTATCTGTCACGCGCCTTGCCGGAATGCTGGGATCTGGCCCGCCCGCTGGCGCAGCGCGCTGTGACATTGGACGATGCCGATGCTACAGCCCACTATCGTCTTACCTTGATCTTTAGTAGCAGTGGCGATTTGGATGGTTGGCTAACGGAGGCGCAGCGGGCGCTGACTCTTGGTCCCAACCACGCCTGGGCCTTGGGCATTTTGGGCGCTTTCTATGCTTTCAGCGGTCAATTGCAGGAAGCGTTGGCGCCACCAGTGATCATACCGGGCGGACCGCCGATGCACCTTACGGCAACTGGAACGGAGCAGCGCCGCGCTTTGGTCCTCATTCTTCACGATTCATCGATGCACGCGACTACACCAGAACACAATTGGATCCCCAAAGGTTTGTGCAAGACCTAGTGTTGGGTCCTGCTTCGCGCTTTATCGCGCGTTCCAGGAACGTGCCGAGGCGCAGCGTCACTGCCGATATTGCCACAAAGCTGACGTAACCGTCGCCCTGATGAATGTCCGCTGTTGAGGGAGGATCGCACATCAGGCATTCGCTACTTTAGGTCTGCTCTTGACCCCAAAGGACATGGCGAGCAAGGCCGCTGAGTCCGATTTGGCCTTCAGTGACGATCATGTATCGTCGTCGCTCAAGAGGTATGGCTCTTTTTACCAACCTGGCGCTTCTGCCCGATTAAAAGACATCGCCGAACACGAGCGCCACGACACCAAATCAGAAGTCTCGACGCACGCGCAATTTTACGCTTAAGCTGCATTGAGTTCGAAAAGCCGCCGCATACCGAAAGTCTACACTTAACCAATGCTTCAAACGCTATTGCACGGTACTTTCATGGACGGAGGATAACGATGCACCTCTGCGGGCGAGTCTTCGCCGTTGCCATGTTTGCCTTTGCAACTCCGACAGTTGCTGGACCGTCTGGTGTCGACCGTATTTCGGATCATGCCCGGGATTACAAGCAATACCGACCGACGGCAAAAGCGCTTCACTTCGAAGAAACTGTCAGTTTCGCCCATAGCCCGCCGACCGGCTCGGATTCATCTGCAGATCGCATGATTCTTGTCTCAAACGAGGCCAAACGACAAAACGCAGACCTTGATATGATCGTTTCGATGTCAGGTCGGTGCAGCATACTCAAAATCGCGGGCCGCGATTTCGCTTGCAGGGCCGTTAGATACTTCCATGACCAGGAAGGGCGAGCATATTTTACGGTTGCTGTCGACGATCCAACTGACAATGGCAACATCATCTCCTTCTCGGGTGAAAGTGCTCGAAGAGAAGAAGGTAGTCTATACGAACTAATGATCGACCGGATGCTGTTGAATTCCAAGGACAGGCCGAAAGTTGATGGTTTGCGAGTGCCGCTCGTCGAATTATCGACCGGAACATGCAAGCAATTTGGAGACTTCGCGACAAGACAGATTTCCAGCATTTCCTGCGTCGCAATAGACAAGAATGACAGACGGTATGAACTTCGGTTTGAATCCGATGGCTCACCAATCGTAGTGCAAAAGATCAGCACTGAACCGCTGGTATCCGCAAGGCGCCGTGCCAAGCATCGCGAACTACTCGATTGCCGTCGTAAGGCCTATGATGCGAAGATTTTGCCAAGAGATGCTACTGCTTACATTATTTCATGCCTGGAAGAGAATAACCAAAAACCGACAACGGAGGAGGAGCATCAGTAACCCGATGCGGTCAGTTCTCTGAACTAGGCCCCGCAGTGTAGCCACCGAACGCGCAGCCGAACGTGTCGAGGATAGTGCGTTTGGCAGTGCGGACCATGTCTTCCGGTAAGTCTTCGTACTTGAGGTCGGTCGCATATCGAGCAAGCACGTCGGCCATGGAAACCAGGCTGAAAACAATTCTGGGCATCGTTCGCTCGTTCGCGTTTTCACACAGCCTGGACCCATCTCGGACATCGGGTGTGGCAAGCAGGGCAGCAAAAGTCTCGGGTGCCCCTATCAGTGGTGAGGTTCCGCCGATACGATGCGTTAGCAGGGCTGGGGGCAATATGAGGCGGCGAGAGTTTGTCGGTCTTATTGGAGGTGCTGCGGCTTGGTGGCCGCTCGCAGCGAAGGCGCAACCGAAACTGCCAATCATAGGTGTCCTCGGCCTTGGCTCGTTCCCGTATTTCGGGGAACTGCGGGACGGCTTGGCGGAAGGCGGTTTTGTCGAGGGCCGTGACTATACTTTCGAATATCGCCCGGCACAGTCGGCACAGTACCAACAGGATCAACTCGCGGCGCAGGTCACCGATCTGCTCCAGCGCGGGGTCGCCTTGATCGCGACGTCTTCATTGCCTCAGGTATTGGCTGCCAAGGCTTCCACCAATACTGTTCCGATCGTTTTCTCGACCGGCGCTGACCCGGTCGCGGCGGGGTTGGTTGCCACCTTTCACCATCCCGGCGGCAACCTTACCGGTGTCGCTAATCTCAATACCGCGGTGATCGGTAAGCGGCTCGAAGTTCTGCACCAGTTAGCTTCAACAGCGTCCTCTTTTGCTCATTTTGTGAATCCTACAAACAAGGCGTATGCGGAAGCTGAAACCAGAGAACTGCAGGTTGTTGCGCGTGCCCTTGGCGTTCGACTCTCAGTCCTGAACATAACCACAACCAGCGAGATCGAGGATGCGTTCTCGACGCTCGTCCGTGACCGCGTTGACGGATTGGTCGTAGGCGGCGACGCAGTATTTGTCGACAGCCGGAGCGAGCTCGTATCGCTTGCCGCCCATCACAAGATGCCTTCGATCTATCAGTCCCGTGAATTTGTTGCGGTTGGAGGATTGGCCAGCTATGGCACGCGTTATGGCGACGGCTATCGCATCTGTGGCCTCTATGCGGCGCGTATATTGAAAGGTGAGAAGCCTGCTGATCTGCCGGTGCAGCAGATCACAAAAACCGAGCTGGGAATAAATCTCAAGACTGCAAGGCCGCTCGGTGTGGCCGTCCCAGCCACACTTCTCGCCACCGCCGACGAGGTGATCGAATAACGATCCATTTTGCTGCACTGCATGAGTCCGGTGTTGGCACCTTTGAGACATGCCGACCGGCTCTGAAGATGCCCGTTTATCGGGGTAGACCGGAAGTGGCTGGCCCACAGTCAAAAATGACGCGATTGACCCCGAGCGGGCAAGGGACCAGCGCGCCGAGAATATCGAACCGCCACGGGCCTTCCTGCGGACTCCCCAGATAGATAAGCTGTAACCTGCGTTCAGTCACAACTGGGAGTTTTGAAATGTGGGTGCAAGTCGCGCGTGAAGCTCTACGGTCAGGCCACGTTCTTGAACTTCGGTATGACGGCTATTCCCGATCTGTCGAGGTCCACGCTGTTGGCTTCACCAAAGAGGACAACCCTGTCATGAGAGTCTGGCAAGTTGGCGGCGGCAGTGTCGGCAATGAGCCGGTCGACTGGAAGTTACTGCGCTTGGACGAAGCAACCGAAGCCGTCGTTATCAATCAGAAGTCCCTTGCGCCTCGTCCCGGATACAAACCGGGCGACCCAGTCATGCAACAGATGACGTGCCAATTATAACATGATGGGTTGCCACGGGCTTGAAGTGAACAGCGCGGTTTGTCGCTATCAAGTGAAGAACGGACGTGGCGCGGAGATCGCTGAACCGACGTGTTTGACCCATGGCGGACATATCACCCTTGAATGCAACTGATCGCTTGCCTGGTAAGGCTGCGAAACATCAAGATGCTAATGAAGGATCGAATAGATTTCAGCAGAGTCAGACCGGCGAGCGCGGTGGACATTGATGATTTTTTAAGACGCGATTAACCCTAGAAGCGCGTCCGGTTGCCAGCGCCTGCCGTGTTTACCGAAGGCTTCCTTTTGAGGAATATGATTGAATAAGCAGATTGTGGTTGCACGTCTGCTGGTCGCCGTTCAGGTGAGCCAATAAGATTTTTGATGCCGAAGTTCTGTGCCCTTCCTGTGTAACGGGCTTGCTCCTCGATGAAATTGGAGTGGCCGAAGCAATTTGGATGCTTGGCCGAATGATTGAAGCAGGGTCAATTCTGCAGGAATTAGACGACGCCGTCTCACGAGGATCGGCCGAAAGTCGCCTACGGGCGCTGTGGCATGCGACCGATTTACTCATAGCCGGCCGGTATACTCACGATGAGATTTGGGTTTTCGGTGAGGTAATCGGTCGACTAGCGGACGGAATTGAAGTGGCAGCTCGAGCGCAGCTCTCCAAGCGACTGGTCCGCACTGACAACGCCTCGATCAACATCGTCAAAAAACTTGCTTTTGATGATTCTATTGATGTTGCGGGCCCGATGCTTCAGCACTCCGAGCGGCTTGATGCCAAGACGTTGGTTTCAAATATCAGAACCAAAAGCCAGCCACACCTTCTGGCGATCTCCAAACGAACTACTCTTGCCGTCGTGGTAACGGACGAACTCGTAACGCGCGGTAATCGGGAAGTTGTTAACTCGGTTGCGACGAACAACGGTGCTCGCTTCTCGGATTTCGGCTTTTTGCACATGATTCGGCGCTCGGAGACGGATTCAATTCTCGCCGAGCAACTCGGCCTTCGGAAGGACATTCCGAGGCGTATGTTCCAACAATTGATCGCAAAGGCATCAGACGACGTAATACGCAAGCTCGAGTGGGAGCGCCCGGATTTAGCGGGCCAAATTCAGACCTCGGTGACCGATGTCACTGGAGCGCTACAGTCCAAGTTCGGCCCGGCATCAAAGAGCTATTTCAATGCAAAGAAGATCGTGGCGACCCAACATCACTACGGCAATTTGAACGAGAGCAGCATTTTGGAATACGCCCGGTCCCGCAAGTTCGAAGAAGCCACGGTTGGACTTTCCCTGTTATGCTCATTGCCTGTCGACGTGGTAGAGCGAGCGTTGGCTGATAACAGTAGTGAGATGACACTGATTCTCGCTAAAGCCCTCAAGTTTGAGTGGGAGACTACGATGTCGCTGCTGTTTCTTGGCGCAAAAGATCATCGCATCTCTGCACGAGACCTGGATGGCATGAGAGAAGAGTTCGTGCGTCTGAACACCGAAACCTGTCGGACTGTTCTGAGTTTCTATAGATCTCGCAAGTGTGCGTCGGCCACTGATCCGGAGCCGCGCCATTTCCTCAACTCCACGCGCACTGAGAAATAAGATGCGACTGTTCTAGGAACGCTCGTTAGTTCCACCGGCAAACGAACCGCCGTCGGCGTGTCGGCTTGGGTGCTCCGGTGCCGACGTTGCGGAGTAAGATCAACGAGTATCCAGCAGAGGATGTCGACGTCCCCCGCCTTTGATCTTGGGGAATGAGGTTCGCTCGGCGCCGGTAATGTCCGGTTGTGGGCACATTTCGGAACTGCGGACGTCGCCAACGAATGTCCGATCATCGAACAGAAGCAGATATCGTGCGTGCTGACTTTCCGTTGTCGGCAAGACCTGCAAGCAAGCCGTCGCGCACGGTCAACTCACCAAACCGATCTTTGAAAAGACTTGAATATTATCGACAAGATCATCCGTGATCTCCGCGATTCTGCAGGAATTTCTGGCGGCATAGAAAAAATCAAAATCGACAAGTCACTGATTTCATTGGTGGGCCCGGGCAGGACTCGAACCTGCAACCAGACCGTTATGAGCGGGGGGATAAAGGTCGCGATCGTTGATTTTGCTAAATTTTCGTTGGAGATTGATCGTGTTCGTTGCGTTCCGGTGAGATCGTTTCTGGTGCGAAACTGGTGCGGTGGCTGTCACGGATGGCTTCTTGGGCGATGCATCGCTGGTAAGAACAGGCCGCCTCGTGGATCGAGCCAATGACGCTTCACGTGCCTACAGATCGGATACGTGCTTCTCTACCCGCTTCGCAACTTGGACGAGTTTTTGACGCTCAAGAATGTCTATGAAGTCTGATGCTGAAACACGGGTCTTGCTCAGATTCCGTCGATCACCGAGTCCGGGATTTTGTCGAAGAGGCCAGAGAGAAAGGCGTCTGGGGTCATCCTTCGGAGGCCGAACTTCTTCAGCTCGTTTGCTGGAAAGTGACGCAAGTTCCATGTAAGAACGTGCGATGCATTGGCGGCGATTCCGGCCGCGACGACATGACGATCATCTGGATCTGGGAGAGTTACCATCGGAATGTGCTCCTCGTACCCGAGGATCGTGGCGGTCGGTAGTGCACTATTCATCAACCGACGGGTGACCTGGAGGCATTCCATCGGAATGGCAGGCACTTGAACCATTAGGTTCCGCATCCATTCATCATGGATCTCATCCGTCCAGCGCGCTTCAACCAACCGATCGACCGCGGCTTGAACGATGATGTTCCTCAGGTGAAATGGATAAAGGATGCAGGAGTCGAAGACGGCAATCGACGGCTCAAGCGCCATAGCGCCGCCTGAGATCCTCAGCGTCGTCGGCGAGCGCCTCCATTGCCGATCGTTGCGCGTCAGTCCGCGCCTTCAGTGCCAACACCTCCTTAAGCTTCGTGCGGCGATGCTTGCCAACATATCGGAACGGGAGGTCGCCTCCGTCCATGCGATGCACGACCAGCGGTCGCGAGATTCCCAGGATATCTGCCGCGTCGTTCGGACTGAGTTCCTGATCCTCGGCGAGGATCGCGACACGCTCCCCCTGGAGGAGATGGCCGAGCACAGTCTCAAGCAGGGCTGCAGCCGTCGGCGGCAGCCTGACAACTTGGTCCGGGCCCGATTTGCGGCGGACCTTGATCTCGACATGATCGCCCTTGCCGAGCTTGTCGAGAGGCTTGGCCGCCTTGCGCTCGTGATCCGAGAGCTCGACGAATTGCAGCACCTGGGTGGTCATTGCCGGTTCCTTTCCATGCCCAATATAAGGCTCGATTCATCTAACTGCAATATCTGAAATCAAGTGATCGCTTAGAAATCACAGCCATTGCATGGCGGCCCTGATAGGGTTCTTCGGCATTTGGAAGTCATACCAGCAGATAGAACAAACGTCCCCGAGGCGGCGAAGGGGGTGCGCGATGGCCTGCAGGATCACTGACGATGTCATCAATGCGCTGCAGCATTGCCGATTGAAGGCGTATTTTCGTCTGCGTGGCGAGGCAGGGGCCCAATGCGGCTACGAAAAGTTGCTGGTCGAGCAACGCGCCAACGTGCAGTGCAAGGCGATCGAAAAGATCCGGCGCGAATATAGCGAAACCGAGATGGCGACCGACCTCAGTTTGTCCGTAGCCAATCTTCGCAAGGGAGCGCCGTTTATCCTTGGCGCTCATCTGGATGATGATCGCCACGCGATCTTCTTCGATGGCCTTCGCAAGGTCGATGGCCATTCAGCGCTTGGAGGCTTCCAGCGCCCGTTGCACAACTCGACAAGCTGGCGCGTAGCGCGACCTGGTCGCCGTATGCGCATGCCGATTTCGATTTCGTGAATAAGCGTGCCTATTTTGACTACCAGCGACGCCATGTATTCGTTCGAACGAAACCAGGGCGAAGGAAACGGAGCCGCAGGACGCAGCGACGGTACTGGCAAAACCGAGATTTGCGGGCAACACACCGAGTGGAAATCAGAGCAACCCGCTGCCCCTTCTGCAAGAGCAAGCATATCATTCAGCTTGACCCGAAGCGGCGACCGAAGGGATTGCAAACGAGGCGCAAGCGCGCCTTCGATCTCGTCATCACGCCGGGAGCGATCCGCCGGAAGGTGATAGAGTTTAGGGCGGTGGCTTATCATTGCAGGTGTTGTGAACGAGCCTTTATACCCGAGCGCTACGAGCGCTTGGCGCGACACTTTCACGGTTTCATGAGCTGGTTCGCCTACCAGCACATCACGCATCGGCTCGGGGTTAAGTCTCTTGCTGCGCTGTTCCATGAAATCTTCGGCATTCGGGCGAACTGGTGGGAGTTTCTAACTTTCCGGCATCTGCTCGTTCGCCGATATCGCAAGACCTACGATGCGCTTCTCACGCAGCTGATTGCAGCGCCGGTGCTGCATATCGACGAAACCGAGTTGAAGTTGAAGGACGGCAGCGGGTACGTCTGGGTGTTCGCGAATGAATCCGTCACCGTCTCCATTTTCCGGCGTTCACGCGAGGGGGATTTCCTGCGGAAGATGCTCAAAGACTTCAAAGGCGTGCTAGTCTCGGATTTCTATTCGGCCTACGACGGGCTTCCTTGTTTGCACCAGCGTTGCCTTATCCACCTGATGCGCGACATGAATCGCGCTATCCTCGACAATCCGTTCGATCAAGAGCTTCAGTCCATTACGGTACCGTTTGGCGCCCTGTTGCGATCAATCGTTGTCACAGTCGATGAGTATGGGCTCAAGCGCAGGTACCTTAAGAGTCACGCTAGGACCGTGGCGACGTTCTTCGATGCGCTCGTGGAGCGCGACTACGAATCCGATGCCTCCAAAGCCTTGCAGGAGCGTCTGCTCCGCAATCGCGAGCGCCTCTTCACGTTTCTGCAACATGACGGCGTGTCGTGGAACAACAATCTGGCCGAGAACGCGATCAAGCGCATCAGCGATTACCGGGAAGATGTTGGACGAAGTGTCAAAGAAGCCGGGCTCACCGAGCATTTGATATTGCTGAGCATTTATCAGACATGCCGCGTCAGAGACATAAGCTTTCTGAAATTTCTATCGTCGCGAGAACGCGATATCGATGCCTTCGAAGCGGGCAAGCGCCGGCGGCAGAGGGTGCTGCGCATTGAGCTCTATCCAAAAGGCTACTTGCCACCCTCGATCGGTTCGCTTCGCCGAGGGCAAGCTGGGCGAGCGAGCGACACAATGGCCGCGGAAGCTGAGTGACCGCTTGTGTGCTCGCGGACCTCCGGTGCTCCAAGAAGAATGTCCTCCTTGGAGAGAAGAGCGCACATTCGCGTGCCGTACCAACTGGTTTGCGATCATCCGCTAGATACGCAACGTAGGTTCGTCAAGAAGGTCGACGACGGTTGATGGACGGTACGGCCGGAAGGGAAGCGAGCCGATCTAACCCTTCGTGCGAGGCGCCCGCCGAATATGCGATTGGTGAGTGGCAAGCCTAGTCGGCCAGCAAGTGCAGCGCTAAGTCTGTCAGACTAAGGCATGGAGGTGTGTGGACGAAGACAGGGTGTTTCTGGTGCGGTGATCTGAGAGAAGGCTTAGCAACCCACTGATTTCATTGGTGGGCCCGGCAGCCCCCATATGAAGCTGCTTTTCTTGAGGGGTTTCTTGGTCTTATCAAAATGTTGATTCAACGAGTACCAACAAAGATACCAACAAAGTTGCCAAGGGGAAGAAGATCGGTCCGCCGCCCCTACGCGCAGTCGCCAGCGGCGCTCTGGTCGTCCATCGCGTCCGATCGAACTACGAAGGTAGCTCGATCGCTATCAGTCGGGAAAGTATTTTTTGAAGTTGGTCCGGGACGAGCAGCTCGATTGTCGGTGCCACGGCGGGCTGTAGGTCAATCTTGCATTTCGGCGCTAATATCTAGCGAGGCCCGTGATCGACCTGGCTCTCATCCGATTCGCTCAGGTGCCGAAGCCGTGCCATAAACGCGGCTAGGTCGGCAGCGTAAAACAACGTCTTCTTGCCGAACTTGACGCGTTTGAGGTCACCTCGTTTGACCGCTGCGTACAGCGCAGTGCGGCCGATACTGAGCAACTCAAGTGTCTCGCCGACCGCGTACGCTACTTTCGTAAAGCCGAGGGCCGAAGGGTAGATTGGATCAACTCCAGTGCTCTTATCGTTGTCCACACTCGACACTGCCTTGTTCGTCGAAACGTGGTCACGGGATTTGCGAGGGTGAGCCATGGTACGCATTGTGTCACGCGTCTTGGCGTAAATGAACAGCCCAAGTCTGCGCTGCGCTACGCTATGGCGTCCCCTCAGTGGGCGGTGAGACTGTCCTGTTTGGCCTCAAGCTCGGTCAGCCGGTCGGACAGGGCGCGGTGCCAACCGCGTTGCTCGATGACGAGCACGATCTCCGCGATGGGCTTTCGCGGCTTCGGCAAGCTCATGGCGGGTGGATTCCAATGAGCTTCGGCGCTGGCGGTTGAGCCGATTGGTTTCCTGCGTACAGGTGCGCATGGCCTCGGCGGCGATCGTCGGCGTCATCATGCGCTCGCGCAGCCTGGTAAGCACGCGGCTTTCCAGAGCCTTGCGGTCAATGGCGCGGGCGTTGCGCAGCCGTTGCCAAGCACATGGTGGGTGCAGGCATAGCAGTCCGGATTGGGAGCGTTGTGCGCCCCCAATGCGCCTTTGTCTGCTTGGAGAGCCCAGACCGGGGCGGCATCAGGCCGTCAAGGCCGAAGCCGCGAAGCGGGGGCGCGACAGCGCCAGCCTTTACGGCCTGAGGCCGGTCCGGTTCACTGCTGTCAGCAGCAAAAGGACATGCCGCCGGATGGTTTGGCCGAAGGCAGGCAACCACCGACCTCAGCGGACTTCATCAAACTCGCCTGTCGGACGCCATCCGACTGGATCTGCGATCCAGTGGTTGATGTCGGATTCGTGCCAGCCGGCCCCGTTGGTGCTGATTTTGAGCTGAGGCGGGAACGTGCCCTCGGCGATCTTG
>ORJL011208939.1_pt1 | contig 11685 bp, 7 predicted proteins | sample 1779941 | NCBI WGS metagenome assembly ORJL01 (sample SAMEA104232317, study PRJEB22302) | groundwater metagenome | biome: forest; feature: aquifer; material: groundwater | place: USA | collected 2011-08-07 | depth 5.8 m | reverse complement strand
GCCCCAGGCAAGCATCAGCAGCACCGGCATGAAGATCATACCGCCGATAATCTTGGCTACTTTCCTCCTGGACACGATGCCGAGCATGACACCAAATGCGAGAAGGATGAGGACGAGGGCCTTTAACATAGCTGCGCAATCATCTCAACGATCAAGTGTGAAATACGGTCGGAACCGCACGAACTTAAAGACGGTGTTCTTCGAGCCGTCGGGGTTGTCTGTAACGATGCGCTCTGTGGTTGAAGCCACGCACAAAATATTTCGCGCTTCCATCTCCTTTACAAACTGGAAGGTGAAGGTATACTCGCCCATGATGTGGATTGCGTTTTCCGCCGTGTAGTTTTCATATTGATGAAGATGGGTAAGGCATAGTTGAATGTACTCGTCAACGGTCTTCTTGACATCAGCGAAAGTGGTCTTTGGATCAACCGGTGCAAAAGGGATGTCGATGATTTCTCTTCCGAAATGTGCTTCAGCGGCTTTGCGCTGCGCGTCTGACCATTTCGAGAGGGGGTGGTTGGAGAGGTTGATGAGCATGGGAACGTCACGGAGTTTTTTGCACATTGTATAAGATTGGGTCAACGTCAATCAGAATTGGATCTATTTTCCCGGCCGGAAGTGGATTTCCGAAGGAGTCGCGCTGAGAATAAATATACTGCAGACGCCGTTTCGGGGGAATACACGCCAGGGCAGCGGCCACCGACATGATTTTGTTTCCACCTGTTATGTCCGCAATCAAGAGTTCATCCTTATAGTCTGCCGTGCGGTAGATCGTCTCTACTGCTTCCCATATGCCTTTGTAATCCCAGTCGTTGACCTCGGCGGGAGGATGGACGATCAAGGAAGGGAAAACCTTTTTCAGATAGTTTGTCAGAATCGTGGCTGCCTCCTCGGATCCCTTGGCTACATTCCCGCCTGTGTCTGTGACCGATCGAGTGGCAATAAGCCAAAGCTCCTTCAGACCATCCTGTTGCATGTGATACTCGACGGCTTTCACTTGGGGGGCAAGATTCGAATTCAGGAAGTTTATCGCATTGAAGTCACCATCTGTCAACTGGTCTGCTTCCCGCTCTAAGACCTTGGTTAATGCCTCCTTGAATGTAGTAGATTTTGCCAGGTCTCTGTCCCTTGGGTCGAATGGACTGATGAGCAAAATCATTCCCCTCGCCTTGGCGGGTCGATCATCCCTATGAGGCTGAAAAGTGACTATTTGCAGCTGTTGCCGCTTCTCTTTTTCCCTCCTACGCGACAGATACCAAAACCCGCCCATCAGCCCTAGAATTCCAACGACCGAGAAATAATTGAGGAGTGTAACATCCATTAGTTTACCCAGAAGCCCAGAAAGCTGACTGAGCAGCAGATTGATCAAACCAAAGACGAAAAACTCTCGACCTGTAAACGGGCTTGAGACAGCTCGTGTAAGGTCAAAGTTTTGTTGTTCTGACATATCTGAACCTCCATCTTCTATAATCGTCTTGATACTCCCGTTGCCATGTTTTGACATTCATAAGCCGCCTTCATTGTTTCTCACTCTTCAAAATGTATCATTGCAGCGCCATAGTTCTCAGGCAATACTGAAGCACCGCAGGACTTAAAGTACTCCAGCCAGAATGCACGGATACGCTCAAACCGAGCGGCCGTCTTCGCGGAAGCCCCGACAACATACACCTTCACATTGGAGAGATTGGGAAGCCGTTTCCGAGTTCGCTCTCGGGCGATGATCTCCTCGATGCGTTTTTCAGAGAGGTTCTCTCTTTCAAAGTTGTACGCTTCTGAATCTTCAATCATGTCTGAGAGAATAGCCAGAACCTTCCGTTGCGGGTGTGAGTTCTTAAACACTCGTTCTGCCACCTGGAGCGAAGTCATGATATCCGTCCGCATTATTCTCCGCGCGGTATCGTTGAGAGTAGCTTGTGCGATTGTGAACAATGAATCCTTGACTTTCTGCATTCCCTCCTTCAGAGTGCTTTCATAGGCCTTCAATTGCAGGTCGGTCTTATCCGACCCCAGATCGAACGCGGGGAATTCGTGTTGAAACAGCAGCCTCAGTTCTCCCGCCGAAAACTCGGTAATCAACGCCACGCTTATTGCATCACCGTGCGAAACACGATCTATGATCGCCTTGAAATGGTCAACATAGGCGCCCCGGATTTCCGGCTTGTTCGTCGTTCCAGACAAATCAAAAAGCACACACACTGCTTTACCCGCTTCTGCCGGGGCCTTGCCGCTGTCGCTGCATCCGATGAATAGTAAGGTGGCGCCGAGAAGCAAATACATGTTTTTGATCATTGCCCTGTCTCCTCCGTCGTTTCCGCCGACACACCCACGCATTCCCAGTCCAGCTCGGAAAGACTTGATGGAAGAACGATTTCGTTCAATGGAGTCTTGAAGCAGTTGGGAACATCGGGGCGGACGGAGAGATTCGATGCCCTGTATGCGGACGCAAGCCACTCGACACCTTCCTGTATTGTTCTAGCCTGCTCAACAAGACGTTGGTAAGATTTCTCCCTTCGCTGACGTATTTCCTGATAGATCATATCAGCCTGCTTAAGCTCCTCTCCGGCCTGTTTCGCTTCGCCCGCCTCTTTCGTGAGCCGTTCTAGTGCCTCTTTGTATCGCTTGTTCACCTCTGTGTACAGTTTGTGGTTCGGATGGCTGCCTTGATAGGAGATCACCAGAGCTACAAAATACACCATCAGATTGATCACGAAGAAAAAGATTGTCCCTTCCGTTGGAGTAACAGTGAGTCCGAGGAGGCTATGGGTCTCCACAGCTTCAAAGTACTTCGCCCGCATCAGGGCAATCATACCCAGCATGGCAAGAAGGATCAGCGGCCCGGCAATCATCAGCCAGACGTCGCGCCTATCCCGCGTATCCTGTCGCAAGCCATGGCCGAACCAATGTGCGGCGAGAGGAATAACAATGCAGATGAGAGCAGAGAAGAGGTATGTTTCGCGCTGCCCCTGACCAAGAATCTGGAATATCATCGCGTTAATGGGGAACTCACCGAGACCGAGAACGATGAGCCAGAACCGCTTCCACCCGGGTGCAAGAGCGGGCGGGGAAACTTCTTCATATTTCTTGCGGGCAATGTCGAATTCGTCCGCTGCCTGCTTTTCCTCGCCTGCTTCCTTCTTGTAGCGCTGGTCGGCACGGTCGTACGCTGCCAATGCCTTGCAGTATTCAGGCTTGAGCTTCTTATCCAGCTCCTTCCATTCCTCTGCAATCTCTGAAATGTTGCTCAGCCCCATTTGAAGAATTTCAGTCTCATACTGCGCAGGTATCTCCTGATCAGTTTTGGGCTCACGATGCTTTTCCGCCTTGAGTGGCCAGAACTTCCAGTTCCAATCGCGTCCATCCTTTCTCCCGCGTCTGGTAACGGAACGGTAGGTGTAGCGTTTCATGTTGAGACTCCCTGAATATTGATGGATATAGCCAATCGCGCAATTCTACGCAGGCTGTCCTGCCCATCTCACATGGCAACAGCGTAGTGTTGGACTTGCTACGCCTTCCAGTAAAAGGCCTTGAAAAGACAAAGTAACATCCTCAAGTTGACCGCTTATTTTGTGGAAACCGTTGAAACGGTTTGTGACTTAAGGTTTTGTTTTGTCAGCCCACGACTTAAGTCGTGGGCTAGTAATAAAAAATTCAATGTTTACAGTCGTTTCAACGACTTCTAAGAACCGGTCAACTTGAGTAACATCATTACCTCATGGACACGAGAGGATGGAAAAACGCGACCATATTGAATTCTGGATTCAACAGGTAGAACACGATCTTGCTGTTGCGGACACATTGTTTCCGAGGTCTTTTTGATCACAGTGTGATATGAGATCTCAGGTCGAAGATTGCATCACCGGAAACGGTGGTAATGCGAAGTTCTTTCGCACGCGCTTCTATTTCAGGTGAGATTCGATTCGCAATCAGATATGCTTTACCGAACGTACCACCGGCAAGATCATTCAGCGTTTTGAGTTTTGCTATATCGTTCTGGTTGAGTTCGCCAGCCTTACATTCAAAGATATAAAGCTGACAGTTCCTGGTTCCAATGAAGTCAACTTGATTCTTCTCTCGGGCTTTGTTCGAAGGTTGATCTTCCCACCCAAGAATGAGATTAGAATGAAATTTGTAAAACCCTAAAGTCAGTAATTGCCTGCGTACGGTTTCCTCCAGTTCTTTTCCTTTATCTTCTGCGGTTGACGGAGAATCCATGGATCGTATTAACTGACCGTAAAGTGGAAGATACTCTGAGACAGTAAGGTCAACAGTGAAAGGAGTTCTCTCCATCGTATCCTTGTTGAAATCAAAATCAAAAACCTGCCTTTGGGGAAATGTTTCCACGTATATCGCGCGGCGCTTATAGGTTTTGAACATATCAAACGCAGCAACTGACATCATCTTGGTACCACCTGTGAAATTGAGAATTATGTTTTTCTGAGAGTCAGATTCTAGAAATGTTTTGCAAAGTGCTTGAACTCCAAAGTAATCATACGCGCCAACAAGGTGCGGAGTGCAACTTACATTATTGCTGGACAAGACCGACTTGAGGTGCTTAAATCCTCTCTCTTCTTCTTCTTTTGTGTAAAGCAGGATTGCCTGGGAAACCCCGTACTGTTTTATGCCAATGTAATTTGGAATTGGCTGACCGCCAACGAGACAGATCATGTGGTGGTTCATCGGATCGCTTTTGAAAATTTTGCTGATATGGTTAGGCCTTCTGTGGGTTTAGTGGCAGCCCCTCATCATCAGAAAGATTTGGGAGGACAAGCTTGAGACCATCTTTCGAGCTATTGGCAACAAACCACTCGAAGGATTTGCCATCAGGATTCGGTGGTTTGACTGTTCGTGGATAATGAGTCGGTAATCCCGTGCTGAAGCCTTCACAAGAACGCAGAAAAGTTTTGATGAATGAGACATTCGCAAACGGTTTGCCATAGGCTTCTTCAACTCCTTTCTTGAAATCCTTGATGTAATCATTCTCAAGTTGTTGAAGATTGAAAACAGGTTTGTCTTCGTCAAGTGAAGCGTAACGACTTTGTTTTAGTTCTTCACCTGTACGAATATCAGAAGCTTTTTCTTTTGTGCCATCGCCCCTTTCAATTTCTTCAACCAAACTCAAATGCACACTTCCAAAGCCAATTGGTTTTCCGCCGCCGAAGCGATGAAACCGATTTGGCTCCAATTGTAATAACCATAACAGCGCGCCGAGTTCGGCTTTTGAGAAATTCGTAACATGAATATCAAACTCAAAAACAGTGTCCTTCTTCACCCAGCCTTGAATAGAGCGGTTTTGTTTGTCGCGACGATCATCGCTCATAGGGCGAATGTACTCGCGGAAGAATTTTCCGTTCGCTCCATCGACCGCGTTCTGCGTGTAGTCAGGTGAGTTATTCTCGAACTTTGGCTTGGTCTCCGCTTTCTCGATGGACTTCTCAAACCAATAGTCGCCGAGCGATGTAGTCGATGCGTGATGAGGATAGACTTTGCGACCGCGCAAGCCTTTGTTCGATGAGTCGTTATACCCAGCCTGCTCGTTGCTCAAACCCTTGTCCTGTGCTTCACCGTTCTTGTTCTTCGCAACATAAAACCTGCCCTGTTGCGGTTTTGGCTGGCCGAGGATTTGAAGCGGGAGCCATGCTTCTGGGTTGCCGGCTTCACCGAATTTCTGGATGGCGTCAGAACTCTTGCACTCAACTGCGCCGATGCGGATTTGGCCTCGATATGCGCCGATATCTTTTTTCTCTTTTGGTAATTGCTTCTCATCAGGAGTCAACTCATCATCCTTAGGCATGATCTGTCTGACCCAACCGAATACCCGATCTGCTGGAGAGAGTTGAGTGATCAGTTTCGCAGGATGAGAAGTTCTTTCCAAAAGCGCAGATGGCGGTGTTTGGTGAAGGCGGCGGGAGATCATGACGGGATTCAGTTCGACGAGTATCCAATTATCTCCGCCCTTCTTTAAGAGCGCTAAGGGTGAAAACCCAGGCCACAACTTCTTGAGTTCACCATGTGCTGGGCTGCCTTCTTTCATTACGCGAGCATAACAAAGTGAGCCATCTGTCAGATCGTATTCCTTTTTTTGTATGTGCCTCGACAAAACAACTCCAGGGTCTAGTCCCTTATGCTCGGTCTCCACATAATCTTTGATTAAGGTCTTCCATTGATTCGTGAGTCGATTCCACTGCGCATCAGTGAGGAGGAATTTGTCTGGTGTAGAACCTGCTTTCTTGAAGAAAACTCTTTCGTCGTGCTTACGCTTGATATTTCTGTTACTGTGACAAATGTATCCCTCAACCCATTCCCCATTGATTGTCGGATCAAGCTCGCTTGCACCGTTCCAATTGGTTCTCGGGTCAGCAGGATTAGTTGTTGGCGGAGTTGCCGAGTGAGGCTGAACCTCGATGACATTCCAAAACTTGAATGGACCTTTTTTCCACTTACGAACATATGCCCATACTTTGTTTTCATGTTCATCAACAAGAGTAGCCCCGCTCAACATCGGTGCAGTGGTTCCGTGTGGATATAAATATCGTCTCAACCAAGCCGCGTACATTGGCTGTCTACCCTTCTTTGGATCATAAGGAACCAAAAATTTCGGACCGCCATCGTCTTCCATATCCGAAGAACCCGTGTACAGCGTGACGCTCATACTTGTGCCACTTTTCTCGACGCGACAAGGAACTACTCTGATCCCATCCTCAACAGCAGCACGGTAGGCAAGTTCTTTGTCATGGTCTTTGAAAACAGAAAGTCGCGAGTTAGTAATTGCTTCATAAGCTGCGCGCAGCATCCCCTTGATCGCCGTCGGATTGATGAAGGGCGTGCCATCGGCATCAACGCGCACAGGGTAGCTTTTGTGTTCGTTGTTGTAGTGCATTCGCGCCGTGTCAGGCAAAAGCAAAGGCGTTTCGACCCGCATCTTTACGCACAGCTTGCCGCTGTATTTGTCTGGATAGAATCGGTCGTGTCCACAGGGCGGTCTATCTCCAAGCTCGCCAGTCACTGTATCGCGTCGTGGTGCCGGAACGAAGTTGTACGGGTTGTGGAATTCGCCCGGCAGTTGATCACCGGCATTACCTTGGTTCTCTTTCCACTCAGTACCTTTTGGTCTCACCTTGATCGCATCCTTCGAGGGATTATCATCGCGTTCAAATTCAACAACGAGCTCTTCCCCCTCCTTTGGACTGAAATCTGCCGAAAACACTTTTGGCTGGCAAAAGAGTGTTGCATCCTTCTTTTTTTCTTCATTGAAGAACACGATCTTCCATTTCGGTTTTTCGAACGAGATTTTGCCCTCATAGACTTTAGCCATTGGATTTCTTCTCCTCTGTTTGTGCAGGACAGATTTCAATCCCCGTCAGCCGTTCATCAGCAACGGCAACGTTACCGTCTTCGTATTTACACAAGTACTCAATTGCTGTAAACTGCGCTCGTCGTTTCTTTTCCGCAGCGACTCCGCCAATTGGCACTAAGAACGAGCCAACCCGTGCTTCGGCAAATTGAGTCCAGCCGTTTGACGATTCACCCATGCTTTCTCCCCAGAGTATGTAGGTCTGGGGAATTGTGCCAACCGCATTCGGAAAACTATCAGAAATAATTGCCACTTTTCCTTTACCATCGGATTCATTGAGCCAGCGGAGTTCAGCTTTATCGTTGAAGATTCGGGCTTCAAAAACATTTTGCGGCATAAACTCGCCATCTTGGTTGAAAAACTTTCCGTGCTTATCTACTAAAATCAAATGGCAATCTTTCGGAGTGTAAAGAATGCCATACGCCTTTTCATCATCACCTAAAAATGTTTTGTACTCGGCAATCGCTTGTACAAGCGTTTTTGTTGAATCTTCATTCATTGCTTAAAACTCCTTTCAATGCTTCTTTCACCTTGTCGCCTTTGAAAATCAGCCGTTCATCTTTGATTTCAGCTTCAAACGGTTCGCCTTCAAGTCCGATGAGCTTCGGGATTTTGTCCAAGCCTTTGATTTCTTTGACAACCACTTCGCCCATTCCGCGATTTGTAGTAAAACCCAAAGGCAAACGGCTTTCGGCAAAGTCGCGCAAGACAAGCAAGAGCAACATCAAGCATTTCTTTTTCAAAGATTCATCAGGCAGGCGTGACAAGTCAAGCGTCAAGCAGATGACTTGCCAGCCAATTTTTGCAGTCGGTTGCAAGACGCTGTACAAAGCGCCTTCGCTTGCGCCGCCTGTCCATCGGTCAATTGCTACGTGGTGAGAAATGTTGAAACTCGTTGAATCGTCTTTCTTATCGCCGTCTATCTTTTTCAACGACTTCCAAAGGGATTGGGTTCTATATGTTTCGTTATCTTTCAATTCGCCGGCCTCGACTTCATTCCAGACGGCAGAGTCAAAAGTTGTAGTGGCATAGCAATCATCAACGCTCAACGTGCCAAGTCCGAGATGATTTGCTTGTCCCGTTTTTTCTTTCTTTGCGCCAAAGAGTTCGTCAACAATTTCAACCTTGATTTGTTTATAAAAGTCATTTTCTCGTGGAAACTTCTCAGGCTTTAGTGTCCTCACAATCCTTTCGGCTTGAGCGCGGAACGCGCCTTTGATGGAACTTCCGGGCAGACAGAGCGAAACCCTGCCGTTTCCATTGCCAGAAACCAGAGGCAGCGTATCAACGCCGACGCCGTCGTAGCCCGCTTTGACCATAACGGGAGACTTTGGCACCCAGTTGACGGTAATGGTCAAGAGCTGGTTTGTTGGCGCAGAAGATTCTCCCGTCAGGTTCTTGATTTCTTCCTGAATTCGAGAATCGTCTGTGAAGTCTTGGGTGCTTCCACTTGAGTTCAGCCATTCCAGGATCTTCGACATTTCATGCTCTTCGACCTTCTTGAGCTTTGTGAGCTTCACTTTCCCCAGTCCTCGCGTACGAGAAGCGCCAAAGCGGATCTCCCCGCGTCGCAGCGCACCAAGGAGATGACCGAAGATATTTTTGACTTTTCCAACCTCGGCATTGCTTTCAACTTCGACAGTGATCTTGAGGAGAAGTTCTGTTCCTCTCGGTACAATAGCTCGGTCGAACTTGGCTTTGTCTGCGGCTGTGCCATAGACGCGATCAATGTCAACGCCATCGCGAATTTCCTCTTGAATATTCTTGAATGCGATATCTTCAACAATCACGAGGCTTGCTTGCCCGCTTTCCTCTTTCTGATACCCGAAGAGTTTCTTGATTTCCTCCTTGTCGAAATTCTTTTCGCACCACGAACGAATAACGCCTGTGATACTCGTTCCCGGAATGTAGAACTCACCTCTCCCATTTCGTGCGAGCGGCAAATCGGTATCTGGACTTTCGCCAAGTCCACCGACATGCAATGCGGTCTCTGTTGTGAGCGCGCCTTCGACCTTCAATCGTGAGTGAATGTGCCGTGCCATTAGTTTCCACCTCCTTCGCGTTTATGTGCCCGCATGCATGCATCGAACAATGCTCGCATGGCTTCTGCCCAGAGTTCTCTTTGCAATTCCTTTTCCGTCCGCACAATTAGCGGAGGTGATTGCCACACAGGCATTCCCTCTATTTTCGTCTCGCACAGAATTAACCAGACTTTGCTTTCTTCGCTAATTAGCTTCTTGATTTCCAACGTCTTCCTTTTCGCTTTATCGGGGTTACCGTTGCCGTCCCACTTCTTGATACGGTTTGTGGTTTGTTCCAAATGTGTGAGCCAATCGGTTACAAGCTGTTTGCTCTCTTTTGAGTTGTCTTTGAGACGCATAATCGCAGAACGCAAGCTGCCTATTTGACTAAGGGGCGGCACAGATTCCTTGTTGTGAAATTCAAGACCGAAAATGTCACGACGTTTGTCTGCATTATCAGCAATCAGAAGCACTGCACGCTGCAATTCTTGTCGCCAGGCTGTCAGCTCAATCTGTTTCGCAAACTCATTCACGTCCTTCCCAATGCTTTTGGGAGTCGTCCCACTTGAGTCGCCCGGAGGTTTCGCCTCGTTTTGCTTCCATCCATTGATCTCGCTGATAATAAGTTTCGGATTGAAACGAATCCTCCCATACCCTTCGCCGCGTCGTTCCCCAATGCCTGAGTCTTCAAGAGATTTCAAATTGCCAGTGAGTTTGTCCCTTTCATCTTGAGTCAGGCTGGCAAAGCCTACAACTTCAAACCGCACGCACGAACCCGCTTGCATTGCAATCAGAGTCGGACGCGGAAAGCCCCAGCCTTCGTGCCACGACTCAATGCGGCGAACGTGAATCAGCGAATCTTTTTCAGTGAGTGTGACGGACAGTTTCTTTTCAAAAAATGATTTCAGCTCATCAACCGAGTTCGTTTGTCGCAAGCTGCCATTACGAAGCAGAACATCGGATTCAAGATACACGATCAACTCTCCATCAGGCTTTGCTTCTGATTTTACATCTTCTACTTTAACAAAACTGAGTTCCGCTAAGCCGTAATCGTCTTTCTTCGATGTGCCGAGGCGAACCTGAGTTGTGGTATTCTCAAAGCTCTTCATTTCCTTTTCGATGTCATTTGATTTCTTGAATCGAATCTCCCCGCGCAGCGACGTTCCTGCTGCGATAGCCTGACGCGAGTACACGCCGCCAACATCGGAGGTTGGACGTTGCAGGTCGTCTTGCACTGTATTGTGCATCAGGAAAGTCTTTTGAGATTTCTTGTAAGCTGGCAATATCCCAACTTGATCAAGGCTGCTTACATACCCTTCTCGGTACGGCTTAAGCTGCGGAGTCTCTTCGCTGGTCTTGTCTTTGAATCTATTGAATACAGTTTCTTTCTTGTCAAAGCCTCCGCCATTTTTATGTGCAGAGATCACTCTCGGCACAGGCAGACCTCGTTTTCCTTCAAGGATGATCTGACCTTTTTCATCACTTTCAAAATCGCCGTTCACATTTGTTTTTGGGACTCTGATTTCAATCGTTGCGGGCGACACCTGAATGTCGCCGTTGGCAATGTGCTTGAAGAGGTTTTTTCCCTTTGTTATGTGAGGCAAGAGGTAGGTTCCGGGGATGAAGTCCAACGTTTCAGAAACGTTGCCGAGCGTTGCGGTCACAATCGAAACAGGTGTTTTGAGCGTCAATGTGTATTCCAACTTTTGCCAATCATTGTCAGAACTCGCAGCAACAAAACTATGATTACTACTTTCTTCTTTGATGGTCGGAGTAATTGAAGCGTCTTCGCTCAACAATTTGATAATCTCGTTTGAGATTTGTTTACCAAGAATTTCCAACTTGCACTTGCCGGAACCGCGACGGCGTTTGCCGCCAATTCTTTCTACGAGTTTCGCGCTCGCTATCAGCAAAGCCAAAATTGTTTCTTTTTGTTTTTTGGCAATCGCTTCATTTTTATCGAAAACTATTCTGTCAAAATTCACTTCACTACAAGCCTCTAAAACTGTCCCGACTCTGCCCATCTCTGCAAAGCGCAACGCATCGTCTTCGGCTGTCCCCGACTTCTCATCGATTTTGATTTCGGGCTTGATGAATGTTAGGGCTTGCTTATATTTGATTCGGTCTGCTTCGGAGAAGTTTTCGATTTTGTTTCTCAGCCCTTTCGAGATGCGGGCAGGCTGTAGGAATAACAGCGAGTAGCTGTACGTTCTTTCATTCTTCGATATGCGGTTTGCCAACTCCCCTTTGTCAATCTGATTGGGTTGTGCACCGAAGATCAACTCGACCCATTTAGACCATACGCCATTCTCG
>ORJL011000001.1_pt1 | contig 11687 bp, 12 predicted proteins | sample 1779941 | NCBI WGS metagenome assembly ORJL01 (sample SAMEA104232317, study PRJEB22302) | groundwater metagenome | biome: forest; feature: aquifer; material: groundwater | place: USA | collected 2011-08-07 | depth 5.8 m | reverse complement strand
TCTCAGAGAGCGGCAATCCCGTGGTCTTCATAGTGTATGCCGGCACTATTACTGGCGGCACTGCTCAACCTGGGCTGGATACCAGCGAGGTGGGGTTCTTTTCATATGATGAGTTGCCGCCTCTGGCCTTTCACCGTGACATAGAGATTATCCAGCTCTGGCAGAAGTATAATAAATCTAAGATGGGCAGGTAAGAATGGCTAAGCTTCTTGATGGCCTGACGGTCATCGACTTCACGCATGCTCTTTCGGGACCTTTTTGTACCGCTACCCTAGCTGACCTTGGTTGCCGAGTAATCAAGATCGAGGCCCCAGGGGCTGGCGATGGTTTTCGCCGTCTAGGACCTTTTATCAACGGCAGCAGCGCCTATTTTAGCGGTGTAAACCGTGGCAAAGAGAGCTTGACCGTGAATCTAAAGCATCCGGAAGGAGTCCAAATAATAGAAGCTCTGGTCCAGAAAGCTGACATCGTTGTCGAGAACTATCGTCCTGGGGTGATGAAGAGTTTTGGTCTTACCTACGAGCGCCTGAGTACTGTAAATCCCAGAATAGTCTATCTGTCTGTCTCCGGTTTTGGCCAAGAGGGGCCGTATTCACATCTTGGGGCCTTCGATATTGTCGTTCAGGCCATGAGCGGCATAATGAGTGTCACTGGAAAGGAGGATGGAGAGCCCACAAGGGTGGGTGTGTCCGTTGGCGACCTCATTCCAGCGCTGTATGGGGTGTCAAGCATACTGGCTGCCCTATACCGCCGAGAGCAGACTGGCAAAGGCTGTTATATAGACCTGAGCATGTTAGACTGCCTAGTCTCAGTGGCAGAGAATGCCATAGCACGGTACTGGGCGACAGGGGAAGTGCCGGGACCGATAGGCAACCGCCATCCTGTCATTACACCTTTCTCTACTTATACTGCTTCTGATGGCTACATAGTAATAGCTGTAGGTGGCGACGCTCAGTGGCGGGACATGTGTGAGGCTGTAGCCCGGCCTGATCTGTCTTGCCACGCCGATTATGAGACCAATGAGCTACGGACAAAGAATGTCAAGCAGGTGACGGAGTTGCTCAACGAGGTCTTTTCCGGTAAGACCGTGGCTGAGTGGTTAAAGGTCTTACAGGAGGCTGAGGTCCCTTGCGCCAAGGTCAACACGATCAAGGACGTCTTCCACGACCCCCATATACGATATCGCAATATGATCCAAGGGATCCAACAGCCGCTCATGGGCTTACAGGAGGTCCCTGGTACTCCCATAAAGGCCAGAGGGTTTGACGATTCCATTAACAAGCCATCGCCGGAGCTAGGTGAACATACAGAAAAGGTCCTTAGAGAGCTGCTTGCCCTTCCCGAGGAAGAAATAAACCGTCTATTTGTAGAGGGCATTGTCTAGGTGAGAGCATCTGGCCTGGCTCCCAAGATTAAGGAGCGCGCTTTAGAGCTAGGGTTCAGCGCCGTTGGGATCACATCGGCGGAGCGCCTTGTCGAGACAGAACAGGTAACACTCGAGAGGGTGCGCGCTGGACTTATGGGTGGGCTGCCGTGGTTTACAGAGGAAAGGGCGCGTTTATCATGCCGGCCCCAGGAACTGCTCCCCAATGCCAGATCAATAGTTGCCCTGGCCGTGTCTTACTTAAGTGACGAAGGCCCCATAAATAGTAACTTAGGCCCGGCGGGTACGGTAGCACGCTATGCTCGTGGCGATGACTACCATGATGCCCTAAAGTCAAGACTAAAGGATTTATCTGATTTTATATCTAAGGAGTGCGGTGCTACAGTAAGCAGCCGGCTGTTTATAGACAGCTCTCCTCTCTCAGAGCGGGCCGCCGCCAAGCGTGCCGGAGTAGGCTGGTTCGGAAAGAATACTAACCTCATAGTCCCTGGAATCGGGTCATGGGCCTTTCTCTCTGCACTCATTCTAGACATAGAGATCGAGGCAGACCACCCGCTCGTGAAGAGCTGTGGAACTTGCGACCTTTGTATAAGGGCGTGTCCTACAGGGGCGCTTGTAGACCAATACACTCTGGACAATACAAAATGTATATCCTACCAGACCATTGAAAACAGAGGAGAAATACCTGAGGAGCTACGACCTGATATGGGCAAGTTGGTGTTTGGCTGCGATATATGTCAGGAAGTATGCCCGGCAAATCGCAAAGCCCTACCCTCAGCTTGGGAAGAGTTCAAGCCAAGACCAGGTTTGGGTGATTCCACACCTCTGGTCCCGCTACTGCAAATAGATAATGCGGAGTACCAGCAGCGCTTTAGAGGCTCACCCATGAAACGCGCCAAGCGGCGCGGGCTTCAACGCAACGCGTCGGTGGCCTTGGGCAATAGTGGCGACCCGGATGCCGTATCCGCGCTGTCCGTCTCCCTGGAGCAAAGCGATGAACCCCTGGTGCGCTCTCACGTCGCCTGGGCCATGGGAAGAATAGACGGTAGAAAGGCCAGGCAGGCCCTGGAAAAAGCCCGGTCTAACGACACAGATATAAACGTTCTCGAATCGGTCCGAAAGGCCCTGGAATGTATGCCGACAGGTTAAGCATCCTTTGTTTTATCTCCTTGAGAGGTATTGTTCCGGTAGCGTTAATAGTATTGTCTCTGGCTTGTACGTCACCAGACGAAAATACTTCAATCCCGGCAACGGCCCTAGGGACGACGGAATCTTCTGATAGTGAGACGATTTCCTCGACCCCCACTGCTGTTAGTGGATCCAGCGCCCCTCCTGGAACCAGAACCTTGCCCGATGCCGGCCCGGTTGCGCCGTCGGGGCAACGGGCTTACGAGCACGTCAAGGAGCTGGCAGTAGATATCGGTTCCAGGCCAACGGGCACCGATACCGAACGGCACGCGGCTGACTATATCTCTTCCCAGTTTAAGTCCTATGGCTATTCCGTATCCCTTCAAGAGTTCAGATTTCCTTTCTTTCAAGACAATGGATCTAACCTGGAGCTGGTATCGCCAGTCCAGGAAGTTTTGACTGCTAAGACTATGCACTTCTCCAGAGGTGGCGAGGTTGAGGGCAGCGTTACCTATGGTGGCCTTGGCAGGCCCGAGGATTTGGCTGCCATAGACCTTGAAGGAAAAATAGCCTTACTAGAACGAGGGCAGATAGCTTTTCAGGAGAAAGTGGCCGGCGCATCGGCAAAGGGAGCTGTGGCAGCCATCATATATAACAATCAGGACGGAGACCTGATGGGTAGTCTGCAAACCGTTTCCCCTATCCCATCCGTGTCCATTACGAGAGACGAAGGACAGCGGCTTCGGGACATGATCCCAAAGGGCGAGGTAAGGCTTAAGCTGAAGGTAGATAGCGGCCCGTCCGAGATTCACAGCCAAAATGTTATAGCTATTCCATCTGTCATTAGCCCGGCCCAGGGAAATAAGCCCTGCAATGTTATAGTTGGGGGTCATTACGACTCTGTAGAGGCCGGGCCGGGCGCTAACGACAATGCCTCAGGGACCGCAGTGGTCCTAGAGCTATCCAGGGCTGCCAGGGACCTGGCCTTTGACGCCGGGGTATGCTTTGTTGCTTTTGGAGGTGAGGAGCTTGGTCTGTGGGGCAGCCGCAGGTATGTGGAGAGTTTGTCCTCGCAGGACAGAGCGGAGATCAAGGGAATGATTAATTTGGACATGATAGGCGTGGGAGACAGATGGAGGGTTACCGGTAGCGAGAGTCTAGTAGACCTTGCCGTGCAAGCAGGGAAAGCTGAACAAATAGATGTACAGGCCTTCACTATGCCGAGGATGTTTGGCAGCGACCACTCCAGTTTCATAAACGTCGGCATACCAGGACTATTCATCCATCGTTTGGATGATCCCAACTATCATACACCTGAGGACAAAGCCGAGTTCATTGTTACCGATGCGCTGGGTGACGCGGCTGAGATAACCTTGGGTGTGATTGAAGGTCTGACCGGTTCTGGTCCTTGACCCTGTTTTCTTTGCCGACTATTACGGACGGACCTTTGTGGGGACTATTCGAGGCTTCATGATGCCCACACGCACGGTCTTTGCCACTTTCTCGCCAGACCGTCTTGGGGACTATCAACCGGCGGTCTTTCTTCTTGCTGGATCATACGCTCTGGCTGCCCTAATCATCTTCCTGGCCAGGAAGCCGTTGTACCCCGGCCTCAAGACTACGGCAGATTAGAGATATTACCATGATGGGCGTTGTTTCTGGTTGACATATTCGGCTAAAACTGTATTATCTTTAGACAAGAGCATAAGCCGTCCTACGAAAGCAACAGGGGAGTCAGGCGTTGCCTGCTCCCCCTCTCTTACCAGTAATCGGGAGATAGGTTGGCTGGCCTGTCCTGAGCCGGCATAAGCTGGGCGAAGGATAGCGTTGATATGCGAGGCCATCGATCCATAGAGTGACAATAAGGAGGGCGTGATGGCAACAGATACCACTAACCAGAAAGACCTAGTGAAAGTAGTAGTGTATTCAGACTATATATGACCGTGGTGCCATGTCGGCCTGGAGAGAGTCGAGAGATTAAAGCAAGAATACAAAATAGAGGTAGAGTGGCGCCCCTTTGAGCTTCGCCCCGGAACGCCGCCGGAGGGTATACCGCGCAAAACTCGCCCAGGCGAAGCGGAGCCAGGACAGCTTTTGACAGGCCATCTGGGTGAGATGGCCAAAGAGGCAGGGCTGGTGATGAAAAGAGCTCCCTTGACCCCTAACTCCCGTCCCGCTCTTGAGGCAACCGAATACGCCAAAGACAAGGGTAAATTCCAGGAGTTCCATGACTACTTAATGAGGGGTTTCTGGGAGGACGGTAAGAATATAGGGGATATGGCGGTACTGGCTGATGCTGCCAAGAGCAGTGGCCTTGACTGGGAAGAGCTTTCAAAGCATTTAACTGAAAGGACGTATTCGGGCAGGGTGGACGAGCAAATAGAGTTCGCCCACAAGGTAGGCATCAACGCAATTCCTGCCTTCATAATTGGCCGCTACTTTTTTATGGGGGCCCAGCCTTATGAGATGTTTAAGCAGGTGGTTGATAAAGCCCTCGAGGACCAAGCAGCGGATTAAGCTACTATGGTCTGAAGAATAGGGGAATGCCCTTGCCCTCTCCCATAAATGCGTGATCCAGATCATAGTAACGTAGTATGTAGGGACAGGCTGTGAGTGCTGTCCTAGTCCTGACTTATAGAAGCCGTTTATAGTCTCCGATGGTTAGATGGCGATGGTTAGGGCGTACACATAGGTACGCCCTAACGCTATACCGGTTAAATATTTCAAAATGTAAATGGTGGATGGTAATAACTGACTAAGTGAGTAGATTACAACAGACCTTTCTGAGGCTTCATGCGGAAGAACGCACCGGCCTCATCACCTTTTTGCCGGTGGGTTTCCCTGATCTAGATAGCACCATAGCCTTGTTCAAGGCCATGGTGGAGGGTGGGGCGGATATTATAGAATTAGGTGTCCCTTTTAGCGATCCTCTTGCTGATGGAGTCACCATCCAGAGGGCCAGCTTCGAGGCCCTTTCTAAGGGTACAACGATATCCTCTTGCATGGATACGGTGGCCGCTTTACGAAAGGCTGGCATAGAGGTGCCCATGGTGCCGATGGGGTACTATAATCCTATACTTAGCATGGGCGTAAAGAAGTTCTGCAGGAAAGCGTACGGAGCTGGAGTGGACGGCCTAATTGTGGTGGACCTTCCTCCCGAAGAGAGTGACGATCTCCTTAACGCCTGTAGAGCGAACAGTATCGACCTCATATATTTGCTTGCTCCCACCAGCACGGACGCCCGCATCGAAAAGGTAGCTAAGTTGGCCAGTGGGTTTATATACTGTGTTAGCATCGCAGGGATAACGGGGGCCAGGAACACCTTGCCCGAGGGACTCTCCGCTTTCTTGGGCAGAGTGAGACAAAAGACAGACCTGCCGCTGGCTGTAGGTTTTGGTATATCCACTAGAGAGCACGTACAGACCGTCGGCCAAATCGCTGATGCAGCCGTCGTAGGCAGCGCTCTCGTAGAAATCGTGGAAAAAGCGCCTCCTGAGGAGCGGGCGACGAAAACCAGAGAGTATGTTGAGTATCTGGCTAACAAGACCATTACGGCACAAAACAGAAAGACTTAAGGAGTTAGCTCTGCGATATGTGGTGTCGAGGCGTCAGAGGCGCTATAACCGTCGATGAAAACACCCAGGAAGCTATTTTGAAGGCCACGCGAGACCTATTGGGGAGCATGATGGAAAGGAACGGGTTTACAGTTGATGACGTGGTGAGCGCATTCTTCACCACTACCTCTGACTTGAACGCAGAGTTTCCGGCGGTAGCGGCAAGGCAGTTAGGCTGGACCAGCACGGCGCTCATGTGTGGACACGAAATGAATGTGCCTGGTGCGCTCCCCATGTGCCTCAGAGTACTGCTGCATGTAAACACGGAGAAACCTGTAAGTGAAATAGAGTTTGTCTATCTTAAGGGCGCCGCTGCGCTGAGGGATACGGTGGCGCCCGTAAAGGATTAAAAATTGAAATTATGTCGATCGGAATTTTAATGGAGGTTCAGAAGCCCAAGATGATAGTGATAATGAGAACAGATGCGACCGATAATCAGATACGAGGAGTAGTAGACCGAATAAAGGAAGCCGGTTTCAGCGAGCAGATTTCCAAGGGGGTTGAGCAGTCCGTTATCGGCGTGGTTGGACGCACCTTCCCCGAGTTGAAGGGGATGTTAGAGGTCTTGGACGGCGTGGCCCAGGTTGTGCCAGTAAGTCGTCCGTATAAGATGGCTAGCCGCGAATTTCACCCCACCGATACCGTGATTGACGTAAGAGGTGTAAAAATAGGTGGCGGACAGCTCACCATCATGGCCGGCCCTTGCTCGGTGGAAAGTGAGGAGCAGACGCTTACTACCGCCAGGGCTGTAAGAGCGGCCGGGGCCAACATCCTGCGCGGGGGCGCTTTCAAGCCAAGGACGTCGCCTTATGCCTTCAGAGGGCTAGGTGAGGAAGGGCTGAAGATACTATCTGCTGCTCGCGACGAGACCGGCCTGCCCATCATAACAGAGGTCATGTCAGAGAGAGATGTTGAACTCGTAGGCCGTTACGCCGATATACTTCAGATTGGCAGCCGAAATATGCAGAACTTCATGCTTCTAGATGAGGTGGGAGATGCCAAAAAGCCGGTGATGCTTAAGAGAGGACTGTGGGCAACCATTGAAGAATGGCTGTTGGCTGCCGAGTATATTTTAGCCAAAGGCAATCCGGATGTGATGCTCTGTGAGCGCGGGATCAGGACGTTTGAGACTTTTACTCGCAACACCATGGATATAAGTGCCATCCCCGTCCTAAAGCGGCTTTCTCACCTACCGGTGATTGGAGATCCCAGCCACGGCACCGGAAAATGGTATTTGGTCGCCCCTCTGGCCATGGCTTCCGTGGCATCAGGGGCAGATGGCGTGATGGTTGAGGTGCACCCTAATCCTGACCATGCTCTGTCTGATGGAGCTCAGTCTCTGACCCCTGCCAATTTCCAGAAGCTAATGGAGCAGATGAGCGGTATCGCACCTGTAGTCGGCAAGTCTATATCGAGACCAGTCGGGGCCCCGGCCTAGCCAGAGGCTAGGCATCCGAGCTAGCGCTTAATTTTCGAGGTATGAACCTTACTGTTTATGAAATTAATCAGACCGAGAAACACCAAGGATCCTAAAACGTCCACGGCAAGATCGGACAAGGACGTATTGCGATTTGGTACAAAGGTTTGATGTATCTCGTCCGTCATCGCATAAACTGCCGATAAGGCTATTGAATACAGACTCCTCAGACGTGGGGAGTCTGTACTTGTTAAGCTGCGATAAAACAATACTGCGAGTACCCCGTATAAAACGAAATGAGTAGTATAACTCATCAGATCACCGATTAGTCCCTTTGGTACCGGCAGGGAGGGCTGAGACGACAGGAAAAATATCAAGGCCATCCAAGCGACAGGAGGCGCCCAGAGGCTTACCAAGGTTATCAAGCTCTCAGGGCCTCCTCCGCGGTCACAGCAAGGCTGCTCCAGAGAAAACGGTCCTCGATCTCCTTTATCGCGCCTCGCCCCAATCTGTCACGCTCCTCCGGAGACCTTAGCAGGCGCGCGACCATTTGTCCAAACCATACTTCATCTCCGGGCTCAATTAGGATACCGGACCTGTTGTGCGTGATGTATTCTTTGACTTGTCCTACAGCCTCCGCCACAACTGGAACTCCAGCACCCAATAGCTCGACAAGCTTCACCGGGCACTTGGTCTGATTGATCATGTTGTCGTCCATAGGATATATGGCAACGTCTGCCGCGAATATATAGTCCTTTATCTCCTCCACTTGTACCCAGCCAGCCCTGACCAAGCGTGACCTTAGGCCGTTCTCCTGCCACAACCTTCCCAGTTGCTCTCCTTCATCTGCCGGCCCTTCACCTACAACCAATAGCACGTAGCATGCCCCAAGGGACTCGGCCTGCCGCATTATACCTACGACCCGCTCGGGCTGAAATTCCACGTACCGGGTGTACAGTAACACTATAGGAGTCTCGTTTATCCCATAAATGGCCCTAACCCGTGACCTCTCTCTGACTTCTTGTGTAAGGCCGGTCGCCTCGATCCCGTTGGGTAGATAGAATACTGAGTCTTTCGCATTTCTAACGGAATATGCCATTTCTATTAGCTTCTTACTGGCTAAGGTGATGACCTCAGCATTCCTCAAAAGCCACTCCTCCTGACAACTAAAGACCTTCTTTTGCCACCAGGGATATGGAAGGACATCGTTCCATCCGTCCTGCCCCTCCCAATCATCCGAGTCTACTGCTATCTTCACGTTGGTAAGTTTCAGGAACTTAAGAACTGACAACAATATGGCAGCCATGCCGGAAAATCCCTTGGGCTTGAAGCAGTAGACGGTCTGTGGCTTTAGGCTAAGGGCTGTCTTTATAAGGTCCAACGTTAATAGCAGGTACCAGAGCAACGGTATGCTGGGCGGCAGCTTAACGTTTACTATAGGCACAGTATTCTTACTGAACGTTTTTCCGGCGTGGTCCGGATAGTCCCACGGCGGCACAACGATAGTCGCAGTGTGGCCTAGCGATATGAGCGATTTGGCCAGGGGGACCATACGGGCGCTAACCGTGCCCTTGGGCTCCAGAGCGAACGGGGCTATCAGTACGATATTCATTATCGATCTTTACCCTCTTAAGATGGCCCCTTCAACAATCGCGCGTCCATTATCGTAGCGAGGAAACAATTATGCAAAGAAGGGGTTATATTAATAAAGTGCTTCTATCTTTCAGGCCAGCACTCTAGCGCAATTATATTAGCATTAGATACCAACGGGTGTCCTTATCGGAAATTTATTGTAATTAGGGAGGAAAATGAATGATCCAGCGCATGATCCGTGCAGCGTCCCTGGATGTTTCAGTATACGAGGAGATAGAGCACGACCAGTCGGCCACTATGCAGGCCCTTCAAGTTGTGGTGCTAGTGAGCATTCTTACAGGAATAGGCCAAGGTCTTAATTATGGCTTTGGCGGCTTACTGTTTGGTATTTTGGGTTCGCTAGCTGGCTGGCTGCTGTGGTCCTTTCTAACTTACTGGATCGGGACTACCTTTTTTTCAGGCACTGCCACTTACGGCGAGCTTTTGCGCACTATAGGGTTTGCCAATTCACCCGCGGTTCTCTTGATATTTTCATTTCTCCCCCTCTTGGGAGGCCTGATTGGTCTTTTGGTTGCAGTCTGGACGCTTATCAGCAGTGTTCTGGCGGTTAGGCAGGCCCTAGATGTATCCACTGTGGTCGCCATAATCACGTGTGTAATAGGATGGGTCGCTAGGTTCCTGATTTATTTGGTCATAGGTATCCTTGGTTTCATATTTTAACGAATGGCTGAATTTAGCTTTAAGATCTTAAGTGCTAACTAACTGCTTTCCTTGTCTTTTTTTCACCACCTGAGTATAATTTGGTGGACTTGAGAACAAGAGAAAGGATAGACTCCTATGCCACACCAATACGCGTATCTAAGAAAGCAGTTCGTTCCTATGTCGGAAGCGAAGATAGGGATTATGACCCACGCCTTTAACTATGGCACGGCCTGCTTTGAGGGAGTACGCGGAAATTGGAGTGAGAAGGAAGAACAGATCTACCTGTTCCGGCCCGAAGACCATTTCAGAAGACTCTTGAAAAGCTGCCGTATCCTCAAGCTGGACATCGACCTGACCGTGCAAGAAATGCTTGACATAACGGTTAAGCTCGTAGAGATGTGCGGCTACCGGGAGGACGTCTACATCCGTCCAATGGCATATAAAAGCTCGGAACAGGTAGGAGTCCGTCTTCATGATCTGGAAAGCGATTTCCTTCTTTTCGTTACTCCGTTTGGACCTTATCTGGACGTGACCAAGGGCATAAGGTGCAGCGTTTCATCCTGGCGTCGAGTTGATGATAACAGCATTCCGGCAAGAGCGAAAATCAATGGCCTCTATGTTAATAGCGCTTTGGTGAAGACCGAGGCTTGGGAAAACGGCTTCGATGAAGGGATTATGCTCAATCAAGACGGTCATGTCTCTGAAGGGAGTGGTGAAAATCTGTTCATAGTCGAGGGAAATAAGCTCATCACTCCTCCAGTATCGGACAACATCTTGGTCGGCATAACCCGCGACACGATCATGACCCTTGCCAAGAATGAGCTTGGAATGGACACGGTCGAGAGATCTATCGACCGGAGTGAGCTATATATTGCTGACGAGTGTTTTCTGACCGGCACGGCGGCCCACGTTTCGCCTGTGATAGAGATTGACCACAGGCCAGTAGGCGACGGAGAAATAGGGCCGGTATCAGCAAAGATACAGAATATCTATTTTGACGTGCTTAAAGGTAACAATCCCAAATACATGGACTGGTGCAAGCCGGCATACTCCAAGCTGGTGAAAAGTTCCTTGGAGCTTTGACGTATAATGGAATTTAGCCCTCCGAGGCGCTGGGCGGCGGTAGCAGTCGGACTAACGTTATCCACGCTAACATCAGCCCTGGCGTTTTTCCTGATATTGAGAGTCCTCAGAGAACTACCCTCATTCGTTAGCTTCGCCGCCGGCAGCGTCGCGATATTTCTCTTGATCCTAGCATTCTGCTTCGGTTTCTGGACTTACTGCTGTTTAACCCTCCGATATGTTCTAGATCGCAACTATCTAACCATAGTCTGGGGCCTCACTAGACATCATATTCCCTTATCTTCGATTGGCGGTCTGTTGCCAGGCATAGCCTTGCCTGAACCAAAATCCATCAGTGGGGTGAACTGGCCGTGGCACCATATTGGGAGATCACTTCTCCCTAACATCGGGGAGACGCTGTTCTTTACTACTAGGTCGTCCCAGACGCTATATGTGCTGACCCCGGCTTTGAACTATGCGATATCGGTGGATGAACCGAGGGTCTTTGCTGAAGAATTGGAAATACGGAGACGGATGGGGACTACTGACAGCACTGTTCTAGCTGCCTCCACGAGTCCACTTTTGTCTATGCCTATCTGGTCGGACAAAACGGTACAGGTGCTTCTTCTTACCGGAATATTTATCAACCTGTTTGTCTTTGGCTATCTATATTACATACTTCCGTCGGAGCCAAACTTGATCACGCTGAGACTTACACCTAGCGGGGCCCAGGAGGCGATAGGATGGAAATGGCAGGCGCTATTGCCGATATCCATGGCTTTAATAG
>ORJL011226677.1_pt1 | contig 11688 bp, 11 predicted proteins | sample 1779941 | NCBI WGS metagenome assembly ORJL01 (sample SAMEA104232317, study PRJEB22302) | groundwater metagenome | biome: forest; feature: aquifer; material: groundwater | place: USA | collected 2011-08-07 | depth 5.8 m | reverse complement strand
CCAAAAAGAAAAGACATTAAGAAGATCTTAATCATCGGCTCAGGGCCGATTATCATCAGCCAGGGCTGTGAATTTGATTATTCCGGGACGCAAGCCTGTAAGGTCTTAAAACAGGAGGGCTTTGAGGTCATCCTGGTCAATTCTAATCCCGCCACTATCATGACTGACCCGCAAATGGCAGACAAGACTTATATTGAGCCGATAACTACTGATATAATAACAAAGATTATTGCCAGGGAGAGGCCGGATGCGCTTTTACCTACATTAGGGGGCCAGACTGCCTTAAATACAGCTGTGGACTTGGCAGAGAAAGGTATTTTGAAGAGATATAAAGTCCAGACTATCGGCGCAAATATAAAAGCCATAAAAAAAGCAGAAGATAGGGGACTATTTAAAGAGGCAATGCAAAAAATAGGCTTAGATTTGCCTAAAAGCGATAAGGCATCTAATTTGAAAGAGGCGTTAGATGTTGCTTGTGCATTAGGATTCCCGTTGATTATCCGGCCGAGTTTTACTCTCGGAGGAACAGGCGGGAGCGTGGCTTATAACATAAAGGAATTTAAGGAGCTGGCTAAGGTAGGCCTTGAGTCCAGCATGATTGGCGAGATTCTGATTGAGGAATCCGTTATTGGTTGGAAAGAGTTTGAGTTAGAGGTGATGCGGGACTTAAAGGATAATGTGGTAATAATCTGTTCCATTGAAAATTTCGACCCTATGGGAATTCATACCGGAGACAGTATCACCGTGGCACCTGTCCAGACATTAACGGATAAAGAATATCAGAAGATGCGCGATAGCGCTATTGCTTGTATCAGGGAAATCGGCGTTGAGACAGGGGGGTCCAATATCCAGTTTGCCGTGCATCCGGAAACCGGGCGGCAAGTGATTATTGAAATGAATCCCCGCGTTTCCCGAAGCTCTGCCCTTGCCTCCAAAGCCACGGGATTCCCTATTGCTAAAATTGCCGCAAAACTTGCGGTGGGTTATACCCTGGATGAAATACCCAATGATATAACCCGCGAGACCCCTGCCTGTTTTGAACCGGCAATCGATTACTGTGTAGTTAAAATTCCCCGCTTTACTTTTGAGAAATTCCCTTCCGCAGACCCGGCATTGACTGTCTCTATGAAATCTGTCGGTGAGGTAATGGCCATAGGCAGGACCTTTAAGGAGGCATTGCAGAAGGGGGCCCGCTCTTTAGAAATAAAAAAGTTTGGCCTAGAGAGCGTTCTTTTCAAAGACCTAAAGAATGTAAAAGCGGATAATGGTATATTGGAAAAAGTTTATCAGAAATTAAGAATACCCAATGCCGAAAGGTTATTTTATATAGGAGACGCATTAAGGCTGGGTATCGATATAGAAAAGATTTATGAGCTGACTAAAATTGACCGTTGGTTTTTGCATAACATAAAAGAAATCATCGATTTAGAAAAGGCGATTTTAGAAAATAAGAATCCTATTACCAGAGAAGCCTTAAGCACCGCAAAAGAATTTGGATTCAGCGACAGGCAACTGGCTGCATTATTGAATAAAACAGAAGAAGAAGTTTACAACTTACGCAAATCATTAGGCGTAAACCCTGCCTTTAAACTTGTGGACACCTGCGCCGCAGAATTCCAGGCCCACACCCCTTACTATTATTCTACCTACGATAAGTAATAATTGGATTGAGGATTCATATCCTCCATACCTATATATGTAGACAGCCCCCTGGCCATAGATATAACCGAGTTATTTAAATACCACCTTGATTATCTGGATGAGGAGACCCGCCGGGCGGTAAACCGAAAAGAGGGGCCCTTTGAATTCTTAAATCTTAAGTTTATCCGCAGCCAGGAGGAATCCAAGGGTTTAAATAACGATAAGCGCCCGATGATCATTATCGCAGGTTCCGGTATGTGTGAGTCAGGCAGGATTCTGCACCACCTTAAAAACAATATTGAGGAATCAAGAAATTCGATTTTGGTTGTGGGCTATATGGCAGCCAATACATTGGGTAAAAAGATTGTAGAGCGGGTGCGTTCTGTGCGCATATTCGGCGTGGAATACGAACTTAATGCCGAAGTAATAGTAATAAATGCCTTTTCAGGCCATGCGGATAAAATAGAGCTTTGCGATTTTGTTTTGGCAGCGCAACCTTTAAAGCGCATTTTTTTGGTCCACGCTGATCCCGATCAATCCCAGGCTTTATTTGAGACGCTCAACCAGAAAGGCCTCAACGCCTATATTCCTACTAAAGACGAAGAAGCCTTGCTCAATTAACTTTTGTATGCTAATATAATTGTTCTTACAAAAGTAGTGTACAGTTAACAGTGTACAGTTTACAGCCCAAACTTGAAGCTGTTAACCGTAAACAGTAAACTGTAAACTTTTTTGACTGAAAGGAGAAAACGATGACAGGCGGATTCTCAACACCCAAGAAAGATAAAGCGCTTAAGGTATCTAACGGACAGACGGTAAAAATAGGCCAGATCTTATTAAATAGATTAAATACTTACAAAGCCGGCCTCAATGTTAAAGGATTGGATATATTATTCGCTCTTTGCCCGGGCAAGGTTTATTTTACAAGAAAGAAAACGAGCCACGGCAAGTTCAGGACATTTATTAATATTGAACCTGTGGCAGAGAAGGCGTAGAAATAAGTATGGCTGAGTGTAGCCGAAGCGCTAAGAAATATTCTTCTCTTAAGTATACCTTGGCCATCGCGGATACGGCCTTTTTACTGGTATTGCTTTTAATATTTACAGGTTTTGGATTTTCAAATATTCTCGCCCGGCAACTCTTAAATCTCACTACGAATTACTATATTATTGTTCCGTTGTACCTGCTTATTATTTCTCTTGTTTATTACCTCATTACTTTCCCTCTGAATTTTTATTCATCCTTCACGCTAGAGCACAAATTTTGCCTCTCTAAGCAAAAAATAGGGGATTGGGCCAAAGACCAGATTAAAGGAGGTATTATATATTATATTATCTCGATTATTCTCATTGCTTCATTCTATTACATATTAAAGCATTTTATTTATAACTGGTGGCGGGTTGTTTCTATCGCCTGGATATTTTTCAGTTTAATCCTGGCCAGGCTCGCGCCTATTGTTATTATACCTTTATTTTTTAAATATAAAAAGCTTTCGGATGATATTTTAAGAGAGCGGATTATGAATTTGGCAAATAAAATGCGGGTAAAAATACTGGATGTCTTTGAAATAGATTTGAGCTCGAAGACTCTCAAGGCCAATGCTGCATTTGTAGGTATGGGCAGCACAAAGCGCGTCATCTTAGGCGATACGTTAAAAGATAAATACAGCGAAGATGAAATTGAGGTTATCCTGGCGCATGAGTTCGCCCATTATAGATTAAAACACCTCTTAAAACTTATCCTGATAAATTCTCTGGCTACGATACTGGCGTTTTATTTTATCTTTAAAACCAGCGGCTATATCTTGGGCCTGTTTGGTTTATCTTCGTTGTCGGATATCGCTGCGCTCCCTGTGCTTATAATGTATTTAGTTCTCTTTGGGATAGTTACGCAGCCATTCCAGAATTATATCAGCCGCCATTTGGAAAAAAATGCGGATAAAATGGCGCTTTCAGTTACGGGCTTAAAAGGGGCTTTTGTCTCTATGATGGAGAAGATGAGCAACCAGAATCTAGCTGACCGTAATCCTCGACCCCTGATTAAATTCTTCTTTTTTGACCATCCGCCCGTAGATGAACGCATCAACATGGCCAACAGATTCAGAGACGCAGGGACGGTTCTTAGCTTAATCTAAAAGTGCCCCTCCTAAAAGTGAACCGCCCCATATTTAGCTATGGACGCTATAAAAAATGAATGTTATAATATCGCTGTTAGTGATAAGGATTGCATAAGTTAGGGCATTTCAGGAGATAGTAATGATTATTTACGAAGATATATTACGGGCGTTTCAAAAGCAAAAAGTAAAATATGTGCTTGTAGGCGGGATAGCCGTTAATCTTCTCGGTTCTTTAAGAAGTACGGCAGATATGGATATACTTGTTGAAATGAATGATGATAATCTTGCAAAAGTAGTTACTATCTTAAAAAATAAAGGATACAGCGTAAAACAACCGGTGGACCCCATTGGTTTGGCTGATAGAAAAACAAGAGAAGATTGGATTAAAAACAAACATATGAAGGCGTTTAACTTTTATAGGGATGACGGGATTCAAGAGGTCGATATAATTATAGATACTCCGGTAACTTTCGAAGAAGCAAACAATGATGCTCTTCGCATTAAAAGCGGCGATATAATTATACCCGTGATCTCCATTGATAAATTAATCAAGATGAAAAGAAATACCGGCCGCAATATAGATAAGCTGGATATAGAAGAGTTGAATAAGATAAAGAAATTGAGGAAGCGCAGATGATTTTTAAATGGGAGAGCGAAGAGGAGCGCCTTTTAAAGTTTTTAAGAATTCCTGCAAAGAGAAAATTGGAATGGCTTCTGCAGATGAACGAATTCTTACATAGGTTTTCATCAAAGAAACAAGAAAGAATTAGGCAGAAATTAAGAAGGTTATAAAAACTGCAAACAGGACATAGGACGCACAAGCTCTAAAAAACGGAGTCTTGCTCTCTCCCGGATAGAAAATACTCACTAACTAAATGCGTCCACGATTGTGCGTTAACATATGACGCATTTACCCTCAAGCGAAAGTCGAAGGGTAATCCTTCGATGCGCCATCGCTATTCTTTACACGAACGGCGCCCACAGGATAAATAAAACCAACGCATATGTTAAAATGTTTTGTTGGTTTTATTTAATCCTAATAGAAAGAACGGCTTTGCATTACTTCCCCGCCACTCCTTTTAAGATTTTTCTAGGAAATCGATAATGATTCTTGCGGCGCGCAGGCTTGCGCCTTTTTCGCCGAGAAGAGATTTAACTTGGGCGAGGCCGTCTTTCATTTGTTCAAGCTGGGCAGGATTTTGGAGGATTCCTAAGACTTGCTCTGATATTTCTTTAGGGCGAGCATTAAACTGGATAAATTCAGGAACTATTTTTCTACCTGCCACTATATTGACCATACCTATATAAGGGAGCCTTACCTGGGGGCGATAGAGAAGATAATTCAGCAGGCTCATTTTATAAATTATTGCAAAAGGCTTCTGCATTATTGCTGTTTCAAGAGTTGCTGTGCCTGAGGCAACCAGGCAAAAATCCGCAATATTCAGGCAGTCGTAGGTTTTACCCTCGATAATCTTTAAATCTATTTCAGCCACGCTGATTATTCGCTTATAAATATCAAGGCCTACCTGGTCAGATTTTGCGAGCACAAACTGGGTATCTTTTATTTTTTGATTAATGAGCATAGAGGCCCTTAACATTATCGGCAAAATATTTTCTATCTCCTGTTTGCGCGAGCCGGGCAGAAGCGTAATCGTAGTTTTAGAGTCAGAAAGGTTGAATTTATTTAAGAATTCTTTTTTATCCATCGCGGGTTTGACAATATCCAGTAGAGGATGCCCGACAAAGTCCACGCCAACCCCGCGCTTTTTATAAAATTCCTCTTCAAATTTAAAGAGCACAATCATTTTATGGATATACTCTTTTATGGTTTTGATCCTGCCCGGCCTTGATGCCCAGACCTGAGGGCTGACGTAATATATCGTAGGAATGGTTTTGTTGATGGCTTTGGCGAGCCTTAAATTAAAACCTGAGAAATCGACCAAAATTATGGCGTCCGGTTTATCTTCTTTGATTCTTTCCATGATTAGTTTTTTTAGGGCAAAGAATTGAGGGAGCTTTTTTAAGACATCAAAGAATCCGATTACGGCAAGGCCTTTTATATCATAATAAATGTTCGCGCCTGAATCGCGCAGGCTTGCGCCTCCGACGCCGGAGATTTTTATTTCAGGATTGATGCTTAGTATTGCTTTGGCAAGGTTTGCCGCGTTAAGGTCGCCTGAAGGCTCTCCGCAAATAATGAATATGTGCCTTATTTGTGCCATATCTGGTCTTGGATTTCGAGCGCTACTTTTAGTGCGTCTCTGGCAACCGGGCCTGAAACGAGGGGCTCTTTATGGTTGATGACAGAGTCAACGAAAGATTCCAACTCTTTCTTGAGGGGTTGCTCTTTTTCAATGGGCAGGTCTTCTTTGGTTATCGTAAGCCCCGTCTTTTTGTATACGCAGGCCTTAGCTTCCTTGTAATCCAGAGAGATATAAGTATCCTCCTGAAAAATCCGGATTTTACGCATTATTTCATCCGAGACGCGGCTGGCAGTGAGGTTTGCCACGCAGCCGTTCTTAAAAGTAATGCGGCTATTGGCAATATCCTCGAATTGGGTGAGGACATTTACGCCTACAGACTCAATTTTTTTTATTTTAGAATCTACTAACCCCAGAATTATATCAATATCGTGGATCATTATATCCAGCACAGCTCCGACGTCCAGGGAGCGGTTAGGGAAGGGGCTAAGCCTGTGGCATTCGATAAATTTAGGGTGCTTGATGATTTTTTGGGTAGCGGCAAATGCCGAATTGAACCTTTCGATATGCCCCACTTGAAGGATAAGCTTATTTTTCCGGGCTATTTCGATTAAAGCATCAGCTTCTTTTAGATTAGGGGTAAAGGGTTTCTCAACCAGCGCGTGTATATTATGCCTTAAAAAATCAGAGGCCACCTTAAAATGCAGCTTTGTGGGTACGGCGACACTTACCGCATCAACCTTTCCGAAAAGCTCTTCATAATTAGCGTATCCTGGGACATTCAGAGCTTTAGATATCTGGTCAAGGCGGGTTTTATCTATATCGCAGACAGCTGCCAGGGAACAGGTTTCGATATCCCGGTATATTTTGGCATGCAAGCTCCCCAAATACCCGGTTCCTACGACACCAACTCTTATCTTATCCATAGTAAGCATAATATCAGACTACGTATGTCGTTGCAACTAATTTCACTTGTGACCCAATCTAAAGCAACTGCTGAAGTTAATAGGCTAATTAAGATCATGAAATCTACTGATATGGTGGGAAAATAAATTACCGAAGAATATAGGACATTACTAAAAGAAAAAGGGGTACTTGAGAATCAAAAAGAGCTCTTTCGGCTTCTCATTGAAGAAATAACTATCTGGGGATTTGATCCGGGCAAAAGAATTGGCTCACCGAAAGGGGTAGATTACCGAACTTTTCTATAGAGCTAATAGCCGGCTTGAATAACTCAAGAAACGGCCAGCGATGGCAAATCGTTTATTAATTTAACCGGCTTTTCGCAGCACCTGAGAAGCGGGTATCCTCATTAATTTACCATTACGCCACACAACAAGGCGCCGACCACTATGCTTATGCTCCTCTACTACTTTACGGACGGCTTCTTTGAGCGCTTTTATGGCTTTTAGCTGTAATGTCTTTTTTGTCATTAGATTTACCTCGTGAATTTTATTATTTTCTCATACATTTCTTTATCAGTAACATCCGTTTTCCCGTCTTTTTCTTTGGCAATTAATCGAGGTATGGCGTCTGCGTTATTGAATAATAACCAAGTATCAGATAAAGGCTTATAATATTTAAAAAAATTATATATCCCCCTATTAAATCTTCGTTTTACATCTATAGTGGGCACGTCATGCCCACCACTGGCTACCCTATCCTTTATACGGCCCAAAGCAAACTCGGCATTGGGAATCCAGAGAAAAAAAAGATTTATGGAATAGCCTTTATTCTTTAAGGTTGTTAGAAATCGCACGTAAGATTTACCGGATAAGGTTGTCTCAAAAGCAAAGTCTGCATTCTTTTTTGCCAAACTATGAATTTGTTCTAATACGAGCCTGCCGGCTTTTATTGCTGCTGCCCAGGGAGAAAACGGCGATAAACCTTGCGCAATAAGGTCGGCATTGACAAAATTCGGGCATTTTGCGTATTCCGGCAAGAATTCATTTGCGAACGTAGTTTTACCGGAACCATTTGGACCGGCAATAATATAAACGTTTTTGGTTTTCATTGATAAGATTATACCTTAAATAAAAATACGCTGCAAGCCTTAAAATCTTAGTTGTTGTTAATCTATACGATGCCGTATAAGTTGTAGAAAAGGTAGGCGAATTCGTCAGATTTATAAACCGGGGAGAGGGAAAAACTTATTCCAACGCCAGGGCAAATTTTATTGCCCTATCAATCTGCTCTATTTTCCCTGAGCTAAGCGAACAAATTCTCTTGGTGAGAATTGCTTTTCTGATTGTAGTAATCGTATCTAAATTTACCACGCATTTTTGCGGCAGGCCGTCTTTTTCGTCCAACGCCACTTCCACGGGGATATTGCGGATAGTTGTGGTTATCTGCGCTATGGTAACAGCATTACGCACTTGGTAAGCTTCATCGCGGGAAAGTAAAAGTACAGGGCGTTTGCCAATGGGTTCAGCCTGTTCTCCCCACCAGACCTCGCCCCGCCTCATTGCAAATCCTCCTCTTGGAAGGCCTCTGCCGATCCCTTTTCCATTGCCTCTATTTCCTGAATAGGCTCCGGCTTTTTCCTGTAGCCTTCTTGGTAACGCTTAATTGATTCTTCTTGTTCCCGGCAGCCTAACCAAAAGCGGATGGCCTTGTCTATAATGGCGCTACGGCCAAAGCCCAATTTTTTGCGGATTTGTTCTAATTTATAAAAATCTTCTTTGGGCAAGCTTATAGCAATTTTTAAAGTATTGCGCATTTTTGTCCACCTCCTTTTCCTACCAAAGTATAACATATTTCATACCGATGTAAAGCAAATTTTTGTTAGGAATTTTCTAGAAACCGCTTTCCTAAAACCGTAATTTCACCTTACATTTAGGTAAGGGGTATTGTATACTTTTTGTATAGTTCGGCTGGTAACCGAAATCCCAAGAAACAATAAAAATCTTTATGCCTAAGGCCAAAAAAATCCTCTCTTTTTTACTCTGCTTCTTTTTAATCTTTGAGCAGACAGGGTTTGCCCAGATTCTTCCTCTTCCTAATCCCTTTGTCCCTGACGCCTTCCGTCCCCTGCACCTAAGATACCTTTCCTACGATACCCTGAATAATAATTTTCAGCTTCTTTTAGATAAAGGCTCGCTTTCTAATCCTAAGCCTGAGGAGATTAAAGAGGCTGCCAAGCAACTCTTAAATTACTTCTCTATAGGGTTAACCCTTCCCAATAGCGCCTTCTGGGTGAATTTAAGGCCTGATGGCGAGAATAACATCATAGATGGCGAATTAGCCAAGACCGATGTGGGAAAGATTCTCCTGGAAGCGGATTTACAGCTGAAGAAAGATACAGCCAAATATACCTCTCCAGAAACCCCTTTAGGCAAGGAATACTGGGATAAGCTCTATCAAAAGGCGCAAGAAATATTCGGCGATGATAATATCACTATCCCCACCTTAATCCGGCCTTGGATAGTCCCGGATGAAATCATCATCCGCGAGGCTGCCAATAATGGTTCGGCTGCGCTCACCACAAGTGCTTACATCTACAAGGCAACCTTAAAAGTAATGCTGGAGCAGGATTATCTAAAAGGCTCAGCGCTCTATAGCTTTGATGACCCCAGGCTAAAAGCCCTTAATGAATATTCCTCCCAGCTTATCAGAGAACTAATCATCCCCAGGTTAACCAAAGAAATAAACGCCTCCAAAAGATATGCTCCCCTTAGGCAGGTTTATTATTCTTTAATCCTCGCCCAGTGGTTTAAGGCTCGCTTTCGCTCGCCTAGTCCGCAGTCTACAGTCCATAGTCCACAGAATAGTCCTTACGTTAGCTTAATTGACTCAGGGGATTTAATCAACCTAACCTCCCAAACCCCTTGGTCAAAGAGCACTTATTTTAAGGCCTACCAGAAGTCTGTCAAGAATGGCGAATACAATATCCAGCAGTCCGTTTACACTCCCTATGGCCAAAGCATCAGGAGTTATTTTAGCGGCGGGTTGTTTTTTAAGATGCTCATGTCGCAACCGGGAAGAACTAATATACCAAGCAATCTAAGTTATACGCCCGGTCACAATAATATTGGCGTAGAAGTGGATGGAGATTCCAAAGAAGTAAGCATAAAAACTACTCGAGAGGCGCCGCCTGCCCCTATACCAGCCGGGCCTGATACACCAGGCGCCTCTCAAGGAGTTAGCAAGCCACAAGCACCAAGCCCATCTGAGGCAGATAAAATAGAAGCGCCTGCAATTTCTCGAGACGATAAAACCCTTGCTCTCGAATCTCTTACTCAAACTCTTCGTCAAGCAGGAGTATATGGTTCTGCTCTTGACTCCCTCGTTCGTTCAATCGCCTCTCGAGGGGATGATGTTAAAGAAGCAGTCCCTCTTTTTGAATCTCTTACTCAAACTCTTCGCCAAGCAGGAGGAGATGGGGGCGTTATTGTCACTATTCTTGACACATTGGTTTTACGAAGAGATCTTAGAGAATTGGTCCAAAAAATCAGCGAGAAAGCTTCTGAAATTGTCCTTGGTGTTAGACGTAACCAAGTAAAACTGTTCCGTTTTTACGGTATCCTTAGTATCGATCTCCTCTTTCAGATAATTAATGATACATCGGTTAGGCAAAAAGTTTCTCCAGAAGGACTCAAAGCCTTAGAAAGAATGAAACGATTATTTTTAGAATTATTTCCTGCTCAAAAGATGTCGGCGCTCCTTGAGGAATTAGCAGTAATGGGTATGGGAGTGGATGAAATATTCGAACGATATGATGACGAATACAATGTGATAGTTGTACGTGATGAGGTAATGCCTTTGATTGGTGAGCCGGGTGTAGAGGGACTTAACTTCAAAGGAAACATTATAGTAAGTGAATCTATATTAGAGAGAGCGAAAAAAGGTGATGGTTTGGCGATACTGGTAATACGCCATGAACAACGGCACAATGATTATGACAACATACATAAAGACACTGGCATTGAACAGCAGGCGTTAAGCGAGATGTATGCGTGCTTCGCTTCATTTATAGATATATTTGGAGAAAAGAGAATGAACCTAACTATAGACCAGACATTTCTTGGAAAAGGCACACCTGCTCAGTGGATGGCTGGAGAGATTATCGAAAAGTATATTGATATATTTTGGAAAGACCTCGTAGATGAACCCACCCGAGAGATGCTTCGTGTAAAGGTTGCAGTCGTCGCTCATATTTTAGGTAAAAGTATAGAAGCAGGGAAGACCGCCCCCATACTTGAATACCTGAAATTAGCAGAAACACTTGACCAGATACTTGCAATTTACTCTCATGAAGAGTTGGATAAACTCCTTGAGTTTTATGTAGAATATTTTTCAAGCAAATATCCTGCTTGGAATACGCAGCGTATCCAGATAGAGAATTATGAGGCGCTTCACGTAAAATACCAGCAATTTGAACAAAAATATAAAGAGAAGGAGGCTGGGGAAGCTTCCAATTTACCCCAAGATCCGGGCACACAGGGACAGCAGCAGGGAGAAGGCGTTGTTGGTCAGCAGCCAGCCCCAGCTTCGGGCGCGGCTGCTAAAGGTAGCATAGTCGTCGGCTCTGCGCCTTTCCTGCTTTATAATTTAGGTAAGTGGATAGAGGCTAAGAGGAAAAAACCACAACTTCAGCCAGCACAGGTGACAGGAAAAGACATAGAAATTTTGAAGACTGCATTGAGAAAACCAATAGCAGGCGGGTCTGGAGAGATAAGAAAAGTCACAGATTGGATATTCGGCATATTCAAATCTAAAACAGCTGTAGCT
>ORJL011206004.1_pt1 | contig 11688 bp, 12 predicted proteins | sample 1779941 | NCBI WGS metagenome assembly ORJL01 (sample SAMEA104232317, study PRJEB22302) | groundwater metagenome | biome: forest; feature: aquifer; material: groundwater | place: USA | collected 2011-08-07 | depth 5.8 m | reverse complement strand
TCCTGCACGGCCTGGCCACCTTCGGCGTCGTCTGCCATGGCCTGATGAAGCGGCTCTGCGGCAGCGATCCCGCGGCGGTGCGCGCCATGGGCGGGCGCTTCTCGGCGCCGGTCTTTCCCGGCGACCAGCTGCGCATCGAGGTCTGGCAGGAAGGCACGGGCCGGTCCACGTTCCGCGCCAGCGTCCCCGCGCGCAACGCGGTCGTCATGAACAACGGATTTTTCGAGGTGGCAGTTTGACCCAAGGCATTCTTTCCAACATCCGCGTGCTGGACCTGAGCCGCGTGCTCTCCGGGCCGTGGGCCACGCAGATCCTCGGCGACTTCGGCGCCGACGTGATCAAGGTGGAGCGTCCCGGCACCGGCGACGACCTGCGCGAGCAGGGTGCGCGCCTGAAGGACCTGGCCGGCAACGAGACCAACGAGCGCTCCACCTTCCTCGCCACCAACCGCGCCAAGCGCTCGGTGACGATCGACATGGCCAAGCCGGAAGGACAGGAATTGATCCGCCAGCTCGCCGCCAAAGCCGACGTGGTGGTGGAGAACTTCAAGAGCGGCGACCTGAAGCGCTACGGGCTCGACCACGCGACGCTGCGCGAACTCAATCCGCGGCTGGTCTATGTCTCGATCACCGGTTTCGGCCAGACCGGCCCCTACAGCCAGATGCCGGGCTACGACCTGATCTTCCAGGCCATGGGCGGCGTGATGGCACTGACCGGCGCGCCCGAGGGCGAACCGGGCGCCGGGCCGCAGCGCGCCGGCTATCCGGTGTCGGACCTCACCTCCGGCTTCTACGCCACCATCGGCATCCTGGCGGCGCTGCACCACCGCGACACGGTGTCGGGCCGCGGCCAGTACATCGACCTGTCGCTGCTGGACGCGCAGGTGGCCGCCACCTCGTCGATGGCGATGAGCTACCTGGTGGCCGGGCAGTTGCCGGTGCGGGTGGGCCTGGGCTCGCAGCTCACGGCCCCCTACGGCGACTTCGACTGCGCCGACGGCAAGATCATGATCGCCGTGGGCAACGACAAGCAGTTCGTGCAGCTGTGCAAGGTGCTCGGCCGCCCCGACCTGACCGAGGACCCGCGCTTTGCCACGACGCCGCAGCGCGTGGCGCACAAGCTGGTGCTGCTGCCGATCGTGGCCGGCATCCTGAAGGAGCACACCATCGACTACTGGATGCCGCTGATGCGCGAGGCCGTGGTGCCCAGCGCGCCGATCTACGACTTCAAGCAGGTCTACGACGATCCGCAGATCAAGCACCGGCAGATGGTCAAGACCATTCCGCATCCCCTGGCCGGCACCATGTCGGTGGTGGCCAATCCGCTGAACTTCTCCGAGACGCCGCTGCAGTACGGCCGGCCGCCGCCGCTGCTGGGCGAGCACACCGAAGAGGTGCTGCGCGACGTGCTGGGGCTGGACGACGCCGCCATCGCGCGCCTGGCCGCGCAGAAAGTGACCACGGCATGAAGGCGGTCCTGTGCAAGCAGTACGGCCCCCCGTCGGGGCTGGTGGTGGAAGACGTGCCGTCGCTGCACGCCGGCGAAGGCCAGGTGGTGATCGCGGTGCATGCCTGCGGCGTCAACTTCCCCGACACGCTGATCATCGAAGGCAAGTACCAGTTCAAGCCCGAGCTGCCCTTCTCGCCCGGCGCCGAAGTCGCCGGCGTGGTGAAGGAGCTCGGCGCCGGCGTCACGCGCTTCCAGGTCGGCGACCGCGTGATCGCGGCCACCACCTGGGGCGGCTATGCCCAGGAAGTGCGGGCGCCGGTGGAGCGCGTGATCCGCATGCCGGCGGGCATGGACTTCGAGACCGGGGCGGCCTTCATGCTGACCTACGGCACCTCGCACCATGCGCTGAAGGACCGCGCGCAATTGCAGCCGGGCGAAACCGTGCTGGTGCTCGGCGCCGCCGGCGGCGTGGGCCTGGCAGCGGTGGAGATCGCCAAGGTGATGGGCGCACGCGTCATCGCCGCCGCCTCCACCGACAAGAAGCTGGCAGTGTGCCGCGAGCACGGCGCCGACGAGACGATCAACTATTCGACCGAGGACCTGCGCGAACGCCTCAAGGCCCTGACCGGCGGCCGCGGCGTCGACGTGGTCTACGACCCGGTGGGCGGCGACTTCAGCGAGCCGGCCCTCCGTAGCATGGCCTGGCGCGGGCGCTTCCTGGTGGTGGGCTTTGCGGCCGGCAGCATTCCCAGCCTGCCGCTGAACCTGCCGCTGCTCAAGGGCTGCTCGATCGTCGGCGTGTTCCTGGGCGCGTTCATGCGCAACGAGCCGCAGCGCAACGAAGCCGAACTGAAGGAGCTGGTCGACTGGGTGCAGCAAGGCAAATTGCGCCCGCGGCTGCATGCGGTGTTTCCGCTGGAGCGGGCCGCCGACGCCATGCGCGAGGTGACCGAGCGCAAGGTGGCCGGCAAGGTCGTCCTCACCACGGGGCTGTAAGGCGATGAACAAGGTCCTGGTCGTCGGCGCGCTGGGAGTGGTCGGCCGCGCGGCGATGGAACGATTTTCCGGCCGCGGTGACCTCACGGCCGTCGGGCTGGCCAGGCGCGAGCCCGACTTCGCGCCCGATGCGGTGTGGGTGTCGGCCGACCTGCGCGACGCCCACGCCACGGCCAGGGCACTGGCGCCGCACCGCGACGTCACGCACGTGGTCTACGCCGCATTGAACGAGCAGCCCGACCTGGTGCGCGGCTGGCGCGACCCGGCCAACGTGGCGCTGAACACCCAGATGCTGCGCCACACGCTCCAGGCCCTGCGCGGCGCCCCGCTGGAGCACGTGACGCTGCTGCAAGGCACCAAGGCCTACGGCGTGCACACCGGCCGGCCGATGCGCGTGCCCGCGCGCGAGCACGACGCGGTGCGCGACCATTCCAATTTCTACTTCGAGCAGGAAGACCTGGTGGCGCAGATGGCGCGAGAAGCAGGCTTTCGCTGGACCATCCTGCGGCCGCAGATCGTGCTGGGCGTCGCCCTGGGCAGCGCCATGAACCCCGTGGCCACCTTGGCCGCCTACGCCCTGCTCTCGCGCGAAGCCAGGCAGCCGCTGCGCTTCCCCGGCCATCCGCACTTGCTGACCGAATGCACCGACGCGCGCCTGATCGCCGCCGCCGTCGAATGGGCCTGGCGCGAGCCGCGGGCGCACGGCGAGGCGTTCAACATCGCCAACGGCGACGTCATCGTCTGGGAGACCTTCTTTCCCCGCCTGGCGCGCGAATTCGGCATGGAACTGGGCGAGCCCACCGCGGTGCGCCTGGCCGACGAGATGCCGCGCCACGCGGCGCTGTGGCAAGGCATCGCCGCGCGGGAGCAGCTGCGGGTGGCCGACCTGCAGACCCTGATCGGCCTGTCGTGGCAGTACGCCGACGCCACCTGGGCCTCGCGCCGGCCGTTCCCGGTGCCGCCGCTGGGGTCCACGATCAAAGCGCGCCCGTTCGGCTTCGTCGACTGCATCGACACGCAGGAGTGCATCGTCCAGCACATCGAGGCGATGCGCGCGCAAGGGTATCTGCCGAAGCACTGACGGGTGCGCGTGGGACACGCTGCATCGTGTCCCCGCGGTGTCACCGCCGCGCTGACACCGGCCCGAAGGCCGCCTAGAGTGAATCGGACGGCGTTTCCGCCGCACGGTCATCAGGGGCTCGGCGATGCATGTGCTGCGCAGCGTTCAATTCGTGTTCGCGTTCCTCTCGGCAGCCGCCACGGCCGGTGCCCAGGTGTCGCCCCTGCCCGCCGGGCCGCAGCCGACGCTCTCGCCCGCCGCGGCACAGCAGCAGGCCCAGGCCTTGTTCGACAGCTACGTCTCCCGTTTCGCAGGGCGCCGCGAAGGTGGCAACTTGCTGATTCGCGCCGGCGCCTACGGACTGCCTCAGACGCCGCGGAACACGACCGCGCTGCGAAGGATCGTCGCCGGCAACACCGAGCAGGAAGAGAAGGTCATCGCCATTCGCCTGCTGGCGGCGCAATACGCCAAGGCCAACCCCACCGGGATGAACCACTTGATCCTGGCAGACTTGAAACAGCAGGCCATCAGCGGCTTGCCACGCGTGGCCGCCATCGCGATCTTTGCGTACAGCAGGCTGGGCTACCTGCCGGACTCCCTTGCGGTGCTGCGGGCCGGGCGGGGCCGTGCGGTCCTGGACGACGACAGCTATTTCGGTGAGATCGCCCACATGTTGCCCGGCGCTCCGCCGTCCGAGCAACTCGAGATGTCCCGCATGCTCAGGCAATCGAGGAACGGCTATGCCAGTGACATTGCGGCGGGGCTCGTCACTGCAGATGCTCCAAGGAGCTTGCTCACCCAGGAAACGACGCAGGAACTGCGGCGGTTCCTGGAAGAAAGCGAGCCGCGCTTCAGCATCACGGTGAGCCGCTACGACCGGCTCGAAGCGACACGGTATCAATACTGGCTGCGCGCGATCGCGCAGCTCAGGGAAGGCGGGTTCAACCGCAACGGCGCGGAACTGGTGCTGCAACGCCTGTCAGACCCGATGCTGGACACGCGCAAGCTGTACGCGTTCTTCACCGCGCCGTACGCTCCCGAAGTCCTGGGCCACATCCCCCAACGCGAGCGCTACACGGCGATCATGCAGCGCATGGCGTCCTACCCTGGCCAGTTCCCCGACGAGCCGGGAATGGCCGACGTGGCGGCCGAGGCCCGCAGCATCCTCATGGAGCACACGCGGTAGAGAAGACCTCGTCGAGGTCTACTCGGCCTTGATGTTCAGCCGCTTGATCAGGTCGCCCCAGTACTTGCTCTGCTGCGCGGTGATGTCGCGCAGTTCGGCCGGCGTGCTCGATTTCGGCTCGTTGCCGATCTTGCGCATGGCCTCGTTGAAGCCGGCCGAGGTGGTGATCTTGCGCAGCGCCGCATTGAGCTTGTCCACCACCGGTTTGGGCGTGCCGGCCGGCGCGAACACGGCGTACCACGTCTCGCCGACGATCGACGGATAGCCCAGCTCCTTGAAGGTGGGCACGTTGGGCATCAGCGGCTGGCGCTCGGCGCTCAGCACCGCCAGGGCCCGGTACTTCCCGGCATCGACGTTCGGCAGCGCGCTGGTGAGCGCCTCCACGTTGGAGTCGACCACGCCGGCCAGCATGTCCATGGTCGCCGGCGCGGCGCCCTTGTAGTGCACCTGCGCCATCTTCACGTCCAGGCCGGTGGCGATCATTTCGCCCAGCAGGTGCACCATGCTGCCCTGCCCGTTGGTGGCGTTGTTGATCTTGCCGGGATTGGCCTTGCCGTAGGCGATGAACTCCTGCAACGTCTTCGCCGGAAAGTCCTTCTTCACCACGAACGCGAACGGCACGGTGGCCACGGCCGCCACCGGTTCGAAGTCTTCCAGCTTGTACTGCAGCTTGTCGTTCAGGTGCGGGATCACGGTGAAGGTGGTGCCCGCCGACAGCAGCACCGTGTAGCCGTCCTTGGGCGCCCGGGCCACCGCCGTCGCGCCGATGGCGGTGGCGGCGCCGGCCTTGTTCTCGGCGATGAAGGTCTGGCCTAGCTCCTCGCGCAGGCGCTGCGCCAGCAGGCGCCCCACCACGTCGCTGGTGCCGCCCGGCGGATAGGGAATGACCATCGTCACCGGCCTGGTCGGCCACGTCGTGTCCTGCGCGGCGGCGCCCAAGGGCAGGACCGCCGCGAGGGCCATCGCGCCGGTCAATGCGAGCTGGCGAAGTTCCATGTACATCTTTGTCTCCTTGAATTTGTATGTCCGCTCAGACCGTCGCCACCGGCGTCGCCGGCGAGCCCACGGCGCCCGGCAGCCGCAGCGGCGGCGCCGTGAGCAGGAAGGTCGAGCGCTGGTTGGCGCGCAGCCACTGGGCCAGCTCGGCGAAATACCACAGCTCGCCGAGGTTGAGGCCCAGCTTGAACAGGCAATGGTTGTGCAGCGGCAGGCCGGGGTACGCATCGCCTTCGGCCGGTCGGGCCGGGTAGGCCTCCACCGCGAAGTTGTCGGCGCAGATCGCCACGATGCCCGAGTCGGTGATCCACTGCAGCAGCTTGTCGTCGCGGCCGTCCAGCACGGCGCACGAGCGGGCCAGCACCTCGCCGTCGGGGTTCTTGTTCATCTCCAGGATCACGTCGGCAAAGCCGGTGTAGAGGCACAGGAAGTCGCCCTGCTCCACGCTGGCGCCCTGCCCTTCCAGGGCCTTCATCAACCCGTCGTAGCCGACCAGGGCCCGCTCGCGCCCGTGCAGCTTCTCCAGGTCGACCAGCACGCCGCGTCCCTGCACGCCGGCGGTGGCCAGCCGCTCGATGCCGATGGCCTTGGCGCCGAACCCGCCGGACGCGTCGCCGGGACCGACCACGTCGGTGCCGCCGCGAAAGCCGTTGTAGTACACCTTCTCGGGGACGCCGTCGCCGTCGGCGTCGAACATCTGGCCGACGTGGCCCAGGCCGTCCCACTGCGTCGAGTACTGCGTGTACATCATCACGCCGTCATCGGAGACGACATCGGTGAAACAGTCGCAAACATTGGACAGGCGGTAGTTGTAGTTCCAGCCCTCGCCGCGCCGCTCGTGGAAGAACTTCGGCTCCTTGCGGTGCTGGAACAGCTTGTTGCCACCGGGATAGTCCAGCGGCAGGCTCAGGCAGAACGCGAGGCCGTGCTCCACCTCGCGGATGGCGCGCAGCCGCGCCTGCGGCGTGAGCAGGTTCATGCGGCCGATCTGGTCGTCCGGGCCGAAATCGCCCCAGTTGGACCCGGGCGGGCGCTGCTTCCAGCGACGGTTCTCCATTGCCTGTCTCCTTCCACCGGCCGGCGTGGCCGATCCGGCGCAGCATACCATCCGGTATGTGTTGCGGTCCACCGCGTCTGCTAGGGGTTTTCCTCTAGCAACCGCCGAGACATCACCCTGTTCCGAGTGATGATGTCGGCTTGACATACCTCATGGTATGTAGGGGAAGCTGGCCGGACCGGCGCCGATCGTGGTACCTTCAGCTCATCCATTCAGCGTCCTTCCTGCCATGACCCAACGTCTCAAGAACAAGGTGTGCATCGTCACCGGCGGTGCCCAGGGGATCGGCCTGGCCACCGCCCTGAAATTCGCCCGCGAGGGCGCCCGCGTCGCCATCTGGGACGTGAAGCAGCAAGGCATCGACGAAGCCGTCCGGCGGTGCCGCGACGCGGACGCGCAGGCCGAAGGCTACGTGGTCGACGTCACGCAGCGCGACATGGTCGACGCCGCCACCGCCGCGGTGAAGACGCGCTTCGGCCGCATCGACGTGCTGGTCAACAACGCCGGCATCACCCAGGACGCGCGGCTGCAGAAGATGACCGTCGAGCAGTTCGACCGGGTGATCGACGTCAACCTGCGCGGCGTGTTCCACGTGTCGCAGGCCGTCGCCGACACCATGGTGGCGCAGGGCGCCGGCGTCATCCTCAACGCCAGTTCGGTGGTCGGCATCTACGGCAATTTCGGCCAGACCAACTACGCCGCCACCAAGTTCGGCGTGATCGGCTTCACCAAGACCTGGAGCCGCGAACTGGGGCCCAAGGGCGTGCGCGTGAACGCCGTGGCGCCGGGGTTCATCATGACGCCGATCCTCTCGACCATCCCCGACAAGGTGCTCGAGGAAATGAAGCAGCGCGTGCCGCTGCACCGGCTGGGCGAGCCCGAGGAGATCGCCAACGTGTACTGCTTCCTTGCCAGCGACGAGGCCAGCTACGTCAACGGTGCCGTGATCGAGGTGTCGGGCGGGATGACCGTGTAGCGGCGTGTAGCGGCGCGCAGCGACGCGCCGGGCCCGGCGTCCGGACCCCCGGGGCGTCGGCAGCGCGCGCGGCTGGCCTGGATCGTTGACTCCGGCAAGCATTTGCGTGACGATGTCAACCATGAAGCGCAAGCCAGTGCCCATCGCCGCGCAGGTCGAGGCCGTCCGCGCGTTCAACCGCTTCTACACCCAGCGCATCGGCGTGCTCGATCCCTACCTGGGCAGCGAGCTGTCGCTCACGCAGGTGCGCGTGCTGTACGAGCTGGCGCACCGCGAGCAGCCCACCGCCAGCGAACTGCGGCGCGACCTCGGCCTCGATGCCGGCTACCTGAGCCGCATCCTGCGCCGCTTCGAACACCGCGGCTGGCTCGAGCGCGCGGCCTCCCCCGCCGACGCGCGGCAAAGCCTGCTGCGCCTCACGGCCGACGGCCGCCGGGCCTATGCCCCGTTGCAGAAGAAGTCGCGCGGCGAGGCGGCGCGGCTGCTCTCGGCGCTGGCCGGGCCGCAGCGCGAGCAGCTGATCGCCGCCATGGCGCAGGTGCGGCAGTTGCTGCAGGCGCAGGCCGGCGCGGCGACGGCGGAACCGATCGTGCTGCGCGACCCGCGGCCGGGCGACCTGGGCTGGGTGGTGCAGCTGCACGGCGAACTCTACTGGCGCGAGTACCGCTTCGACGCGCAATTCGAGGCGCTGGTGGCGCAGGTCGCTTCGCAGTACCTCAAGAACTTCAAGCCGGGCCGCGAGAAGGGCTGGATCGCCGAGATCGGCGGCGAGCGCGTCGGCTCGGTGTTCGTCGTGGAGCGCTCCCGCACCGTGGCCCAGCTGCGCCTGCTGATCCTCGCGCCGGCGGCGCGCGGCCGCGGCCTGGGCCAGCGACTCACCGACGAATGCATCGCCTTCGCGCGCGAGGCCGGCTACCGCAAGATGATGCTGTGGACGCAGTCGCACCTGCTGGCGGCGCGCGCCATCTACCGCTCGCGCGGGTTCGAGCTGGTCAAGAGCGAGCCGGCCACCGCCTTCGGCCAGCAGATGGTGAGCGAAGTGTGGGAACGCACGCTGTAGGCGCCGCCGGCCGCGGCTGGATCAACTGGCCGCTGGTCGCGGCGGCCGCCACCGGGGTGCAGGTGGGCGCGGCCATCGTCGCCTCGCGCTTTGCCGTGGCCGAAGTGCCGCCCCTGACGCTGGCGATGCTGCGTTACGCCGTGGGGTTCTGCTGCCTGGCGCCGTTTGCCTGGCGCACCCTGTCGCAGCCGGCGCCGGCGCAGGCCGTGCCGTACGTCACCGGCAGCCGCTGGGGCGACCTGGCGGCGATGGCGGCGCTGGGCATCGGCCAGTTCGGCGTGCTGATCGCCTTGCTGAACTTCGGCCTGCAGCATGTCGGGGCGGCGCAGGCGGCGCTGATCTTCAGCCTGTTCCCGTTGCTCACGCTGTTGCTGGCCGCGGCGCTGGGGCGCGAGCAGCTGACCTGGCGCCTCGTGGCCGGCGTGCTGCTGTCGATCCTGGGCGTAGGCCTGGCGCTCGCACCGAAGCTCGGAGCCCCGCAGGCGGAACACTGGTGGGGCGAACTGGCCGTGGTCGGGGCCGCCGCCACCGGCGCCCTGTGCAGCGTGCTGTACCGCCCTTACCTGCGGCGCTATCCCACGGTGCCGGTGTCGGCGTTCGCGATGCTCGCTTCGGTGGTGTTCCTGGCGCTGGCCGCCGCCGGCGAGCATTGGCCGCAGCGGCTGGGCGCCATCGGGGCGCCGGCCTGGGCAGCCGTGCTGTTCATCGGCGTGTCCAGCGGCGTCGGCTATTTCTGGTGGCTGTACGCGCTGAAGCACGAGTCGCCGACCCGCGTGACGGTGTTCCTGGCGCTCAATCCGGTGACGGCGGCGCTGCTCGGCTGGGCGCTGCTGGGCGAGCGGCTGCCGCCCGCGGCCATCGGCGCACTGGCGCTGATCGCGACGGCCCTGTGGCTCGCCACGCGGCCGGCGGGCGCGCGGCGTCGCCCGCCGCCCTGAAGCGGCCGACGCCATAATCGGGTCGATGAGTTCCATGCCCGTGGCGCCGCCCCCGACGCCCTCCGACGCGCGAGCGCGACCGCAGTCCCTCTCCGACCTGTTCATCTCCTTCACGCTGCTGGCCCTGCAGGGCTTCGGCGGCGTGCTCGCCGTGGTGCAGCGCGAACTGGTCGAGAAGAAGCGCTGGATGACGCGCGAGGAGTTCGTGGAGGACTGGGCGGTGGCGCAGATCCTGCCCGGGCCCAACGTGATCAACCTGGCCCTGATGATCGGCGACCGCTACTTCGGCTGGCGCGGGGCGGTGGCCGGCGTGGCCGGCATGATGGTGCTCCCCCTCTTCGTGGTGCTGGCGCTGGCCATGGTGTACAGCGAATTCGCCGGCAACCCGCAGGTGGCCAACGCGCTGCGCGGCATGGGCGCCGTCGCCGCCGGGCTGATCACCGCCACCGGGCTGAAGCTGGCGGGCGCCCTGCGCCGCCATCCGCTGGGCCTGCCGCTGTGCATTGCCATCTCGCTGGCGTGCTTCGCCAGCGTCGCGCTGCTGCGGCTGCCGCTGGTCTACGTGCTGGTCGGGCTGGGCGGCCTGGCCTGCGCCATGACCTATCGCCGGCTGGGCCTGCCCACGCCATGAGCATCACCCTCGGCGTGGCCGACTGGCTCAGCCTGTTCGTCCATTACCTCCTGCTCTCGCTGCTCACCGTGGGCGGCGCCGTCAGCGCGGCGCCCGACATGCATCGCTTCCTGGTGGACGAGCGCGGCTGGCTCACCGACCCGCAGTTCAGCGCCTCGATCGCCATCGCGCAGTCGGCGCCCGGCCCCAACGTGCTGTTCGTCGCCCTCATGGGCTGGAACGTGGGCATGAACGCCGGCCACTGGCCCACTGCGCTGCTGGGCATGACGCTGACGATGGCCGGCATCATGATCCCCAGCACCACCCTCACCTACTTCGCCACGCGCTGGGGCCACGAGAACCGCGAAATGCGCGCCGTCCGTGCCTTCAAGCAGGGCATGACGCCGATCGTCATCGCGCTGCTGGTGGCCACCGGCTGGATCCTGGCCACCGGCAGCACCTATTCGCTGCGCAACTGGCCGTTGTGGCTGCTCACGGTCGTCTCGACGCTGCTGGTCTGGCGCACCAAGGTGCACCTGCTGTGGCTGCTGGCCGCGGGCGCCCTGCTCGGCTGGTTCGGGCTGGTCTGAAGCGCGAACCTTCAGTCCAGGATCAGCTGGGTCTGCGTCACCACCGCGCAGAGCTTGCCCTCGGCCGTGCGGATGCTGGTCTGCCACACCTGCGTGGTGCGGCCGCGATGCAGCGCCACCGCCTCGCCGGTCACCGTGGTGTTCACCTTGGCGCCGCCGATGAACTTGGTGCTGGAATCGGTGGTGGTGGTGCGCTTGCCCTTGGCCATGTTCATCACCGTGCCCACCGCCCCCAGCGTGTCGGCAAAGGCCATGTAGGCGCCGCCGTGCATCGTCTCCCCCGCCGTGCAAAGGTCCGGGCGCACCAGCAGCTCGCCCACCACCCGCTCGGGCGTGAGTTCCACCAGCTTCACGCCGATGAGGCCGGGGAACAGCGGGTCCAGGTGCTGCTGCATGGTTTCGATCGAGAGCATGTCGTCTCCTGTGGTTGGCTCGGCGTGGTTCAAAGGCGTCGCAGCGCGTGGTCGAAGTCCGGGCTGGCCGAGATGCTGTTGTGGCCGGTGCCCGGCACGACCACCATTGTGGCCACGCCCGGCGCAAAGCGCTCGACCAGGCGCACCGTGCTGGCGCGCGGGACGATCTCGTCGTGTTCCGCCGCCAGCACCAGGGTGGGTGCCTTGACCAGGGACGCGACGCGCGCCGAGTCATAGCGGTCCAGCAGCAGCCACCGGATCGGCAGCCACGGATAGAGCGGCGCCGCCAGGGTGGCCAGGCTGTCGAAGGGCGTGACCAGCACCAGCCGGGACACCGGCCGCTGCGGCGCCCGCGGC
>ORJL010280550.1_pt1 | contig 11688 bp, 9 predicted proteins | sample 1779941 | NCBI WGS metagenome assembly ORJL01 (sample SAMEA104232317, study PRJEB22302) | groundwater metagenome | biome: forest; feature: aquifer; material: groundwater | place: USA | collected 2011-08-07 | depth 5.8 m | reverse complement strand
GAGTTTACAAATGACACCGCGCCAGCAAACTACAAAGAGGGACAATTTAAAGTGGTAATTTTTCTCCCCGCGGATATGAAAAGATTCTTAGAAAATCCACTCGTGCGAAAATATCCGGAGATCATTGAGACATATTATCGCAATGGCGCGTCGCAAAAGGCAAAGCTGACAATTGCATTAAGTGTGGAATTGTATAACCAATTGGGTAAGAAATTAGTCGATCATCGAAAAGAAAGGTAGTCCGATGGCAAGTACTCCCTAGAAGTAGTTTCTTCAACAAACATTTATATAGTTAAATCTTTCGTGAGAATAGTATGAACAGATTATTATCTTGGGGATTAGCAGCATTTCTAGCAGTGACCGCGCCGTCTGTACGCGCTGACGAACCGAAACAATCTCTCTTTGGGGGAAGACTAGAAACGACAGATTTGGTAGATATAATCACCGACTATCGTCATGATAACGGAACACAAGTTACCGTTGAAAATGTAACTAACAAAGGGGAGACTGGATCGGCAAATGCGCTAAGTGTTGGTTTGCGTTCACCACGATTATTTGAGGGAAGAGTACAACTAACGGAAGTTATGGATTTCGGATTTCAGAGTCAAGAAAAAACACAGTGGGGACATACCGATATAATTGAATTGTTTCCTCTCGCTGTCCTCTCACCACAGGATGATCACATTGTATTAAGAGGAGCCTTTCTCCAGAATTCCGATGGGGTTTTAGGTGTTGCCGGTGGGCTTAAAATTGCAGTTGATTATCTCACCATTGATTATGATGTTGGTTATGACGGATCGCACAGTATAGTTCGTGGTTTTGCAGCGTACGTCCACGATAATCATTTGTACATTGGTTTAGGAGGAGTTAAAGGAGAAGAAGTGTTAAATATGGTTGCAGGATGGATCAATCAAAAAAAATGGGGAGTATACAGCCAAACCAGTGTTGATCTCAAACAAGAAGCACAAAGTGGAAAAATTATTGTTGCAGATAGATCGTCTTATAGTAAGGATGATTTTGATTTTAGAAGCCACATTTTCAACGGAACGGGGATGGAAAGGATAGCTACGGGAGGTGTTCTTGACGGCTGGGCGCCGCCAGATGCTTATGCTTCTGACCGTTGTTCAACGGTATTAAAATGGAGTAATGATGCAAAAAGTACAACCGTAGAGGATTCGGTTTATTATCGACCCAATGAAGATTGGTTTGTAGGAGTAGGTGGTGGAGATAAGTATCAAAAAGAAGGAGCAGAGCATAGTCCTTTTGTCTCAGCTGAATTGTATGTGAGATTATTTGGACCATTTGAATCATGGGGAAAAATGACTGTTGATTTGAAGAATGGGTCCACGGATTCTGTTCTGTATTTTGGTGGAATGGGAAAATTCTGATTTTCTAGTGCAGAGAAGATAGATCATTCCTAGACAAATTTCATCGGATTTTTTTAAGAACGATCAACAACATAACCGGTTTCAGTTTTCGTAATGTAACCATCCCAGTTTAATTTTACTTTTGAACCAAGATTAGGAAGCTCTCCACGTCCGAATTCTCGAAGAACATTTTCAACGCGTACATAAGGGATTTGATTAACTGCCATATTCCAATAGCGTGAATCATCTTCCGGTAACAGCGAAGAATCAGAGGGGAGTAATGAATCATTTAAACTAGTGGGATTAGAATGATTAGTTTCATACGCCCAACGAATAAGCTCAGACCAGGCAGCAGAAAGTGTTTGACTATGGTGTTCTTTAGTGGTATCAAGAACGCCATCAACTCTTCTTGCATCAGAACTAAGATAGGCTTCAAGATCAAAAGCGGAATTAACATACGGCCTAAAACGTTCAACTAAGTCTTTCATTTAATAATAGATGAGTATTTCATTTAAAAATCTTTCGCCGGAATTTCTTCTTTTCGAATAATAGTATTATTCTCTATTTGCTTCAAGAGAAATTGAGAAACGTTTATATAAGTGAAAAGTATAATTAATTATTATTTTCAAAGAGGTGTGATTATGGTAATTAACGTAGCTATTAATGGTTTTGGTCGAATTGGCAGAATGGTCTTCCGCGCGGCGATGAATGATCGCAAGATTAACATCGTAGCAATTAATGATTTAACAGATACAAAAACGTTAGCGCATCTGCTCAAATACGATTCTGTTCATGGAGTTCTGGAAGATGATATTGGCCATACAGATGGTCTTCTAACAGTTGGGAAGCAAAAAATTCAGGTATTTGCCGAAAAAGAACCGACGAAACTTCCTTGGAAGAAATTAAAGATTGATGTCGTAGTGGAAAGTACGGGGCGGTTTACTGATCCTGTGAAAGCAGCAGACCATCTCACGGCGGGCGCAAAGAGAGTAATTATTTCTGCTCCCTGCAAATGTGAAGCGGATAAAGTCTGTCCGACAAATACGGCGACGTTGGTCTATGGGGTTAATCATAAAAAATTCAATCCAAAGATACATCAAGTAATTTCTAATGCATCGTGTACGACTAATTGTGTTGCGCCAATTTTGAAAGTGGTGGAAGATACGATTGGAATTAAACGTTGTTATTTTACAACAATTCATGCTTATACTGCAAGTGAACGAGTTGTTGATGGTCCAGATAAAGATCTACGTCGAGCGCGAGCGGCGGGAGTGAATATCATTCCAACTTCAACAGGAGCAGATGTTGCAGCCGTAGAAGCAATACCAGAACTGCAAGGGAAGGTACGGGGTTTGGCCTTCCGCGTGCCAATCGTTGATGGTAGTGTGACTGACTTTACGATTGAAACAGAAAAAGATGTGACGAAAGAAGAAATAAATGCTCTGTTTAAGAAAATGGCCACTACTTCGATGAATGGAATTATTCAGTATACGGAAGATGAAATTGTTTCAACAGATATTATTCATAATCAATATTCGGCTATTTTTGATGCCAAATTGACGGAGGTCGTTGATCGACGAATCTTAAAGATTGTGGCATGGTATGATAATGAATGGGGATATAGTTGTAGGATGGTTGATATTATTAAGTTGGTGGGATGAGTAATCTAAAATTAATAACAACATGACCACTCTCCCACCTGACAATATCCGGAAGAATTCTTTATCTCTTGCTTTGTACGTCCAAAAAACACGCAACCAACTGCAGCCGATCTTAGTGTACATCGAAAAACTGAAGAGAGACGGCCTACAATATCAATTAATAGTTTCAACTGGCCTCTATCAGGCAAAAGTAAAGAGTATTCTTACAGAGATGAAAGGAAAGTAGCTGGAAATTCGAAACAGAAAGAGAGTAGCAGACGATACGTTTAACGAACAAAAAAAAATATTAGGAGACAATTTTCCCGAATCACTGCGACGGATATTAGGGGATATTGCATTTCTGTTCTCGAGACTGCTAGAGAGTAATAGCGAGTTATCATTAACCCATTTAGAACAGCAGATAGAGCGTCTTCAAAAAGAACCGGCCTCAAAAGAAGCAATAAATGGAATGAAAGAGGCATTGGAAAATATCCATCATGTCTTTGTCCGATTGCTTGACGCTGTACATACGGAGGAGAAAGATCTCGCTGAAGAAGAGAAAATGTTAGATCAGATTAGTGGAAATATGTTTATAGAAAAGAACAAAGATATAATCCTTGCGACAGTAAGAGAAGTATTTAAGAAACGCTATCTTCTCCAACAGCATATTGATGTAAAGTACGAGCCTTTTCCGGAAGCAACAATTACCGCAAATGTTAGAAAAGAGTTAATTGATGAACAGCTAACAATCTTTCTAACTATCTCATTAACATTAGAGGGAAGAAGAGACCGCCCTTCTTGGGATGCCCATCTGAGATATGATGCAAAAGGCCGCTTCTTTGAGGTAGTTTGGGGACAACGGAGAGGTTTTCAATATATTCCTGAAGAACATCACTCTTACACATATACTGATCAAATGCTGCGAGAGTTTCCGGCACAGTTCATCCAATATTTGTTTAATAGCGAAATCATGAAGAAGAAAAGATAATCTTATAGCAAATCTCTTTAATAACGGAACATTTGGAAGATTTGCTAGAATAGTAAATTGCAGATAAAAATTCCATGATTTATGTAATTGACTATCACTCAAAAAAAATTCTCTTATAACTGCGAACTTTCTGCACGCGCTGAATGAGCTCAGTAAGACGATTGAGACTGCGTGGAATGACGAGGAAAGAACATTCCACAAGATTGTTGCTGATTAATTTTGCTTTCGCTTCTTTGACTTCGAAGCCAGCAGTGGCAATGGTGTGCAAAAGATCTGCCAACAAGCCGCTGCGTTCTTCTGCTTCGATGAAAAAACGAATGCGTTGGTTAAATGTTTCTCTCCAATTAACAGGAATCCAGCGCTCTTCTTCTTTCAACGCCTGACGGCAATCGCGGCGATGGACGGAGATAATGCGGCGTTTAGTGATGATTCCAGAGAGAAGATCTCCAGGAATAGCATGACAGCACTTAGCAAGTTCACACTGAGCTTTAGGAAACTGGTCGGCATGGACAAGAACGCCTTGTTCTTCTGTAACTGTCGGCTTTAATGTACGAAAATGAAACGGGGAAAAACTTCCTTGCGCTTTGAGCGAGCGGCGAATTTTCTGCTGGGATTTGGGAGATGTAACAATTTTAATCCAGCTGCGTCGTGGTTGTTGATTTTTGTTGGTAATGATCTCAACGACGTCACCAGCAGAAAGAATTTCTTTTAATGGAACAAAACGACCGTTTACCCTTCCACCAACAGCATGATTACCTATTTCTTCATGCACGGCGTAGGCAAAGTCTAGAAGAGTGGAGTTTTTAGGTAATTCTTTAAGATCTCCTTTCGGGGTATAACAATACATTGTATCGCCAAAAAGATCTACTTTTACTGTCTCGAGAAATTCCTTATGTTCATCGGATTTTTGTAATTCTAAAATGCTCTTCAGCCAAGCCATTTTTTTCTCGAAGACCTGATCAGATTTCAGGCCTTTATACTGCCAATGGGCAGCAAGTCCTTCTTCAGCAAATTCATCCATCTCTACTGTACGAATTTGTACTTCCGCAACTTTTCCATTCGGTAAGAGAATGGCAGTATGAATAGAACGGTAAAAATTTGGTTTGGGATTGGCAATATAATCTTTAAGTCTGCCTTCAACTGGTTCAAGCTTCTCATGAAGAAGACCAAGAAGAGCATAACACTCTTTTTCATCTGCAACAATTACTCTGATTCCAAGTAAGTCGTATTGTTCGTTAAGCTTGACTCCACGGTCAGTCATCTTTTTATAGATGCTGTAAATGTGTTTTGAACGGCCTTTAATTTTAATGAGATTAATTTTGTGGGCAGCGAGGAGTTTAATTTTGGCAATCGCTTCTTCAATATTCTTTTCTCGCTGCTCACGCGATTCTTCCAGAAAGTTTTGAATTTCTTGATATTTTCGTGGATTAAGAATCTTAAACGCCGCATCTTCTAATTTGACGCGCAATTTCTCAAGACCGAGACGATAGGCTAGTGGGGCATAGATTTCTATTACTTCGGAAGCGATACGTTTCTGTTCTTCTTCCGGAAAAACGGCAATGGTGGAAAGGTTGTCTAACTTATTAGCAAGTTTGATAATGATCACGCGGATATCACGAATGGTGGTAAGAATGATTTTCCTTAACGCGTCTCCACCAAGCTTAGAGTTTTTTATTTTTATCTCTTTAATACTGTTGAGAGTATCGAGAAGTGCGCTTAGGGAAGGACTGAAGTGAGATGCTACTTCTTCTTTTGAAAGAGCAGTATAAAGTAAGGCGACAGTGATTGCCTCGGGATCAGCTTTGTTCTCAATGAGAATTGCGGCGACACGAAGATTATGATCGAAGAAGCTGTCACCACTTAATCTTTTTTTACTGCGAAGAATCGGTTCGGCTAGAGTGATAGCTTTCTGAAAGAGAGTACGATTTTCAGCTGAATAGCCCTGTTCTTGGGCAAGAGAAAGGAGACTAAGGGCATCCATCTGATCTTAAGATAATCGGTGGCTTAAAAACCTTTGCGAAGGGAAGATCTTGATTAGTGAACGAGAAGAATATTAATTAGTTCTACTGGGATCTCCCACTACTGAAGATAACAGCAAACTAATTCTTTGTTCTAACTGCGTGTTGGTGGGGTGGAGGTCTTTTCCTTGCATTACTAATTTAGAAAGATCGTAAAATGAGAGATCAGATTCTTGCCATAAATCAATAAGAAAACAATAGGTTTCTGGAGAAAGAGGGGGTAATTCTGGAACAGTGGTTGGAGAATAGTGTTGAGCAACTTCAACGGCGTAATGATAGAGATTAAGAGTTGCAGTAGCAAACAACTGATCCAAATTGAGAGATTGTTGAGTATCAACTAGGTTGGCAAGAGTGTTGTAGGGAACGTCTCGACTAAATTCGTCGCACAGTTCTGCAGGAAGATGATCAATGATATCACGAACACAGGTATCATAGATAAGGGCGTAGTGAAGAATTTCGGTAGTTGTTAATGGGGTATCGTTGTCCATGAGGATAGTAAAGAATAATTATTATTTAAAGTTTAGTATTTAAAAAAATAGTTATTTATTAACCGATTTTATCTTCCCTCTATTTCCAACAATCTATTATACTTAGCCACTCGTTCTCCACGACAAGGTGCGCCAGCTTTGATCTGACCACATCCTAACGCCACTGCCAAATCGGCAATGAATGTGTCTTCCGTTTCGCCAGATCGGTGTGATACCATGACTTTCCAGCCAGCAGCAAATGCCAGGGTAGCTGCTTCTAACGCTTCCGTTAACGTGCCGATTTGATTGACTTTCAATAATAGACAGTTGCAACTTTTTTGGTTGATCGCAATTTTAATTCGCTCGGGGTTGGTTACAGTGAGATCGTCACCAACAACTTGAATCTTTGATTTGATACGTAATTGTGCAAAATGAGCAAAATCTTCCTCGGCAAAAGGATCTTCGATAGATATTATTTTGAATTTTTTTATTAATGTGAGATAATGCTTGAGAAGCTGCTCGGCCGACATTAGTCTATTGTCAAGATGATATTTTCCATTTCGATAGAATGATGAAGCAGCGCAATCGATGGCCAAATCTACTTTTCCATTATAACCTGCTTTAACAATTACTTTTCTCAATAAAGAAAGGGCTTCATCGGTGGTCTTCAACGGTGGAGCAAAACCCCCTTCATCACCGACACCAGTTAACCCATACATTCGATGAATTTCTATTTTTAGCAGATGATAAATCTCGCTGGCAGCGCGCAGATTTTCGTGAAATGAAGATAAGTGAGGCACAATCATACATTCCTGCACCTGTAATGAAGAAGTGGCGTGCTTGCCACCATTGATAACATTGAAGTAGGCGCGTGGGAGACGCGGTTTCTGATTGTTGTCTACGACTTGTGGAAGTTGTGTGAGATATTCGTGAAGTTGTAGATTTTTAGATGCGGCTGCCGCTTTGGCGCAGGCTAATGAAACGGCAAGAAGAGCATTAGCGCCAATCTTATGTTTATCTCTAGAACTATCTTTTTGAATCATTAAAGAATCGATTTCTTTCTGACGAGTACAGTCGATGCCTTTGAGGAGAGGTCTAATGATGGAATGAATATTCTTAATTGCTTTTTGCACACCTAGGCCATTATAACGCTTGCCTCCGTCGCGCAGTTCTTTGGCTTCATGTGATCCGGTACTCGCGCCTTCAGGAACAGAGGCGATGCCAACAGAATTTTTCGTAATTACCTGAACTTCAATTGTCGGCTGTCCGCGGGAGTCAAGAATTTCTCTGGCACGGATGTCTTTAATGATGGGCATTATGAGAATAAAGAAAAACGAGCTTATATAGTTTTTCTACTACTTTAAAGGGTAACTTACTTTATTTATCGATACTTTATCTATTTCAGCTTAATCTCTTGCGTTCCATACAATCTAAACTCTTCTTCTACTTTTGAAACAATATCATCAGATGGTTTCAGCGCAAGATACGCGCGCGGAAGCAGATCTGCAACATTACTCAATGAATAATAGGGAACGCCCCGACCGATGAGCGCGGTTGCTACAGGTTCCGCATTGTGGCTCTTGAGCATTCTATTTGTCAAACCGAGAGCAGCAGTAACATTGACACCAGCCTGTTGCAGAGAATCAACAGCAGTGATTAAAGAAGATCCAGTTGTTGTTACATCTTCAAGAACAACCGTTCTGCCAAGTGGTTTGCCAATAAATTGGCGATTGGCTTCTTCGCCATGGCTCTTGGCTTTGCCTCTTCCCATTGGTAGAACGTGGCTGCCCTTACTATAGGCAGGAGATTGCTGCGCCAATTTGTACTGTGAAAACAAGCCGACTTTAGTTGCGCCTTCGGGAACGCCGTAGAAACAATCTGGCTGGAGTTTAAGATCGGACGTGAATGCTAAAACATGATCGGTGAGTTGATCGAGTAAGAAAACATCATTCGTAACATTACGCCAATTAAGATAAAGATGTGATTCAATACCGCAGTTAAGAGTAACTGGCCAATCTAAAAAGTGAATCACTTCGTTGTCAATGATAAATTGATAAAATTGATCTTGATCGAAATGGTTCATTTTAGTCCACCCGAGAAGCTGCGGCATAGCCGCCAACCTGATGACGATAGAATGGAACTGGAACGATAAGACCACTCTCTTCACGGGTTACCCACTTTTCCTCTTCAAGAAAGTTGAGCACGGCGGTTGTTAATTCTGATTGACCAATGAAACCAAAGGTATTATCTCCACGAACAAGAGCATCATATAGTTGAAATGTTTCTTGTTTGAACGGAACTTTGCCACAATCATTACAAACGGGAAGATATTTGATCTGACCACTCTTTGCGCCTTCAATCTGGACGGTCTTATCAAAGAACGGGGCAGGCACGTATTTACCAAAGAGATGTGTACCATCTTTGTCTACAAAATTAAAAGGTGACGCGAGGTATTGTTCTAAGTGTTGTTCTTGAGCAAATTCTTTAGACCAGACACGCTGAGTGTGATTAGCAGTGTTGGTACAAGACTCATCATTATCAAGAATGGCCATACAGGCTGGTTTTTTGGAAATCTGAATATCAACGTAAGGTAAGATGGAGTGAATGTATCCGAAGGGGAGATGGCGAAAATCATACTTCAACCCCGATAAATAGACGGCGAGACCTTCCACCCTGGACCAATCTAAAAAATCAATCATTTTTTGAGCATGATCTGGAGTAAGTGTAAATAAATTTGCTTCATCAATACCAACGACGCGCAAAGGATATCCCACTCGCTGGGGGGTTCCATTTAAATCAAACGCTTTTCCGATTGACTCCCGGCTTGGAGGAAATGATTTGTGAGCTTCTATTTTTTGTACAAGATCCTCTTTTAATTCATCTATCGAGGAAACTGTTTTTGCGGGAAATGGTTTTTCACCATCAATAACTACGGCATTTATCTCACGGGTGTTGAGAGCACTATTATAGGCAACAGCATTAGTTTGAAAATAGCGAGCACGACGCAATTCAGAAATCAAAGCCTCGGTCTTCCCGCCATTCATGGGATCAAAGAAACCGATACTTGAACCGAACAAATCCGGAATACGAACCGACTTTAAAAAATCCATACTTTCACCTCTTCTTCAACATCAGAAAAAATATACTAAATTGACTCTTAATAAAGATTATCCATCAACAATGATTATGTTTGAGACAACAAAAGGCTATAAAGCATTTGTTCGTCAAACAAACCATGCTTCTGAAAGAGTTACAGCTTCGCAATATAAGATCATATATTGAAGAGACAGTTACATTTCCAACGGGATCAACATTATTGGCCGGAGATATTGGCTGCGGAAAGTCATCGTTGTTGTTGGCGATTGAATTTGCGTTGTTTGGGGCATCACGGACAGAATTGCCGGCGGAATTACTGCTGCGTAAAGGAACGACTTCTGGTTCGGTATCATTAACATTTGAACTACCCGAGAAGAATGTAAAAATTATCCGTCATTTAAAGAAAGATAAAGATAGCATTAAACAGGTAGCGGGAGAGATTATCATCAACAATCTCAAAAAAGAATTAACGCCCGTCGAAATGAAAGCCGAGATTCTAGGATTATTGGGATATCCCGAAGAACTGCTGACGAAGAATAAGAATTACATTTATCGTTATACGGTGTACACACCGCAAGAAGAGATGAAATTTATTCTGCAAGAAGATACAGAAACACGCTTGATGGTCCTACGACGGATTTTCAACATCGATAAGTATCACACAATACGGGAGAATGTGAATCTGTATTTAAAGTCGTTGAGAATGACGCAAGCAGTACTCAAAGCAAAAACAGAACCGTTAGAAACACAGCGTCAGCAATTGACAGTGTTGGAAGAGGAACAAAAGCGGTTGCAAGGATTGATCCAGGAGATCACACCAAAACTTGATGATGTTAAAAAAACGATTCTGAATCAGAAAGAAGTTGTGAAAACAAAAGAGGGAGAATATCAACAAGCTCTGCAACTGCATCAGAAAGTGAGGGGAATGCTAAATCTCAAGAGCGAATACAGTACACGATTACGACAAGCAGAAGAGAGACGAGAAGCAACGCTAAAATTGATCTCCGAAATGGTTTTGCCGGAAGGACTGCAACAGGAAAAAGTAAGCCAAGAAATGCGGCAAATCGAACTACAACGACAGGAAACAGTGCGGCTAAAGACAAGCCTCACGGAAAGAATCTCTTCCCTGCAAAAACAGATTACAACAATTCAGAAAGAAAATGAATTGCTAGTGAAAGATATAGAAGGAGTGATCAATAAAGAAAAAGTGTATGGTCAGCTTTCGCAAGAAGTGTCTCAAAAAACAGAGATTCAAGAACGCAAGAGACAAATCGAAGAACTGTTTGAGAAGACACAAGCGCTAATTACAAAAAACCAAACGCTGCTGACACAAGCACACGATATGCAAGAGAAAGTAGCATCGTTAAGTACATGTCCGACCTGTTTGCAACAAGTGACACACGATCATAAGCAGAAGATTACTGAACAAGAAACACACAAGATTAAGCACGCAGAAGTTATTTTAGGTGAACTGCAAAAAAAGAGAGCAGAAATTTGGCAGCAGCGAGAAGACATCCTCAAAAGAATTGATGACTTGCTGCAAAAAGAGAATATGATCGCAAAAATGGGGGTAGAATTGCGACAGATCGGGGAAAAACAAGAATTGCTGGCGCGGAGAAAAGAAGAAGTCCGCAGCTGTGCGCAGGAGAACAATCGTCTGAGCGCGGAGTTAGAAGTGGTTGAGAAGAACAGTGAGATGAGTTTATTAACATTAAAACTAGAAGAAAAACAACGGCAGTTACAATTACTAACAAAAAAAGAATATTTACAAAGAACTCTTGATGATGTTCAAAGAATGATTCTGGAAGTGACGGAGAGAATAAAAGAGAATGACACTCAGCTTATCACGTTAGAAAAACAGGTTGTGGCAGAAGATGCGTTGTTGCCCGTATTAGAGAAAGAGAAGATTGTACTGGGAGGACTACAGGATGAGGAGAAAGAGCTGTCGGTACAGACCGCGCAGATAAAGACAAAAGCAGAGTTACTATTTGAACAAAGAAAAAAAGTAGAAGAGACGATTACGTTGCTAGTGAAAGATAAAGAACAGTTAGTGCGAATGCAGGAGATTAATCATTGGTTGGAAACATTTTTCTTGAGTTTAACGTATACGAT
>ORJL011941398.1_pt1 | contig 11694 bp, 11 predicted proteins | sample 1779941 | NCBI WGS metagenome assembly ORJL01 (sample SAMEA104232317, study PRJEB22302) | groundwater metagenome | biome: forest; feature: aquifer; material: groundwater | place: USA | collected 2011-08-07 | depth 5.8 m | reverse complement strand
TGCCGTCCTGTTCGAACGATTCCAACAGGAAGCAATGATCGCACTGCGCGTAGAGCCGCTCGAAGGCGTCCAACGGGTCGGACAAGTCTAAGGGCGTGGAGGCAAAGCCGCTGCGGCTGCCGAGAAACCCGCTGTCCGCGGCAGTGGCCAAAGGGTTGGAAGACATATGCTCATCCGGTAGCCAACGTAATATTTATATCTTCGTTGTACATATTTGTTCATTATGATCCTGGAGCGCGTCAGAAAGGCGTTCGCCGACTTTCCGGCGCAACGGGCCGTGGCCGAGAAGATGATGGAACTGGGCCTGGCCGTCAAGGACGGAGCTGTGCATTCCGGCGGCGTGGAAGTCAAAGATGGGTCCCTGGCCGACGCCTGCGGCGTGGACCGCCGCGTCGTATCCGCCACGCTGGCCCGCATCCATACCGATGCGTTCTTGCGGCCCGTCTTTGAAAGCCTCCAGCCCGCAGGGCCCCTATTCGTAAAGAACGCCGCGGCGTTGGGCCTCACCGTACTGGAATTGGAACCCCCGGCGGCCGTGGCATCCAAATTCGGCGTGGTGGCGCAGATCACGGCCTGTTTGGCCAAGCACCGCGTGCCCATCCGGCAGATTTTGTCGCAAGACCCTGAATTATTCGAGTCGCCCAAACTGTTCATCGTCTTGCAGAAAAAGCCGCCCGCCTCGGTTTTGGGCGAATTGAGCGGGTTGGATTGTGTCAAGAAGTTGAGCGTGTATTGACGAAGAAGCAAAGCGGTAAAACGAAGGCGCATCATAAGACAATGACGTAAGGTGAATCGCATGATCGGAGTCCAAGTCCACTACCGCGTCAAGAAAAGCAAAGTCGCTGCCGCCAAGAAAGCCATCAGTGCATTCGTTGACGCCATCCGGCGGCACGAACCCGGCACGATTTCGTACGAGGCATTCCAACAGCCCGACGGCGTATCGTTTGTACACGTCATGACGTTCAAGGACGCGCGTTCCCAGAAAGTGCACCAAGGCACGCCGCACGTCAAAGTCTTCACCGGCATCCTCTACCCCCTGTGCGAGGAAGAACCCGTCTTCACCACACTGGTTCCGATGGCCGCCACGTCCAAAAAGCGCTAAAACCAACAACTTAGCGGCGTTTCCTTGTTCCGCGTTTCATCGCCGCCAGGGCGTTCGATACCGCCTTCTAGCGTCGACGATGACCCGGCCAACAAACGGGGCAAGGCCCGCTGCCGGCATAGCGGTGGCCTCGAGAACACGTCTTTTGTTTTGCTTTGACAGCCATGATTAGCATTTGGACCCAAGCAAAGAAAACGCTTCTGAAAAAAAGATAACGCAGGGGCCGAGATTTGAACTCGGAAGTTCCGAAGAACACTAGATGGCTCGCTACCCGTTTTCCCCAAGCTAGTCGGAGAAAAAGGCTTTCGAGTCTAGCGCGATACCGGATTCTGCCACCCCTGCATTGGGGAAGTTTTATTGTTGCAACCGCCGATTTTAAAGAGATTGTTTTTTGACGTGGCCGCCCAACCTGACTTTATCGGCTTAGCTTTTCAATTTCCGAAATCAGGTTCTTGCTGCCCAGAAAAACGGGCGTGCGCGCATCCACGCTGTCGGACACGACGTCCATCAAGCTCTGGATGCCGTTGGTCGAACTACCGCCGGCCTGTTCAAGGATGAACGCCATGGGTTTGGCCTCATAGTTCAACCGCAGCTTGGGCTTGGGGTACGCAAAAAGGCCTCCGTATTGCAGCACTTGGTTGCAGTCGGCCACCATGGTGCCCGAATAGCGCAGCTTGTAGCCGCGACCTTCCAAACCCTCGAGGAATTTTCCAAGCGCCGGGTTGAATTCGCTCTTTTTGCCGCCGATGCCGAACACGCCGCCCGCGTCGGGCAGTCGGACGTCTTCTTGGCTGAGGACGAATTGGGGATCGCCTTTGAGCTGTTGGATGAATTGGTGCGTGCCTTTGCCCACCGTGTATGTCAGCGTCGTGACCGGACCGTAGAGCTTGAAAAGCGCCGCGACTTGGTCCGAGCCTTTGCCCAACTCGTTTTGGTAGATCGACACGATGGTGCCGCACGTGTTGTTGGTCTTGACGTTGGACGAACCGTCGAGCGGATCCATGCAGACGACGTAGGGCGCGTCGGGCATGCCGGATTCGGCTTGGGTCAATTCCTCGGAGTAAACGGCCTTGACCAAGTTGGTCTCGATCATGCGGTCGCACAAAAATCGGTTGGTCCACTCGTCCAACTTGAGTTGTTGTTCGCCATACTTGTTCTCGCCGCCTTCCAACACGCCCATGCGGTGGGGAAACTCGACGCGGATGTCGATGGACGCCTTGGCAATGGCGTCAATCAGCTTGGCCAACTCGGCATTGGACGCGGAAGACACGTGGTCGAACAGTTCGTCAGGCATACATATTCACCGGTTCGGGTTTATGACGTGCGTTCGCGTTGCCACAAATCCACGAATTCCTTGTAGTTCTTCGCGATTTGGTCGACGGCTTGGTCCTGGTTGATGGCGCCTTTGACATAGTTTTGGAGGGCGTCCATGAAGATGGTGCGTCCGATGGCAAAACCGATGATGCCGTCGATGTGCGCGCCCACCTTCAGCCATTCCGCCACTTTTTCCTTCGATTCGCCGCGGCCCAGGGTGACGATGCCGCATTGCCTGCCGCCGGCGCGGGCCTGCTTGACCAGCGCCTGCGCGTCCTCCGGCCGGTCGACGCCTTCCAGCTTCCAGATGTCAGGCTGGATGCCGAAGTGTTGCAGTTGTTGGATCATGCGGACCATGAGTTTGGGCCGGATGTCCAAGTCGTACGCGGCCTGGTTGCCGCCCACTTCGGCCAATTGCGTCGGAGTGGCTGGCACGAGGGGCTCGATCAGGAAGCCTTTGTTGATGCTTTTGAGGAATTGGCCGAGTTCGTTGAGTTTTTGGGCCTGGCGCATATTGAGTTCGGCGTTGCCTTCCGGGTTGTAGCGCACGAGGACTTTGCAGAACGTCGGGTCGATTTTCTGGATGTGGGCCTTCCAGTCGGCGTACTCGAAATCGAACTCGTCCTGGCCGCTTTTCTCCGCCGGACAGATCGTCATGTAGCCTTTGCTTTGGGCGTCCTTGAGTGCGGCGTCACCCATTTCCTCGTCCAAAAGCATGCCGGCTTTGGCCTTCGGGACGCCAGCGGCGATGGCCTTCTGGAAACCCGCATAAATTATGGATTTGAGTTCCTTGGCCTTTTCCAGTTGCTCGGGAGTCAGCTCTTCGCCGGGTGCGCCGAGGAGTTTTTTCTTGAAACTACCGCGGTGGTCAAAAGCCAGGATGAGCATGTCGGTCGGGATCTGCATGGGAAAAAGGCACCTCGGATAATGGAGAGAAAACGGTTTTGCGCCGTCGATGGCTTCGGCATCAATACGCGTTCATTTTTCTACGGTTGGTTTGAGGCGGAGTTGATTTAAAAAGAGTTGCCGGAACGGCGGTTGCCGGCCTGCGCGTACAGAAGGGGTACCTCGCATTGCAGCTTCTGCCGTTGAGCATTTTTTGCCCGTTTTTATTCTCACGGTTGATTTCCGTTCTACTCAAGCCTTTTATCCGGTTTTTTTCGCAATGCCGAACCAAGGTGGTTTAGGTTATGGGAATTGAGACGCAAGTACAGCAATTGGTCACGCTGTTGCAGACGTTGTTGCCCACGTTGGGGTTATTCGCCATCCTGTTGGCCGGCGGATTGTACGCGTTCGGCGCGATGGCCGGCTCGCATGAGGTCAACGCCCGCATGAAGTCGTGGGCGCACCGCGTGGGCATCGGCGGCGCGATGGCCGTCATCATCGGCAACGTGGCGCCCACGATGGTCAACTGGCTGACGGGAATCTAAGTCCATGGAGTTCGTCAATGGTTGGCAGGGCGTGGCCATTGCCGCGGCCACGCTTTCCATGCTGCTTTCGGCGTTGGTCTTTGCATGCGGCGCCATCTTTGATTTGCGCGCGTTGCGTGTGTGGGCCAAAGCGGAATTCTTCCAAGCCGTCGTTTCCGCGTTGCTGATCGGCGTCCTCCTGGGCGCGTCGCTGGGTTTGACGGCCTTGGCGTCGGATCTTTCCGGCGGCCAGGACCCCATCGCGTTTGCCGACCATTACCTGGAAAGCGTGAATGCACGCATCGAAAGCGTATCCGGGGCGTTGACCCTCTTCACCATGGTCGTGCATGCGCTGCAGGAAATCGAGGTGGGCATCGAAGTGCCGCCATTGGACGTCCATGGCAAGCCCTTGGCGGGTTTGGACGTGATCCTGCATGAATCGGAAACCACGTTGGGCTTGTTGTCATGGGTCAAGTTGTTCAACGAAGTGCAGCGGGTGTTGTTCATGTTCATCTCGGCCACCATGATGTACTATTTCCTGCCGGTGGGCGTAGTGTTGCGCGGCTTCGCCTTGACGCGCCCGGTGGGTGCGTTCATGATGGCCGTCGCCGTGGGCGCATATTTCGTCCTGCCGTTGACGTATGTGTTTAATGCGGCGGCCGTGGAAAAGACGCATGCGTTGATCGACGCGCGCCTGGAGGCGTTGGCGGACTTCAACAAGCAGTATTCGGTCTCGTCGTTGGACTTGCTGAACCCGGCGGCCTTGTCGGCCTTCGTCGCCACGTTGGTCACCCAAGGGGTGTGGAACCTGGCGTTGGCCGCCGTATCGCCGCTGGCCAAGCTCGTGGCGGACCTGACGGTCCAGACCACGTTTTTCCCGTTGTTCAATCTAGGCGTCGTATTCCTGTTCACGCGCTCGCTTTACCGCATCCTGGCATCGGAGGTCGTCTTATGGAATTGAACGCGCGCCAAGTCACGCTGGCGTGCCTCGCTGGGTCGGCATTATGCTTGGTTTTTTCGTTGATGTGGGTCAACGCGCTTTTAGCCGCGTTGTCGGCGGCATTGTTTTTCTTGACCGTGGCCGTCCAGCGTTTCGGCGGCGTCTTGTTGCCATTCTTTCTGAAGGGACTTCGCGTGGTGGAAACGCGGGGCGGCTGGCAGTTGGATCGCGACGTGGCCGTGATAGCGGACGGCGAGCGGTTCTTGGCGTCTGCCTTCCTGGATGCCGAAATCCACCACGCGCCCAGCCGCCAAACGCCTGAAGAGTCGGCGTCGTACGGCGCGGCGTTTGAAAAGGCATTGTGCGGCTTGTCGTTCCCGGCCCAGTTCGGCCTGCTCATCCACCCCGTCGACGTGGCAGCTTATCGCGAAGCGGTCTTGACGCAGCGGCTGGAAGCGGAACTGGCCATCAACCGGCTGAAGCAGTCGACCAAGCCGGACGCGGTGGCATTGGCCGGACAGGAACGAAAGAAAGCGATGTGCACCCGGTTGCTGCAACAGTTGTCTTCGGGCCAGCGTCCGTTGGACGCCACGTATTACGTGTGCACGACGGCGGAAGGCCGTTCGTTCGAGCAGGCCGCGGAAAAAGCCCGTTTCCAGGCCCGTGAGCTCAAGGCGGTATTGGCACATGCACTCAATGTGTCCATCCAAACCTTGGAAGGCGACGACGTACGCCGGTGCCTGGACTGGCGGGTCGCCATTCCGCCCCGGGGATTAGCCGATTGAACAGATCGAGGGATGGAATGACGATGGGGAATCTGGTGGACAAGGCATTGGGCTTTGCGCACCCCGCACCGGTGATGTCAGGGGCATGGCGGGCCCGCCCGTTGTGGGTCCGGCCGGCCCAGCCGCCCAGCGGTTGGCTGATGCCGCCGTTCAGCCAAGGCGTGCGCGTCGGAAAAACGAAGCATTGGTCGGTGCCGTTTTCCTGGTCGTTTACGGCGTTGACGAATCCGCATGTGGCCGTGGTCGGCATGTCCGGTTCGGGCAAGAGCTTTTTCGTCAAGACGTTCCTGACCCGCGCGCAAGCCGTGTGGGGCACCAAGGCGTTGATCCTGGATTGGTCCGGCGAATACGTGCCGTGGGTGCGGCAGTGCGGAGGCCGCGTCATCACGTTGGGCAAAGAATCGCTCAACCTGCTGGATTTGGGAGGCATGAGTCCGGCCCAGCGGACGGCCCAAGTGGTCGAATCGCTGCGGTTGTTGACGGATTTGAAGGATTTTCCGCGCGAGCGGCAATGGGTCCGATTGGCCATCGAGCAGGCGTATGCATTGAAACGGTTCGCGTCGTCCGAACGTTCGGACCGCCCGGCGCCGACGTTGCACGACGCGTTGGCGTGGCTCCGGGTCCAGGCCCGCAAAGGCAACGCCGAGGACCGGCCGGTCATCCAGGGCGCACACCATCTGCTGCGGCCGCTGGCGCTTCCAGGTGCGGACTTCTTCGCGCGCCGCACGTCGTTCCGGCTGGAGGACTTGCGCTCGTCCGGCTTGTGCTGCGTGGACCTGAGCGGGTTGCTGAGCGAGTCGAACCGTAGTTTGGCCGGTCTTTGCTTGCTGCAGTTCGTGCGCGAATCCATGCGTCAAAGCGGGCCGCAGGACGGGCGCGCGTTGGAATTGATGGTCGTGCTGGACGAGGCGTGGAAAATCTGTCAGGAGGATGGCGACCCCGTGGCCATCGTACGGGAAGGCCGCAAGTACGGCTTCGGGATGCTGGTCGCGTCCCAGAATCCATCGGACGTCAATCCCGTGATATTTTCTAATGCCGGCAGCTTGTTCGTCTTTCGCACGTCGTTCTCCGATTCGTTGGACTACCTGCAGCGGACGCTGCGTTTCGGGCCCGGCGTCCGTGCGGACATCGCGCAATTGCGGCAAGGCGAGTGCGCCGTGCAACTACAATGGGCAGACCAGGCGCGCTCGGACCTGTTCTTCTTGCAGCGCGTCGAAGGCGAAGGCTTGTTGGAATGGATCGTGTTGGAGGGGCTCGGTATGGCATGGACGGTCGAAAAACAGGCGGCGTTGGACGAGTTGGGACGGGAAGGCGTGTCCGCGGAGCGCCTCGCGTCATTGACCGCCTTTTTGGAACGCAAGGAACACCGCGTGGACTTGGTGGATTGGGCGCAGGCCTTGGAGGAATGCGGATTGTCCCGTGAAGCCATCGGCCATCATCTGAGGCAAGCCGGCGTCCCGGAAGGACCGATTGCCCAGACGATGCTGGGCCTGTTCTCGAAGAAATTACCCAAGGGCAGTTCATTGACGGAATTGGTGTTGGTGCCGTGAAGCGGCTGCTGTTCGTCCTGGCGTTGGCGTTGGGCTCTTTTTCCGTCTACTTTTTCGCCGTGGCCCCACTGCCGCCGGCGCCTTCGACGGCCAACGCCCAACTGCACGATGCCGGCATCGCATGGGTCGACGGGAATGCCTCTGCGGCGTTCTTCGTGTTAAACGCCTCGCACCGCATGTCCCTTCATGTGGCGGTCGTTGACCACCGGATTCCGGAACGCGTGTTAATCTGGAGCGATTCGGACCAGGCGCGTTTCGGCGTTTTTTCCGATGAACTGCAACGCCTCCTGCGGAGCCAATCCATTGCAGTGAAACGGGCGGAATCCCGCGATCTTAACGCTAATGAGCCCGCGGTATTGGTTGTGGTCGGATCCGCCATTCCGTCCGAGTTGGTGAAGGACGATGCCATCATCCGGCTGTTGGAAGCCGGATGGGTCGTGGTCTATTCGGGTTTTCCTTTTTCCATGATGCGATCCGGGGGACGGATCGTAGCGAACCCGGATTGGCCGCAACAGCGCGAGGTGTTGCAGCATGGCATAATCCGTCCGGTTCTTTCCATTGAGCATGCATCCATCGACTCGGACGTCGGATGGGAGCCGGACCGCTGGCAAGTGGCGCCACGGGGTACTGGTTTTCTGGCCGTTTCAGACGGCTTATTGGACGCATCCACGTACGACGCGGGACAGGCCGCGTCTTTTTTTGCCGATTTCATCGCAAAGGCGCGCTGGATGACGCCGGTCATCGCATTCGATGCGAATGTCTCCGGCAGCCAAGCCGTTATTTCACCGACGTTCACCGGATTGGCGCGCCAAGCATTGGTCTTTACGGCGGACGGGACGAATTGGACGCGCCGCGTCGTTTCCCTGCAAGCGCCAGCCATCCGCATCATCCACCCGCTGGAGCAGGCGGTCAACCGTTCGCTATCGTTATCCTTGCTGTCCAACCTTTCGGATGCCGCGGTGTTCACATTGGCCATCTTCAACGGCAGCGCGTTGTTGCAACGGCATGCGATTGGCCCGCTGCCATCGGGAGTGTCCTGGCACTCCCATTCGTTCAACACGTCGCTTCTGCCGGGCGAATACGTGTTGGCGGTTTCAGGCTCGCATGGACAGCGTGCGCATTCCGTTTTACGCGTCTTTTCTTACCAGGTCCACGTCGAACGGGTGGATCCGCACGCCAAGACGGTCTGGGCGCGCTTATTGGCCGGTTCCCGCCCGGTGGGACACGCGACTCTGACATGGCAGAAGCAGGAGGTGCATACGGATTCGGAAGGCGTCTTCCGCCTGCAGGGCGTCCCGACGGCCGGCGGCGTCAATCAAGCGCGCATCGAGGTGGACGGCGAACCCGTTTTTTGGCAATATGCGCTCGACTCCGGGTTCCTGTCGTCTTGGACAGACCGCTTGCTCTTGGCAGGGACATTGGGCCTCTTTGGCATCGCATGGTTTTGGAAGCGCCGGCAGCCCGCATGCATCCATCTGATCGATTCGGGGGCCATTGCAATCCAACGCGTGCCCGTGAGTGGCCGCACGTTGGCGGAAATGATGGAGGCGCCAGCCCACATACCGGGCGGACGAATCCGTTCGCCGTTGACGGTGCGCGAGTTCTTGGCAGCGGCATGCCGAAAGCTAGCCGACCCGTCGCGCGTGATTCCGGCGGAGTTGGCTACACGTTTCTTATCAGCCGCGGCCGCTTCGGGCCACGTCCATTTCCGCGACGGCTTGGTGGCGCCGACGTCCTGGTATGCGTCCGAATCCGAAGCTGCGGAAGCATTCTTCGTAAAGCGGCTTCGTGATATTCTTACGCTGGGCGGATGGAGTTTCAAGCGCAAGGGCAGAAGTTTTGATTGCCGTAAAGGACGTTCCAAGATGGTCTTGGTGGCGGATTCAAAAACGTCATGCGTCAGCCGACTCGGAACGAAAAGGAAGTGGCCATTGCATGAGCTGGAACGTCACCTGGCCGCATAGGAAGGAATGGAAAGTACCGTCCGCCTGTACGCTCAAGCGCGTGTTGGGATTCATCGTCTTGGTCGGGCTTTGGGTCCTGCCGTATTGTTCGGCCGCGTACCTGGAACCGCCGCATAGCGCAGTAGCGCAGCACAATGACGCGTTGGGCCCATCCCTTTTGGGCGTCCGGACGCCACTGGGCGGCGAGCGGCCGCGCAGCAATCCTTTACGGGCGTTTGCCATCCGCGTGCATGCCGTCTACCCATCCGTCGACCATGTCGCGTCTTCGGCCCACGTCCCCCGCGCGTTGTGGGGTTGGACCTACGATGCGCAAGCGGCGTTTGATTGGGACCGGTCGCTATCCAGTTGTGGTTCGAACCGCTCGCGCATGCGATTGAGCGGGGCCGGCGGACAGTTCCGGTTGCATTCCGAAATGGCAGGAAGCCCGTCGCGGGTTTTCGACAATCCGGCCAGCCCCGCTTCGGTCGGTTTTGATTCATCGCAATTGGCATCCGGCCAAGGTCCGCTGAAGGTCTGGCTAAATGGGCGCCTGCATTTGGAATATACCCGTGACGTGGAGACGGTGCAGTGCCGTCCCTTCTGCTATTGGAATGGCTGTTCCATCCAGAGTTGGGTGGAAACGACGCAAGTCCGTGAACGGTACGCTTATGATGCGGTTTCCCCGACGTTTTCCGTCGCGTTGGTCCACCCGGTCAATCAAACGGTCTTGCTGACGCCGTGGATCCACAATTTCAGCGTGGCGTTGCCCCAACTGAGCGCGTTTCTCTACGCCAACACGACGCTGTACCGGTTGGATGCGCAGTGGGATGGAACCCTGACGGTCCGAAAGCGGCATTCCGGCTTCGACGTACGCCAAGACGGATGGTCGATCCAGTCCGTCCATACAACCCCGCATGCATCCACGGAAACACACGACGCGATGCCGGCCCGTGTTTACCAAAACCCATCCAAAACGTTCCAATCGGCCTTGCGCATCGACCAAGACGTGCCCCGCGCCGTGGCACCGGGCATCCACACATGGACCATAAAAGGTTTCGACGTCTTTGGCGACACGGTGGATTGGAGCCACGCCCTTTACGCTCACACGGGAACGGAACTCCACGTGGACGCATTGCAGGACGACGGGCCGTCACAGACGCGGGACGTACGCATCCGCCTGACCGACCGCGCGGGTACGCCGTTGGCCGGCAAGGCGGTGCAATTGGAAACACCGCAGGGGTTCGTGCGTTTGACCACCGATGGCAACGGAGTGGCGCGCACGCGCGTGACGTTGCTGCGGAGCGGTGCCAACCGATTGGTTGCCCGCTTTATTGCCCAAGACGGCTTTGCGTCTTCGTTTGCCGACCACGTCGCATACGTCGTCTCCGAAGCCAACGATCCGTCCGACGTCTTGGTCCGTCATGACGGCCTCCTGTTGGGCTTGACGATGGTTTTGGCGTTGTGCATCGTCCGCTTTCGGTAAATGAAGATTGCGTAATGGGTACCCCGAAATTACGGACGCGGCCCGACGCGGAAAAGAATCGCATTTGCCATTAAAAACCCAGGCCGCGTAAACGCTGCATGAAACTGTCCGTTATCGTGCCCACGCTCAACGAGGCGCAAGGCATCGCCGCGACGCTCAAGGCCGTCCGCCGGGCCACGTCCAAAGGCACGGAGCTGATCGTGGCCGACGGGCACAGCACCGACGCCACGAGAACCATCGCCCGAAAGTACGCCAACGTCGTGCGTGAACGCGGCCGCGACTGGAAGAACGCCAGCATCGCCGCCGGACGCAATGCCGGCGCACGTGTGGCAAAAGGCGACGTCTTGTTATTCAACGACGCCGACACGATGCCGCAGAAAGAGTTCGTAAAGAAAGCCTTGGAAATCCTGGAGAACCAGCCTGACGTGGTCAGCGTGGGCTGCGAGGTGCGGCCGGACGTGTCGGATTGGAACACCCAGTTGTTTTTCAGCGTGCTCAACGGCATCGTCCGGTTCAGCACCGCCATGGGGTGGCCCGTCATAGCCGGAAACTGCGTGTTCTACCGCAAAGACGCGTTTTGGAAAGTGCACGGCTTTGACGAAGGAATGCACGCATCGGAAGACCAGGACCTGTCCTTACGCATGTCGAAAATCGGCCGGGTCGTGCTGTTGACCCAATACACGGCGTACACGTCCAACCGGCGGCTGCAGCAGATGGGATGGTTGGGCCTGATACGCGATTGGGGTGGAACGACCTTGAACTTTATGCTGGGCAAAAAGACCAAACGGTACGCCATCGTGCGAGACGTCATTTAATCAGTTCCGCCATTGACGTTCGTAGAAACAAAAGGTGCATTGAGCTGCAATATCTTCCCTCAAAAAAAGTCTTGGCGGCACGCGTGCGGTTGTTCGAACAAGCGGTACGAACCGCGCCCCAATCGATTCGGCAGGCTTTGCTGCATGGTGAAGTGGCGCGCGATTTTCAAGGAGTCATATTGGGAATAAAACCCACGGCGTATACCCCAGGACACGACCACACCGCCATCGTTACCCATCTGAATGAATCGGCGCAATCCATATTCGGACCGGCGGGTGCAAATTTTTTCTTCCAGGCCAACGACCGGATTGGTGAACGAGCAGCGGTGAGCACAGCCGTCGCCTTGCACCCC
>ORJL011290977.1_pt1 | contig 11694 bp, 9 predicted proteins | sample 1779941 | NCBI WGS metagenome assembly ORJL01 (sample SAMEA104232317, study PRJEB22302) | groundwater metagenome | biome: forest; feature: aquifer; material: groundwater | place: USA | collected 2011-08-07 | depth 5.8 m | reverse complement strand
TCAAGAAACCCATGCCGGGTTTCCCCAACCCGATTACGGAAGTGTGCCGAGTTGAGGTAGCTCCATAAGTCGTAAAGAAATGTGAAAAGCACACAACGAGAGGAAGGCAGTAGCCGACCTCTTTTTTCTTCGCTATAGTATCGGTCTATGAATCGCTTTACGATTAAATCAAAATTCAGCCCCGCAGGAGACCAGATACACGCCATCAAAAAGCTTGTCGCCGGTTTTCGGGATGGGGCACAGTGCCAGACACTTCTCGGAGTGACCGGAAGCGGAAAGACATTTACCGCCGCCAATGTAATTATGTCGCTCCAAAAGCCGACACTCGTTATCGCGCACAACAAGACGCTCGCGGCTCAGCTCGCGCAAGAGTACAAAGAATTTTTTCCCGATAATGCCGTGCACTATTTTGTTTCATATTACGATTATTATCAACCCGAAGCCTATATGCCGGTAACGGATACGTATATTGAAAAGGAAGCGCAGATAAACGAGGAAATTGAACGGTTGCGTCACGCGTCAACCCAAGCTCTATTGACCAGAAAAGACGTGATTATCGTGGCGTCTGTGTCCTGCATTTACGGATTGGGCTCTCCCGAGGAGTATGAGAAAGTGAACAAGAAGATTGTGAAAGGAATGTCCATTTCACGCGGGGAACTCATCCGCGCCCTCATCTCAATTCACTACGAGAGAACCACTTCCGATCTATCTCCCGGAATGTGCCGAGCACTCGGGAATGTCGTGGAGGTGATGCCACAGAGCGAGCGTGAGATGTACCGCGTTGAGATACAGAACGACAGTATTCGTCGGATACAAAAGATTGATTTCATCTCCCGAAAGCTGATTGGCGAAGTGGAAACACTCTATATCTTTCCCGCGAAGCATTTCATTACCGCGGAGGACGACCGGAAGCGCGCCGTCCAGACGATAAAAATGGAGTTGCAGGAGCGTCTTAAAGAGCTTGAAACGGCGAGGAAACCGCTCGAGGCGGAACGGCTAAAACGGCGAACCAACTACGATTTGGCAATGATTCGCGAAATCGGCTACTGCAACGGCATTGAAAACTATTCTCGGCACTTTTCGGGGAAACTCCCTGGCGAACCACCGGATACGCTTTTGTCGTATTTTCCGCATCTTGCCGATGGCTCCGCTGACTTTCTGACTGTCATAGATGAATCGCACGTAACTGTGCCTCAATTGGGAGGTATGTTCGCGGGTGACGCGTCACGCAAGCAATCACTTGTTGACTTTGGATTCAGATTACCCTCGGCTCGCGACAATCGACCTCTGAAGTTTCCCGAATTTGAAGAGCGGGTTGGTCAGGTGTTGTGCACATCCGCTACCCCAGGACCCTATGAGCTTAAAAAGAGCGGAACTGCCGTGATTGAACAGATTATTCGTCCGACGGGACTGCTTGATCCCGAAGTCAGTATCCGACCCGTTACCGGTCGTAGAGAGGGAAACGATTCTTCGGACTCATATCAGGGACAGGTGCATGACTTTATCAATGAAGCGGAAAAGGTTATCAAGAGGGGAGAACGCGTTATCGCTACGACGCTTACGAAAAAAATGGCGGAGGACCTTTCCGCGTTTCTAAAAGAGCGCGGGATTAAAACCGAGTATCTCCACAGTGATATTGAAACGATTGAGCGAATTATCATCCTCACGAATTTCCGCAAAGGAGTGTTTGACTGTATCGTCGGAGTGAATCTCTTGCGTGAGGGACTGGATCTTCCGGAGGTATCACTCATCGGAATTCTTGACGCGGACCGAGAAGGGTTTCTTCGTTCGGAAACATCTCTCATACAGATTATTGGACGCGCCGCGCGTAATGTCGCCGGTCGCGTCATTCTGTACGCCGATACGATTACCGGTTCCATCAAACGCGCGATGAAAGAAACAAATCGACGTCGAGGGATTCAATTCACGTATAATAAAAAACATAGCATCACCCCAAAGACCATCATAAAGAAAATCCACGATATTACCGAAACGCTCGGATTGGAGCACAAGAACGCGGTCGCGAAACTGCTCATGATTGATAAAGAAGAACTCAAGCACAAGACTCCGGAACGGCTCATTATTGAAAAGAAAAAACAAATGAACGCGTCGGCGAAGATTCTTGATTTTGAATCGGCGGCGCTTTTGCGCGACGAAATTGCCGAGCTTCAAAAGATTCAGCGCGCGGAAGAAACAACGAGTCAATAATTGCCCGCGTTTCTTCGAAGTTTGCTATACTTACTGGAACCGCGCGCTCACGTCGGTTCGGTCCACTCGAGCGGTAGGTAATTTCTCCGGACATCGCATCATGCTTGAATTTTTCAGAAAACGGTCGGTCGCGAACAAACTCTTTTTCGGCGTTATTCCCGCGCTCATTTTTCTTGCATTCTTTATCTCCTACAGCATACTCTTTTTGAACGCGCTTGGTCCCGCGCTTGACAGTTCATCGGCGGCGCTCCGCGAGTCCAGCGCTTTTTCCTATGTAAAGACTATCGCGAGCGCTACCTCCGCGATTGTTGGAACTTACGCGTTGTCCGGCAAGAGTGAGTTGGAAAATAGGTATGAGGACTTATCGCGTCGGCGCGCCGAGTCGCTCATCGCGGCAGAGGCGGTGGTACGCGATGCCGACGCGAAAGTGGTACTTCGGCAATTCAGTGATACCGTCAATGATTTGAAAAAGGTGGAACTTCAGATTGTCGCAACGACCAAGGCGGGGAATAAAGAGGAAGCCGCTACGCTCCTTGAAGAGAAGTATGTAACGGCGCAAACCGACGCGCTTACGCTTCTTGATTCGTTCATTGAACATGAGAGGGAAAAGGTTGACGGGTTGAACGCCGGCTTACTCGCGCAGTCCCGACGGATTGTGAATCTCGGCGTATTTTTGCTTGTTCCACTCATGGTCGTCGTAGTGCTCTTTTTGTACGCCATCCTGCTCCGTTTCGTGTTGCGGCCGATCAAGAATCTTGTGGAAACCACCGAGCGAATCAAAAATAACGAAATTACCGCTCGCGCGAAGGTTTTCTACCCTGATGATATCGGAGCGCTCGCATCGGGTTTCAATGCAATGGCTGACAGCGTACTTCTTTCCGAAAAAGCGCTCCGTGACCAACTCACGGAGCGAAACAATCAGGTTGAAACCATCAATCGTTTACTCAAGGAACAAGAGGATCATGTGCGATTGCTCAAAACCCATGAAACTGAGCTCGGAAAAGCGAACGAACAACTACGAAAACTTGATGAGTTCAAATCTGAATTTTTGACGGTGGCGGCACATCGACTTCGCACTCCACTCACGAGTATTCGCTGGACATACGAAGAGATACTGAATCAATCTCCCGGTACGTTGAGCGACGGACAGCGAACCATCCTGCAGGACGGCTACCAATCAAGCGTTCTCGCGGTAAAACTTATCAATCAGCTCCTTGAGCTCGCGCGACTTGACGAGGGGCGATCCAGTTACACGATGGAACGCCAATCCATCGTGCCGATCGCGATTTCTGCCGTTGAGCAATTCAAGAAAGCGGCTACCTATAAAAAGATTATATTTACCGCTCATTTACCTCGTCAGCCGTTACCCGATCTTATTTTAGATCATGAAAAAATCACCATCGTTTTGGAGAATATTCTGGATAACGCTATCAAGTACACTCCTCCCAAGGGTTCAATCGATTTTTCTCTGTCGTTTGAGGAAGACAAAGCGGTTATCAGAGTGAAAGACACCGGAATCGGTGTACCGCGAGACCAGAAAAAGAGTCTCTTTACCAAGTTTTTCCGAGCGAACAACGCTCTGCTGGTCCACACGGAAGGCACCGGCCTCGGGCTCTACGTTACGAAACGGATTATTGAAGGTCACGGTGGTACTATTCGTATTGAGAGTGTTGAGAAGCAGGGAACGGAGATTACCATAGAGTTGCCGTCGTCCGATACATTGTAAATCGAAAAGACAGATTTTCTTTTTTACGACCGCTCATATTTCCGCATAGACTTTAATGCGACGTTTGATAGAATATAGAATATAGAATTCGGAGCGTTCATAGACTAGCGTGTATGTCAAAGATTCTTATAATTGAGGACGATATATTTCTGGGAGATGCGTTCACCCAGAGACTTTCCGCGTCCGGGTATGAGACTCGGCTCGTGCGCGACGGAGCCTCGGGTTTGAAGGAAATACGAGCGTGGAAACCCAATCTGGTGCTTCTTGATGCCATTCTTCCTCGCATGAATGGTTTTGAAATGCTTGAAGCAAAGATGAAAGACAGCGCCATATCGTCTATTCCCGTTATCATCGTATCCAATTCCGGCCAACCGGCGGGTATGAAACGCTTCACTGAATTGGGCGTCAAGGATTATGTGGTAAATACGCAATTTGATTCAGGTGAGATTTTGATTAAGATTCGGCTTCATCTTAAAGAGGACAGTGGCGTGAAGGATTCAGTTTCAGAACGAGACGCGACACGACAGGGAACATCGGAGGATTTAAAGGGGAAAAAAATTATGTGGGTGGAAGACGACAAATTTCTGAGCGATATTATCGCGCGGAAACTTTCCACGCTCGGTTGTCAACTGGTGCATGCCACGGAAGGCAAAGAGGCGCTCGCGTTGGCGGAGAAAGAAATGCCCGACGTAATACTTCTTGATATTCTTCTTTCCGGCATTGATGGGTTTGAGATTCTTAAACGGTTGAAGGAGAATCCTAACACAAAACATATTCCGGCTCTGATGCTCTCTAATTTGGGTCAACGCGAGGATATCGAGAAGGGAAAGAAGCTTGGCGCGGCGCGATTTATGATCAAGGCCACCGTAACGCTTGATGAGATTGTTTCTGAAATAAAAGCGGTGCTCGCGGAAACAAAGAGAACATAGGTCGCACCGCTGTCGGTGAGAAGCAGCTTCTCACAGACAGTAGATGGTTTGTGTCTTTTTTCCTTCAGTAAGAGTTGTATACGCAGATTAACATTATGAAAGATTCCCTCTCCTCTGCGGTGGCGGTGGCGCTGTGGGGTGCCATCATACTGGTTGTCCTTCTCGCCGTGAGCCCTCTTGCCATGTTGTATGTCTTTATTTTCGCTGTTGCGTGGATCGTGTGGGGTATTGTTCTTCCGTTGGCGCGTGCCACCCTGAATTTGGCGCGCCAAGCGTTTCGCGTTACTGTTCGGAAAACGCGCTAACCCTTTTTTCGCGTATCACGCGACACAGTGGCAAAGATTTTCTTTGCCACTGTTTTTTTTAAAAACTCCGGTAACCTGTAGCATCAAGTATTTGCAGGACTCTCTGTGATGAGTATACGTGTACAGTAATAGGATCTCGGTACTGATTTTCGGCATTTCGTCATTGTGGAATCACGGCATTATGATGTTGATGTCGTGTATACAATAACCTACGGCCGTAGCTTATTGTATACACTGGTAGCTGGTGAAGAACTGGTAGCCGGTAAAGAAGTACTGATAGGAAATACGGAAAGCATAGTGTTTTAGACGGCGCGGCGAACCGAATAGAAGCGGACCGGCGTAACGCGTGAAAGAGAACACTCATTTCTTTTTTCGGTACCTCTGATATAGTGTTTACTCCTACCCTATGGGCAATCCCATAGGCGTGTGGCTATGTATGGAACATAAATCACAAGAAAATAAGCTCATCGTAAAAGGAGCGCGGACGCATAATCTCAAAAATATCACGGTTGAGATGCCTCGGAACAAGATGATTGTGTTCACCGGGCTTTCGGGGAGCGGAAAGTCGTCTCTGGCGTTTGATACTATTTTTGCGGAAGGCCAACGTCGGTATGTTGAGTCGCTCTCCGCCTACGCGCGGCAGTTTCTCCGGCAGATGCAGAAGCCGGATGTTGACGAAATTATAGGGCTTTCTCCCGCCATCTCAATTGACCAGAAATCACGATCAAACAATCCGCGTTCTACGGTCGCCACTATCACCGAGATATATGACTATCTTCGGGTGCTTTTTGCGCGCGTCGGAAAACCACACTGCTTGCTCTGCGGTCGCGAGATTAAAAAGCTCTCAAATGAGGAAATTAAGGAAACTATTCTGGAGTTGGTAAAGAAAACTCTTTCCGAAAAACAGGGTAAGAAAGTGTTTGGCGTTGAGATAAGCAATGCGAAAATGAAGCTCTACGCTCCGGTGGTGGTCGGGCGAAAAGGCGAATACTATCAGCTTCTCTATGACCTGCTCGGCAAGGGATATATGGAGGCGAAAATTGACGGCACGAACCATAACTTGCGCGAACGGATTGAGCTTGAGAAACACAAAAAGCATGACATAGATATTTTAGTGGATGAGTTTTTTCTTACCGATTTCTCATCGGGTAAGGGCGAGAGCGAGGTCGTGCGGGAACGCCTGCCGGAGGCGATTGAGAGAGCCCTCCACGAATCCGACGGACTGCTCCGTATTGAAACACCACTTGAGAGTAAAATTATTTCCGCGAAGTTCATGTGCCCCTACGACGGATTTTCCTATCCCGAGGTTGAACCCAGACTTTTTTCGTTCAACTCTCCGTACGGCGCGTGTCCGGAGTGCAATGGTCTCGGCACGAGGCATTTTTTCGGAGATGAAACGTGTCTGAAGTGTAAAGGAGCGCGGCTTCGGGAGGAAGCGCTCCACGTGACGCTTGGCGATACCGAAGAAAAGAGGGGACTAAACATTGTAGAACTTGTCGCGCTCTCAATAGACGGAAATTTTAACTTTTTTGTGGAGCTCAAGCTGACGGCTCAAGAGCGCGAAATCGCAAAAGTCGTGCTTCGGGAAATAGAGTCGCGGTTGCAGTTCATGATGGATGTAGGCATTGAGTATCTGACGCTTGACAGGCGAGCACACACGCTCTCGGGCGGTGAAGCCCAGCGCATTCGGCTCGCGTCCCAGCTCGGCTCGGGGTTGGTTGGAGCGCTCTATGTACTTGACGAGCCGACCATCGGGCTTCACGCCCGCGATAACGCGCGGCTCATTAAAACACTGCTCCACCTGCGCGACATCGGCAACACCATTATCGTCGTGGAGCACGACGAGGAAACGATTCTATCCTCCGATTTTCTCGTGGACATCGGGCCGGGCGCCGGAGTGCACGGCGGACACATTGTTGTGTCAGGATATTTGGATAAACTTCTTTCCGCGAAAAATCACCCGGTTCCCGCACAAGGTAAATCTCTGACCCTTTCGTACCTTCGGGGCGAGGAAAAAGTTCCGATACCGGAAGTACGTCGAAGCCAGGACAAGGGATCGCTCAAAATTCGCGGGGCGAGTATCTTTAACATCAAAAACGCGAATGTTGATGTGCCACTCGGCAAGCTCACGGTGATTACCGGCGTGTCCGGTTCGGGGAAATCCTCATTTCTCTACGAGGTGCTCCACAAGAATCTTCAGTGCCGATTTGACCGTCGGTATCGGAGCGCGGAAACGCACCACTGCGCTTCATTTACGGGCGCCGAATATCTTTCGCGCGTGATTCTCATTGACCAGTCGCCAATCGGGCGTACCCCGCGCTCAAATCCCGCGACCTACACCGGCGCGTGGACATTCGTGCGGGAACTGTTCGCGGAAACCGAAGAAGCGCGAGTTCGCGGGTGGAGTCCCAGCCGATTTTCATTTAATGTGAAGGGGGGACGATGCGAAGCGTGTCAGGGGAACGGCGAGATCGCGGTGGAGATGCACTTCTTGCCGACTGTCTATGTTACCTGTGATGTCTGTCAGGGTAAACGATTTATGAAAGAGACGCTTGAGGTGAAGTACAAAAAGAAAAGTGTGTATGACGTACTCTCTATGACTGTTGAAGAAGCGTTGGCATTTTTTGAGGATATTCCGGCAATCTACGACCGTTTGCGGACGCTCAATGAAGTCGGACTCGGCTATCTGGAACTCGGACAGTCGGCGACTACGCTCTCGGGTGGAGAGGCGCAACGGGTTAAGATTTCATCGGAGCTGTACCGAACGCACGTGCAGAAAACCATCTACCTTCTGGACGAGCCGACGGTCGGGCTTCACTACGAGGATGTGAAAAAGCTCATTGAGATTCTGCAAAAACTGGCTGACCACGGAAACACGGTGGTGGTCATTGAGCACAATCTTGATATTATAAAATCTGCGGACTACGTCATTGATTTTGGTCCAGACGGCGGGGACGGCGGGGGACAGATTGTGGCGAAGGGGACTCCCGAAGATGTGGCGAATAGCAAGAAATCATATACGGGACAGTACCTGAAGAGAGCATTGAAGTAAATTCGCCATAACGCTTCTCACAAGCGGTTTCGCAAAAAAAAGAGCCAACCGCGGGGGCGGTTGGCAGAGGACAGACCGATGCTAGCAGTAAAGTGGGAGAAAATGGGTGTCGCAAAGAGCTTTCTCCAGATCCTCCTTCTTGAATGGAAGCGGGAGAAGGAAGATTCCCGTTATCCCCAATTGGGTTAAGGTTTCCTGCACGGATTCCCTCGTGTAGCCGGAGATTAAGATGATGAGAGGAGGGACCGGCAATCCCTTCGCTTCCTGGATCAGGTGGAAGCCGTCTCCTACGCTGAGTGTGGTTGACACGAGGAGCGTGTGGAAGGGCTCCTCTCTGAGGATTTTCAGGGTTATCTCCTCGTTATCGGTCAGTCGTATGCATTCGGGCGGAACCCCGAAATGACGAATTAGACTTTCACGAGTCATTTCACCGACTTCCGAATTACCAACCGCGATAAGAATTTTTTTCATAGTTTTTGTGCTTCTAGTAGTATGATGTCATACAAGATATGAAAAGTCAATATACCATAAAATTAAAATTACCTGACGCGCCAGGGGTGTATTTCTTTTTGGGAAGGAACAAAAAGATTCTCTACATCGGGAGGGCAACCTCGTTGCGCTCGCGGGTACGAAGTTACTTCGCTTCCGACCTTGCCGAAAAGCGCGGTCCATGGATTGCCACTATGCGTGAAGAGGCGCGCGGAGTTGACTACCGAAAAACGGATTCGGTGCTTGAGGCGATTTTACTTGAAGCCGACCTAATTAAGAAGTTTCAGCCTCCCTATAACACGGAGGAGAAGGACGACAAGAGTTTCAACTGCGTTGTTATTACAAAGGAAGATTTTCCCCGCGTACTCGTTGTCCGCAAGAAAGACATTGATTTCGGTAAATTGAAAATTAATAATTGTAAATTGAAAATTACCTTCGGTTCTTTTCCGAACGCCGGTCAGCTTAAAACCGCGCTCAAAATTATCCGCAGGATTTTTCCGTTTCGTGATACCTGTGCTCCACCCACAACACAACGGCAGATAGGATATTCTGATGTTCTCAAGAACATCAGAATACAGAAACCGTGTTTCAGCCGACAGATTGGTTTGTGTCCGGGAGTTTGCACAGGCGAAATCACAAAAAAAGAGTATGCCAAAACGATCAGAAATATCATTCTGTTTTTTCGGGGGCGTAAGTCGGATATTTTGAGAAATCTTAAACGAGAGATGCGTGGTGAGGCGAAGGCCTTGCGGTTTGAATCAGCGGACAGAATTAAGAAGACTATTTTCGCATTACAGCACATACAGGATGTTTCTCTTATCACATCTGAAAGACTACCAACTACCAACTACAAACTACCAACTTCCTTTCGCATTGAAGCTTATGATATCGCTCATATTTCCGGTACTGATGTGGTTGGATCAATGGTAGTGGTGGAAAATGGCTCGCCCAAGAAAGAAGACTATCGGAAGTTCAAGATTCGGGGTGGGTTCGGTAACAATGATACGGCAAGTCTTCGGGAGGTGATTGAAAGACGATTGCATCATTCAAAGTGGCAACTGCCGAATTTGATTGTTGCAGACGGCGGAGAAGCACAAAAGTCGGTTATTGAAAAAATACTTCGTGAAAAACATCTGTCCGTTCAGGTAGTCGCGGTAACAAAAAATGACCGCCACCGTCCCGAACGGATTTTAGGCGATGAAAATGTAATCAAGGTGCACAAGTCGGCAATTCTTCTGGCAAACAGCGAAGCGCACCGTTTCGCGATTACCTTTCATCGAGCCAGAAGGTCCAAGAGATGGAAAACACAGCAAAATCGGGTATAATTGGCTCCATGGAAAAGTTACCTAATCCGGAAGAAGAAAGATTGTTAGGCAAGGCGCGCCAACTTTTTGCCGAGGCGGAGGAGTTTGCCACTGATCCTGACCGGGACATGCACGACCCAAGACCGCTGGCAACTACTTTTGGTCGGAATATGGCAGTTGAGCGCTTGGCGACGCTTCTTGACACACTTAATCTTGCTAAAGGAATGGGTTTTAGAAATGAGGAGCTGACTGAATTATGGCAAAAGGCGGAAAAATTGCTGTTACAATTGCATTCGCTGAAAAAATAGCTCTGGCTTCCGTGCCGATATGCTATAATTTTGCGCATGGCAGTGTCCTCAAAAATCAGAGTGGGCGTTCTCCGCGGAGGACCGTCAGACGAGTATGAAGTTTCGCTTAAGACGGGAGCCACGGTGCTTAAGCACTTGTCCGAAGCATATCAGCCGATTGATATCTTTATTGACCGAGCCGGACGATGGCATACGCATGGAGTCGGACACGAACCGCACCAGGCGCTTCCAAAGCTGGATGTAATATTCAACGCCTTACACGGACAGTACGGTGAGAGTGGCGAAGTGCAACATTTCTTGGAAACACACCAGTTTCCGTTTTCCGGTTCCGGAAGATTCGCGTGCGCGCTCGCTACCAACAAAGCACTCGCCAAGACTATGGTAGGACGACTCGGTATCAAAACACCATTCCATAAAATTATCCATCGCGAAGAAGCCAACCCGATAGACTCACTCGCGGCATATCTGTATCGTTCATTCCCACAGCCGTCCGTGGTTAAACCGCTGGATAGGGGATCGTCACTCGGTACCAGTATCGTGAGTACTCCTCGTGAACTCGCGGATGCCTTGGATCATGCGTTTCTCGTTTCGGATACGGTACTGGTTGAGGAGTATATAGTAGGTCGTGAAGCGACCTGTGGAGTGCTTGAAAATTATCGCGGGGAACCATGCTACGCGTTTCTTCCCGTTGAGATTACTCCTCCCGCCGAATCGCGTTTTTTTGATTACTTTGCGAAGTATAGCGGAACAAGCGTAATGGTCTGTCCCGGTAATTTTACCGTTGAGGAGAAAGAAAATCTTCAGGGATTGGCGCAACGAGTGCATCAAGCGCTCGGGCTCCGACACTACTCCCGATCGGATTTCATTGTTCACCCTCGTCGAGGTATTTACTTTCTTGAGGCGGACGCGCTTCCCGATCTCATAGAGGAAAGTTCCCCGTATCTCAAATCGCTTCACGCGGTCGGCACCCCGATTCCGCAGTTCCTTGACCACGTGATAGGACTGGCGATGACGGCACAGTGATTCCTGATCTGTGGGATAAAATTGATTTCTTTCAAAAATCTTGTAGAATGCTTGATGTGTCGGCAAGGATATGTAGTCCATGCTCGGACGTACCAAAACGGTGTTTCCGATACGGTTGGGTAGTGGTACGACACAGCTTTTCACCTGTTAGAAATAGAAGGGCTCATAGTAAAGTGGTATTACGCGTCATTCGCATTGACGAGTCCCGGGTTCGACTCCCGGTGAGTCCAAACGAGTCCGCGAGTGCTGGCGAAAGAAAGCGTGGGACGCTTTCGCCCGGGAGTCGAAGCCTGTTTGAGCATTCTTTGGAGCGCAAAGCGCGAACAAAGAATCCAAACAGGGGACTGAAC
>ORJL011629006.1_pt1 | contig 11697 bp, 7 predicted proteins | sample 1779941 | NCBI WGS metagenome assembly ORJL01 (sample SAMEA104232317, study PRJEB22302) | groundwater metagenome | biome: forest; feature: aquifer; material: groundwater | place: USA | collected 2011-08-07 | depth 5.8 m | reverse complement strand
GTACTCATACTCGACGATGTTGTTGCCATCGTAGCCGATGGTGTACTCGGAGTAGGGGCCTTTCACCGGCGCCCCCCCCCGCCCGGCGATGCGTTCGAGGATCGTCTTGCGGTCAATGGAGTGGGCCACGGCGCGCCGCACCCGCACGTCATTGAAGGGGTTGGGGAGGGCCGTCCCTGGGATCGTCTTGGCGCCGGCCTGGAACATGATGGAGGCTGGCATGAAATTCGGGACCGTATAGATCTCGGCGCCGGCCCTTTTCTCCGCTTGGGGCAACATGTTTGGCGGGAGGCTGACCGCGATATCCGCCTCCCCTGTGAGAAACATTGCTACCCGGGTAGTGTCCTCGGGCACCACCCGGATATCCACGGTCTTCACCTGGGGCGGACCCTCGAGGTACTGCTCGTGGGCCTCCAAGACTATCTTGTCCGTGGGGTTCCACTGCACCAGTTTGTAGGGGCCTGCTCCGACGGGCTTCTTGCCGAACTCCTCAAATCCCACGCGCTGGATGTAGGCCTTGGAATAGACCCCCTTATTCCACCCGGTGTTCGAATAGAACCCCAGGAAATCTGGGTCGGGCGAGGGGAAGACGATGCGGAATCGGCTGGAGTCCACCTTCTCTATGCTCGTGGGCACCGGGGGGGCACTGGGCGGGATACCGCCCGGAACGGCGTTCCCCTTCGGGTGGAGCCAGAGTTCGAAACGGTATACCCAGTCGTCCACGGTCACCTTCGTGCCGTCATGGAAGACCACGTCGTCTCGGATGGTGAAGGTGAGGGTTTTCCCGTCCGCCGAGAAGTCCCAGCCCTTCGCCGCCACGGGACGAAAGGCCGGGTGACTGGGAAAGTCGGTGGCGGTAAGGCCAATATTGACCGAGGGCATGTAGCTCCCCCGGTCGGAAATATTCCCGACGAGCGTGTTGGTGGTCCCGATGTCGCTTACCACCGCTTCCACGATCTTGCCGCGTGGAGGCCCCGCCCGCGGGGCGGACGTGGGCGCGGGCAAGGTCGGCGCCAGGCCGGGCAGCCCGGCTACGGTGGTTGGCGTCGGCGCCGTCCGGGGAGCCGTCGTGGGCTGTGCGGCAGGGGCGCTGGTGGCTGTGGGGGCGGCAGCGCCGCCACAGGCGGCTGCCACGATAGCCACTGCCAGGGCAATATAGGGAAGCGAGGTGGGACGCTTCAACATGGCGCTCCTCCTGAAGAGATTGGGTTGGAGCGAGGCTAGCACCAGGCTATGAATCTGTCAAGCCGCGTGCATTGGGACTGCTAGGGATAACCTGGCATCCACTTGGTGTGCCACAAGTGGCTCACTGTATAGCCCTGGGGGAGAGGGTCATAGTCCACCCGCTGGCTGAAGGCATGGATAAGCACCCCACCCAGGAGGGGAATATTCAAGGCCTGCTCGTGGATGCGTTGGTATATCTTCCTGTAGATCAGCTCACGCTCCGCTGGCTCGAAGGCGGTGCGTAGCTGGCGGCCCCAGGCGTCCAACTGTTCGTCTAAAAACTGGCTTCCGTTGTTTTCAATGAGCGTCTTTGGAAACACTAGATAGCTGGACGGCTCCCCCACTCCAATTATCGCGGATCGGTACGTACGAATGGGGTATGTTCGCGCTGGGAGTTCCTTTACGTAGGAAACGATGGTTGCCGTCTCCGTCAGGCGGCCTCGCGCCTTGATTCCAATGGTGTTCCAGTAGGCTACCGCTACCTCCGAGGCTTCGGCAAACCCCGTCGAGGAGCGATAGTACCAGACCGGCCACTCGCGGTCGAAGGGGAACTTGGCCTCCTCCAGGAGCTGGCGCGCCGCCTTGGGGTCGTAGGGGTAGGGGGTGATGTTGTCCTGCTCGCTCCCGCCTAACCCGCTGCGGTGCCAGGGCCCGGGAATGGAATAGCCGTACTTGCCCAGGGCCACGCCCTCGACGATCGCCTTGCGGTCCACGGCCATGATGAAGGCCCGGCGGACGCGCACATCCAGGAAGGGGTTGGGGATGTCGGTCCCCGGGATCACCGGCGTGTCCGTGGAGAACATGAGCGCGACCCAGCTGGAGCCTTGGGCCACCTTCACCCGGAAGCGCTTGTCCTTCAGCAGCTCCTCGGCCTGGCGGGACTGCACATCGTCTATGAAGTCGACCTGGCCCGACTTGAGCATCGCCAGACGGCTCTCGGGCTCGGGCACGACCAGCCGGTGTATGGTCTTAATCTGGACCTTATCCGCATCCCACCAGTAGGGGCTGGCTTCGAGGGTGATGGACTCGAAAGCACGCCACTCCATGACGCGGTAGGGCCCGGCGCCGATAGGGTTGTTCCGCATCGCCACGTAGGGGTCGTGGCGAGGTTGCACTATCAGACTACCCAGGGAGTTCCACCCCAGGGCAAATACCTCGGGCATGGTGAAGACCACGGTGCGGTCATCTATGGCCTCCACGTTCTTCATCCAGCGAGCGGCACTGGCGTTTACCCCGGTTGCGGCGTAGGGCGACCGCACCTTGTCTACGGTGAAAAGGATGTCATCTGAGGTAACCGGCTTGCCGTTGTGGAAGCGGGCCCCTTTGCGAATGACGAAGCGGACCTTCAGCCCTTTCTCCTCCCAGGCCCAGGATTCGGCCAGCCAGGGGCCGGCGGGGGCGTCCCCGCGCTCGGCCAAGAGGCCGGCGTTTACGTCAGTGTTGTAGAAGCCCGCCTGCCCGCCGGTCGCGGCCGCGTGGGTGTCCGGGTTGGCTATTTCGCCCACCGCCGCCATCTCCATCTTGCCAAGGGGCCCGCGTGAGGCAGGAGCAGCAGTCGGTGCGGTTGCTCGTGTGGGCGTGGGTGTGCTCGCCGCCGTCGGCGCCGTGCCGCCGGGCGTGGGCTGCGTGCCGCTTCCCGGTGCCGCCGTAGCGACGGGCCGTGACGTGGGCGTGGTTGTGGGGGCAGCAGCGCCTCCACACGCCAGGGCCAGAACAGCTGCTATGTTGGCGCCGAAAACGAGAGCGGCGAACTGCTTCGGCATGGCGCTCCTCCTGGAGAGATGGGTTTGGAGCGAGGCTAGCATCAGGCTATGAATCTGTCAATCCACGTCAGGCTGGCAACGGCGGCTCTCATCGGCGCCGACTGGCAGACATAGTGCGAGTGCCGCCGAATGCGGATGCGATGGATACTAGCTGCTAGGCTTCTCTAGGTAGGCTTTGGGGCTGGCCACGAACTTACCGCGGCAATCCAGGCTACAGAAGTAATACCAGCGCCCTTCATGGAAGCCTCGCGTGCCCTGCTTGGGGTCAACCTCAGGTGCGCCGTACATGGTCTGGCCGGTTCGCGCTTGTATGCTGGCGGGGTCTATTTCTTTGCCGCAGACAGGGTCCTTTGCCATCTTCAACCCCCTTACAACCGTGAGGTTATCGCCGAGGTCAGAGTCCGACGGCCTTGGCGAAGGCCTCCTGCCAGAAGCTGGGGCTACCGAACTTGAGCTCCATGGCCTTGGCCCGCCGCGACCAGAGGTGCAGGTCATACTCCATCATGAATCCGATTCCCCCATGAAGTTGGTGCGCCTCTCTGGTGATGCGGGCGTAGGCCGGCCCGGTCCAGGCCTTGGCCAGGGCAACCGCCTTGTCCGCGGGCAGGCCCTTGTCCAATCGCCAAAGAGCTTCGTAGGTGGCGAGACGGGCGTTGTCCAGGTCCATCACCATGTTGGCGCAGTTGTGCTGCACCGCCTGGAAAGCGCCGATTGGCCTGCCGAATTGGACTCGATTCTTCACATAATTGACCGTCATCTCCAGCACCCTGGTGGCGCCGCCCACCATCTCGGCGCATTGGAGGGCGACGGCTTTCTGGAGCACCCTGGCCACTACGGGCCACCCCTTCCCTTCCTGGCCCAAGAGGTTGCTGCGAGGGACCTCTACGCCGTCGAGCACCACCTCGAACTGCTTGTCCAGGGCTGTAGTTATCAGGGGTGTCAGGGTAACGCCGGGACTCGTGGGGTCTATGAGCAGTAGGGTGATGCCCTCCTCAGCCGTGGCTCCAGAGCCGGTGCGCGCGACGCCCAGCAGGTATTGGGCCATGTGCGCGTCCTCGATAAAGAGCTTGGTCCCCTTGACGACGTACCGATCGCCGCGACGCTGGGCCCGCGTTTGGACGCCGTCGGCGGTGTACCTGGCGCTGGGCTCCGTTAGGGCTAGGCTCATGACCAAATCGCCGCTGGCGATCCTTGGTAGCAGCGTCCGCTTCTGCTCCTCCGTGCCCGCCTCAAGGATAGGAAGCCCGCCGAGGACGACGGTGCCGAGGAAGGGGCTGGGTACGGCGAAACGCCCCATCTCCTCGAAGATCACTGCCAGGTCCAGCAGGCCGCTTCCCAGGCCTCCATATCCCTCGGGGATCATCAGCCCCATCCAACCCAGCTCCGCCATCTTCTTCCACAGGGCTGTCGAATAGCCCTCGGGTGAGCGCTCGCAATCTTTGACTAGGGTAGGGGGGCACTCTCGCTCGAAGAATTCCCGCGCGGCATTCTTGAGGAGCGTTTGCTGCTCGTTCCAGGCCAGGTCCATCTCAGTCCTCCTCGGTGTGTCTGGGGCTCAGCCTCGTGGCAGGCCCAAGCCCCGCTGGGCGATGATGTTGCGCTGGATCTCGCTGGTGCCGGCGGCGAAGCGCCCCGGATAACTTGCGCGGTATGCCCGCTCCTCTTTGCCACCCAGGGGGGCGTGCTTGGACCCCGGGCGGAGCTGGCCGTAGAGCCCCATCATGTCCAGGCTCTCGTCGGCCATACGCTGGGAGAGCTCCGCAGCGAAGGTCTTCACCGCCGAGGCCTCGTAATTTGGCACCCTGCCAGATTCGATTATCCACGCCGCGCGGTAGTCCAAGAGCCGCACCATCTCCACGTCCATGGTCAGCTGGGCCAAGCGGGCGCGGACCATCGGCTCCTGGCTGAGGGGCTTGCCATCCACTATGGTGTCCTGGGCGAACTTGATAAGCTCCTGCATGCGGGTGGCCAGGCCCCCATAGCGGCCGCCGCTCACGCGCTCGAAGTCGAGGGCCGTAGCCACGTAGTACCAACCCCGGTTCATCTCCCCGACCAGGTTCTTGCGGGGCACGCGCACGTCCTCGTAAAACACCTCGTTCGTCCGCCCGTCACCCACGGTCCAGAGCGGCCGGACGGTGATGCCCGGCGTGTCGATGGGGACAATGATCAGAGAGATGCCCTTGTGCTTGGGGGCATCGGGGTCGGTGCGGGCCGCCAGCCAGATGTGGGTGGCGAAGTGAGCCGCGCTGGTAAAGATCTTCTGGCCATTGATCACAAAGTCATCACCATCGACCACGGCCCGCAGTTGCATGCTGGCCAGGTCGGTCCCGGCGCCGGGCTCCGTGTACCCGATGCCGAACTCCATCTCGCCGCGCAGAATCCTAGGCAGAAACTCTTGCTTCTGCTCGTCAGTCCCTACGTTGGCTATGGTCGGGCCGACGGAGCTAATGGTCAGACCTCCGGTGTAGACGCCGCGTTTCCCCATCTCCTCGTAGAAGATATACTGATTTATCACGGGGAAGCCGCCCCCGCCGTACTTCTTGGGCCAGCCGATGCCCAAAAAGCCCGCCCGGGCCAGGGTTTTCAAGAAGGCCTTGCTCTCGGGCCCAGGCCCCTGGTCACTCCTGTTCGCGAGTTCGTCCTTGAGTGCTGGAGACATCTCTCGGTCCAAGAAGTCGCGCAGCTGCTGACGGAATTGCTCCTGCTGTTCAGTGAAGCCCAGGTCCATTTCGCCCTCCTCCCACATCAGGCTGATGTGCATCCCAACTTGGCATACACACGGCCCTCCGCCGGCACCGGGCCAATCTTATCACGGGAGACAAGTAGGGCCTGCTAGGCGTTGGCCTTAGAAGAAAAGACGGTGCCAGCGCTCTCTAATCTTGCTATCGCCTGGGCGGGATATCCCAGGGCCTCGCTCAGCACCTTTCGATTGTGCTGACCCAGGCCTGGAGGGAGGCCGCCGACGCCGCTCCGACAGCCGGAGAAGCGATAGGGCGAGTTGGTGACGGTTATCTGGCCAAGGACCGGATGGGAGATCGGGACCAACATCCCCCGCGTCTGGAGTTGGGGCAGGGCAACAGCCTCGGGGATGGTGCGTACCACTGCCGCGGGCACCCTGTGCGCCTGCAAGGACTCCTCGGCTGCCCATCCTGACGGCTGCGCCTGCACCCAACCGGCGACCAGATCGTAGAGGGCGGCCTGGTTTTGGGTGCGAGCGTCGAGGGTGGCGAAGCGGATATCGTGGGCCAGCTCGGAGCGGCCCAGGGCGGCGGCCAGGCGCGGCCAGTGCTCCTCGGTGTAGGCCTCGATGAAGAGCCAGCGCCCGTCAGGTGTCGGGAAGTCGCCCCGCGGCACCAGGAAGGGGTGATGATAACGGTACCAGTGCGGCCGCAGGGCGCCACCACTGAGAGAATAGCGCTGGACGTTCCAGGTGTCGATGGCGAAGATGCAGTCGAGGATGGAGAGGTCGATGTACTGGCCGCGTCCGCTTCGATCGCGCCAGTGCAGGGCGGCGGCTATGGCCGCCAGGGCGTGGCTACCAGCGTTCATGTCGCCGAAGGCGTGGCGGAAACTTTGCGGGGGGCCCTTGGGGTCGCCGGCAGGGTCGAGCTGACCGCTGCTAGCGGTGGTGCTGATCACCTCGCCCGCGCGGTCGGAATAGGGGCCACTCTGACCGTAGCCAGAGATCGAGCACATGATGATCTGGGGGTTGACTGCCTTGAGCGCCTCGTAGTCGAGGCCCAACTCGCCCATGACGCCAGGCTTGTAATTCTCCAGGACAACATCGCTGATGCGGGCGAGCTGCTTGGCGATTGCCACGGCCTCAGGCTGCTTGAGGTTGAGGCTGATGCCGAGCTTGCCGCAGTTCTGTTGCATGAAGTAGCCCGACAGGCCTCCAGCGGTGATATACGGCAACAGCCGGGAGTCGTCCCCCAGCCTGGGCGGTTCGACTTTAATGACCTCGGCGCCGAGGTCGTGCAGGTGCCGCGCCAGATACGGTCCGGCCAGCACGCGGGTAAAGTCCAGCACGCGCACATCGTGGAACGGCAAGCGCTGACGTGTTTCTTGAGACCGCGGGCGCGCTTGCTCGGGCGCTCGACGCTGCTCTAGCTCGACCAAGACAGGCACGGTGTGCTGGCCCAAGGCGGGAGCGGGCCCTCGCAAGCCCACCTGCGTCTCGGAAAATCGCAGGGGGCTGTTGGGCACCTCCATTCCCCCCTGGGTGGGGTGTTCTACGCTGGCGAGCATACTCCTCTGGCGGAGCTGGGGGTCGCGCCACGCGCGCTCGGTAGTGGCGACAGGCGCCGCCGGCACGCGGGCGGCGTGCAGCAGGGGCAGCACGTCGTCGGGCGATTCGAAGGTGTCGAACCAGGCCTGGACGATAGCGTGGAGGGCGTCGGCGTTCTCCGCGCGCTTCACGAAGGTGTCGAAGGCGGGGTCGTCGGGCAAGCCCGGCTGGCCTATGGTGGCGCTGAAGCGGCGCAGGATGGCCTCGTTGTAGGGGTTGATGACTATGTACTCGCCGTTCCGCGTCTGATAAGGCATGGCGCGCCGCGGCACTCGTGGCAACTGCCGCCCCTCTCGGGTCGCCAAGAGGTGTTGCTGCACGGCGATCTCAATCGTCCCGAAGAAGCAATCGAGCAGCGAGATGTCGATATGCTGGCCGGGTCCGCCTCGCTGCCGCGCAAAGAGGGCGGCCAGTACCGCCGAGAGGCCGTGGGTGCCGGCCGTGGCCGCGGCGACGTCGCCCCAGAGGCCCTGGGGCGGGCCCTCGGGGTCGTCCATATCGTCGCGGGCGCCGCTGAGGGCGGCGGCCACCCCACCGGAGCCCTCCCAATCGCGCAGCGGGCCGTCCTGTCCGAACCCCGTCAGGGAGCACATGATGAGGCCAGGGTTGCCCCGCTTTAGAGAACGGTACGTAATCCCCAGGCGCTGGGCTTCTTGCGGAGCCAGGTCATGCACCAAGATGTCGCAATGGGCCGCCAGCTCACGGAGGAGTCGCCGGTCTGGGCGCCGGTCCAGGGCCAGACAGACGCTCTCCTTACCTGCGTTGAGTTGCTGGAAGAGGCCAGAGTCTTGAGGGCCCAGGGAGTAGGGTAGGCGGCGAGCCAGGTCGCCGGCTGGCGGCTCGACCTTGATGACGCGGGCCCCCATGTCCGCCCGCAGGCGTGGGAGGTAGGGCCCCGCCATCCACTGGGTGAGGTCCACTACGGAGATGTCTGACAATATGCGGGGCTCATTCATCATGGAAAGTGGACCAGCCGTGCGCTGGCCTTTGAGGCCTCATGGAGCTTTGCACAAAAATGGCATCCTGCCGGCAATTGAGGGAGTGCAGATGGGGGGACCTCTCTGCCGGGGGCAAAAGTCCCGACCCTCGGGATTCTCTCCCTTTCAAACTACCCCCTTCCTGGCCAGAGCTTGCCCTGAGCCTGCCGAAGGGAAGGGGGACAGGGGGATGGTCGTTGGCATCCTCATGGGCAGAGCCCAGATCGAAGAAAAAATGACTTTTATGCGAAGCTGCCTCATGGCGCGGGAGAGACACCGGGCAAGTCCCGCTTCACGATTGCCAGCTCCAAGAACTGGCTCAGCCGGCGGCGCGTCTCGGCGGGCTCTAGCACGTCTTCAATGAGCGCCGCATCGGCGGCTGGCCAGGGCCCCAGGCGCTCGTTGGCCGGCGGCGTGGGCGTGGCGGCGAAGCCCAGGGGCTCCACGGTCGGTATCTCGGCCAGGGGCCACGCGGCTATGTAGTCGACGCCTAGCTGCCTGCCCCCGAGGGCGAATTCGCCCAAGACATGCCCTCGGCGCAGCACCAAAACGAGCTTCGGCGCCTGTACCTCGATGATCGTCTGCACTAATTCTCGCGTGGCTGTGAGCAGGTCGCGCTCGTCCGCTGGCGAGCTGGCGGCATAGCCTGGCGTGTCCTGGACAAACAGGACGGGCAGGCGAAAGCGCCGGCACAGCCGCGCCAGCCGCAGCGCTTTGTGGACCGCGGCGCCGTCGATGGCGCCCTTGTTAACGAGAGGCTGGCTGGCGATCACGCCGATGGTGTGGCCGTCAAGGCGCGCCAGCCCTGTCACCAGATTGGGAGCGTAGTCGGGCTTCAGGGCGAAGAAGGAGTTATGGTCGCAGAGCATATGGATGAGCGGCCTGATATCATAGGGCTTTTCCAGGTCTTGGGGGACCTGTGCGGCAGCCTCGGTGAGCAGTCGCTCGGCGCTATCTCCGCTCTTTGTTCTAGGTGGTCGTAGAGCCGCGTTCGGAGGTAGATAGCCCACAAATCGCTTCAGGAGCTCCAACGCCTCCTCGTCATCCTGAGCCACGCGGTCGACAACGCCGGAAACCTCGGCGTGGAAACGGACATTCTCCACCGTCTGGAGAGGGCCCTCTAGTCTGAGGTATGCACCCTTCACCATGACCAGCAGGTCAGCCGCTGTAACCCTGGTGGCAGAGGCTCCGAAGCAGTTTCCCATCACCGCTGCCACTGCCGTGTTAGGCCAGAGACCAATCTTCATCTCGGGCTCTCGAGGGGCGGAGCCGCCGAAACGCGGGTCCGCACTGACCGCGGCGCGACCTTGACCGCGGTCGGCCAAGAAAATCAGGGGCCAGCCGCTTTGGACCGCGACTTCCAGCAGACGCGTCCGCTTGATGGCTGCCACCTGGGCGTCGGTATGGTCGAGGACGGTGGCATCCTCGGCCACTACCGCTGCCCCCACGCCGTTAACCTTGCCTAGACCCGTGATCAGACCATCGGCGGGCGTGACCGCGTCCAGAGCCGGGTCCTGGGCGCGGGCCAGCATCCCCAGCTCCACGAAACTATTGGGGTCGAACAGCTTGCTGACCCGCTCCCGCACCGTGAGCCGCCCCAAAGCGTGCTGTTGTTTGACGGCCTCGGGGCCACCCATCGCCAGGGATGCCGCGCGCTCGCGCGCCAGCGTCTCCATCCATTCCTGCATGCCCATCGGGAAATCCTCCCCGCAGTTTGTCGGTAACCTCTTTTCTGCGGACTCACCTGGGCCTAGGGGGGCGCCGTGGCTGTCTGGGGTGGCCAGCGCCGCTGCGCGGCCTTGGCGGCCCCCATGCCAAACTCCAAGGACTGAATGATTATGCGGCGGGTATCCCGCGGGTCGATGACGTCGTCGAGGCCGGCCATCTTGGCGCCCTGCCAGGGCTCGGCGTCCCGGCGCCACTGCTCGCCCAGGGTCCGCTCCAGCTCCACGGGGTCGGACGCTTGCTCTAACTGACGGCGGTAGGCTATCCGCACCGCGGGCTCCGGCGCCATGAACGCGATGCTCGCCGAGGGCCAGGCGAAGGTGAAGTTATGCGCGGGCGCCGAACCGTTCATGACGAAGTAGGCCAGACCATAGGACTTGCGCACTACTATGGAGACCTTGGGGACATCGGCTTCGGCCAGCGCGACCATGAAGTCCATCCCCTTGGTCACGAGACGATTGCGCTCCTGCTGCAAGCTGGTAAGGACACCCGGCGTGTCATGAAAGAAGAGCATGGGTAGGTGAAAGGTGCCGCAGAGCTCGGTCAGCCGCTTGGCCTTGACGAAGGCCTCGCTGTCGATGGCGCCCGCCTGGTACAAGGTGTGGTTGGCGATTATGCCCACCGGGTACCCGGCCATGCGGGCGAGACCGGTGATGATGCCCCGCCCGTAATGCGGCGTTAGCTCGAAGAGGACGCCGTCATCCACCACACAGTTCAGCACCCGGTGCATGTCGTAGGGTCGGCGGAAGTTATCGGGGACGATCGACAGGAGCGCCTCGTCTCGCCGGTCGATGGGATCGCCGCTCCATCTGATGGGAGGCTCCTCGAAAACGTTGCCAGGTAGATAGCCGAAGGCCTCCCGCACCAGCCGGATGGTGTCCGCGTCGTCCTCGCCCACAATATCGATCTGGCCGGTGATTTTGCTGTGGACCTCCCAGCTACCCAGCTCAGCCTCGCTGACGATCTCGCCCATCGCCGCCTTGTTCAGCGTAGGACTGGTGATGGAGGCGTTGGTCTTTTTCGTCATGAAGGACAGGTCGCAGAGCCCCACTCCGGGGGGCCCGTAAAGGTTCCCCAGAGCAACCCTGAAGCGCAGGCCCCGTCGCGGCCGTGCCATGGCCTTCCCCATCCCGCTCCCTCCGGCTCCGCCGGCGCGGCGAGCAAGACGGGAGCCCATGAGGGCCTGTACGTTGCCCCCTCCCTCCTGGGTTAGCTCGATGAACGGCAGCGCGGCTGTTCTCGCCAGCTCGCCCACAATCCGGCCTTGCCCCCTGGTATTGCCGGCGCCCCCTTTGACGGTAGCGTCGGTGGCATGGTAGGCGATCGGCCGCCCCTGGACTCGTCCGAAGCCAGCGATGGGGGTGACTTCAAAACGGGGGCCGGGGTCAAGGAGCAAATCGATCCGCTCTCTGGCGGTAAGCAGACCGCGCGCGTGCTGTCGAGCTATGCGTTCGGGCCCTCCCAGCGCCTGCCCTTGCTCGCGACGCCGGCGCAACTCCAGTATCGCAGCCTCCATGTTCACGACCTCTACCTCCATTGCTCGAAGACCGTACCCAGACCGGAATCGTACAGGTCTAGCCGGTTTTTGACAACCAGCTAACAGGCTGATGAAAAACGGGGAGTCCAAAGGGGCCAAGCCCCGGAGTTTACCCTTGTATCTTGGTAGCTATGGTGGGGCAGGCCGTTTTACCCTGGGTCGAAAGACCGTAGCTCAGCGAGG
>ORJL010902080.1_pt1 | contig 11698 bp, 7 predicted proteins | sample 1779941 | NCBI WGS metagenome assembly ORJL01 (sample SAMEA104232317, study PRJEB22302) | groundwater metagenome | biome: forest; feature: aquifer; material: groundwater | place: USA | collected 2011-08-07 | depth 5.8 m | reverse complement strand
TTATTTTTTCTTTTATTTTATTTAGAAGATTTTTTATTTTGTTTTGCATTATGTTATCCATTCTATGCGTATTTTAAAGTTTATTGTTTTATTTCCTAATTTTTTCAATAATTCTGTTTCTGTTGTTAATTCTTGTGGTGTTATTTTTATTGTTTTTGTTTGGTGTTGTTTCATTCCAATTAGCGCTTCTTCTAATTTGGGCAGCATTTGTTTTGTGCCTAGTTTTCTTGTTGTGGGTTTTGTTGGGTTCTTATCAAAGTCTGAGTCGCTGGTTATGTTTAATGTTTTCCAGTCTTTTATTGTTGAGTCTAATACTTGGCCGTCTTCTATCCAGTTCAGTAAATTAAATGTGACTATGCTTGTGTTTGTCGTTATGTCTTTTGTTTGCATTGCAGGCATTACGTTTTGTGTTGTCGAGTTCCAATCTATTTTCCAAACAGATATAAATCCGCCTTCTATTAATTTTCTTTTTGTGAGCTGTTTAAATTTGGTAAGGTCGTGTGCGTCAAAATACATAAGTCTTGTAAAAATGCTATCTCCTATATTTGCTGTTGTAAATGCAGCATAATAACTCCCAAGTACATCTGGTATTATTATTGCGCTAATTGTGCTATTTTCGCCTTGGGGAAGTTTTTTGTTTGTGAATTTGCCAGTGCTTGGGTCTATATATACTGCGTTTTTTGGGGTTATGTATTCTTCGCCATATTTTACCTTTACATCTGGTGTTTGTAAGTTTGCCAAAATCATATTCTTGCAGTTTATTTCATTATTTTTTGTTGAACAGGAAATAATATCTGAGTACCGTGAAGGTGGGCTTATCCAATTGGTTATTTCATCTGGTGTTGTTAATGTTTGTGCGTAGTTATATTCTTGTGTTGCTTGTTTTGTTGTGTAATTAAAATTTGAAATCATGTAGTTTACTGCTTCATCTTGCTGTTTGTTCTTTAGTTCTTGCCAAATGTATGCTTTTTTGAAGTCCCAATTTCCCAATTTTGACCAAACTGCTGCTTTTCTGCGCATATCTTCTGATGTTATAAAAAATGCTTCAGGCGCGTCGCAATGGGTATATTGTAGTATTTTTTGAGTGTCTTGTATTTTTTGTTCTTCAAGATATTTTTTTGCATCTTCTTTTTTTGATGTTATTATTTTATTTATTATTTTTATTGTTTTAAATGGGTCTTTTACTTGTTCGTATGTTTCATGATACGCATTATTTGACCCGCAATTAAGCATTTGAAGTATTCCTATTGCTTCAGTTTCATTGTTTGTGCTAAGTATTTTTCCAACCCAATGTGCCATTGGCGTGTTTTGGCTTGCGCCGTCAAAGGTAACTTTTCTGTCTGAGAGGTATGCAAATGCGTGCCCAAAATCCCACCAAGAAGTAATTATTGCGTCAGGTGATGAATTTTCTTTTATTACATTCAATGATTGCCACATTGCATTGTTAATTATTTGTGTTGAATTTTTTAAGTATGCATTTATTCCTGTGATGTTAGCTGAGATAAACAATGCGACTGCACCAAAAAGCAGCAGTGTTAAAATTAGTCTTAAAATTTTATTTTTATTTAATTGTTTTATTTTGTTGTAGGTGGCAATTATGCAGTTTGATGCAGAAATTATTAGCGGAACTACAAGTATTAGTATGAATCTTTGTCCTTTTGTTGAGGCATAAATTCCTGCAAGTATCCATGTTGTTAAAAATATCCCATACACTATTTTTTGTTTGGTTTTATTTTTTAATAGTAGTATAAGTCCTAAAATAGATGTAATAAAAAATATTATTCCGCCTGATGCGCGAACAATAAAATCAAGTGATGCTGGTGCTAATTCTGCAACTGTTGTGTAAACATTTGGCCATAAATCTATTTTTGTTGCAGTTTTTATTTGAGTGAACTTTATTGGCCCAAGAAGTTGGCTCCAAACACTGTTTAATCCTTCCAATGGTCTTATTTGCGCAAATTGATGATATGTTAGTGTCATGCTCAGAAGCATTGTTGAGAGTATTGCAAATCCTATTAGCTTGTAAACAATGCTTTTTGCATCTTTTAAGACTTGAGGATTTTCTTTTCTGTTTTTGATTAAGTATGCAAAATATATTATGCTTGTAAGTATTGCAAGATTTAGCATATACGCCCAGCCAGACCAAATTAGTGAATATGCCGCAATTGTGGCACTTGATGCAAAAATCAAAAGCACTGTTTTTTTTCTTTGTGTTGAAATTAGTGTTTCGCAAAATAATGCTGCAAATATGATTGGAACAAGCAGGTTATACGCATCAGTATCAGTCATTCCCCACATTGTTTTGCTAAATGCAATGTAGTTTAGGGAGAATAATGTTCCTGCAAGCATTCCTCCTGTTAGGCCAAATAATCTTTTTGAAACAAAAAATACTGCAATTATTGCAAGAATGGTCATAATTATTGGAAAGTATGCTGCTGCTTGCATTAATGTTGTTTTAGCATTAAATATTTTAGTGCCTTTATACAAATATGCAAGTGTATACGGATGCATGGTTATTGAAATATTGCTTCCAAGTGGCGCAACAGTGTGTGTATCCCAGGGCACTCCATCAATTGTTGTGTCGCCAAGGGTGCCTTTTTTTACTAAATTATTCGCAAGTCTTAAGTAATAATATGGGTCTATATCTGGCAGCAAGGTATACTGTCTCTGATTTTCAGTATAAGAATATTCTGATCGTATGAATTTTTCAACTTTTTGGATTTCTTGTTTTATTTTAGGGTCATTTTTGAATGCAAAATCTATTTGTTGCTTTGCGGTTGCTAGTTTTTCTTCTTGTGGCAAGTTTGGCTGTTGTTGGTCAATTGACAAATATGTTTTTTGTAATAATTGTTGGTATGTGGTATCAATTGCGCTTTTTTGGCTTATTGGCACATTTTCAAATTCAAGGCGCATATCAATTCCGCCCCAAGGTAAATATCCTTGGTTTGGCACAAATTGTAAGAATAACAATATGAAAAGAAGTATTGGTGTTTTGTATTTTACAATAAACTCTTTTATTTTTTTTACATCAGTATAGTCTGCTTCTTGGCCGATTTGTCCTTGTTCTGTTTGTTTGGAACTAAGCAATTGGGCTGTTTTTTTTGCAAATTTTTTGATTTTTTCAAAATCAATACTTATATCTGTTTGTTCATCTGCCATTTTTGTTGCAAGTTCGCGTGTATTGAGTGTGTTTAAAAACTTTTGTATGGTTGGGTTTAGAGTGAGGTTGCAGGATAATTTGCAAGAATTTGTTTCATTTGCTCAAAAAGTTGTTCTTTTTGTGAATCATTTTTGTTTGAAAAATTTTTCAAATCAAGTATTAGCATTTGATCTGTTATTTTGTGGATTTTTTTAACGTCTTCTAAAATCACGCCTTTGCCTAAAAGATATCCTATTTGCCAAATTGTCATGTCTGGGTCTATATATATTGAGTTTGTTATTGTTTTTATCATGTCTTGTTTGTGTGCTGCTGCTTGATTTGAGTCCATTGTGCAGTGTTTCCATTTTAAAAATTCGCCGCTCAAATTCCATTTTTCTTTTTTTCGGTGTATTGGTGAATTGTGAAGATAATAAAATTCTTGCACAAAATAAAAATCAAGGCCAGAATTTTCAATAAATTGTATTGTGTTGGTAACACTTTGTTTAGTTTCGCCAGGAAATCCAACAATAAACGCGCCAACAGTAATTATGCCGTTTTTTTTAAGAAGGTTTATGCCTTTTAAGTAGTCTTGTGCTTTTGCATCTTTATCCATATTTTTTAGTATTTCATCATCAGATGATTCTATTCCAAGAAATACTGCTCTGCATCCGCTTTGCTTCATTAGATTAACTGTTTCTTCATCTATATATTGGGCTCTTAAAAAAGAATACCAGTTAATGTTAAATTTTTCATCAATTATCATTTTAAGCAAAGTTCTAAATCTCAGCAAAGGCACATTAAACGTGTCATCTACAAAATAAACATTATTTATTCCAATTTCTTTTATTTGTTTTAGTTGGTTTTTTATTATGTTCAAATTTATTGATGAGTATTTTCCCGCAGTTTCTGGGTAAGTGCAAAATGCGCATTTGAATTTGCATCCATTTGTTGTTCGCATCATCACACTGTCTTTTAAATAATTTTTTAGTGACGAGTCAAATGTTATTTGTGTTTCTTCAATATCAATTTCTCTTTGTTGGTCATATGTATATTTTAGCGCGCCTGTTTTGTCAAAATATGCAAGGTTGGGAATGTCATCAAATTGGTTATTTGTTTGCATTTTTTTAAGTAGTTCTGCTAGTATATCTTCTCCTTGTTTGCTAAATACAAAAAAATTGGCGCCAGTTTTTTTGAGCTCTTGTGTTGCTTTTTGAGGCCCTAATATTTCTTTTTTATTAGATACTAGTTTTCCGCCTGCAATTATTGGTGTTGTTTTGTCAATAGTTCTAATCAAAGACACTGCATTTGTTAGGTCTGTTGTTTTTAGCATAAATGATGTTGATATTACAATTGCGCATGGTTTTTTTTCAATTAATTGCGCGAGTTTTTTTTTCTCTGCGCTCAAGTTATTTATGAGTTCTGCATTTATTCCATTTTTTTTAAGATAGCTCAACAGCGTAATTCCTGCAAGGCTAGGCAGTTTCCAGCTGCTCCAGTATTGGTCTGATTCGGGGTCTTGTGTTAGCTTTAGCGCTTCAAGTCTTGCAAGATTAAACAGTTCCATTTGCGTGTAAAAATTCCCTCTAAAATGCGCGCATCTCCCACCGTATAATGGCAAAAATAGTTCTGGATTATTAATTGAATTTTCTTTTAGCTTTTTTTCAACACCCACTCCTAAATTGGATATTATTATTGCGTATACATTTGGCGTATTTTGGTCCATGTAATTCTCTGTTAGATATTTGTGTTTTTATTTGTTTTTATTGTTATCTCGTAATTTTATTGGGTGCTTATTGCGCCGCAGATAAGAAGATTTATGCCGCTTATTTTGTTTGCTTTGTCTGAAACAAGAAATAATGTGGCATTTGCAATATCTTGTGGTGTTGTGAGTTTTAGTGGGGTGTTTTGTTCAACAATTTCAACTGCTTTTGAGGGCAGATTGCTCAAAAAATTTGTTTTTATCATTCCAGGGGATATTGCATTAACTCTTATGTTTTGTTGTGCAAGTTCAATTGCAAGGCTTTTTGTAATTCCAAGCAAAGCATATTTTGCGCCGATATAGTCTGATATTCCCTTCGGAGGGGTTGCTGTTGTGTATTGTGATAATATGTTAATTATGTTTCCTTCTTTTTGCGCAATCATTATTTCTGCGGCGTATTTGATTAATGCAACTGCGCCAAAATAGTTTATTTGCATTTGTTCTTTGAAGTCTTGCAGGTTTTTTTGCGTAAATCTTGCATTTTTTGTTTGGGGTGATGCTGCGTTGACTAAAACATCAATTCTTTTGTGTTTTTGAATTATTTCTCGCATTGTTTTTTCAATATCTGCGTCTAAGCCCAAGTCACACGAATATGCTTCAAAGTTTTTTAGCTCTTCTTCGAGTAGCTTGGCTTTTTGAGTGTTTTTATTAAAAATAATTATTGTAAAATACCCTTCATTATTTAGTGTTTTTGTTATCGCTTCGCCTACGCCCCCTGTTCCCCCTGTGATTATTGCTATTTTTTTTGTTTTATCCATTGTTTTATTTTGATATTTTTTTAATTTATTTATTTTATTTTTATTTGTGTTTTTGCGCGTTATTTCTTGCGGGTTTGGTGTTGTATTTTGTAGTGGCAGATATTGTTTATAAATGTCACGAATTTTTTTTTAAAAGTCTTGGTTTGAGTTTTGTTTGCAAAACATTTATATTTTATCCAAACTATTCAAATTTCGTAATGAAAAAAACTCGTTCACTATTAATTAATTTATCTCTTCTCGTAATTGTGGTGTTATTTTTTTTGTTTGCTTTTGAGATTATTTTGCGTTTGCTCTCAATTGGGGGCCCAGGTTGGGCAAAAGGAATGCTTGTCGCCGATAAAGATTTATGTTATAAATGGAATCCTAATTTTAGTGGTTATGTGCGAGGGTCTGGTTTTAATACTGACTTGAAGATTAATAGTGCTGGGTTTAGGGATTATGAATATTCTGATTTGAAAAATAAAAAAGTAATTATTAGTATTGGTGATTCAATGACTGGGGCGTTGCAAGTTTCAAGCAACAAAACTTTCACAAAACTTCTTGAAAAAAAACTTGGCAGCACTTATGCTGTTCTAAATCATGGCGTAATTGGGTACAATCCATCACAATATGTTGTTTCTTTGAATCAGAGTATTAAAAAGTACAATCCAAAAATTGTGCTTTTGAATTTTTTTGTTGGCAATGATTTTATTAAAAAAGAGTCTGATTTTAGAGTTTATCCTTGCGCTTCAACTGTTGTTGAAGGGTATTTGGTGAATTCTAATTGGACTAGTTTGTCTTGGTTTTTTAAATTCAGGGCAAGTGTTGGGTATTATAGTTATTTTTATAATTTTATTAGCTCGATAATTTCTTCGCAGTATAATTTAAATAAGTTTTTGTATGGTGCAGGAATAACAAAAAGCGCGCCGTATCGTGATGATTTATTAGTGGCAGATGAAAATAGTAATTTGAATAAAGAGTATTATGGTGCGACTTTTTCAATATTAAAAGAAATAAAAGAGCTTTCGCGTTCAAATAATGCAACTCTTATTGTTGTTGTTTTGCCTTCTTTTGACCATATTTTCCCGCCATATTTAAATGAAACAATAAATAATTATAATTTGGGCAAAAATTTTAATTTTACCTTTGCGTATTCTTCTGTTGAAAAATATCTAGATAAAGAAAACGTGTTATTTTTGAATTTCGCGCCAATTCTTATTAAAAACAAAGAGGATACTTATGGTCGTTTTGATAAGCATTTATCTGTTAAGGGCAATCAAGTTGTAGCGCAAAGCTTATTTGAGTTTCTTTCAAAAAATAAATTGGTTTAATTAAGAACATGGCAAATGTTTGTGAACGTTTTTAAATCGTTTGTTATTTTGTTCGTTTATGGTATTTGATAAAAAAACGCTAGCAGCAATTACCGGATTTATTTTTGCGTTTATTGCTGCATTAATTGTTTTTTTTCTAATTGTTGATTTTTTCGTTGAAAAATACGTTTTAATTGAGCGCTATGATGGCAGAATGATTACTGTTGGCAAATTTTGCGAGGATTTTAACAATTCTGGCAAAAAAACTGTTTTGTTAATTGGCGGGAGTTCAGTGATTTTTGGGCTAAATGCAAAGCAAATGGAGCAATTATTAGGGTCAAAATATGATATTTATAACCTGGGTGTGCAGGGAGGAGACCCCGTGCAGGTTAGTTTGTTGTTTGATTGTTTTAAAAAAATTAAGCCTGCAGTTATGATATATACGTTAATTCCGCCGTATTTTAGCCAAGATAAGTTGGATTTGGAAACAAAAGATATGTATTTATTTTTATCAGATTATTTTTCTTTGCAAAAAAATGATTCAAGAAATAGTTTTGTTTCAAATGATATAAAATCTGTGTTAAATTATGGCGTGTTTGAAAAATATATGTATTTGCGTAAATTTCTTGTTAAGTCATTATTTTCTGTTTCAAAACGCGCAGTTTATTTTTTTTCTTTTTCTTCTTCAGATGTTGTGCCGATATCTGAATTTTTATCAAAAGAAGACAAATTTCGCAATTTAAAAGATCCGCACCCTTATACTTCGAGAAAAAATAATAATATTACTTTTGCAATTAAAAACTCGCCTTTGTTGAAAAATTTTGTATTGCAGTCAAATTCAATAAATTTAGATGGCCCAGAGTCTGCTGCTTTGAGGTATTTGCTCAATTCATCTAAAAATAATAATATTAAAGTTGTTTTGGTGAATTTGCCATCTCATCCATTGGTGCTAAAAAGTCTTGATTCTAAAAGTGAGGCAAGATTTAATGCCCATTTAGAAAAAACCTGCACTCAATTTGGCTGCACATATATCAATCTTAAGCGTTTATACTCAAATATAACTTCACAGGATTTCTTTTTTGACCATGCGCATTTAACTTCAGATGGGCAAAAAGATTACACGCAAAGATTAACAAAAATTTTGCAGTTAAAAGGGGTGATTTAGTGCTCTTTAATTCTTTGGAATTTTTATGGTTTTTAATAATTGTTATATTAGTAGTATTTATTATGTCAAAATTCAGGCTTGCGCCAAAGTATGTTTTGTTTTTCCTTCTAGGGGCATCTTATTATTTTTATTATGTTTCAAGCGGCACTTATATTCTAGTTTTTTTTGTTTATTGCGCGCTTAATTTTTATCTTGGCCGTGTTCTTTATAGTTCAAAAAATTATGCAAAAAAGTCATTTTTATTTTTATTTTTATTTTTTAATATCGGCTTGCTTGTTTTTTTTAAATACATAAATGTTGTTGTTTTTTTAATTAATTGGGTTCAGGCCTTGTTTAGCTTTAATTCGAAATTGCCTTTGTTAAATTTCGTTTTGCCTTTGGGAATTTCTTTTTATACTTTTGAGGCAATAAGTTATGGTGTTGATATATACACTGGCCGCATAAAGCCTGAGCAATCTTTTGTTAAGTTCCTATTTTTTATGGCCTTTTTCCCTAAGTTTATTGCAGGCCCAATAATGCGCGCAAAAGAATTTTTCCCTCAGCTTTTAAGAGATACTTTTTTTGATTTTTCAAGCTTTAAATTTAGCGCAACTCTTATTTTATTTGGTCTTTTTAAGAAAATAGTTATTGCTGATAACATTGCACTTTTTGTAACTGCGATGCTAGATGGCTCCTTTTTAGTTTCAAGCAGTTTTGGCATTTGGGTTGTCATGTTTGCATTTGCAATTCAAATTTATTGTGATTTTTCAGGTTATAGTGATATTGCAATAGGTGTTGCAAAATTCTTTGGAATTGATTTGGTTCAAAATTTTAATAGGCCTTTTTTTTCTAAAAATCCTGCTGAATTTTGGAGAAGGTGGAATATTAGTCTTTCTTTTTGGATTAGGGATTATATTTACTATCCGTTATACTTTTTTTTGTCAGGCACAAAATTAGCAATGCTTGTTGGCTCAGTTGAGCGCAGAACAAAAATAATTGTTTATTTCGCAAATTTTGTTGCAATGTTTTTTATGGGCATTTGGCACGGCCCATCAATTAACTATGTTATTTATGGGGCATATTATGGTATTCTTCTTGTTGCATATCATTTGATTGCAGATGTGAGAAAAAAATTAGCATTTCGCGCTAAATTTCCTTTTCCAAAAATTGCAGAAATTTTGTCTATTTGTTTGACTTTATATTTTATCGTGTTGGGTTTTTTAATTTTTAGGGTAAATGATCTATTAAAATTAAAACATTTGCTCGGTAAATACTTGTCTTTTGATTTGCGCAGTCTTTTTTGTGATTTGGCCATGATGCAAAATATTATTTCTGAGCAATTTGGGGTGGTTGTTGCAATTTTTATTTTTGTTGCTTTTGAAATTTCAGATTACTTTTTCAAAGAAGATTTAAAGAAGTTTTGTTCGTCTCTTGGCTTGTTTAAATGGTGTGTTTTAGTGTTTGTTTTAATTCTTTTAATGTTTGTTTTTTTGCCAAGTAAGAGTGCTGTTTTTATTTATTTTCAGTTTTAGCCTTTATCCATTAATTTTTTGTTAACTATATCAATTATTTTGTTTATTGTATTCACGTCTTCTATGTCTGCTAAGGTAAATTTTATTTTAAAATAATCTTCTGCTTTGGATATTAGCATTAAATTGTTAAAAGAATCCCACTCATCTATTTCTGATAAGTTTTTGTTGTTGTCTATTTTGTCAATGTCTAAACTCATTACTTCACTTATTAGTTTTTTTAGTTCTTCTCTTGTGTTATTGTTCATTTTTCACCAAAATCCAAGGTATTTTTTGAACTTCTTTTGAATTGTCGTATTTATAAATTTTTTCTCCTGTTTGATTTTCGCTTTCTTTTATAAAATTAACCTGCTCATAGAAATCTTTTGCCGCTACATTCTTTTCAGTTGGGCGGTATCTTGCAATTATTTTTTTTGTTTTCGCAAATGCAAACTGGTTTATTGCGTATCTTATTAGTTCTTTTTCTATATCGCGGCCAAGTATTCTGCAGCTAACTAAAAAATCAGTGATTTCTATTTGTTGTGGTGTTTCTTTGAATATGCAAACCCCAGTAAGCCCAAATTCTCCAAATTTATCTTTTGCTCGCATTGAAAATGTGCTGTGATTTTGTGAGCAAAGGTATTCAGATACTTGTTCTTTTGAATACCTATTTGTGCAAAGATTGAATTGGTTTGTTTTATTTATCAGTTGGGTTATTCTGTCTAAATCTGCTTTGCAGTTTTTTTCTATTTGAATTTCTATTTTAAGGTCAAACAGGTAATCTGCGGGGTTTTCAAAGTTTTTCTTGTATTCGTTTCTTTTGTTTTCTTGCAAATACATTTCGTTTCTTTTTTTGTCTTCTTGTGTTATTTCAAGAAATTCAAAATTGCCTAATTCTTCAAGCATTTTTGGCAGCTCACTTGCATCAATTGGAAAGTCAGGCACACTTACTTGTGGAAGCACTGATTTAACAAGGCCGCGTTCAGCAGGGTTATCATCTATGAAAACTATGCTATTTAACCCGATATTTAGCTCGTTTGCAATTTGTATTATGTTATCTGGTTTGTTTTGCCAGTTTATTTTTATTGATGCAAAATGCTCTTTTTTTAGTATCATGTTTTTATTTTGTTCAAACGCCAAAAATACGTCTGCAGGGTTATTTTTTGAGTTTATTGCAAGTAGTATGCCTCTTTTGTATAGGTTTAGGATTATTTTTTGGGCATCTTTGTATGCGCCGCCTATTCCTTCATCGCCAATTTTTATGCCATTTGGGCCGTCTTCGCCAACTATTCCGCCCCAAATCGTGTTGTCTAAATCAAGAATAATGCATTTTTTTGATTTGCCATATGTTGCGCTTATTATTTTTGTAATTTCTTCGCAAAATAATTTGTTTATTTTATTTCCAAGATATAATTTTCCTGCGTAATAGTATTTTGGCTCAATTAAGTTATTTTTTCCAACATATGACGCGAGCTTTTCAAAATCAAGTATCACACAATTTTTTGCTTGTTTTGCTGTTTCAAAAAGTCTGTAGTTTAGATTTGAAACAAAATATCTGTATCCCTCAAATATATTAGCATCCATTATGCCGTGTGGGCTATATGTTGGAACTTCAAGGTTGGTTAGTATTATTTTTGCATTTGTTTTTTCTGATGCTCTATTTAGTATGTTTCTTATGTATTCAATTTTGGTTGAAGTGATTTCTTCTAGCTCTTTTTTTCCAATGTCTGTGCACTTGAATTGTAGGTTATCCAGAAATGTTTTTGTGTCGAGTGCAATTATTATTATGTCAGGCATTAATTTGTAAACAAAGCTGTTCTCATCAAGAAGCTCTTGCATATACTGGTTGTATTGGCCATATGTTATTTGCGCATCAAACTCATTTTTTATTAATTCTAATTCAAGAGTTTGTCGTGTGTTTTGTATTGTATACGAGCTAAGTATTGCTATTTTTATTTTTTTGAAGTTTTCTTTTAAGCTGGCGTCTTTAATATCATTTATTGTCGGGTTATTGTTATAATTGGCATCGTCAAGTTTTATTTTGGGTGTTTTCTCATTGTCTGGTGTTTTCATTTTTTTTGCCTTAACGCTGTTGCAATTG
>ORJL010633000.1_pt1 | contig 11699 bp, 8 predicted proteins | sample 1779941 | NCBI WGS metagenome assembly ORJL01 (sample SAMEA104232317, study PRJEB22302) | groundwater metagenome | biome: forest; feature: aquifer; material: groundwater | place: USA | collected 2011-08-07 | depth 5.8 m | reverse complement strand
TTACAGCGAGCGATTTAAAGTGCCACGCCTCTCTGAAAGGAACGGGAGCTGAGAACATGGGCGTAAGGGAAAAAGCGGTGATGAGGCATGGCACTATCTGAGGAGATCGTCCGCCGGAGGCGGACGATTTATAGATGAACATTTTATGCATCGGCGATATATTTGGCAAACCGGGGCGTTGGGCACTGAAAGAGATACTTCCCAAGGCGGTTGAAGAACATAAAATAGATTTCGTTATCGTGAACGGCGAGAACGCCGCCGGCGGCAAGGGGATAACCGATAAGGTGGCAGAGGAGTTGTTCAAGAACAAGATAGATGTTGTCACCGCCGGCAACCATATCTGGGAACACAAGACCATTTATCCGTATTTTTCAACTCATCCGATACTTAGGCCGTTCAACCTTAAGGATAAAAGCCTTCCCGGTCGTGGCTGGATCGTTGCCAAGTCCTCGAATGGCGTCCGGGTGGGGGTTATCTGTGCGCAGGGGCTGATTTTCATGGACGACAAGGGGCCAAAGGCCGTGAATCCGTTGCACCTGATCGACGAGGTGCTTGCCTCGGTGAAAGAACTGGCAGATATCATTATTATGGATATTCACGCCGAGGCGACGAGCGAAAAGCGCGTCATGGGGTGGTATTTGAACGGCAGAGTGACGGCGCTTGTCGGGACACATACACATGTGCAGACCTCGGACGAAGAGATACTCTCCGGTGGAACGGCATATATCACCGACCTTGGCATGACCGGCCCCCACGACTCTGTGATCGGGCTGGACAAAGATGTCGCCATGAAGCGTTTTATGACCGGCGATAAAAGGGATTACAAGGTCGCCAGCGGCGGAGCGAGGCTTGAGGGCGTGGTTATCGGCGTCGATGAGTTAACTGGCAAGGCAACATCCATCCAGCGCGTCAGATATTATTTGGGGACGTTTCTGCGGTAGAAGCAGGCTGGATGCGGGTTTGCCGAGAAAAAACCGGCAAAACCGCATTGGACGTGCATCTACCGCAGAAACGTCCCCAAAGTGGGAATCTTTACCCCGAAAAGCAGTGACTAGTGACCGGTGACCGGTGACTGGTGAACTGCAACAAACCGCTAACCATTTGAAAATAAATGAATATTGCCAGCCACTAGCCACCAGCCACTAGCCACCGCACTTGGCACACACCTTGCTTACTACTACAGCGTGAGAACGAGAAATTACTTTAAGTGTTTTAAGAAACACTAGTGATTTCAGTATGTTGTATAAATATTAGGAGAACAAAATTATGTCAAAAGTGAGGAATGCAGACATCATCCCAACCGGCGATGCAAATGGCCTTTCAATGGATCCGCTGTCACTCAAGAAACAAAAGGGCGCCCCAAATGGTCAGGTGCAGGAGGGGGACGTTGAGAAAAAGGCTGCGGGCAATCAGATAAAGACCGCGCTTGAGAAGATGAAGGACGTTGCCGGCCAGAGAGGCAAAGACGGTGTTGAGCAAAAGAAGGTGCAGGGCGGAACAGATCATACGGCCTCGACATCGGAAGGAAAGAAGACCTCCGGAGAGACAAAGAACACCAACTCATTAGATAATCAGAACCTGAAGAACATGGCGAACGAGTTCAACCGTATGTCGCGCGGGACGGTTAAACCAAAAGAGGGGACAGGCGAGGCAAATGCCCATGAAAATCACGATCTTAACACAAATACAAGACAAGTTACTTTAAGCCAGCCGCAGGCCGCAGCCCAGACGGCCGCAAAAAATATAAGCCAGCAGAATGTTGTGAGCCAATTCGCCTACCTGCAGGCCGGCAAGCGGAGTGCGGTCGAGGTCAAAGACGCCAAGCAGACGGCAAAGCCAGAGCCAAAGGGGGCTGATACAAAGGACGGCTCAAAGACCGCTCAGGCTGATGCGGTGGCAAAGACAGCCAGCGCCGTTAACGCCGGCGGAGTGCAGGCGCAGGTGGCCGCCAAAAGCGGCGAGCAGGCGGCCGCTCAGATGGCAAAAGAGGCGGTAAAAGAAAAGACGCAACTAAATGAAGAAACTGCCGATAATAGTATTGAGGCCGAAAGTGCTAAAAGTCCACATGCGGAATCAAGGGCGGTAAAAAAGGAACTTGGCGACCTGTATGGCGGAGTTGGTTCCGGCACGACAAGCGGCGGTGAGAGCGGGGCCCTTGACTTGAGCGCAAGTAGAGAGGCGGTGAAAGAGCCGGACGACCCCGAGAGTTTTGTCGAAAGCAAAGAGACGCAACTTGGTTCAGTGACATTTAATAAAGAGGATCTGGTTCATGCGCGCGTTCGTATCGCGGCGGTTGAATTTACAAGCGATGTCGAACAGCCGATGAGCGAGCCGGCCACGATCGAAGAGAAGATCGCGAACTATACGCAGGTGCCGCTTGACGCGAGGTTCGTCGCTAGCTTGAAGGAAGAAACAGTTGACTTAATAAGGCAGGCGCGTGAGTTAATGAACACAACGGGGCGTTACAGCCCCAGCGGGCCGGGAATCTCGGCGTAGGATGTCATCCCCGCGATGACATAGAAAAGGAAAAATATATGTTCGGAATATTCGGCATAGGCGGCCCATTTTCTGGAAATATCTTTGGCGGGTTTCCCTTCATTGAGAGCGGGCTCGACCAGCGCTATGACGTGAGCGCCGGAATGTGGCGTGGCGCATTTGCATTGAGTAACGGCGTTGGCTCAATGCCATTTGGAAGTTCATGGGGCGTCAAGAATTATATCAGCAATCTAATTGACTGGCGGTTCGCCAGCCTTGCCAGATCACGCGCGGTAGATAAAGGCAAAGACCTGCCTCCGGGGGCAGCTTCACCGAGCCACGGGACCAGGGGAAGGTCATATCTTAATCAATTTTTTTATAATGGGTCGTTAAAGGGCGTGGAGCAGGAATCTGTGATAAAGAGAGTTCTTGGCCAAAATGCAGATCCGGCAGACAAAGAAGCCTTTAAAACGAAAGATAATATCCTGCGCGCGGTGGTGCAAAAGGTCGTTGGCGAATGGCTGCACGACCCGAAGGCGCGCGGGCAGTTCCTGCGCAAGTGGGAGATGGCGCGTAGTGATACCGACAGGGCTCGGGCTCTTTTAGATCCGATGGGTGATGGGGCATATCTGCAAACATTGGCGCAGATGGGCGTTCCGGGTGCTCTGAACGAGCGCGAGGATGCCGATACAAAATGGCAGAAGATAGCGAATTGGTTCAACGCGCAGGTTGAGGGTGGTGTTCTGAACGGTCTTGGCGCGGAGGCGGAGAATATCGTAAGAAGCGAAGGCTGGGAAGGTGATGTGGTCCTTGATAATATGTCACATGGTGGAAAATCAAAGACGAACTATGGCAGTGACCTTGTTGATAGGGGCTATACGAACGAAGAGGCGGGTTTTATCATGCAGCCTTCTGATATGACCGGGGCAGAGGCAGAGGAGATGATAAAGAACTTCCGTGAACTGAGACAGACGGCTTCGATCAGAGAAGTTGAAGCCAAGAAAAAAAATCTGGAGAAGAGAAAATCAGAAAAGGGTTATAATAAAGATCAGATCAAGTCCATTGACGCAGAGATCAACCAGTATAATGAAGTGCTGGCAGACCTGAAGAAACAGCGCGCGGAGCAGTTCCTGCAGGACTACATGAAGGTCGCCGCAGTGCGCTTTGGCATGACGGCGGAGGACTTTGGTTACGAGGCGGGCAAGCTGCCGGAAGACGTTACAGATGTCATGAGCGCAGTTGCGTGGGTATATAGAAAGCTCGGGCGGAACGTGGTGATGCCGGTAACGTCAGAGGCGCCTAAGGTTGAGGAAAAGAAAGAGGAAAAGGCCGGACCTTCAGCCGGGGGAATCGCCAGGAGAAAAAAGGAAAAAGAGGCTAAGTTAATGCAAAAGATCCAAGATGCCGTCAAAGCGAGAGCTGAACAAGATGATCCCGGTCAAAGTGTTCAAGGTAAGAAAATCACCGTGGAGGTCGATGGCGTTAAGTATGAAGTGGTCTATGACAAAGACGGAGATGATGTTAAGATAGTTTCGATAACTGGTGTTAAATAATCCACTTGTAGTATTCGTCGAATAATGCTAGTCGGCGAGCGATGTATATATACTACACACCGCCGGTTTTTTATTCCTCTTATGTCCCAACATATTACGGCGGCTATTACCCGTTCTTTGCGGACCCATATTATTCTTCCCCATTAGATCCCATCACAGACTGGATCAGCTCGAACAAATATTCTTATTCAGCTTTTAATGTTCCAAGTTTCTGGGGATTTGGGTTCTCTTCGCGTGACATGTCGCTCGCATCATTCGGCGACACCCTTTGGTATCGCTCGGCCGGGTTCACGTTCTTTGATAGCCCTTGGGGAACAAGTTGGGAGTTTGAATTCTCACCCCCCTTTGGAAAAGGGGGGAATGGGGGGATTTTATCTGATCCTTCGACAAGCTCAGGATGAATATAGCCCCTTCGTCACAATATAAACCGCCACCTCTTTCGGGACCATTTCTTTAAAACTCTTTCCCTTCGCGATCGCGTTCCTGACATCAGTTGAGCTGACATCCGGGATAGGCGAGGCAGGCCCGCGCGGCAGGGTGATGAATTGTACCATGCCGCGCAACTTTTCAGAATCCATCCAAGAGATCGATTCCCTGGCGGTGTCGTCTCCCATGATAAGGTAAAATTTATGATCGTGGTGCTCCGCCATGAAATGCTCGATCGTTTTTATCGTGTAACTTGTTTCGCCAAGTTTCTCTTCAATATTGGAGACCTTTACCTTTTGGCCGAACTGGGTGAAGGCGAACCGGCACATGGTTATCCTGTCGGCGAACGGTGCCAGGCCCTTTTGGAACGGGTGTTTGAAACACGGAACGACCCAGATCTCATCCACGTCGTTCTTGTCAAGAAGATAGCGGCATATCTCGATGTGCCCCTTGTGCGGCGGATCGAACGACCCGCCGAATATCCCAATTCGTTTGCGCATAAGAATAATAAACTTTATTCTTCGAGCGAGCGTCAGCGAGTCGAGAAGCAAAAGGATTTTTATCTTCTCGACAGGCTCGAAGGATAAAATCCTATCGAACCAATTTCAAAGTTGCCAATCAATACCAATTTGGCTTATACCTTGCCCATGAAACTAAATCAAGTCTTAGTCGTCTATAAACAAGTCACCGACCACAAGGAACATCTTGCGACACTGAACGAGTTATATGAGCTGCTCAAAGAACTGGGCGTTTCATTCGAGGCGCAAAGCACCCGCCAGCTTCAGAACATCGGCAATGTTGATCTTGTAATTACGGTTGGCGGCGATGGAACGGTCCTGGCCACTTCGCACTTTGTGGACGAGCAGCCGATCCTTGGGATAAAATCCTTCGGCAAACAGAGCGTTGGCTATTTTTGTGCGGCCTCACGACAGACGATGAAGAACTACCTGCGGGAGCTCATCGCTAAAGAACGCGAACCGATAAAACTCCACAGGCTGCAGGCCGAGATCAACGGGCAAAAGGTCGCGGAGCTTGCGTTGAACGATGTCCTCTTTGCCAATTCGAACCCGGCCAGCATGTCAAGATATGAGATATCGATCGGGAACAAGATCGAGGAGCAAAAAAGTTCAGGCGTTTGGGTCTCGACGGCGGCAGGTTCAACTGCTGCGGTCAAGGCCGCAGGCGGAAAGGTCCTGAAGCTCACCTCTGATAAGATCGAATATTTTGTGCGCGAGCCGTATCTGATGAATGGCAGGTATCACATGAAGAGGGGCGTTCTATCGGCCAAGGCGGTGGTGAAGATCACCGCGCTCATGCCGCAGGGGACGGTCTTTATCGACGGCGGGGCGACGCAATATCCGGCGCCTACGGGTGCAGTTGTTGCTATCAAAAACGCCAAAAAGCAACTTAACATGTATTGGAGATAACCATTGGGGACGTTTCTGCGGTAAATGCACGTGTGGCGTGGTTTTGCGCGTTTTTTCCCCGCAAACACGCGTTGGTAAAGGGTTTACCGCAGAAACGTCCCCAAACATAATGCGACAATGAGGTGAATGTATGGAAATAATTTCCGCAAAGGGCCTGCCAGAGAACGCTTATCGCGAGTTGAACGCCGGAGAAAAATACGTTCCGGTCGTGCCGGCCGATTCCCACAGGAGCGAGATAACCCCAAGATCGGTTTTTTTGGGTATTATCATGGCCATCCTCTTCTCCGGCGCCGCGGCGTTCCTGGGGCTCAAGATCGCGCAGGTCTTTGAAGCGGCCATTCCCATCGCCATCATCGCCATTGGCCTTGGAATGATCCCCAAAAGAAAGAGCACCATCCTTGAGAACGTGATCATCCAATCCATCGGCGGAGCCTCCGGCTATATCGTCGCGGGCGGCATATTCACGCTCCCCGCCCTTTTTATCTTAGGGCTGGATGGCATGACCAACTTCGTTCAGCTCTTCTGCATCTCCGCGCTTGGCGGCGTCCTTGGCATCATGCTGCTTATCCCGCTTCGCCGCTACTTCGTCTCCGACATGCACGGAAAATATCCCTTCCCCGAGGCGACCGCCATCACCGAGGTCCTTGTGGCAGGCGACAGCGGCGGCAAACACGCCAAGGTGTTGGCTATCTCGGCCACGATCGGCGGTATATATGATTTTCTTTCAATGAGCCTCAACGCGTGGGCCGAGACCTTCACGACCGCGGTCATACCGGCGCTTTCAACGCTCACCAACAAGATCAAGCTGGTCGCAAGCCTCAACACCGGCGCGGCCGTTATGGGGCTGGGTTATATCGTCGGGCTTAGATACGCGACCATCATCGCCTGCGGGTCGGCGCTTTCGTGGTTCGTCCTGATCCCGCTTGTCAACCACTTTGGCGGATATATCAGCGTCGCGGTCCCGCCGGCAGACGCGGGCCAGCTTATATCCCAGATGGGGGCGAGCAAGATATTCGCCACCTATGTCCGCTATATAGGCATTGGCGGTATATTCGCGGCGGGGCTCATCGGCATAATCAAGTCGTCAAATATCATCAGGCATGGAATTTCGCAGGCGGTGGGGCAGATATTCAAAGGCAAAGATGCCGCCTCGTGCGTGAAAGTTGAGAGGACGAACAGGGACCTCAAGGCGGCGACGATATTTCTCTCCCTTGCCGTCGCGGTCCTCTTCATGCTCTTCTTATTCAGATATTCGGTCATTGTGAACCAGATGGACCCGTGGACGATCGCCCTGATAGCGACCGTGGTCGTCTTTGTCATCGCGTTCCTCTTCACAACAGTGGCGGCGCAGGCGATCGCCATCGTTGGGATGAACCCTGTCTCCGGAATGACCTTGATGACGCTCATCATCACGAGCATCATTCTGGTCGCCGCCGGCCTCTCCGGGCCGTATGGAATGCTTTCGGCGCTCCTGGTCGGTTGCGTTGTCGGCACCGCGCTCTCGGGAGTCGGGCACACGATCACCGATTTCAAGGTCGGCTATTGGCTCGGGGCGACGCCGCGGGCGCAGCAGTTTTCAAAGCTTTTGGGGACGCTCTTCTCCGCGCTGACGGTTGGGTTCGTAATAATGATGCTCAACAAGGTCTATGGGTTCGTTCCGACGGCGGAGCACACGACACCACTTCCCGCGCCTCAGGCCAACGCGATGGCCGCAGTGATAAAGACCTTCATGTCGAACGCGGAGGTGCCGTGGCTTCTCTATGCCGTTGGCGCGATGATCGCGACACTGGTCAACTTCATGGGCGTTTCGCCGCTTGCGTTCTCGCTTGGCATGTACATCCCCCTCTCGCTCAACACGCCGGTGCTGGTCGGCGCGCTCATCGCACATTTTGTCACGCGCGGCACAAAGGACAAAGAGCTTCAGAACAGGCGGCGCGAGAAGGGGACGCTCATCGCCTCCGGCTTCATTGCCGGCGGGGCGCTGATGGGTGTCTTTGGCGCGGTCTTGTCTTACATCGGCCTCGAGACGGGTGTGAAGCTCCTGCCGAGCCTTGGCATGGCAGAGGGCTATTGGCCGAACTGGGTCTCGATAGGCGTCTTTATCCTGCTTTGTCTGTATCTTTATATCGATGCGAGACGGGCGAAATAAGGGTTGCACCGATTTCGGAACACAAAAATGTTCCAAATCCCGAATTTCGAACGTTTGAATTAAAGTGATATTTACTAGGCCCAAACGGGCTGATCTCCAAATTAAGCTTTAAATGTTGATGGTTGTAAGGTTTTTTTAAGTGATCGTGAGTTTTCAGCAAATTGGCATGGATATTGCTTAAAAAAATACATGAAAGGAGAATAAAATGAATAAAAAGATCATATTGAGTGTGGTTGCTGTCATTTTACTTCAGGCACCATATGCATTTGGCGCAGAGTTTTTGGTTAATAGCACTGAGGATAAAGTGGATGTGTTTATTGGTGACGGCATATGCGGTGCAAACGATGGCTCATGCACGTTGCGCGCTGCCGTTCAAGAGGCCAATGAAACGGCCGAACATGACACCGTCACGCTACCAAATGGAGATTTTATTTTAAATATCTCCGGTGGAAATAGCGGAGACCCGTCAAAAGACGACCTTGACATAACAAGTGACCTGATAATTCAAGGCCAAGGCAGAGATGTAACATCCATCGATGCCAATGCTGTAAACCGCGCATTCTATGTCCATGAGAACGCAAACGTTGTTATTGAAGATCTTTCGATTGTTGGAGGCGACTCCAGCCTTTCCACCATCCCCATTGGAAATGAAAATGATGGTACTCTTACATTAAGACATTGTGCCATTATGAACGCCAAGGCTTATTCTGGATCTGCTGTTTACAGCAGAGGAAATCTTATCATTGATGATTGTAATATTTCCGAGAACGAGAGTACCTATGGGGACACCTTAAACTGCTTTGGTGCGGAGACGATCATAAATGACAGTTTGATAGGGAACAATAAAGCATCGACAGAGATTGAACAAGAAGGGACGGTTCAGATCTGGGGAAGATATTGGACTCCGGAGGAAATGAACGTTCATATTTCAGACACTACGATTGAAGGTAATGATGGAAGTGAAGCCATAGAAATCGAACAAAATGACTTAGGTATCAAAGATTTCACAAACCACATAAACGTTGAAATTTCAAATTCCAGAATAATAAACAATGGTGGGCGGGGGATTTATGTATTCAACGAAAATCTGGATGAGTTTGAAAAAACGATAAATTTAAAGGTCACTGGTTCCTTAATAGCCGGTAACAAGACCAAAGAAGATGGCGGAGGGGTGCTTTTTTCTGGCGGACCCTATGATGCAAGCAGCAAGGCGAGTCTGGTGACGATCGTTAATACGTCGATCATAGGGAATGAAGCAGGGGGGCACGGTGGAGGTGTATACAATACCGGGAATATGAACATCACAAATTCGACCATAGCCGAAAACAAAGCCGGAGCAGGATGCGGTATATATATGATTTCGGATGATGAAAAAACGATGAAACTGAACGTGAACAATTCGACAATAGTCCATAATGTTCAGATCGCAAACAACGATGAAAATGTCACTTTTAGTCCTTGTGTTGGCATTGATTCATTTTTAAGTTTAATTAAGATACAAAATTCAATTATCGCAAAGAATTATAAAGACGATGATGCCAAAGCCTATGATACGTGCCGAGATTGCTATGGACATGATGTGGATGTCATGACCTTCATAGGGCGCGATTATCCAACACCAAACACTAAAACAGCGGACCCGCTGCTTGGCCAGCTTGTTCAGGTTGTTGACAACATGTTCGTTTACTATCCTTTGGCCGGTAGTCCGGCCATCAATGCTGGTGATAATGCATCTTGTGAACTGTTCGACCAGCTTGGGAGCGTAAGGATCGGGACATGTGATCTTGGAGCGGTCGAATCCTTGTGCGGCAATGGAACGCTAGATGGTGATGAAGTGTGTGACGAAGGCGTGGGAATCAGCAAGGCGGTCGGTGAATGTACAAGCCAATGCATTACTCCAGCCATCCAAGAAGATGAAGAAGATTCTGAGGATGAAATAGCAACTACTGGGGAAGATGGGACAAATGATCAATCAAATGCCGACACTTCTGAAAGCGAAGGAGGTTCCGGCGGAGGCTGTAACGTCAGCAAAGCCAACAATTTTTCGGTTGGTTTTCTTATGATGCTTTTTCCGCTAGTTGCAATTCGAACGATCAAGAGCTGATGGCTGGCTTATGATTTTTAAGATTTCAGATTACTGCACAAGCGGGATGTCTTCTTCTTTTGAAGGCTCGGCAAGCGCTGGGACGACCTCAACGCTTATGGTAGAGAGCTTGTTGTCTAGTTTGTCCAGACGTTTGTCGGTGTCGTCATAGGCGCTTTGGGCGTTTTTCAGATGCTTGCCAAGGACCTCGTAGTTCTTTTTGATATCGACCATGTTTTTCTGCAACTGCTCCAGCCGGTTCAAAACCTCGGTCGCATGTTCGGCGATCTGCATGCCTTTCAGCCCGAACGAGATCGTCTGCAAATAAATATAGAGCGTATTGGACGAAACGGGAAATACGCGCCGGTTGGCCAGATGCGCCCAGAGTGTTTCACCGTTGTCCGCGGTGATGAACAGCTCATAAAAGATGCTCTCGGAAGGTATGTACATCATTGCGAATGGATATGTCCCTTCGTCCGGCTTGATATATTTCGCCACGTCGTCGGCGTGCTTTTTGACCGCGCTGGTCAGCCCCTTCTTTGCCTGTTTTTTCTCTTCGTCGGTGGGGGCCTTTAAATACTCATGATATTTTTCGAGCGGGAACTTGGAATCTATCGGCACGAGCTGCCCGCCGATCTTGATAGCCGCGTCAACACGCTCACTCTTACCCAGGGCGTGCTGCAGGAAATACATGTTGGAGGGGAGCATCTCTTGCAAAAGCTGTTCGAGCATCACCTCGCCGAACCCGCCGCGCATCTTGGGGGCCTTTAAAATGTCGCGAAGTTCGCCGACCGGGGCAAGCGACTCGTGTATCTTTCCCATTGCCTTTTGCACGTCACCGATGACGCGGGCGGCATTGTCGAGCCGGTCATCCATTGACTTGCGCGTGTCGTTGAGCGAGCCGGTGTGGCGATGCAATTGGGTTTGAAGTTGAGTGGAGAGGTCGGCGAGTTGTTTGTTGACCGTCTGCGAGCTTCCCTCAAGGCTGTTCCTGACCTGTTCACGGATGCCGTCAAGCTGCTGCTGGATGAGGCCGATCTGTTCCACGCGCGAATCTTTTTTTCTGAGGATAAGCAGGACAGCGACCGCCGCGATCGCCAGCACTAGCCCGACACCGAGTATTATTGTGATGCTCATAAAATTATGTTGTTTTGTAGCGGAACGCTTTAGCGTTCCATAATTTGTAGCGCAGATTATGTAGCGCAGGACTTTAGTCCTGCCAACTGTAGTTGCCCAATTTATTGGGCCAAAGCTTTTGCCTGATGAATCAGGCAACTACAATATCAGCAGGTCTAAAGACCTGCGCTACAAATTTTAAATATCCCCTTTCTCAATGTTTGGCAAGCGGCAAGTGCTAATCGCTTGATAATTAAGCATAAAATAGTCAAAAAAACCACGCAACATTTTTGGCGTAGCGCCGATAACATATCAAGCGCCGTCATCCTGAGCGTTAGCGCTTGCCCGCCGTGCAGTAGTGGCGGGAAGGATCCAGGCCGAAAGGCCGCACCCTCCGCCACTATTACTTTGGCGGACAGGTAAAAACTCGCTCGCCCCGCAAAGCGGGGCAAGCTGGATTCCTCCCGCCA
>ORJL011911857.1_pt1 | contig 11702 bp, 8 predicted proteins | sample 1779941 | NCBI WGS metagenome assembly ORJL01 (sample SAMEA104232317, study PRJEB22302) | groundwater metagenome | biome: forest; feature: aquifer; material: groundwater | place: USA | collected 2011-08-07 | depth 5.8 m | reverse complement strand
AGTGGCTAAGTTTTTTCATGTGGACTGCGTAAGGTGACTAATTAAATAAATCCGGCTCAATTAGAACCGGGTTTAAATATTTATATTATTTTTTCGGAGGCATTTGCTCAAGTTGTTTTGCAAGTTCTCCTGCCATATTTCCGATTTGTGTGTTTGGGTATTTCTTCGCTAAATCCTGCCAAATAGTTCTTGCTGTTTTTATATCTCCTTTAGCTTGTGCTAAACCGCCAAGATTATAATTTGCAATCATATTGGATTTATCAATGTTCAAAACTTTATTGTTGTATTCTTCAGCTTTTTTTAGATCCCTTTTATTGAAATAAAGAAAAGTAAGTTCTAATAACAGATCAGTTCTTTTTGGTCCAACCTTCAATATATTTTCGTAAAGTTTGATTGCCTCATCAGGATCGTGAGCTTGAACCATTTCAGCATATTCACGAACCTTTAATGTATCTTTAGGATTTTTTTCGACTGCAGCTTTAAGTGTATTCATTTTTTCAACAGCTTCTTTCATCACATTAGATTTAGAAGGCATATCGCCGTTACCCTGCTCTGCCATTCCTTTATGAATATCATCAATGGGCATTTGTGTATTAGGATTTAATTCTCTTGCCGTTTTAGAATTTTTTGCCGCATTCGAAAAGAAAAGAACAGCCGCAATAAAAATCACAAACACACTTAAATAAATGTAAATCGGTTTGATCTTCATTATTTCCTCTTTATTTGAAACAAATATGAATATATTATTGTTGAATCAGTGGTTGCAAAAATAACTTTTTTTAATCAGCAAAAAAATTTTAATTTCGCTCAAAACATTTGGGTCAAAGCAATTGAGTATGAAAAGAGTAAAAAATGTTAAGCTAATAATTCCTTTATGCATGCAATTTGCCTCACCCCTTTTAACATGGTAACATTGTCTAATCCAATTGAAAGATGTTAAACTCAGAAGTAGAAAATTTCAATCAATAGCCGCTTCAATTAAAGTAAATTTATCGCATTCATCGAATTCTGTTACTGAAGGAAGAATTAATTTGAGCTATGGCTAAACCTTTATGCCATAATAATATTTTTATGATATGAACAATATTCCACTTCGACCATGAGAAGAATTATTGCGATAAATAATATAGATATAGAGATTGATTTCACTTATATGGATACTTTTATTTCGAATTGCATTATCTTTGTCCCATAAGAGTAAAATAAACTGAAAATTAGGTTGATACTATGCATGAAATTTTTGTTCAACTGATTTTATTATTAATTACTATTATCTCAGTTGTAGGGTTGATAATAGTGATCTATTCAAGAAAAAGCAGCCAGATTACCTCAAGATTATTCTTAATAGTTCTTCTGTTGGTTATTTTTTATATAATATCCCATGCATTGCATTTTTTGATTTTAAGAATACCTGATGTAACGGTTTTAGATTTATCGTGTCATTCATTTCTACTATTAATAATTGTCGCTTTGACATTTTTCAGTATGAATTTTCCGAAACCGGATAAGTTTTCTAATCTAACGAAAGTTATTATACTTGTGCCTGCTTTAATACTTTTAGTGCTTCTTTGGAAAGGCGAAATTGTAACGGGGTCTCATTCGCACATAATGAAATTCGAAGCGCATTATTCAAAGTTATATCCGCTGTTTCTAACATATTATTTTGCCTTACTTTTATTCAACACAATTTCCTTATCTACAAAATTCAAAAGAGAAATAGATGAATCTACAAAGATGCAGATACTCTTTTTTCTAATTGGACTTGTAATAACAAATCTGGCAACTTTTATCTTCGGGTTATTATTGCCGTGGATATTGGGCTTTTATTACTTGATAGAAGTAAGCCCGCTGGCATTTTTGGCAGGCGTTATAATGTTCACTACAGTTGCTGTAGGAAAATACAATATGTTCCCGGCAACTTTTAAAAGAGTTAGAAATTTCAGTATTACCAAAAAAATTATTTTTTCGGCTCTCATATTAGTGCCGATAATCATATTGGTAATTCAAATTCCTTTAGTAAGAATCCTCTTCGAGTTCCAAACCAATCTTGAGCTATCGAGATTCTTTTTGGTAAGTGTTATAGGCGGAATAATAGTTAGTATTAGTTTGGCATTTGTAATAATCAAAATTCTTTCGCAGCCAATAAGCGCTTTACAAGCTGCCGCAAATGAAGTAAAAGACGGCAACTATGAAGTTGAAGTTGATTCTAACAGCAACGATGAGTTAGGCGAGCTTGGAGAAGCTTTTAATAAAATGGCTAAGACGCTTCAGAAAAACAAAGAAGATTTATCGGTAAAAGAAAAGAGAATTAATTTATTATTCAATGCATTCGAACATTCTCAAACTGCAATTGCTATTGTAGATGAAAAGTTTAAAGTGGTAGAAACTAATTCGAAATTTGTAAGCATATTCGATGTAGATACCGATACAATTAACGGTTTAGATTTGACATCATTACGGCTTATGAAACCATCCGTGGCAGAATATTTTAATTTCTCCCAAGAAATGGATGGAATAAAGTACTATGAAAATGAACTTGTCTTTACAGATCAAACCGGGAACAAAAAGTTTTTATATATTTCCTTAACACAAACCGACTTAGAAAAAAGCGGTTATTATTTGCTGGTTATTTTAGATATAACCGAACGAAAGAAATTGGAAGAAGATTTAATTCAAAGTGAGAAGTTTGCCGCTCTTGGAAAAATGGCTGCCGTTTTAGCCCATGAAATTAAAACTCCTCTTACTTCAATAAAGATGAATGCCGACATAATAAAAGAATCCGTTGAGCTAGATGAGAATGACAAGGTAAGTTTCAAAATTATTCAACGGGAGATTAACAGGCTTAATCAGCTTGTAAAAGAAGTACTGCTCTATTCAAGAGAAATTAAACTTGAGATAACCAAAACAAATATCAAAGATTTATGCACAGAAATCAGATTACAGTTAGAGCCGGTTCTTAAAGAAAAACAGATCGCCTATTTTGAAAATACTGATGACATCGATTTTTCATTTGACAGAGATAAGATGAAACAAGTCTTCCATAATTTATTGGAAAACGCAATTGATTCGATTGAAAGGAATGGGAGAATTGAATTAACAGTTAAAGAAAATAAGGAAAAAGATTACGTTGATATAATTATTAAAGACGATGGGAAAGGGATCAGCGATATCTCAAAAATATTTGAACCATTCTTCACCACAAAAGTAAATGGAACCGGATTGGGTTTAGCAATATCAAAGAGAATAATTGAAGCGCATAATGGCAGTATTAATATTTTATCTGTTGAGCAAGGAAATACAATATTCAAAATAACATTATCAAGTAAATGATTATGGAAAAGATTTTAATAATTGATGACGACAAATCCATCCGCGAAACACTTTATAATTATTTAAAGAAACTTTTGTACAGTGTTTATTCCGCAGTTGACGGAGTTGAAGGAATAGAGTTAATTGAAAAACATCAGCCGGATTTGGTTATAACAGATATCAACATGCCAAGGAAAGACGGTTTTGAAGTTCTAAACTTCGTAAAGTCAACGGACTCACACATTCACGTAATTGTAATCACTGCATATGAAGATATGCAAACAACAGTAAAGGCAGTGCAGCTTGGTGCTTATGATTATATTGAAAAACCCTTAGAAATAGATAAGTTAAAAATCACTATCAGGAGAGCGCTTGAGAATAAAAAATTAAGCGAGCAGCTTGCTGCATTGTCGTACGGCGATGAAAGAATTTTTGATGTAGAAAATACTTTGATCGGAAAATCTAAACAGATGAAGGAAGTTTATAAAAAAATTGGTCAAATAAGTTCATCACGAATAAATGTACTGATACAGGGTGAAAGCGGAAGCGGAAAAGAATTAGTAGCGCGTGCAATTCATTACAGCGGCGTAACAAAAAATTATCCTTTCGTTGCAATTAATTGTACGGCTTTAACAGAAACGTTATTAGAAAGCGAGTTATTCGGACATGTTAAAGGAGCTTTTACCGGCGCCGTTAAAGATAAAAAAGGCAAATTTGAATTAGCCGGCGATGGAACAATTTTTTTGGATGAAATATCAGAGATATCACATAATCTTCAGACCAAACTGTTAAGAATAATTCAAGAAAAAGAATATGAAAGAGTTGGCGGCGAAGCTGTAATTCCAATGAAAGCAAGAATTATTGCAGCCACAAACAAAAATTTAGAGGAACTGGCTGGACAAGGGAAATTCCGACAAGATTTATTCTTCCGCTTGAAAGTATTCTCTATTGATCTGCCTCCTTTGCGGGATAGAAAGGAAGACATACCTCTATTAGTAAAGCATTTTTTAGCAAAGATAAATAAAGAACTGCACAAGAATGTATTCAAAGTCCCGGATGAAGTAATGGATCTGCTGAAAAATCACAATTGGGTTGGAAACGTTAGAGAACTTGAAAATACTTTGATGCAAGCCGTTGTTCTATCAACCGACGATGTTTTATTAAAGGAAAATATTTTGTTAAGAGAGAAAAACATCAACGAAGAGATGGAAAGTAATGTTCTACAAAGTTTAGATGAGATCGAAAAAAAATACATTAAAAAAGTATTAGACCACTTTAAGTGGGATAAAACAAAAGCAGCAGCAGTTCTCAAAATATCACTCCCCACACTCTACAGTAAAATCAAAAACTACGGTTTAGAAGAGCTTTCTTAAATAAATTAAAAAATTTTTAAGAAACTTAATTATTTCCTATAAGCTAGTTCAGAAACAAGGCAAAAACGCAGTTTTTGAACCGGCACAATCTTTGTGAAAGGAAAAGAAGCACTAATTAATAATGAAATTTCACTCATAGGAGGAAAAGCCATGAAAACACAACATGTGGTTATTGTTGGCTTACTGGCAGTTGTTCTGCTCGCAGGCTGTGGGACAGCAATTCCCGGCGGTTATGAAGCTCTTTATTGGGGGCGTTATAGTGGAGTTGACACGACAGTGCACGGAGATGGATTCAAGTGGGCTTGGGTTTGGGACGACGTCGTCTTATACGATGTGCGCTGGAAAACCGAGAGCGAGAACGTGGATATTCTTTCTTTCGACGACCTCCACATGGCAGTGGAAGTTGCTCTTAGATTAAAACCCAACCCACGGGAACTCTATTTCTTGCATCAGCAAATTGGTCCCGGATACTACAAGGAAGTAGTGCAGCAGCAATTTCGTTCTATCTCCAGAGCCGTGTTTGCTCAGTACAGATACACCGACATTCCCAAGAAGAGTCTTGAGATCCAAAATGCAATCTTAGCGCAACTCAAGAAGAATCTTAAGGACAAACATATTGATTTGGATGCCGTAGAGATTAAGCATGTTGACTATCCGCCACAGGTTAAGCAAGCCGCCGACACAAAACTTGCAACAGAGCAGAAGTTGATGCAAAAAGAGTTTGAACAAAGAATTGCCGAGAAAGACGCAGCCATCAAGATCATTGAGGCAAAAGGTCAACAGACAGCACAGAAAATTATTGACAGCACGCTGACCCCGACATATCTTCAATATCGCGCTCTTGATATTCAGAAGGCATTGGTAAATAGCAGCAATACATCTTTTTATTTTATTCCGGTTGGTGCAAATGGTATTCCTATTCTTATTGAAGCTGGAATGGGAACCAAGAAGTAATGCAGCAGATGGAGAATACTTGTGATGCGCTTATACAGGAAAAGATTGCGCTTACTTTTTAGGATAGTATTTAGAAATTATTTAAGAGAGGTATAAGATGAAAAACAAATATTTACTTCTTGTTATACTTTCCTTCTTTTCAGCAGGATTGTTTGCACAAAATAATTTTAACGAAAGTGATAAAAAAGCCGAAGCCTTATTTAAACAAGGTGAAGCTTACTTTCAGGAAAACAATTTTAATGAAGCCAAAAAAGTATTTATAGATTATCTTGAACGATCCCCTGAAGATATTAAAGCATTAACATATCTTTCTCAAATTGCTATTGCACAGCAAAATATTCCTTCTATAAAATTTTATAATGAAAGCATTCTCAGCGTAGATAAAAATAATGTAGATGCTTTAATTATCCTTGGAGGATTCTATTCTATTAAAAGGGATTTTAATAAAGCTAAAGATTTTCTGAATAAGGCAATAACCATTCAACCCGTTAATGCTTCTGCTCTTTTTAATCTTGGGATTGTTTATGGTACGGCAGGAGAATTATATAATGCAGCAATTACTTTGAATAAAGCGGCTGAGATAGAGCCTCGAAACGGGAAAATATTCGAAGCACTCGGGATGTTCTATCTTCAAAATGAGCTTACTGATGAATCTGAAATCTATTTCAAGAAATCTTTAGTCATAAGTCCTGATTTAATAGAAGCGAGGAAAGGATTAATCATTTTATACCAAAATCAAAACAAGTTGGAAAATTCCAGCCGTTATATTCAACAACTTGAAATACTTTCACCCGATCTGCCTCAGTTAAATCTTATTAAAGCAAACCAGGAATATCTCGAAGGAAGATATAAAGAGGCTGTAAAATCTGTGATGACTGAAATAGAAAAAAGTCCTGTTGATGCAGATGCTTATTATTTGCTTGGCACCTTATACAAGATAATAGGTGAAAAATCTAAATCCGGTGAAGCTTTCTCAATTGCAGAAAAATTAATAAATCAGAATCCCAGTTTTTTTGATAGTTCTTCACCCTTAAATATGTATTTGGGTAGTTCTTTAAATAAGTAAACTTTTTGTGAGACAATTTGATGTTACTAAAATAATGTCCAAACTTATTCAAAAATTTTAAATGAGGTATGCCATGATACACAAAAAATATTCTGCCGATAAAAAAAGCTGTAAGGTTACATTTACTCTTCCGGCAAACGTTGACACTAAATCAGTTTGCTTGTGCGGTGATTTCAATAATTGGGATATGGAATCTACACATATGGAAAAAGATAAGAATGAAAATTTTAGGGCAACTGTTGACCTTGCAGCGGGGCAAGATTATAAATTCCGTTATTGTATTGATAGTACCAAATGGGAAAATGATCCTGATGCCGATGCACAAGTTCCGAATCCTTTTGGAAGCGAGGATTCAATAGTAAAAGTATAACTGAATATGGAAGACAAAGTAGTAAATATATTCGGGGCGGGTCCGGGCGTTTGAACAGCAGCAATTACTTTAGCTAAATTCAGTTATAAACCGGTAATATATGAACTGGTTTATATCTGAAAAATTGTAAATATCTTGTGAAAAAATCTTTGGATAGTGAATAAGGATTAAAATGGATAGAGACCCCGTTTGCGGAATGACTGCTAAAGAAGAATTCAAATACGAATTCAAGGGTAAGAAATTTTATTTCTGCTCAAACTTATGCAAAAACGAATTTCAGAATTCTCCAGATAAATATTTGAAGCGAGGGCGCACGTCTGAGGGCATTGACAAAATAAAGGAAAGAAAGATTGCCTATTTTTCTATGGAAATTGGAATTGATTCTTCAATCCCTACTTATAGCGGTGGACTGGGTATTTTAGCCGGAGATTTTATAAAATCCTGTGCAGACCTAAAAGTGCCCCTTGTAGCGGTTACTCTTTTATATGAAAAAGGTTATTTTATCCAAAGATTAGATGCCCAAGGAAATCAGCAAGAATTACCCGTCCAATGGAATCCAAAGGATTTTTTAAAACCCCTGCTGAAAAAAGTCAACATAAAAATAGAAAACCGAGATGTATTTATCCGGGCATGGCGGTATGATGTGGTTGGTGTAAGCGGTTATTCTATACCGATAATTTTTTTAGATACGGATTTAGAAGAAAATAGTGAATATGATAAAGGTCTTAACGATTTTCTTTACGGTGGGAATCAGTGGTATAGATTGCTGCAAGAGATTGTCTTGGGTATTGGCGGCGTATGTATGCTTCATAGTTTAGGTTATACCGGAATAAAAAAATATCATATGAATGAAGGACATGCTTCTTTCCTGACGTTGGAATTATTAAATAAGATGAAAAGAAATAAAGAGCCGGAATGGAATTTTGATGCAGTGAGAGAACTTTGCGTATTTACTACTCATACACCCGTTCCGGCGGGTCACGACCAGTTTTCTTATGATTTAGTAAATAATGCTTTAAGAGAATTTATACCTTCGGACATTCTAAGGATGCTCGGCGGTGAAGACCGGCTGAATATGACACTACTAGCATTAAATTTAAGTAAACATATAAATGGTGTGGCAAAAAAACACGGCGAAGTTTCTCGATCGATGTTTCCCGAATATTCAATAGAATCTATAACTAATGGTGTACATTCTTCCACTTGGGTTTGCGACAGTTTTAAAAGGCTCTATGATAAATATATTCCAGATTGGAAGAATGATCCTTTTAGCCTGCGATGTGCCTTGAGTATCCCAAAGGATGAAATATGGAATACTCATCAGGAAGCGAAGAACATACTCATTGATTATATTAAAGAAAAATCTGGATCTGAAATGGATTCTAATACTCTTACAATAGGATTTGCACGAAGGGCAGCTTCTTACAAAAGGGCGGATTTAGTCTTTTCCGACTTTGACAGGTTAATAAAAATTTTCAACGATGCAGGTAAAATGCAATTTATCTTTGCCGGTAAAGCTCATCCCCAGGATGGAATGGGAAAAGATTTGATAAAGAAAATAATTACCGCATCGAAATATTTAGAAGACAAAATAAAGGTTATTTATCTTGAAAATTACGATATAGAGCTGGCTAAACTATTAGTTTCTGGTGTTGATTTATGGCTTAATACGCCACGCAAACCACAGGAAGCATCAGGTACATCAGGTATGAAAGCCGCACATAATGGAGTACCTTCCTTAAGTATTTTAGATGGATGGTGGATTGAAGGATGCATTGAGGACATTACAGGATGGTCTATCGGCACTCCTCAAAATGCGGAAAGCGACATCCAGCAGGAGGCTAATTCCCTCTATGATAAATTAGAATTTGTAATAATTCCGACTTTTTATCATGGCAGAGAGTATTGGATTAATATAATGCGTCATGCTATAGCTATTAATGCTTCGTTTTTTAATACGCATCGAATGGTTCAGCAATATATTTTAAATGCATATTAATTAAATAACTATTTTCTTATAAAAATATCGAGGTGCAAAATGGAAGAGACAGATGCTATGGTAAATTGTAACAGAGCTATTTCTGTAAATCCCTTTAATGTTCTTGAATATAGAAAGAGAGGGACATTAAATGCCGATATAGGAAAATATAAAGAAGCAATAGAAGATTACAGCAAAGCAATAGAAATATATGCGAGTGATGTTGGGCTTTTTTTTAGTAGAGGAACGGTTAAGGTTAATCTTGGAGATATTCAGGGTGCCAAAGAAGATTTTAAAACAGCTACGATTTTAAATCTTTCAGGGAGTGTAAATACTTTTGTGTAAATGGTAATCCCCCACGGGCGCGAAAAAAATCTCCCTTGGAACAGGGCAATAAGTAACTCATTTTACTATTTACAAATTATGGAGTAATCCCCTAAGGAACTCTCTGAAAAAGTTATTTTAAGATCATTTTCAAAGATTTACAATTGGAATTGTATTTTCATAACTTTCCGCAAGTTTATGAAGGCGATTATGGCTGAAACAGGAATTATATGGTTAGGATTTTATTTGCTGCTTATAGCAGGGATAATAAAAATTTTCTTAAGAATTTTTTAAGAAACTTAATTTTTTTCTATAAGTTAGTTCGGAAACAAGGGAAAAAACACAGTTCGAAACTGGCACAATCCTTGTTTAATGCTTGAAAAAAATAGAAAAGAATGGTCAATCAACTATTAATATTTGCTATCTACCTCGTTTTAGTGGGAGTTCTTATTTACATTTGTTTTATTGTACTTTACTCAGAGGATAAGGATAAACATAATTCTATTATGTATAATAATAATCTCAGAAGGTTAAGCAAAAGATTTCTGACCGGAAGAAGAAATACTAAATAATATGGAGATATTAAATGATAGAAAAAATTATTGATTGGTCATCACAGAATCGTTTTTTTGTAATTCTGATTTATATTATAGTTATCGGCGCAGGTATCTATAGTGTAGTGAATCTTCCCGTAGATGCGATTCCCGATCTTTCCGAAAATCAAGTGATAATTTTTACAGAATGGATGGGAAGATCGCCGGAAATTATTGAAGACCAGGTTACATTCCCAATTGTATCCGGCTTGCAGGGGTTGCCGCACGTAAAAGCAGTCCGTGCAACTTCAATGTTCGGTATGTCTTTCGTATTTGTAATATTCGAAGATAATGTTGATACCTACTTTGCCCGCACAAGAGTTTTAGAAAGAATGAACACCATTCAAGCGCAACTTCCGCAGGGTGTTGTCCCTTCTTTAGGACCCGATGGAACCGGAGTAGGTCATGTGTATTGGTACACTGTTGAAGGTAAAGATTATGATCTTGGAACATTAAGATCGGTTCAAGATTGGTATATCAGATACAAATTATCATCTGTTGACGGCGTAGCCGAAGTTGCAAGCATCGGCGGGTATGTTAAACAATATCAAGTGGATGTTAATCCAACCGATCTCCGCGCATACAACCTTACCGTCTCCGATGTTGTTAATGCAGTTCAACGAAGCAACAATGAAGTCGGCGGTAAAATTTTGGAAGTGAGCGATGCTGAATATTTTGTAAGAGGTCAAGGTTATATCAAATCGAAAGAAGATGTTGAAAACACAGTGATAAAAACCTCTTCAAACGGAATTCCAATATTAATTAAAAATGTTGCAACAGTTCAGTTTGGCGGCAATATAAGACGCGGCGCTTTAGAAAAAGATGGTAAAGGACAAACCGTCGGTGGAATTATTGTAATGCGAACCGGCGAGAATGCACAGAAAGTTATAGACCGGGTTAAAGAAAAGATCAAAGAGATTTCACCCGGACTTCCACCCGGTGTTGAAATTGTAACATCTTACGATAGAAGCACATTGATTCGTGAAGCGGTAGGAACTTTAGAGAGAGCTTTAATTGAGGCAGCAATAGTAGTTTCTATAATGGTAGCCATTTTTCTTTTGCATTGGAGAAGCATTGTAAGAATATTGATAGAGATTCCGATCGCTGTTCTCATCTCCTTTATCTTAATGTATATGTTCGAAATCTCTTCTAACATAATGTCTCTTGGCGGAATAATTTTAGCTATCGGCGTTATTGTAGATTCATCAATAGTGCTGGTTGAGAACGCATATCGAAATATTGCTAAAGCCGTAGAAGAAAAAGGACACTTAACAAACCAAGAATACGCAAGGATTTCCATTGATTCAGCAAAGCAAGTAGGCAGAGCAATATTCTTTTCCGAATTAATCATTTTAGTTGCATTCCTTCCTGTTTTTTTGCTTACGGGTCAGGAAGGAAAATTATTCAAACCACTCGCATTTACAAAATCATTTGCAATGATTGGAGCTGCAATAGTAGTAATTACTTTGATACCGGTCTTGATGACAATGTTGATGCGCGGGAAGTTCAGACCGGAAGAAAAAAATCCAACGACAAGATTTTTTATCCGCATTTATGAGCCTGTAATACATTGGGTATTGAAGCACCGAAAAACTACAATTGCAATTAATGTTTTTGCTTTGCTCATAACCATTCCGATGATCCTGAATACCGGCAGTGAGTTTATGCCGCCGTTGGATGAAGGATCCATTTTGTATATGCCCGTTACTTTGCCCGGAGCTTCAATTGCAGAAGT
>ORJL010082455.1_pt1 | contig 11702 bp, 9 predicted proteins | sample 1779941 | NCBI WGS metagenome assembly ORJL01 (sample SAMEA104232317, study PRJEB22302) | groundwater metagenome | biome: forest; feature: aquifer; material: groundwater | place: USA | collected 2011-08-07 | depth 5.8 m | reverse complement strand
CGTCGCGGTCGAAGGCGGGCTGCAGTGGACGACTGTGCCCGCCAAGCCGTGGGTGCGGGGCGGCTACACGCGCGCCAGCGGCGACCGCGATCCGGCGGACGACTCGCACGGGACGTTCTTTCAGCTGATACCTACGGTCCGCAAGTACTCGTTGTCGGCGACCTACAGCGTCATGAACCTCACGGACACCTTCGTTCAGCTGCTCGCGACTCCCCGGCCGGCGCTCTCGGTGCGCCTCGACTTGCATCAGCTCGCACTGACCACCGCCGCCGACCGCTGGTACTTCGGGAGCGGCGCCACGCAGGCGTCTGGAACCGCCTTCGGGTACGGCACACGTCCGTCGCAGGGCGCGACGGGGTTCGGCACCGTCGTGGAAGGGTCAGCCGACTTCCGCGTCAATCGACATTGGTCGCTGAACGGCTACGTCGGCACCATTCGAGGGGGCGACGTGGTCTCGCGGAACTTTCGCGGACGCACGCTGATCTTCGGCTACGTGGAGAACGTCCTGCAGTTCTGAATCGTGTGCGTCGCGGTCTCTTCGCTGTGCTCAGCTCACCACAAAGGACGCTAAGACACCAAGAAGTAGCTAGGTCTTACCCAACCTACAGGTCTGACCTTTGTGTCCTTTGTGTCCTCTGCGGTGATGTAGTCCAGCATTACGAGGCGGTGTGCAGTCTTCCATTTCGAACGCGATCACTGTTTCAGCGTCAGGACCGGGCACGGCGCGCGCCGGACGACCTGATTCGTGGTCGATCCAAACAGCGTCAGATCCACCGGATTCCGCCCGCGCACGCCTATGACGATCAGATCGATTGCCTCGCTCTCGGCAGTCTCCAGGATCTGCCGGTACGGTTTTCCGAAACTCACCTTCGTCACCGGTTTGCACCACGCGCGCACATCGTCAGTCACCAGGGCTTCGAGGCGCCCACGCGCGCCCTCTTCGACAGTCCGGCGGAATTTCGGCGCGTCGAATCGCTCGGCGAGCAGCCCGTCGTCAGGCGGCCAATCGAACACGTGGAGAATGGTGAGATGTGCGTCCGATTCCTCCGCCAGCGAAAACGCGAGTCGAAGCGCGGCCAGAGACGAATAGGAGAAGTCCACCGCACAGAGCAGCCGGGTGTACGGGACTTTCGCGGCTGTCGCCGACACCGGAGGCACGGTCATGACCGGACACTCAGCCTTGCGAAGCACCTTTTCAGCGACCGATCCCAGCATGAACCGGTCGAACCCGCTGAGACCGTGCGTTCCCATCACGATGAGGTCCGCCTGGAGCGACCGCGCGTGTGCGAGAATCCGAAACGCTGGATTCCCTTCGTCGAACAGGTTGTCCGCCTTGACACCCGCGCGATTTGCGGGCTCCAACCAATCGCGCAGCCGCGCTTCGCACGCCAGGCGCTCCGTTTCGATTGGCGTCGCATTCGGAGTGAACCCGGCGAAGAAAACTGGCGGTTGGGGCAGGACTACGGGATGAAGCACGTGAAGTGTGGTGATTTGTGCTTCGTACCATTTCGCGATTGCCACTGCGTGCTCCAGGGCATGGCGTGATGCATCCGAAAAATCAATCGGGCATAAGATGCGTTGGATCTCGACCATGGCGATGCTCCCCTCGTTCTTCGAGGCGTCGACTCCGCCCCGAGTCCTGACCTGCACCTTGCCCCTCTCGAAGCTCAGCGCTGTCCGAGCGATGTGATTCCGTAGCCGCAATCGGCGTACCGAACGGAAGGTCCGGATTGATACGGCATGGGAGCGTTCATTGCCACGAGGACGGCGATTTATGCCGACAAATCGGCGATTTTTTGGCGATGCACCCAGTGACGCGGTGTGCGCTCGACGCTTGGGGCCAGCTCTTTAGTGAACGGGGTCGCGTGTCGTGAGCGCTCGATCGAGGCGGATGTCGTGCCGGTAGATGTCCTCGGCAAACCGGATCATCCCATCCTCCGGCATCACGGCTGCCGTCGTGTAGAACAAGATCACCTGAATCGGCCGTGCCAGCTTCACGTGGATTGATCGCGATCTAGTCGTGGCGGCGAAAATCCGCTCGCGATTCCACGCCGGGGTTTCTTTGAGCGCCCATTCGGCGAGGGTCACCGGGTCCTCCACACGCACGCAACCGTGGCTGAAGTCGCGGCGGCTGCGCGCAAAGAGCGCCTGCGCTGGTGTCCCGTGCATGTACACGTTTTCTTCGTTTGGGGACACGAACTTGATGAGGCCAAGCGCATTCTGCGGTCCAGGACGCTGTCGCAGCCGGAGCGTCCCTTGGCGCAGCCTCACCAGGCTTTCGGCTGTGAGGTCTACCGGCGTGGCGTTGTCTCCCGGTCCGTCGACGATCTCCATGTTCGCCCGTTGCAGGTAGTCCGGATCGCGTTCGATCATCGGCAGGATCTCGCCGCGAAGGATCGATCGCGGCACATTCCAATAGGGCCTGAAAATCACCTCGCGCATTTCCGCGAGAAACACCGGAGTCTCGGTGCTCAGCGCGCGGCCGACAATCACGTCCATGCCGAACAACGGCACGCCGGTCGGTGGAATCGAATCCCACGCCCAGAGGCGGAACATAGGGATGTTGAGGGCGATCAGCCGACGCTCGCCCAGGTGCGGCAGCCACCGCAGTCGTTCGAGCGCCAACTCGATCTGCCGGACGCGCCAGGCGACCGGAGTCCTCAAGGCGGCGAGCGTCCGCTTGCCGAGAATTCCATCCACTTCAAGGCCGTGCCGGACCTGAAATCGTTTGACGCCTTCCACGAGCCACCCATCGTACCGTGCCGCGTCTGCGGAAGATGCCGGTGTGCCTGGTGGGAGATCGCCAACTGCCACGAGCAGACGCCACAGCTGGCCAACGCCATCGTATGCCTCCCCAGGCCGCACGACGGTTGACGAAGGTGGCGGTGGCTCGAGCGTCGTATCGGCGGCCCGCCGTCGATATTGAACCAGCAGCATGCGCAGGGCTTGGTACTGGGCGAGCGGCGGTCTCAGACCTGCGGCCAGGTCGGCGAGCCGGTGAGTCGCGAGCGCACCGCGAACCAACGCCGCGAAATCGTGCTGATCGACAGGCACGCTCAGCCGAAATCCGATGGCGCGCGGGTCCACCCGTCCCATATGCAGGTGACGGAGATAGCGCAGCGCGCCCGAACTCACCGCCACGTCGAAACGGGCGAGGTCAGTCGGCGAAGCCGGCGACGTGGACTCCAGCAGTGCCATGAGACGATCGAGCTGCACGCGCCCATAGTCCGCCGAGTCAAGCCCCTCGTCCGCGACGGCGTCGTGCAATGCCAACATCTCACGCGCGTCGCGGTCGGGTCGGCCGGTGGCGTCCAACCACAAGGGCAAATATCCGCCGACGCGGTACAGCTCGTGTAACTCCAGCCGCTCTGCGTGCATCAGCAATCCCAGCGCTGGATCGCCACTGTCGATCAGCGCCCGAATGCTCGTTTCTAGTTCAGTAGAAGACGCGTGAACCCTGGGACCGGAGGATCCTCCAAGCGTGGCTCGGTCGAGTGATAGAGAGGGAGGGACCGATCGATCTGAACATGCCGCCGATGCGAGCAGCAAGATCACGGCTGCAAACGAGAGTACGCCCAACGACAGCGCCTGCGCCAATACCGGCCCCGCAGTCATCCATTCGTCCGGCGTCCGCTCTACTTCGCCTGGAGCGACGCGACGTAACCGACAACATTTGCGATGCGTATCTCGTTTATCTTGTCGTTGGGGTCAAGCGCGCTGAAAATCGGCCCCTACACTGGCATCTCCTTCGATCCATGCGCCGGTATCGGGCGATCGTGATCGCCCGTCACGAACGCCTCGACGTGTGCTTCCGGAAAGGGGCCGCCATTCCTCGTGGCGATCGTCGTCAGATCGGGCGGCAGCACTCTCAGGGCCGGCACTACCGGACCGCCGCCCCTTCCATCGCGACCATGGCACGTGGCGCAGTAGAACGCGAACAGGTCGCGGCCGTACATCGATGAAATCACCAGCGGCGGATTCCTCTGCCCGGTGGTCTGTCCTGACGACCACTGATGAAAGAGCGCCACAAGTGCCATCGCCAGCAACATCGCCGCCATCGACTTCGTGTTGACTTTCATGAAATGCCCTCAGAAACCAGCGCCTTCGGCAGCGCGTTGAGGAATCCCTCGTTCGCGCGGAACGCCATTCACAACGAGACAGGCAAGAGCAATTCCAGCGGCCTGGCTAGCAGGATGCTTGCAGGACATGAGAGGGGCGACTGTATTGGTGCCGGAAACTCGGCACCTGATCGTGCGGTCGCGCAGGTAATGACCGAGACCACTATCCAGCCGCTTGGAACACGCTGGCCTGCCATCGCGAAAACCCCGCACGACTGGCCGGTGGCGCCGAATCTCGTCGATTACTCGCGGACATGTGCGGAATTTTCCTGGCAGCGCGCGAAGAATCAGCTCGACGGACTCCCCGACGGCCGCGGGTTGAACATCGCCCACGAAGCGGTCGATCGCCATGCCGCCGGCGACAGACGCGATCGGGTGGCGCTTCGATGGATTTCAAAGGATCGCGCGAGGCGCGACTTCACCTATATCGATCTCCGCGACGAGACGAGCCGCTTCGCCAACGTCCTGAAGCATCTGGGCATCGGAAAAAAGGACCCGGTCGCCGTCCTCGCCGGACGAATCCCCGAGCTCTACATCGCTGCGCTGGGCACGCTGAAGAACGGCAGCGTGTTCACGCCGTTGTTCTCTGCCTTCGGCCCTGAACCGATTCAGGCTCGCATCAACATCGCTCGGGCGAAGGTCGTCGTGACGACCGACGTCCTCTACCGAAAAAAAGTCGAGGCGCTTCGCTCGACGCTGCCCAGCCTGGAACACGTGCTGCTCGTCGGGGATAGTACATCGGTCCAGAAGCTCTCAGGCGTGCAGCACCTTCGCAGCTTGATGACCGAGGTCGACAGCCGCTTCACGATCCCAGCCACCGATCCTGAGGACGCTGCGCTGCTCCACTTCACGAGCGGGACGACGGGCAAACCGAAGGGCGCGCTCCACGTGCACGATGCTGTCGTCGCCCATCACGGCACAGCGCGCTTCGCCCTCGATTTCCATCCAGACGATGTGTTCTGGTGCACGGCGGATCCCGGGTGGGTGACCGGCACGTCGTATGGCATCATCGCACCGCTGACCCACGGGCTCACGAGCATCGTCGATGAGGCTGACTTCGACGCCGAGCGGTGGTACACGATTCTCGAGACGGAACGCGTCACCGTCTGGTACACGGCACCAACTGCCATCCGCATGTTGATGAAGCTCGGTGCCGCAGCAGCCAGGCAGCATGCCTTTCCTGCCTTACGGTTCCTGGCCAGCGTCGGCGAACCGCTCAATCCCGAAGCGGTTGTGTGGGGTGTCGACGCGTTCGGCAAACCGTTCCACGACAACTGGTGGCAGACCGAAACCGGCGGCATCATGATCGCGAACTTCGCCGCAATGGACGTGCGTCCGGGATCGATGGGTCGTCCGCTCCCGGGCATCGACGCCGCGATTGTGCGGCACACGGGCGAGAACTCGATCGAAGTCGTGGAGACGCCCGACACGGAGGGCGAGCTCGCGCTGCGGCCGGGGTGGCCATCGATGTTTCGCGCGTATCTGTCAGATGACGAGCGGTATCGGAAGAGTTTCGTTGGCGGCTACTACCTCACGGGAGACCTCGCGAAGCGCGATCGCGACGGCTATTACTGGTTCATCGGACGAGCCGACGACGTGATCAAGTCGTCCGGACACTTGATTGGCCCGTTCGAGGTCGAGAGCGTGCTGCTGGAGCACGCCGCCGTCGCCGAAGCGGGTGTGATCGGCAAGCCCGATCCCGTGGCGCTCGAAATCGTCAAGGCATTCGTCGCACTGAAGCCAGGATACGAAGCGAGCGAAGCGCTGAAGAGGGAGTTGCTCGGCTTCGCGCGTGTGCGCCTCGGCGCCGCGGTCGCGCCGAAGGAAATCGAGTTTCGACCGTCCATTCCGAAGAATCGTGCCGGCAAGATCATGCGCCGGCTGCTGAAGGCGCGTGAACTGGGCCTGCCAGAAGGTGACATCTCAACGTTGGAGGCATCATGAGCGACGACTTCGCTCCGGGTGGTTCAACATCCACGGCGGTTGCTGCCGCGCAAGCCGGCGCCACGCTGGAATTCGATCGTGACCACGATCTGCGCCTCCTCCACGAGATGCTTCGGATACGCCGCTTCGAGGAGAAATGCGCAGAGCTGTACAGCGCGGGCAAGATTCGCGGCTTCCTCCACCTATATATAGGAGAGGAAGCGGTCGCCGTCGGCGCCATGCAGACTCTCCACCAAGACGACGCGGTGGTCGCGACCTACCGCGACCACGGCCACGCGTTGGCGCGCGGCATCCCAATGGACCGCCTCATGGCGGAGATGTACGGCAAACACGAGGGCTGCAGCCGCGGCCGCGGCGGCTCGATGCACGTGTTCGACGCACAGACCCGATTTTACGGCGGCAATGCCATTGTCGGCGGCGGACTGCCGATCGCGGTCGGACTGGCCCTCGCCGACAAGCTACAGCAGCGGCCACGCGTCACCGCGTGCTTTTTCGGAGACGGCGCGGTTGCCGAAGGTGAGTTCCACGAATCGTTAAACCTCGCGGCCCTGTGGAAGCTGCCCGTCCTGTTCCTCTGCGAGAACAACCTTTACGCGATGGGCACGCGCCTCGACCGCGCCCACTCTCAGATCGATCTGGCCGCGAAGGCGCGCAGCTACCTGATCCCGGCGGATCCGGTCGGCGGCATGGATGTGGCGGCCGTGGAGACGGCGACGAGGCGCGCGGTCGAAGCGGTCCGACACGGCCACGGACCCACGTTCCTCGAGCTCCGCACGTACCGCTTCCGTGCCCACTCGATGTTCGACGCCGAGCTTTATCGGGAGAAATCCGAGGTCGAGCGCTGGAAGCAGCGCGACCCGATTGCGACGTTCACCGCGTCGCTCAAAGAGCGCGGCGTCGCAACCGACGCGCTGATCGCTGCCATCGAGGCGTCGGTATCGGATGAGATCGATCTAGCGGTCCAATTTGCGGAAGCCGGCACCTGGGAACCGGTCGCCGATCTGTTGAAAGACGTGTATACGCCGGTTGAGACTCGGCGATCGGGTGGCAATGGAGTGGCGTGATGGCGATAACGACCACATATCGGGAGGCGGTTCGGGCCGCGCTGCGCGAAGCGCTCGTGAAGGATCCGCGCGTCTTCCTCATGGGCGAAGACGTCGGCGCCTACGGCGGGTCGTACGCCGTCAGCAAGGGTCTGCTGGCCGAGTTCGGTCCCGAGCCCATCCGCGACACGCCACTCTCCGAATCGACCTTCGTTGGCGCGGGAATCGGCGCGGCGCTTGGCGGCATGCGCCCCATTGTCGAAGTGATGACCGTCAATTTCAGCCTGCTGGCGCTCGATCAGATTGTCAACAATGCGGCCACGATCCGCCACATGTCAGGAGGACAGTTCAGCATCCCGTTGGTCGTCCGGATGGCCACCGGCGCAGGCCGCCAGCTCGCCGCGCAGCACGCACACAGCCTCGAGGGCTGGTACGCCCACATTCCCGGACTCCGCATCGTCGCGCCGGCCACGCTGGAGGATGCGCGCGGCATGCTCTGGACGGCTCTCGAAGATCCGGACCCGGTCCTCATCTTCGAGCATCAAACGCTGTACAACCTGGAAGGGCCACTGGCTGATGACGCCGGCCCCATCGACATTGATCGCGCGGCGGTCCGTCGCCCTGGCAAGGATGTGAGCCTGATCACATACGGCGGCACGCTCGGCAAGACGCTGCGGGCGGCCGAAGCGCTGTCGGGCGAAGGCGTCGACGCGGAAGTGATCGACCTGCGCAGCCTGCGGCCGCTCGATATGCCGACGATTGTGGCGTCGGTGAAGAAGACGCACCGCGCCGTGATCGTGGACGAAGGCTGGAAGAGCGGCAGCCTCTCGGCTGAGATCATGTCTCGTCTCGTCGAGCAGGCCTTTTACGATCTCGACGCGCCAATGGCCCGGGTCTGCAGCGCCGAAGTGCCGATCCCCTACCCCAAGCATCTCGAAGATGCTGCCCTGCCCCAGCCCCCGGCCATCGTCGCCGCCGTGCGCGAAGTGATGGGACGCCGTGAGTGAGTTCCGGATGCCGTCGCTTGGCGCCGACATGGAGGCCGGCACGCTGGTTGAATGGCTGAAGCATCCCGGCGACGCAGTCAAGCGCGGCGATATCGTCGCGGTCGTCGATACGCAAAAAGGCGCCATCGAGATCGAAGTCTTTGAAGACGGCGTCTGGAGCGCACCGTGGTCGCGCCTGGCGAGAAGGTGCCGGTCGGCACGGTGCTCGCCGTGATGCGTGGGCATGGCCCCGAGCAGCCTGCCGCGCCGATGCCGGCAGCGCCACCGCCTGTCTCCCCCGCGCCTGTTTCAGCGTCTCCGGCGGCGGCGACGGAGGTACACGAAGAACTCGGCCGTGTGCGTGTGTCGCCGTTGGCGCGGAAGCTCGCCGCAGATCTCAGCGTCGACGCCGCGCACGTGAAGGGCACCGGCGGTCATGGAGCGGTTGCGCGCGAGGATGTCGAGCGCGCTGCAGCGAAACGGAAAACGACACCTTCTCCGCCGACAGCCGCGCCATCCGACCGCACGACGGCGATGCGCGCGGCCATCGCCGCAGCAATGGCACGTTCCAAGCGCGAGATTCCCCACTACTATCTCGCCACAACCGTCGATATGAGCGCCGCACTGGCATGGTTGCGCGCCGAGAATGAGAAGCGCGCCATGACGGAACGGCTGCTCCCGGCTGTGCTGCTCATCAAGGCAGTGGCGCTGGCTCTTCGCGAGGTTCCCGCCCTGAACGGCCACTGGATTGATGGCGGGTTCCGAGAAGGCGCAGGTATTCACGTCGGGTGTGCCACCTCGCTGCGGGGCGGAGGACTCGTGGCGCCTGCCCTTCACGACACCGACACACTGGATCTCAGCGCGCTGATGCGCCAGCTCAGGGATCTCGTCACGCGCGCTCGCGCCGGCTCCCTCAAAAGCTCGGAGCTTGCCGACCCCACAATCACCGTCACGAACCTCGGCGAACAAGGCGTTGAATCAACCTTTGGCATCATCTATCCGCCGCAGGTCGCACTAGTCGGCTTCGGGAAGATCTCCGAGCGACCGTGGGTCGGCTCAGGGACGATCGAGGCGCGCCCCCTGCTCACAGCCACGCTGTCGGCAGATCATCGCGCGACCGACGGCCATCGTGGTGGCGTGTTCCTTTCTGCGATCGAACGGCTGTTGCAGACTCCGGACAGCTATGACGCCGGAGGACCTCAAGCGGATCGTCATCGACGCGCTGACGCGGATCGCACCCGAAGTCGCTCCGGCGTCGATAGAGGCCAGCGCCAGCTTTCGCGATCAGCTCGATCTCGACTCGATGGATTTCCTCAACTTCGTGCTCGCGCTGCACGATCGCCTGGGCATCGACATTCCCGAAACCGACTATCCCCGCCTCTACGCCCTCGACACCGCCGTGGCCTATCTGGCGTCGAAGACCGCCGCCAGCTCCTGACTTGGTTTCGTCAGGGTTCGTTTACGGACGGGTGCTGGCCTTCACGACCTCGGCAGCGGACTCCCAAGGTTCTTGGCGCGACAGCACCGCGGCGACGCCACCGTGCTGCGTCAACGCGGGGTGGCTCTCCACCGTGTGCGCCGTGATGTTGTGTCTGGCCGCGAACAGCAGGATCTCTTGCCAGAAGTTCACCTTCTCGCAGGTCCCCTGACAGATGGGGCAGGTCTGGTAGATTGTCGCAAACACCGATTCACAACGACTACATCGAGCCGCCATCTCGCCGCGATCGGGTTCAAGAATGAGGAATCCGGGATAGCCGACCTGACCGTTACGGAGCGCGTTCATCACTTCTTGCGGCCCTGCGGCCACCAGATAATGCTCGTGCATCCGCCGCTCGAACTCGGCGACCAGTCGTCTGTCATGCGCGCGACACGCATCGCCAAGCACTTCCTGGACCTCGGCGTCCAGGTCCGGTTTCTTCGTGGACCAGTTGTACGGGCCTGTATGCACGACCTGGTCTGACAACCACGCCGGTAGCGTCGCGCGAAGTGCCTGGACGGTCTCGCGCTCGCCCAGCAGGATGATCCCGCGGAACGGCCCATCCGGCCACGTGTTCTCAATCATGCGTGCGAGCTCCTTGCGGTAGTGCAGCAACAGATCCTCGCGATGACGGGCGATGGTCGCCTGTTGTTTGCCCCACCGTTCGCCTGCGCTCCGCTGGCGTCTCGGGATGTCTCGCTCGATCTCGCGGAGCAGGTGTGTGTGTCCCCAGGCCGCTTCGTAGAGTTCGGCGCGATGTGAGTCGGTGACGACAAGAAGGTACCGGCGCTGACGGTGCATCGCCTCGAGCAGCGGCACGAGATATGGCTGCTCGTCGAGCACCAGCCGATCCGTCACCGGCACACCGAGCGAAAACGCTCGAAACAGCCCCTGGTCGGAAGCGCTGAACACAGCCATCCCTCGCGCACGCTGCGTAGCCGGCTGTTCCAGAGCGGGCCGGATGACGCCCACGTCTCGGGCAAAGCGCGCGCGAGCCTGATGATCTTCACTTAGTCGCCGCTCGATCGCTTCCACCTCGTTCTTCAGGCGTTGAGACCAGAGCCACTGAAAGCCGTCGACCATCGATGTGTCGGCATAACAACTGACGATCATCCCCTGGCCCTTGGGATGATCGAGCAACACCTGAATGGCATCGTGCGTCACGTCGACCATGGCTTGTTCTCCCTCGGCTTACGCCGCAGATCGCCGCATATCCATGCCGTCCATCTCCACTCCGGCGATATGCAGCCCGCATGCGGGACACCTTCCGTCCCTGATTCGATTCCAACGAACCGCAAAGCCGAACCGCTCGACGAGCACCGTGCGACACGACGGGCAGAAGGTGTTCTCGCGGCCCTGTCCGGGGATGTTTCCCTCGTATACGTATTGAAGCCCCGCACGCAATCCGATCTCTCGCGCGCGACGCAGGGTCTCGACCGGCGTCTCGGGACGATCGACCATTTCGTGGGCCGGGTAGAACTGTGAGACATGCCACGGGACCTCTGCGCCCACAGACCGGATGAACTCCGCGATCTGCCGGAGCTCCAGGTCGGAATCGTTGATCCCGGGGATGACGAGGGTTGTGACTTCCACCCACACGCTCAGGTCGTTGTACAGGCGGATTGCGTCGAGAACCGGCTGGAGGCCGGCCCGGCTGATCCGGCGATAACTCTCCTCGCGGAAGAACTTCAGATCGATGTTGGCGGCATCCAGCACGGGCGCGATCTTTCGCAGCGCCGGCTCGCTGATGTAGCCGTTCGTGACGAAGAGATTCTTCAGACCCCGCGCATGCGCCTGCACGGCGGTGTCGTACGCCAGCTCGAAATAGACCGTGGGCTCGGTAAACGTGTATGCAATCGATGAAGCCTGCACGTTGACGGCGGCGTCCACGATCGCCTCAGGAGACTGCGGACGCCCCGGGACGACGTGTGCGAGCGCAGCCAGCGGGATGGGAGCCTCGCCGCGATTCCCGGCCAGTCGCCGCGGGAGCTCGTCTCTCGCCCACTGCGCGATCTCCCAGTTCTGGCAGAATGCACACTGCTGGTTGCAGCCGACGGTTGCGATCGAATAGGCGAGCGAGCCCGGTTTGAAGTGGAAGAATGGCTTCTTCTCGATCGGTTCGAGATTCGACGCG
>ORJL011174694.1_pt1 | contig 11703 bp, 13 predicted proteins | sample 1779941 | NCBI WGS metagenome assembly ORJL01 (sample SAMEA104232317, study PRJEB22302) | groundwater metagenome | biome: forest; feature: aquifer; material: groundwater | place: USA | collected 2011-08-07 | depth 5.8 m | reverse complement strand
TTCGCCCTGGGCGCTCGACGATGTGACCGAGATCGTCGGCGCGGTCGGCGATAGACTCGACGTCATCATGTTGCCGAAGGTCGACGGCCCCTGGGACATCCACTATCTCGACCAGCTGCTGGCCCAGCTGGAGGCGCGCCACAAGATCACCAAGCCGATCCTGATCCACGCCATCCTGGAAACCGCGCAGGGCGTCAACAATGTCGAGGCGATCGCAACCGCCTCCCCGCGCATGCACGGCATGAGCCTGGGACCGGCCGATCTCGCCGCCTCGCGCGCGATGAAGACCACGCGGGTCGGCGGCGGCCATCCGGAATACAAAGTGATCGCGGACGCGCAAGGTGACAGCCCGCGCGCGGCCTTCCAGCAGGACCTCTGGCACTACACCATCGCGAAAATGGTCGACGCCTGCGCCGCCGCCGGCATCAAGCCGTTCTACGGGCCGTTCGGCGACTTCTCCGATGCCGCCGCCTGCGAGGCGCAATTCCGCAATGCCTTCCTCATGGGCTGCCTGGGGGCCTGGACGCTGCACCCCTCGCAGATCGCCATCGCCAAGACCGTGTTCTCGCCCGATCCGGCCGAGGTCGCCTTCGCCAAGAAGATCGTCGCCGCTATGCCGGACGGCGCCGGCGCGGTGATGATCGACGGCAAGATGCAGGACGATGCCACCTGGAAACAGGCCAAAGTGCTGCTCGATCTCGCCCGCCTGGTCGCCGCCAAGAACCCGGAGATGGGCGCCCGCTACGCGCTTTGAGGCATGTATTTGCGTGCGCATGATCTTTTCCGAAAACCGGTGCCCATCCCCGATCAGGGTCGAGGACATGCTTTTCGGGATCATGCGCTCAGCCCTTCATCAGATTAATGTCTTCGACCGCGATCGAACCGCGATTGCGGAAATAGACCACGAGAATGGCCAGCCCGATCGCCGCTTCGGCGGCCGCGACCGTGAGCACCAAGAGCGCGAAAATCTGGCCGACGATGTCGCCCATATGGCTGGAGAAGGCGACCAGATTGATGTTGACCGCGAGCAGGATCAGCTCGATCGACATCAGGATGATGATCACGTTCTTGCGGTTGAGGAAGATGCCGAAAATCCCGAGCGTGAACAGGATGGCGGCGACCGAGAGATAATGGCCAAGACCGATGGTCATGTGTTGCTCCCCAGGCCCTGGCCGCTGCGCACCTTGAGGATATCAATCGCCAGCTTCGGGTCGCGCGTGACCTGAGTCGGAATATCCTGGCGCTTGACGCGCTCCTTGTGGCGCAGCGTCAGCACGATGGCGCCGATCATGGCGACCAGCAGGATGATGCCGGCGGCCTCGAAGAAATAGGCATAACGGGTGTAGAGCACGAGGCCGATCGCCTCGGTGTTGGATATATTGGCCGGAATCTTGGCGACGATCGCCTGCGGAATGCCGGGTCCGATGACCCAGGTGCCCACCACCAGCAGAAGCTCGGCGAGGAAGATGCCGCCGATCAGCATGCCGATCGGCAGATATTGCAGCACGCCCTGCTTGAGCTCGGCGAAATCGACGTCGAGCATCATCACCACGAACAGGAACAGCACGGCGACCGCGCCGACATAGACCACGATCAGGATCATCGCCAGGAATTCGGCGCCCAGCATCACGAACAGCCCGGCGGCGTTGACGAAGGTGAGGATGAGATAGAGCACCGAGTGCACCGGGTTGCGCGCCGCGATCACCATGAAGGCGCTGGCGACGCAGAGGCCGGCAAACAGATAGAAAAAGAGTGCGGCGACGATCATCATCTCACCTGTAGGGCGCGTCGAGCGCGATGTTGGTCGCGATTTCGCGCTCCCAACGGTCGCCATTCGCGAGCAGGCGCTCCTTGTCGTAGTAGAGCTCCTCGCGCGTCTCGGTGGCGTATTCGAAATTCGGACCTTCCACGATGGCATCGACCGGGCAAGCTTCCTGGCACAGGCCGCAATAGATGCATTTGACCATGTCGATGTCGTAGCGCGTGGTGCGGCGCGTGCCGTCATTGCGGCGCGGGCCGGCCTCGATGGTGATGGCTTGCGCCGGACAGATCGCCTCGCACAGCTTGCAGGCGATGCAGCGTTCCTCGCCGTTCGGATAGCGGCGCAGCGCATGCTCGCCGCGGAAGCGCGGCGAGATCGGCCCCTTCTCGAACGGATAATTCAGCGTCGGCTTCGGCTTGAAGAAATAGCGCATGGCGAGAAAGAACGCCGACACGAATTCGGACAGCAGAAGCGAGCGGGCTGTGGCGTTGATATTAACACTCATAGCGACCTCATTGCGGAGCGATCCCCGCGAAGTGCAGCACGCCGGCGACAACAACCACCATCGCCAACGACAACGGCAGGAACACCTTCCAGCCGAGCCGCATCAACTGATCGTAGCGGTAGCGCGGCACGATCGCCTTCGCCATCGCAAACAGGAAGAACATGAAAAATACCTTGAGCGTGAACCAGATCACGCCGGGTACCCAGGTGAACGGCGCCACCGCGATCGGCGGCAGCCAGCCGCCCAGGAACATGATCGTGGCCATCGCGCACATCGTGGTGATCGCGACATATTCGCCGAGCATGAACAACAGATACGGCGTCGAGCCGTATTCGACCATGAAGCCCGCGACCAGTTCGGATTCGGCTTCCACCAGATCGAACGGCGGACGATTGGTTTCCGCCAGCGCCGAGACGTAGAAGATCACGAACATCGGGAACAGCGGCAGCACGTACCAGTTCAGGAACGTCAGCCTGGGCAATCCGATCAGGCTGGCGAGACCGTGGGCGTTCTGCGCCTCGACCACGGCAGAGAGATTGAGCGATCCGGCGCACAGCAGGACGGTGATGATAACGAAGCCGATCGAGACTTCGTAACTCACCATCTGCGCCGCCGAACGAAGTGCTGCGAGGAACGGGTATTTCGAGTTCGACGACCAGCCGGCCATGATGATGCCATAGATCGACAGCGACGAGATCGCGAAGATATAGAGCACACCGACATTGATGTCCGAGATCACCCAGCCGAGATCCATCGGGATCACGGCCCAGGCCGCCAGCGCCAGCACGCAGCTCACCAGCGGCGCCAGCAGGAACACACCCTTGTTGGCGCCGGAGGGAATGATCGGCTCCTTCAGCACGAACTTCAAAAGGTCGGCGAAGGACTGGAACAGGCCCCAGGGGCCGACGACGTTGGGCCCGCGGCGGATCTGCACTGCCGCCCAGATCTTGCGGTCGGCCAACAGGATGTAGGCGATCGCGATCAAGAGCACCACGAGCAGCAGCACGCTCTGTGCGAGCATGACGATCAGCGGCCAGAGAAAGCCGGTCCAGAATGCGCTTGCGAAAAATTCAGCCATCAGCTCACTCCGCCGCCGTCAGCATCTGATCGGAGGCCAGGCGGGAACATTCCGCCATGACAGCCGACGCGCGCGCGATCGGGTTGGTCAGGTAAAAATCCTCAACGGTCTTGAACGGCGCCTTCTCGACGCTGCCGCCCTTGCCCGCGAGCGTCTTGATGTCGGCGGCATTGCCGGCCTCGATCTGGTCGATGCGCATCAGATGCGGCACGGCCTTGAACATCGCCTGGCGCAATGCGGCCAGCGAATCGTACGGCAACTTCTTGCCAAGGACATCCGACAGCGCACGGATGATCGCCCAGTCTTCGCGCGCCTCCCCCGGAGGGAATGCCGCGCGGTTGGCCATCTGCACCCGGCCCTCGGTGTTGACGTAGATGCCGGATTTTTCGGTATAGGCCGCCCCCGGCAGGATCACGGCGGCGCGATGCGCGCCGCGGTCGCCGTGGGTGCCGATGTAGACCACGAAGGTACCGTCAGGCACCTTGATGTCATCGGCGCCGAGCAGGAACAGCACATCGAGCGTGCCGAACGTCGCCATCTGCGCCGCGCTCAGGCCGCCTGCGCCGCTCGCAAAGCCGATATCGAGCGCGCCGACCCGCGACGCGGTATCGTGCAGAATGCCAAACCCGTTCCAGCCGTCCTTGACCGCGCCGATGTCGAGCGCGAGCTTCGCCGCAGCCGCGAGAACCGCCGCCCCGTCATGCCGCGCAGCCACGCCGGCGCCGACCAGCAGAAGCGGATTTTTCGCACCCTTCAGCACGTTCGCGAAGGCATGCTTACCGGCGGCGAGTTCGCCGAGGGAATCCGTACCCGCACCGAGATAATCGTAGGTGTAGGTGAGATCGGCCTTGGCGCCGATCACGCCGATCTTGAGCTGGCCGGTGCGCCAGCGCTTGCGGATGCGCGCGTTGAGAACGGCCGCCTCCTTGCGCGGGTTCGAACCCACGATCAAGAGCGCGTCGGCCTGTTCGATGCCGGCAATGGTCGGATTGAAAATGTAGGAAGCGCGGCCGGCTTTGGCGTCGAAGGCGTCGCCGCCCTGCACCGCCAGATTGGCGGAGCCGCATTTCGCCAGCAGCTCCTTCAACGCGAACATCTCTTCCACCGCGGCAAGATCGCCGGCGATAGCGCCGATCCGCTTGCCGTCGATGCGGCCGGCCTTCACCGCGATGGCGCCGAACGCCTCGGGCCACGACGCCGCGCGGAGCTTGCCGTTCTCCCTGATATGGGGCCGATCGAGCCGCTGCGCGCGCAGGCCGTCGACGACGTGGCGGGTCTTGTCGGAAATCCACTCCTCGTTCACTGCCTCGTTGACGCGCGGCAGAATCCGCATCACCTCGCGGCCGCGGGTATCGACCCGGATCGCCGAACCGACGCCGTCCATCACGTCGATCGACTGGGTCTTGCCGAGTTCCCAGGGCCGCGCCGCGAAGGCGTAGGGTTTCGAGGTCAGCGCGCCGACCGGGCAGATGTCGACGAGATTGCCCTGCAGCTCCGAGGTCAGCGCGGATTCGAGATAGGTGGTGATCTCCATGTCCTCGCCACGGCCGGTCGCGCCCATTTCGGGCACGCCGCAGACTTCGGCGGCGAAGCGGACGCAGCGCGTGCACTGGATGCAGCGGTTCATCGAGGTCTTGACCAGCGCGCCGAGATATTTGTCCTCGACCGCGCGCTTGTTTTCGGCGAAGCGGCTGGTGTCGACGCCGTAGCCCATCGCCTGATCCTGCAGGTCGCACTCGCCGCCCTGATCGCAGATCGGGCAATCCAAGGGATGGTTGATCAGCAGGAATTCCATCACGCCTTCGCGCGCCTTCTTCACCATCGGCGAGCGGGTGGAGATTTCCGGCGGCTCGCCCTTGGGACCGGGACGGCAATCGCGCACGCCCCAGGCGCAGCTCGCCACCGGCTTCGGGCCGCCCTTGATCTCGACCAGGCACATCCGGCAATTGCCGGCGATCGACAGCCGCTCGTGGTAGCAAAAGCGCGGAATTTCCGCGCCCGCGGCTTCGCACGCCTGCAGCAGCGTGAATTCCGCGGGAACATCGATCTCTTTGCCATCGATGATGAGTTTGGTCATTGCCTCAAGTCTTTCCCAGCTTGCAGTCGGGTGGTGTGACGCTGGCGGTCTTCATCGACGCCTTCACCCATTGCTGGGTGTCGGTGCCGTAGGTCGCAAGGTAAGCCGGCTCGGCCCTGTTCTTCTCGCACAGGAACGGCAGATGCGGCTTCAGATCATAATCGCAGGAAGCCATCCACTCCCGCTTTCCGGCGAATGCGCTCATCGCTTCTTCGCAGGCGTAGAGGAAGTACGTGACAAAACTCTCGTATTGCACCTGCTCGTCGCGGCTGCTGGCCTTGATCGCATCGTAATCCGGCTGCGCGAATTTCGGATTCTTGAACGCGAGGTCCGTGTAGCCAAGAAACGCCTGACGCGCGCTCGCCGCCCGATTGTTGGAGCGAATTTCGTTGATCTGGATCAGGATCGCAACAAAGCCAAGCAGCGCCACGGTCGCCTGCGCCATCTGCGCCAGCGTCCCGTATTTCTGCCACCAGAAAATGCTCGGTTGCAACATCGACATCACTCCGCCGCGACCAAATGCGCGGGATCGAGAATGCCGGCGTCGTCGACATCCGCCTTGCGCGAATACTCGTCGATGCGCGCCTCGATCTCGTGACGGAAATGCGCGATCAGGCCCTGGATCGGCCAGGCTGCGGCGTCGCCGAGCGCGCAGATGTTGTGGCCTTCGACCTGTGTTGTCACTTCCAGCAGCATGTCGATCTCGCGCTTGTGGGCGCGGCCCTCGGCCATGCGGGTGAGCACCCGCCACATCCAGCCCGTGCCCTCGCGGCACGGCGTGCACTGGCCGCAGCTCTCGTGCTTGTAGAAATAGGAAATCCGCGCGATCGCCCGGATCAGGTCGGTCGACTTGTCCATCACGATCACGGCGGCGGTGCCGAGGCCGGAGCGCAGTTTGCCGAGACTGTCGAAATCCATCGGCGTATCGATGATCTGGTCGGCCGGCACCATGCGCACCGATGAGCCGCCGGGGATGACAGCCTTGAGATTGTCCCAGCCGCCGCGGATGCCACCGCAATGGCGCTCGATCAGTTCGCGGAACGGAATCCCCATTGCCTCTTCGACGTTGCAGGGACGCTCGACATGGCCGGAGATGCAGAACAGTTTGGTGCCGACATTGTTGGGCCGGCCGATGGCGGCAAACCATGCCGCGCCGCGCCGCAGGATATCCGGCGCCACCGCGATCGACTCGACGTTGTTGACCGTGGTCGGGCAGCCGTAGAGACCGACATTGGCCGGGAATGGCGGCTTCAGCCGCGGCATACCCTTCTTGCCTTCGAGGCTTTCCAGCAGGGCGGTCTCTTCGCCGCAGATATAGGCGCCGGCGCCATGGCTCACGTAGAGGTCGAACGGCCAGCCGTTGACATTGTCCTTGCCGATCAGCTTGGCCTCATAGGCCTGATCGACCGCGGCCTGCAGGTGCTCGCGCTCCCGGATGAATTCGCCGCGCACGTAGATATAGCAGGCGTGCGCGCCCATCGCGAAGCTTGCGAGCAGGCAGCCCTCGACCAGCAGATGCGGATCGTGCCGCATGATCTCGCGGTCCTTGCAGGTGCCGGGCTCGGACTCGTCGGCATTGACCACGAGATAGTTCGGCCGGCCGTCGGTCGATTCCTTCGGCATGAACGACCATTTCAGCCCGGTCGGAAACCCCGCCCCGCCGCGTCCGCGCAGGCCCGAGGCCTTCATCTCGTTGATGATCCAGTCGCGGCCCTTGTCGATGATCGCCTTGGTGCCATCCCAGGCGCCGCGGCGGCGCGCACCCTCGAGGCCCCAGTCGTGGAGGCCGTAGAGGTTGCGGAAGATGCGGTCCTTGTCATCGAGCATGACGTGAAGCTTCCTAAGGGGTCAACGGTTGGACTGCATGTAGGCGAGGCCTGCGGCGCATCCGCCGAAGGTCAGCGCCCATAGCAGGCTGGAATCAAGCGACGCACTCAGCGCGTAGCGCTGCAGCAGGAAAATGAATGCCGAGGCCGTCACGGCATGCAGAGCGATATAGCGCCAGTGCTTCATCGTACCGACACTCCCCGGCCCGGCCGCTTGCGATGTGCGGTCGCGCGTCATGTGGTTTCCTTCAGCGTGGTCGGCCCACCCACCGGCGCCGAGAACTGCCGGTCGATTTGCGGTCCCGGTTTCGGAGGGTGGCCGGAGGCAAAGCCGTCCAGCACCTTGCCGAAGCTTTCCTTGGTCAGATCCTCGTAGGTATCCTTCCAGATCAGCACCATCGGCGCGTTCACGCAGGCGCCGAGACACTCGACCTCTTCCCAGCTGAAATCGCCGTCCTTGGACAGATGGAAGGGATCATGATGGATGCGGCTCTGGCACACCTCGATGAGGTCGCCGGCGCCGCGCAGCCGGCACGGCGTGGTGCCGCAGACCTGGACATGCGCCTTCTTGCCGACCGGCTGCAGCTGGAACATCGTGTAGAAGGTCGCGATCTCCAGCACCCGGATGTAGGGCATCCCAAGCAAGTCCGCGACCGCGCGGATCGCCGCCTCCGAAACCCAGCCCTCATGCTGTTCCTGGACACGCCACAGGATCGGTATCACCGCGGAGGCCTGGCGGCCTTCCGGATATTTGGCGATCTGCTGCTTCGCCCAAGCGAGGTTTTCCGCTGTGAACGTGAAGTTCGCGGGCTGAAGTTCCTTCGGTGCAAGGCGGCGGACGGACATTGTCTCTCAGTCTCTCATTGCGCGCGGCGCGTGGCGTTTAAAGCGCTGATCCGGTTTTGCCAGAAGGCGCTTGCGGTACCGAACACGTTGTAGCCGACGTGGGTTGAAACCTTGATGCGATCGAGGATCGAAAGCTCGGTCACGGTCTCCAGCAGATTGCTGCGCGGATCGTAGACCATCAGCTTGAGCGGCGTCTGTTCGAGGATGTAGCGCGACACGGTATGATGGGGATCGTTGCCGTGCTCCTCGCACAACAACACGCTGTCGCCCTGCAACAGCCGCGTGCCGCCCTTGATGGCCTCGATCTCGACGCCCTCGACGTCGAGCTTGATCAGATATTTTCCGCCGGCAGAAACCTTGCCGTCGTCGAGCAGGTTGTCGAGCGCGATCACCGGCACGTCCTCGCCGCCGTCGGCGGCGGCGCCGGCAATGCTGAGCGCCTCATGCTTGGTGCCGGACAGCCGCGCGGTGCCCCTCGCCGCGCCGATCGCGCACTTCATCACTTCAAAGCGGTTGCCGTTGAGCTCGGTGTTCTTCTTCAACTTGGCGAAGTTCTGCGACGACGGCTCGATCGCGATCGCCTTGTGAGACCCATAAGGCGCACTGGAAATCAGCACCGACCAGTAGCCGTAATTGGCGCCGCAATCGAGCAGCATGTAATCGACATCTGCAGAGTCCTGAAACAGCAGCTCGAGCTCGTTTTCATACGAGAACGAGCGATTGAGCAGCTTGCTCCAGTAACCGTCGCCATAGGGAAACGCAAAGATCGCGTCCGAATTGAGCTTGATGTCGATGTCTCGCTCGGGCAGCGTTTTGCGCAACAGATTCGCACAACCGTTGTAACCGCGATGCGAAAAGTTTGACGCCACTTTCGATCCCAGCGTCAAAGCAACAGCCGCCAGGCGCTCCCAGGCATTCGCACCCTCGAGCACGCCGGTAGCCCGGTCAAACTGGATGGGCGGCATCGCCATCACCGGTCGACCTCTCCGAACACGATATCGAGCGAGCCGAGAATGGCCGAGACGTCGGCCAGCAGATGGCCCTTGCAGATGAAATCCATCGCCTGCAGATGGGCGAAGCCCGGCGCGCGAATCTTGCACTTGTAGGGCTTGTTGCTGCCGTCGGCGACCAGATAGACGCCGAACTCGCCCTTCGGCGCCTCGACCGCGGCGTAAACCTCGCCGGCCGGCACGTGGAAGCCCTCGGTGTAGAGCTTGAAGTGGGGGATCAAAGCTTCCATCGAGCGCTTCATCTCACCGCGGCGCGGCGGGAAGATCTTGTTGTCCTCGACCGCAACCGGGCCCTGCCCGTCGGGAGCGTGCAGTTTCGCGATGCACTGTTTCATGATGTGCACGGACTGGCGCATCTCTTCCATGCGGATGCAGTAACGGTCGTAGCAATCGCCGTTCTTGCCGATCGGAATGTCGAAATCCATCTCGGCGTAGCACTCATAGGGCTGCGCCTTGCGCAAATCCCACGCCGCACCGGAGCCGCGCACCATCACGCCGGAAAAACCCCATTCCCAGGCCTGCTTCAGCGTCACCACGCCGATGTCGACGTTGCGCTGCTTGAAGATGCGGTTGCCGGTGAGCAGCCGTTCGAGATCGGCCACCACTTGCAGGAACGGATCGCACCAGGCGTCGATATCGTCGATCAATTTTGGCGGCAGGTCCTGATGCACACCGCCGATCCGGAAATAGGCCGCATGCATCCGCGAGCCGGAGGCGCGCTCGTAGAACACCATCAGCTTTTCGCGCTCTTCGAAGCCCCACAGCGGCGGAGTCAGCGCGCCGACGTCCATCGCCTGCGTGGTGACGTTGAGAAGATGAGACAGGATGCGGCCGATCTCGCAGTACAGAACCCGGATCAGTTGCGCGCGGCGCGGCACGGCGATGCCGAGCAGCTTTTCCGCCGCAAGGCAGAACGCGTGTTCCTGATTCATCGGCGCGACATAGTCGAGCCGGTCGAAATACGGGATCGCCTGCAGATAGGTCTTGTGCTCGATCAGCTTTTCGGTGCCGCGATGCAAGAGGCCGATATGCGGATCGACCCGGGCGACCACTTCGCCGTCGAGCTCCAGCACCAGACGCAGCACGCCGTGCGCGGCCGGATGCTGCGGCCCGAAATTGATGGTGAAATTGCGCAGTGCTGGTGCTTCGGTCATCGGCGGGCGCTCCGCGCCTTGGCGAGTGGCGAATAGCGAGTGGCGAATGGAATCATCGGGTAGCGGCCTTTTCTTGCAGCGACCGTATCAAAACGCGAAGCATTTTGCCCAAGCTCTCGCACTGGACGAGAACCGACTGCAAATCCAGCGCTGGCAGGACACCGACGCGCTCGGCCAAAAGCAGGTGCGTTTCCAACTCTTTCAGAGAGCCCTGCGAGATTCGCAGATGCTGCACGAAGCTGCCGGTATTTTCCCGACCGTGACCTTCCGCGACATTGGCCGGAACTGATCCCGCGGCACGTCTGATTTGCGAAGTTAATCCGAACAGTTCGTCGCGAGGAAATTGGCGCGTCAATCGATAGCAGGACTCCGCCAAGGCCATGGCGTCCTGCCATACCCTCAGGTCCCGATATGAATTGATCGATTGGTCGGTCAACAGCCATCCCTATTCGCCACTCGCCATTCGCTATTCGCCGCTTCTCTTCTCATCGCCCGGCAGCGGATAATCCGCGCCTTCCCATGGCGAGAGAAAATCGAATTTGCGGAATTCCTGATTGAGGCGGACCGGTTCGTAGACCACCCGCTTCTCCTGGTCGTCGTAGCGCACCTCGACGAAGCCGGTGAGCGGGGAATCCTTGCGCAGCGGGTGGCCGACGAAGCCGTAGTCGGTCAACAGCCGCCACATGTCGGGATGGCCGGTGAAGATCACGCCGTAGAGATCGTAGGTCTCGCGCTCGAACCAGTCGGCGCCGGGAAACTCCTCGATGATCGACGGTACCTGGGTGGTCTCACTGGCTTCCGCGCGCAGACGAACGCGCTCGTTCAGCGTCGGGGAGAGAAAGTGATAGATCACGTCGAAGCGCTTCTCGCGCCCGGGATAATCCACCGCCGTCACGTCGATCAGGCTGACGAAACGGCAGCCGGGATCGTCGCGCAGGAATTTGACGACATCGACGATCTTGCCGGCTTCTACCGTCACCGTAAGCTGACTGAACGCGACCTTATGCCCGGTCGCAGCGCCCGATAGCGCGCTAACAATCGTCTGCCCCAGGGCGTCGAGCCTGCCGTCGTCCATACTCAAACCCTTAGCGTTCGATGGTTCCGGTGCGCCGGATCTTCTTCTGCAGCAGCATCACGCCGTAAAGCAGAGCTTCCGCCGTCGGCGGGCAGCCGGGCACGTAGATATCGATGGGAACGATGCGGTCGCAGCCGCGCACCACCGAGTAGGAATAATGATAGTAGCCGCCGCCATTGGCGCACGACCCCATCGAGATGACGTAGCGCGGCTCCGGCATCTGGTCGTAGACCTTGCGCAATGCCGGCGCCATCTTGTTGGTCAAGGTGCCCGCGACGATCATCACGTCGGACTGCCGCGGGGAGGCGCGCGGCGCAAAGCCGAATCGTTCGGCGTCGTAGCGCGGCATCGACATCTGCATCATCTCGAC
>ORJL011751662.1_pt1 | contig 11705 bp, 13 predicted proteins | sample 1779941 | NCBI WGS metagenome assembly ORJL01 (sample SAMEA104232317, study PRJEB22302) | groundwater metagenome | biome: forest; feature: aquifer; material: groundwater | place: USA | collected 2011-08-07 | depth 5.8 m | reverse complement strand
GAGAAGGCGATACTGGAGTATGAACTTACCCGTCTTCTCAATGAAGCGGTGCGCGCCGGAAATATCATTTTTGTGTTTGACCACTTTGATACGTTTCTTGAGGGAGCGAAGGTTCTTAACTCCGATATACTCACGGTTCTTGACCCGTACCTCGGTTCGCGAAGCATTCAGATTGCCGCCATTGTTGAAACGGGGCGATTCCACCAACTACTTGAACCGAATCCAAAAATACGCGAACGGTTTGAGCGCGTGCTCTTGGAGGGAGAGGGAAGCAACTCCGCGCTACCCGATCTCTTGGACGCGGCTCTTCGAATTGAGAGTGAAGAAGGGGTCCTCTTCACCTACGGCGCGGTGCGCTCAGTCGCGGAGAGCGCGGAGCGTTATTTCCCTGAAGGGGTTATGCCGGACAAGGCGATTGATTTGCTGGAAGAGCTTGCGCCAAAGGTAAAATCCGTTGGAAAACGAATAATCAAAAAAGAGGATGTGTTTGACCTTGTTTCTCGCAAGACCGGTATCGCAACGGGGGAGGCGACGGGAGATGAACGAACCAAACTGTTGCGATTGGAGGAGATACTCCACGAACGGATTGTCGGGCAGGATGCGGCGGTATCGGCTATTGCAGGAGCAATGCGTCGCGCTCGTGCCGGAATCCAAAATCCGAATCGTCCGATAGGGTCGTTTCTGTTTCTCGGTCCCACCGGCGTCGGGAAAACCGAAACCACGAAGGCGCTCGCGCAGGTATTTTTCGGAGGAGAGAAAGATATTATGCGTTTTGATATGTCCGAGTATCAGACGCCGGACGCGCTTGACCGTCTCATCGGCACATTCGGGAGCGGAAAAGTCGGTGTGTTGGCGACGACACTTCGCGAGAAACCGTACGGCGTGCTTCTCCTGGATGAGTTTGAGAAAACAAATCATGATATCCACGATTTGTTCTTACAGATTCTTGACGAGGGATTCTTCACGGATGCGTCAGGCAAGAGGGTTAACGCGCGCAACCTTATGATTATCGCAACCTCAAACGCGGGAAGTGACCTCATCTGGAATACGATACGCGGAACCGATGCTGAAAAAAACAATGGAACAGACGCGGAAAAGATCCGGACACTTGATAAAGATGTCATTATTACCGAGATTATTAACCGAGGGATTTTCAAACCGGAGTTTCTCAATCGCTTTGATGGCGTGATTTTGTTCCACCCACTTTTGCCGGAGCACCTGCGCGTAATCGCGAAATTACAGCTTCAAAAATTGGCAAAACGCCTTGAGGAGAAAGGGTTGGAGTTGGTGATTAACGAAGCACTCATCAATCAGGTGGTTTCGGTTGGACAGGACCAGAAGTTCGGCGCGCGCCCAATGAATCGCGCCATACAGGAAAAAGTGGAACAGAAAATCGCCGAGAAGATGCTTCGCGGTGAAATCTCCGCCGGCTCTCGGGTTGAACTTAGCCCCGCCGACCTCGTCTTGTAGATTTGTAGGAGTTAAACTCCTACAACCCGTGTAGGATAGCCATTTGTAAGAGTTTAACTCCTACAGATTCAAAATGTACACAGGAGAGAGGTGGGTCAATAAGGGCGATTATTTAGAAAGACGGTTGACAAAAAAGGGGAGATAGGGATATACTACTTTTATCATGCAGACGCAGAACTTCTTCTTTGGCTTTTTCTTTTATGGACACTCACCTATGAGGGTCGGTTCCTGCGTTTGTTAACAAACTACTCCTAACTAACAAAAACAGAAACGGGCTCTCACTACGAGAGTCCGTTTTCGTAAGCGCTTCATTCTGAAGAGGGCAAGCGAAAAAGTTGCACCTTAACGTAAACCCAGTACCGATATGAATGGAAAGAAAATTGGGAAAGTACGCGCACTTCGAGCAGGCGACCGGATTCGACTTGTCAGAGCGTTTAAGAATGGAAAAGGGGATGTGTTTCATCCGGGAACGCTCGGTGTGGTTCAGAACCTTAAATCGCCACAACCGCATCTGGTGTTCGTACGCCTTGATGGGTACACACACGACATCCTTCCGTTCCGCGCATTTGTGGAGCCAGTGTGAGGAGAGGGTAACCCGCACTCACCCATGCTATCGCCGCCGAAACGTACTGCGTTCGGCGGCTTTTTCTAGATATACATACCAATATACCCGCCCGACTGAACGATATCAGTCGTTCGGGCGGGCGAATTATGCGAATGATACGAATTGCTACGAATCCACAAGCTTGCGTTTTGCGCATGGTGCGTGCGCAGTGCGGTTTTTAAGGCAACCTTTCACCTCTCCCCAGTTCCAAAAAGCTCCACCATAGCAGGTTGATGGGGACACCAGCGTCCCCCTGTTTTTCTTTGCTCGGGTATTTTAGAAAATACTTACGATCGTAAGTATTTGCTAAATAAAGCAAAAGGATCAAACGCGGGAGAATGGGACGGCATTTCGTTGCTCCATTTTTCATCTTGTCGGACGTTCTGACATAGTGGGGATTTATGCTACGATACGCGCATATGGGGAAGAATTTCTGGGAAAAACTGAAGAAGCCGATTCTCGCGCTCGCGCCTATGGCGAATGTTACGGATGCGGCGTTTCGGCGAATCATCGCGAAGTACGGTAAGCCGGATGTGATGTTTACCGAGTTCGTGTCGGCAGACGGTTTGATGAGCGCGGGAAGAGAGAAACTTCTGGTGGACCTACAATACTCCGAAGCGGAACGGCCGATTGTCGCCCAGTTATTCAGCGGAAATCCGGAGAAGATGTACGAGGGGGCGCGACTGGTTCGGGATCTTGGTTTTGACGGGCTGGACATCAATATGGGATGCCCCGACCGAGCTATTGAGAAGTCAGGAGCGGGAGCCGCGCTCATCAAGAATCCGCGCCTCGCGCGAGCGATTATTCGCTCCGCGAAGGAGGGCGCGGGAGATTTACCGATTTCCATAAAGACACGATTGGGCTACGGCACCGATATTCTTGAGGAGTGGCTACCGGAGCTTTTGGCGGAGAAGCCGGCAATGATAACCATTCACGCGCGGACACGCAAAGAAATGTCAAAGGTGCCCGCGCGGTTTGAGAGGGTACGGCGCGCGGTTGAGATCAGAGACGAGATGAAAAGCAGAACGCTCATTTTGGGGAATGGAGATGTGGTGAGTATTTCTGACGCGCGAGAGAAGTGGGAACAGACCGGCGCGGACGGAATTATGCTCGGGCGGGCTATTTTCGGCAATCCATTTCTTTTTGCTAAACAAAAAGAGGATTTAGGATTTAAGACTCAAGAGTTGAGAATGACGAAGCTTACGGTTTTGGTGGAGCACACCAAACTTTTTGAAGAGCTTCTCGGCGAGCACAAAAATTTCGCGAATATGAAAAAGCACTTCAAGGCGTATGTTGAAGGGTTTGACGGGGCAAAAGAGCTTCGAATGAAGCTCATGGAAACGGAAACCGCCGAGGAGGTGGAGAAAATTGTCTCGGTTTCCCTGAACCCTTGATTAGAGCCGTATTTCTGGATTGAGAGCAAAGTCCGCAATTTTCGCTTGACAGGCATTGGGGTGGTATGCTAGCATTTTTCCTCGTGAGGCACGCGGTGGCATGACCATCCGGTATGTCCAACGCGACGGGCCACACACAGAACAAAACAAAACAAAAAAGCGACCCGAACGAAAAAGCGGTCGCTGTCGGAGAAAAAGCTATGAACACCAGGAATCGTTTCGCGCCGAAAAAGGCCTTTATTTTTAGTGATCATCCGGCCTTCCTCGGCGACGCCTCCGCCGGCGGTGAGTCCCGGCGGTAGCGCTCCGCGCTACCGCTCGGGTTCTCAACCGAAAGGAAAACTATGACGGGACTCTAAATCCTTTCTTTTCTCTTTCTTTCAATGGCGCCCGGCCCCCAGCCCAGTATCGCAAGATGCTGGGCTGTTTTTTTGTCTCATTTTCATAGTACAAGGGGACATTCGCCGTAGCGGATGCCCCTTGTAAAATATATACTCGTGATATACTTTTCTGTGGAGGGGGTTCACGTCAACAAAAGGCAAAACAATGAACAGAATGAATAATCACGAGAAACTTTTTTGGACGTCGCCGACGGCTGAACCATTCACTGAAAGGAGGTGATTCACAATCTCCGCGACACGTGAGCGCCAGACGGGCGCAGTAATTGTGGGAAGAGCTCATGGCGGCGCGAATTTCCTGTCACTGACAGGAAAATCGTTGCCTAGGTCGCGGTTACTTCTAGGATCGGTGCGCTGGCGCATCGTATTCTCCGGGGCGAAGAAACTTCTTCGCCCCCTTTCCTTTTTGAAGAGGGTTTCGGTATAATTCAGAGCAGAAAACAGTCATCGCTTTGATACACACGATGACGACAAAGAAAGGAATTATGTTGTTCTCCACACCGTCCGACGCTCCCGCATCTCACATTCTGGAAATCTTTCGTGGCGCGGGAAATACCGCTCTGCAGTTACATCTTGCTCTTGAAGAACTTGGGGTCCCATGTCGGGAACAAGTTGCATTTTGCAAGGCGTTTGGGCAACGCGAGCTTGATGAGTTTGACGCCGGTCTGGTTCATTCCGGCGCGAGCGCTCGGGCAGAAGTTCTTCGACCGATTCTTGCGAGACATGGGATTACCCCGCCTCTTCCGCAGGGTGCTCTCGCTCTCCGCTAAAGCGCCTACGCGTTTCGCATTGCGCAAGAAAGCATCGCCAGATACCCACTATCTGGCTTTTCTTTTCAATAGTTTTCGGTAGAATACAGGAAGAACTTGAACCTCTTAATGCTATGCAAACGATGAAACCGATTGAGCTCGCGCGGGTGATTGAGGGACAGCTGAAAATGATGGAAGAAATGAGGCGTGCAAGCGAATCCATAGGGGATAATCTGGATGCGCTGACTTCCGTCGAAGCATCATTCAAAGAGCTCTACACGATCTTCTTTGCGTGCGAGAACACCACGATTCGCGAACTGGTCGCTTTGCGGATGTACGTAATGGAAAAGAATCTTTCCGAGGAGCGCGATTTTCAGAAACTCGTTAAGGATTTTAACATTGAGTTTACGTTTGAGAATCCTGTGGTGAAAGGAAAAAAGAAGCGTCGCGGCGGTAGTGCGGACCTCCCCCTCTCGGGAGGTTTTTCTTTACCTGTAGTTTGCTATACTTGAACGTATGTCGGAGGTAACCCTGTACCGAAAATATAGACCGAAATCTTTTAAGGAGGTGCTCGGTCAGGAGCATGTCGTCAAAACTCTTGAGGGGGCTATTTCACTCGGGCGGGTTGCCCACGCGTACCTCTTTACTGGGTCGCGCGGAACCGGCAAGACCACGGTGGCTCGTATTCTGGCGAAGGCGATTGGCACCACCGAAGCGGATCTCTATGAGATAGACGCGGCATCAAACCGAGGCATTGATGATGTGCGTGCCTTACGCGACGGAGTGGCGACGGTACCATTTGAATCCCGCTACAAGGTGTACATCATTGACGAAGTGCACATGCTCACGAAGGAGGCGTTCAACGCGCTCTTAAAGACTCTGGAAGAACCGCCGGCGCACGTTGTCTTTATATTGGCGACTACGGAACCGGAGAAGTTGCCGGAGACGATTATTTCCCGATGCGAGACACATACCTTCAAGAAGCCATCCCAGAAGATTCTCAAGGAGTCCGCCGAGCGCGTGGCGAAAAAAGAAGGATTTTCCATTGAACCCGCGGCGGCGGAACTCATTGCACTTCTCGCGGATGGCTCGTATCGCGACGGGCACGGTATTCTGCAGAAAGCGATGTCGGCATCGCCGGATAAGAAGATTACGTTTGCCGAGGCGGAACGAATTACCGGTTCGCCCAAGAGCGCGCTGGTGCAGGAGGTGATGCGAAGTATCCAAAAAAGGGACGCATCTCTCGGGCTCGTTGCGATTGCGAAGGCGGTAGAACAGCACAGCGATATGAAGATATTCGCCAAACTTCTGCTCGCGCGACTGCGCTTCGCGCTCTTGCTTCGGAACGCGCCGGAACTGGAGCCGTCAATCAAAGAGGAGGTCTCCGCGGAAGACTTTGAGTTTCTCAAACACGTGGCGCACGATACGGAAGCGCGCGTCAACTCTCTTGTGCTTCTGGAGTTTCTCAACGCGTACGACCTCATCGGTCACGCGACTCTGCCAGAGCTTCCGCTGGAGCTCGCGGTGATAAAGCTAACTTCGGAGAAGGAAGGGAAGTAACCGTAGTCTTTAACGAACTCTTGACCAGTAGTTTTCAGTTCCGAGCCGAGCCTGCCGGACGGCAGTCAGGAAGCTATTAAAGTCCAATACTGCAAGACTTGCCCACGCAAAGAGGAAGAGCGAAGCGAGCTCCGATGTTACCACATGACTTGTGTCGTTGGAGTAGATTATTCGAACAGTCTATGATATATTATCAGCATATAATTGCTGTTTGAATGATTAGAAAAGAAAAACTAAGAAATGAGGTGATTGCTTTGCGTAAGAGCGGTCTATTATATTCTGAGATCTTGAAGCAAGTTCATGTCGCGAAATCTACGGTTTCTCTGTGGCTTCATGGTGTTGGTTTATCGAAAAAGCAGAACCAAAGACTCACTGAAAAGAAACTCGCGGCGATTCTTCGCGGTGGTCAAGCTAAAAGAGCGCAGCGTTTGCAGAGAACCAGAGATATTTATAAAGCGGCAGAGAGTGAGGTGAGGCAGATCAGTAAGGAACAACTTTGGATTCTTGGTGTTGGCTTATATTGGGCAGAGGGTTCAAAGGAAAAAGAGCATCGGCCTGGTTCAAATATGATATTTAACAATTCTGACCCAGCGATGATAAAAGTGTTTTTGAAATGGCTGGTAGAGGTGTGCGAAGTTAGTCCCATAAATATTACCCTTGAGATATATATTCACGAAAATAGTGTCAATCAAGTAAAATCCGTACAGAATCATTGGTCAGAAATTACGGGGTTTCCCATTTCTGCACTTCAAAGGGTTTATTACAAACAAAACAAAATAAGCACTAACAGAAAGAATATAGGCAACTTGTATTATGGATCTTTGAGAGTTAAAGTTAACGCCAGTTCAGTCTTGCTTCGGCGTGTTACAGGGTGGACTCGCGGAATTATTAGAGAGTTGGAGGGTCGTAATTTAGGTAATTCGTGTACATAGCTGGGGGATCGTCTAATGGTCGGACATGCGCCTTTGAAGCGCAGAATTTTGGTTCGATTCCAAGTCCCCCAGCTATGTGCAGGAAACGGCATTTTAGTCTTTGTCTCCTTTAAGGTCCGATTCCTTCCCCCACAGCAAGTGATCTGACGTGATGAAGTACTAAACAAGGGGCACCCTCGTTAGACGAAGGTGCCCCTTGTTCAGTGAGTAAGGCAGTGGTAGTTAAAGCTAAGGGCGTAAGGTTTCGAGCCTCACCGCCTGTAAGTTTGGTATAGTTATAGTGTAAGTATGAAGACATCCAAACATCCTCGCGTAGGTATAGGGGTGGTTATTGTCAACTCGGAAGGGCAGATTTTGATTGGCAAAAGAAAGGGTGGTCATGCTCCGAAATATTCTATTCCCGGAGGTCATTTGGAAATGGGAGAAACATTTGAACAGGGAGCGATTCGGGAAATAAAAGAGGAGACCAACCTTGATATTTCAAAGCCAAAGGTTATTGCGGTAACAAATAATCTGGAAACCTACGCGCAAGAGGGCATCCACTATATTTCCGTCGTATTGCTCGTAACGAAATATTCCGGTGAATTGAAAAATAGAGAACCCGAAAAATGCGAGAGTTGGATCTGGGTTGACCCGCGCAAGCTTCCCCAACCGCACTTTGACGCGAGCGCTTTGGCGGTCGCCTGCTATCTAAGGGGAAGCGTGTATGAAGGCGTCAGTGAATTTTCTGGAAGATAAAGTCCCAACTTTGTCCTATGTATTTCGTATATATTCTGGAATGTAAGGGAGGGTCGCTCTATACCGGTATAACAACGGATGTAGAACGCCGTTTCAACGAGCACAAGAAAGGGGAGGGTGGCCACTACACAAGCTCTCGGCGAGTATTGAGAATCGTTTACACGGAAGCGCGTCCCACTCGGTCGTCAGCGCTACGAAGGGAGGCGCAAATTAAAGGATGGACACGACCGGAGAAATTAAACTTGATACATGGTCGTCCTTTGAAGTAGTTCGTACACAAGGGGCCCCCTCGTTTAACGAGGGCGCCCCTTGTTTGAGAGGTATAAAAAAGAGCGGCCGTTTCAGGTCGCTCAAAGAACAAGATTGTGATTGGGGCGGTTACACCCGCGGAATGTTTTTGACAAGTTCGTCGGCATTCGGTTCCCAGACGATGTCGGCGCCGTCTTGTGACGAGACGATGACAAGCATTTCCGCGAGAAGGACATTGTACTCGCAACAGAATACCGAATGTGGCGTCAGTGGCGGGATCACCAGTCGGTCCCCTTTATTCTTCAAGATAAATCTCTTCCACCCGCCTTTGATATACATGAAGACATGGATGAGACCCTGCTCAAGGATATACACTTTTTCCTTCTTTCGGTGTGCGTGGACAGGAATTGCGTCGTACCGACGCAAGCGGAGTTGGACTATTCTCAGCACCTGACTCGCCGGAGATGCATCCGTATCCTCCTGATGACAGAGGAAGATTGCATTGTATACCGTGGGTTTGATGAAATGAGCAACTTCAAGCATATCCGGTGTGAGGGCAGTGACTATAGACGGTAGTTCATTCATAACAGTTTCCTTCGGTGATTTTCTATCTGCACACTACTCCACATATGTATATTTGTCAAACGATCTGAAACCGAGGGGCACCCTCGTCTAACGAGGGTGCCCCTTGTGCGCTGGTCAGCAGAGTGCCTTTTGCTCTTACACGCAAAGCTTTTTTTGCTATACTTTTGCCTATGAACTGGCACGCTACTATTGGGATACTTGCAGGTGTCGTCCAAGTGGCTTCCGTAATCCCGTACGTTCGGGATATGTTGAAAGGCAGGACTCGCCCCAACATGGTTACTTGGCTCTTGTGGACGATACTACAGATAATCGTCATTTTCGCTCAATTCAGCGCGGGCGCTTCTTGGTCGGTCATCATCCTCATTGTGATGACCTTCAATACCGTCCTCGTAACGATTTTGTGTCTGAAAGGATACGGATACAAAAAGTACGGCATACTTGATTATAGTTGTTTTTTTCTCGCGCTCGTTACCATCGTGGTGTGGAGAATCACCGAGGATCCGATCCTGGCTATCATTCTCGCGGTTGCCATTGACTTTCTCGCCATGATTCCAACAATCGTAAAGGCATATCGGGACCCCCATTCGGAAGCGCCGTTTCCGTGGTTTTTGAATGTTGTTGCCGGCGCGCTTGCGGCGCTCTCAACGACGAAAATTGATGTTGCCAATTTAATTTTCCCAATCTACTACATCATCACCGATGGTTTTGTCGTCATTTTGATTTTGAGGGGGAGGAGGGCTTTGTTGGAATCAAAATAATAGGAAAATCGTTCTCGGATTGCTACGGTTTCAAGATGGACAACGGAATTCCTTGAAAGGAGTTTCCATGTGGAGTACAATTTTAGCATTAGTATAAACACTCATCATCATGGAATTTACGATCATTGTCTTAAAAGTATTCGCGATATATCTTATCGTAAGCGGAGCGTTTCTCTTGTTTAAAGGAAAAACGCTTCCCCTGTTGCTTCGGGACTTTTTTGAACATTCCGCAACAGTGTATTTAACCGGGGTGATTTTAGTTTTCCTCGGGTCGGTGTTGCTCGTTCAGTATGATAGGTTGAGTGATGAGACATTGCCAACCGTGGTATGGATCCTTGGCGTGATGGCTCTGGTAAAGGGATTAACCTATATTTTCTTTCCGAAAGTGCTTGCCGATTTTCCAATCAAGCAGTTTCGCGGATGGCTTGGCTTCATCGGTATCGTGCTTATCGTCGCCGGGATTTATTTGTTCCGTATCGGCTAAGCGGTGTCAAGACAGGAGCGTCACGAAACTTAATTACTCAACGGATTACTATGGAAAAAGAATACAAAGAGGAATGGAAAGTGAACGGCAGTGAACTTCTCACTACCGTAAGGAAGCTGATAGACGAAGGAAAAGCCAGGAGAATAATTATTAAAAACGAGAAGGGAGACACTCTCATTGAAGTGCCTCTCAATGTCGGTGCCGCCGTCGGAGCGGCTGGACTCATCTTTGCTCCGGTACTTGCCGCCGTCGGCGCCATCGCGACCCTCGTTACCCGTTGCACGGTTGTGGTCATGAAAAGAGAGGAATAGATTTCGTCAGAAGAAAAAGTGCGAAAGATTTTCGCAAACAAAGGTCGAATATTACAAAACTCATCTTTTCTAAAGGATATATGCATCAAGTACACGCGCATAAAGTCGGTATGGTCATTGGTGGACTGCTCGCCATCTGGCATGCCGTATGGGCGCTCATGGTATTCGGCGGGGTGGCAAAGTCGTTTCTGGACTGGATTCTCGGTCTACATTTTCTCAACTTTCAGTACGACATAGACCCGTTCTCGCTTGGTACCGCGGTTACGCTTGTCATCGCGACCGGCGTTATCGGTTACCTTATCGGGTATGTGTGCGGATGGCTCTGGAACAGAGTCCATAGCGCGGCTCATGGTCGATAGGGTGGGTGCGTTACCGACACAAGTAATGGGATTGGAATTCCGAAAAGCGCGAACCGGAGACGGTTCGCGCTTTTTCTATTGCAATGGGATTAACTTCACTGCGGTACCGGTATCGGTTCGGCGGGCGAATCGTACCGATTCAGGCGAGTGAGTTTGAGCACCGCGAACAAGAGGAGAAGCATCCCCGCGATTTGCATTGGCTTCAGGTAAAAACCGAGTGCCGCGGCATTGACGATAACCGCGAGAAACGGAAAGCCAAGCTCCGCGAGCGTGGCGATTGACGCCTTGGTCGTCTGGAGTCCGCGGTAGTAGATGTAGAGGGCGGTGAAGCCCGAGGTAATGGCGATGATGACGATAAAGAGAATATCTTTGGCGGAGAGGGACAAGACGGTTTCCCACGTGTTACTTCTGATATTGAGGACGATAAGAAAAAGAAACGCGACAAGAAAACGAAGTGCGGTAAGGGTTTGAAACCGTAATGGCTCCTTATTTCCTTCCGAATCTAGAAAATACTTACGATCGTAGGTATTTTCTATTAAGGGGATTGCGGAGGTATGAGGGGTCAGGCGAGAAGGGTCGCGAAAGGGGTCGGTTGAGGAAAAGCCGGAGGAATCGGGGAAAGAAGAATTATTTTGCAGAAGATACCGACCGAGTACCGTGCCCGCGCCCCACAGTGTCGCGGCGCCGAGCGCGAGGAGGACGCCGATAGCATGGGGGTCCCACGTCTCGCCGGTGAATAGTTGCGGTTTAAAGTTGGGAAATGAGATAACATACGCGCCGAAAAGCGCGACACCTGCCCACAACCAGAAACGTTTGCCGGTGTTTTCCTTGAGCAAGAGAACAGCAAGCGAGATGGCGATAAGCGGTTGCAGTTTTTGGAGTACGATCGCCACCGACGGGTTCATATACGAAAAAGATTTTGTAAACAGTATAGTGGCTATGGCGGACGCTCCGATGCCGATGACAAAAATCACGAGCCACTGCTTCCATGTCAGATTCTTAATTTCAGACCATCCGCGAACAATGAACGGGAAAACAAGAAGCATGTTAACCGCGTGTTCGGCGAGTACGATGAAGTTTGAATCAAGCGTCTTGGTGAGGAAAAAACGGAACG
>ORJL010342505.1_pt1 | contig 11705 bp, 9 predicted proteins | sample 1779941 | NCBI WGS metagenome assembly ORJL01 (sample SAMEA104232317, study PRJEB22302) | groundwater metagenome | biome: forest; feature: aquifer; material: groundwater | place: USA | collected 2011-08-07 | depth 5.8 m | reverse complement strand
TGAAGATGGCGGTATTTTTGGTATGCAGTCGTTTAATCAGTCGCTGGTTAAGTTGGTTAAAGAAGGTAAAATAGGAGAGAGTGAAGCAATGGAATTCGCAGACAGTAAAGACGAATTTATACTTTCCCTAAAAGGAATAAGAAAGTAGAGAGATATTATGTTAGATGATATTAGAACAAAATTGGCCAATATCGAAGCTAACCTTGGGCAACTAAGAGGTTATCTTTGATATTGATAATAAAAATAGACTCATTCTCTCCCTCTCCGAGCAGATGTCATCTCCCGGATTTTGGGACGATTCCAGCAGTTCTACTAAAATAGTTAAACAACTTAAAGATTTAAAAAGTGCGGTCGAGCCTTGGGAATCTGCTTTAAAGAAATACAATGAGATTAAGGATCTCGCTGATATTATAGACGCTAGTGATCAAGGGTTGTTCTTAGATCTGAACAGGAATATTGATGCACTTTTAGTTGAGCTCGGTAAATTAGATTTTAAAACTCTACTTTCGGATGAGCGTGATATAAGTAGCGCAATACTAAGTATTAACGCTGGAGCCGGCGGGACAGAATCCTGCGATTGGGTGGGAATGCTTTTGAGGATGTATACCCGGTTTGCTCAAAACCGCGGATATGATGTTAAAACAACTGATATACTTTATGGCGAAGAGGCAGGGGTAAAGAATGTTACTCTGTTAATCGAAGGTCCTTACGCCTACGGTTATCTGAAGGCTGAATGCGGAGTGCATCGTCTGGTGCGCATATCGCCTTTTGACGCCAATAAACGCAGGCATACTTCTTTCGCTTCGGTTGATGTCATTCCTGAAGCCAAGGAAGATATCGATATTAAACTGGATATTAAAGACCTGCGCATTGATGTTTACCGTTCTAAAGGCGCAGGCGGACAGAGCGTTAATACTACTGATTCTGCGGTCAGGATTACTCATATTCCTACGGGGATAATAGCCCAGTGTCAGAATGAGCGTTCTCAGCACCAGAATAAAGAGACGGCATTGAAGATTTTAAAAGCGCGTATTTATGAATTGGAGAGGCAGAGAAAAGAAGAAGAATTCTCAAAACAATATACCTCCACAAAGAAGAAGATTGAATTCGGCAGCCAGATTCGTTCTTATGTAATGCATCCTTATAATTTGGTCAAAGATCACCGTACAGATTATGAGACCGGCGATGTAAATAAAGTTATGGACGGCGGACTAGATGAGTTTATCGAAGCATACTTAAGGTCAGAGAAGGAAAGGTAAAATGTTTGGTTTTATTAAGAAGACTGTTTTAAGTTCAAAGCAGAATCAGATTAGGCGTAAATTTCCTAATCTGAATATTGTTTTGCATCCAGATATGCCCCAGCCCTCAATGAGTAAAATAGCGGATGTTGCATATCTAATTAATAAGGTCAATATTCTGGAGCCCGAGATCAAGAAGTTGACCGATAACCAGCTTAGGGATAAAACTTCAGAATTTAGAGCGCATATTCTGGAGAAGTCTAATATTTATGCCGAAGAGATCAATAGTTTACGGAAGGCTATGATTTCAGTGGCCATTCCGGAAGAGAAGGAAAAGATAAAAGAAAAGCTAAAGCTTACTCGTAATAAAATATTTGAAGATATTTTGCCCGAAGCCTTTGCTGTAGTCAGGGAGGCGTCATTAAGGAATATTGGCTTAAGGCATTTTGATTCTCAGATCGCCGGGGGGATAATATTGCATGAAGGAAGAATAGCAGAGATGGCTACCGGAGAAGGAAAGACTTTAGTGGCAACTCTCCCCGCATATTTAAATGCCCTGTTTGGCGCAGGCGTGCATATTATTACAGTTAATGATTACCTGGCTCGTCGTGACCGTGAATGGATGGGGCCTATCTATGAATCTCTAGGTTTAACGGTTGGTACCATACAGCATGAAATGTCAGATGAGCAAAGGAAAATAGCTTATGCCTGTGATATCACCTATGGCACAAATAATGAATTTGGTTTTGATTACTTGCGCGACAATATGAAATACTCTTTAGATGATTTAGTCCAGAGGCCTTTTTATTACGCTATTGTTGATGAGGTTGATTCTATCTTAGTTGATGAGGCGCGAACTCCTTTAATTATTTCCGGGCCAACGGAGGAGTCAACTGATAAATATTATAACGCCAACAAAATATCAGGCCAGCTAAAAGGAAGGCGCGTTACAGAAAAAGATGAGATAGACGCTAAATACAAGGGGATAAATTTAGGTGAAGGTTTTGATTATGTTGCTGATGAAAAAGCCCAGACCATAGCCTTAACTGAAGAAGGGGAAGTAAAGGCAGCTAAGTTTTGGGGTGTTGAGAGCTTGCATAGTATCGAGACAATAGAATACCGGCACCATACCATAGCTGCGCTTAGGGCCAAAGAGTTTTATGAACGTGATGTAGATTATGTTTTAAAAGATGGAGAGGTTATTATAGTTGATGAATTTACTGGGCGGATGATGCCAGGAAGGCGCTGGTCAGATGGGCTGCATCAGGCTGTAGAAGCTAAAGAGGGGATGAAGATTGAGCGGGAGAATCAAACATTGGCTACGGTAACCTTCCAGAATTATTTTCGTATGTATGAGAAATTAGCGGGTATGACTGGAACGGCATTTACCGAGGCCAATGAACTCAAAAATATTTACCAACTTGATGTTGTCGTTATTCCTACAAATAGGGCGCTTATTCGCGAAAACTATTCCGATCGTATTTATAAAACAGAAAAAGAAAAATTTAACGCTGTGGTTGAAGAGATCACCCAACTTTATGATTCAGGTAAGCCGGTTTTGGTAGGGACTATTACCATAGATAAGTCTGAACAATTATCCGAAATGCTTAAGCGCCGGGGCATAGCGCATCAGGTGCTTAATGCAAAATACCACGAGATGGAAGCGCAGATTATCGCTCAAGCCGGTAGATACAAGGCTGTGACTATTGCTACTAATATGGCTGGCCGCGGGACAGATATTTTATTAGGTGGCAACGCGGAATTCATGGCTAGAAATCTTGCTAAACAAAAGTTGGATCCGGAAGCGCCAAATTATCAGGAAGAGTATAAAAAAATTCTTAATAAGTATAAAGAAGAGGTAGAGGAAGAGCATAAGAAAGTAGTTGAGCTAGGCGGTCTGCATGTTTTGGGTACAGAGCGCCATGAGGCGCGGAGGATTGATAATCAGTTACGTGGAAGATGCGGTCGTCAGGGCGATCCTGGATCATCTCGTTTCTACGTTTCTTTAGGTGACGATCTGATGCGTTTATTTGGTTCTGACAGGCTTATAGGTATGATGGATAAATTAGGGCTTGAGGATGGGCAAGTTATAGAGCATCCCTGGGTAAGCCGTTCTATTGAAATTGCTCAAAAAAGGGTAGAGCAGCATAATTTTGAAATTAGAAAGCAACTCTTGGAATATGATAATGTAATGAACAAACAGAGGGAGATAATTTATTCTCAGCGCAGGGAGATACTCGAAGGTATATCATTAAAAGAGGAGATATTAGAGATATTGAGGAGTTCTATTCATAATTTAGTCTCCTCTAATTTAAATCAGAATCAGGAAATTAACTTAAGCGGCCTGCTAACCGAAGTAAATTTAAAATTCGGATTAGAAATTGATAGTCTCCATGCTTTGAAGTTAGATTCTAAGAGCCAGGTTGAAATAGAAGACGAACTTTATCGTAAGGCAGTGGATTTTTATGAAGATAAAGAGAAGGCGATAGGTAGTGATCTCTTGCGCCACCTTGAACGAATGGTTTTTCTACAGATTATTGACGCTAAATGGAAAGATCATCTTTATGCCATGGATAGCCTGCGTGAAGGTATCGGCCTGCGCGCCTATGGCCAGCGCGATCCTTTAGTAGAATATAAACGTGAAGCATTTGGTATGTTTAGTGAGATGATCGCTGGGATCGAAGATGATTCTACAGAGGCGATATTTAAGCTACAGGCTAAGGCCCCGGAGAGATTTAGGGGCGCATTCAGTTCTGTATCTAAAGAGTTTTTGCATCCGGAGGCTGAGAAATTCAAAAGTTCTTCAGCTGGAGAAGAAGAGCCTCATAATCCTGCGCCAATTCAATCCTCCCATCCTAAAGTCGGCCGGAATGACCCCTGCTCATGCGGTTCGGGCAAGAAATATAAAAAATGTTGCGGAAGGTGAAGCGTTTTTCATTACTTCTTAGTATCTTCTGCGGTGTATTATTGGCACTTGCTTTTAATAATGGTAAATTATGGATTTTTGCTTGGTTTGCTTTTGTCCCACTCTTCCTTACCTTAGAAAATAAATCATTAAGACAAACATTCCTTTTGTTTTTTGCTGCAGGGATAACCTTCTGGGCGAGTACTGTTTATTGGTTGATCAATGTTACTTTAGTCGGGACGATTTTGTTGATTTTATATCTGGCCCTTTATTTTGCAATATTCGGATTGGTTATTCGTCATTCTACCAAGAACTCGAAGGCCCATATTATCTTGTTTGCCCCTGCGGTTTGGGTCTTACTTGAATATATTCGTAGCCATTTTCTTACAGGATTTCCATGGGCGCTTTTAGGATATTCCCAGTATCTTAACTTGCCGGTAATTCAAATCGCAGATTTTACCGGGGCCTGGGGAGTTTCATTTTTGGTTATGTTAATTAATGTAGCAATCGTTGAAATAATCTGGTCATTAAAAACAAAACTTTGGTTGCGGTTTAAAGTAATTATTTTTTCGCTTATCCTGCTGCTTTCTTTAATATTAGCTTACGGATTTTCCCGCTTGTTATCTACTAAGTATCTCTCGGGTTCCCAAGATTCGTTAAAGGTCTCTCTTATCCAAGGCAATGTTCCTCAAGAGCTAAAATGGGACCCAGCTGTACGAGATTTAATTATGCAGAATTATTTTGAATTAACCTCTAAGGCAATTGAAGATAAACCGGATTTAATTATTTGGCCGGAAGCAGCACTCCCTGTTGTTTTGGAAGAAGAACCAGAATACTATATAAAATTGCTCCAGTATTTTAAGACTATTAATAAGCCATTGCTTTTTGGTTCAGTTACCCTAAGGGATGATCTCTACTATAATAGCGCGTTACTAATCTCTAGTGACACTCGGTTATTGGGTCAATACGATAAACTACATCTTGTCCCTTTTGGAGAATATATACCATTAAGAAATGTCGTAGGATTTCTAGATACGATTGCACCGATAGGCGATATTACCAGGGGTAAGGATTATACAATATTTAAATTGCCTGGCAATCCGATAGGGTTTGGTGTTTTGATTTGTTTTGAAGATGTTTTTCCGGAGCTAGCGAGAAGTTTTGTAAGAGGAGGCGCGGGATTCTTGGTAAATATAACCAATGATGCTTGGTTTGGTAAAACCCCTGAAGCATACCAGCATTTGGCCGCTTCAGTTTTTAGGGCAGTAGAAAACAGGGTTTATTTGGCACGTAGCGCTAATACCGGAGTATCTGCTTTTATATCTCCTTTAGGAAAAATTGTCTCTAACCTTTCCGACGAAAAAGGCAACAGTATATTTATTTCTGGATTTTGCACTGATAGCTTGCGTGTTTTAAATAATAAACCTTCGTTTTACAATCTTTATGGTGATATTTTACCCCTTGCTTGTTTTTTGTTTTTACTCTATATTATAATATTTAAAAATCATAGGAGAAAATGAAAAAGGCCCTGGTATCTCTATTGTTGGTTTTTGCAATCTATATTGTTGTGAGTTTGTTTTATCTAGATAAGTATTCGTTTCTCTGCCCGATAAATTATCAAGGCGATTTTAGTATCCGTTCTGATTCAATGGGGAGCGGTTCGTTTGGAACCCGAAGAAGCGGAAGACGAATGCATCAAGGGATCGATTTGCTTGCTGAAGTTGGAGATTCGGTATCAGCGGCCCGTTCAGGTTTGGTTGTTAAGGCTAAATATAACAGAGGAATGGGGAATTATGTAATTATACGCCATAGCCCGAGTTTAGTTACGATATACGGGCATCTCCATAAGATTTGTGTGCGCCAGAATCAGTTTGTCCGCCAAGGAGATATCATCGGTTTAGTTGGTAAGACTGGGAATGCCAATTATTCCAATATGCTTGCTCACCTGCATTTTGAAATCCGCGAGAACGGCACACCACGCGATCCTTTAAAGTATTTGGATTGATTTAATCTTTGGGTTCTATATGCACCACGACATCGCTGACTTCGGGGATGGATTTCTTTATTGCGTCTTCAATCGCATAGCTAATTTTGTGGGCGGCTTCTATGCGGGTATTTCCATCTATCTGAACGTGTAAATCAACATAAATATCGTCAGGCCTTCCGCGCGTGCGCACCTTATGACAGTTTTTTGTCCCCTCGACCCTTAATACTATATCAACTATTTGTTTTACGTCTAGTATTGCCGCGGTGTCGCATAGTATTGCCGAGCTTTCCTTCATTATTTCAAAACCTGCATAGGCAATAAAGATAGCTATCATAATTGAAATTATGGGATCAAGAATAGGATAACCGAGTTTGATTGCAAAAAGGGCAAATATAACCGAAAAAGAAGTGAATATATCGGAACGGGTGTGTAAGGAGTCAGAGATTAGTATATCGCTTTTAAGTTCTTTGCCTTTTTTGTTTTCATATTGCATTACGATAAAATTCACCGCCATTGTAAGAATCATAATTATAAAACTTACAATGTTAATTTGCGGCAGGACGGGATTGGTAAAACGACTAAAACTTTCATGAACTATGCCTATCGCGACCAAAAAGAGCAGGAAGGCGATGCCTAAGGCGAAGAAAGTTTCGTATTTTCTGTGCCCGTAAGGATGGTCATTGTCTTTAGGCCTTGAGGCAAAATGAATACCAATAAGGCCGATAATATTTGAGGCGCCATCTGATAGGGAGTGGAAGCCGTCGGCGGTCATACTGGAAGATCGGATAATAAGCCCGCAAATTATTTTAGCTATAGCTACAAGCCAATTTAGCGCCAAAACCAATATCAAGACTAGCCTGATGTTATGGTAGTTCTTAAGCTTATTTACCGACATACTCATATTATAGAAGGATTATTTTGAAGATACAAATAGTTTTTTTATATAAAGATGTTGACAGGGTATTACTAAGGCTAATATAATGAGCACCATAAGTCTCGGCCTAGCGAAATTTGAACACTATGAAAGGGATATTATGCGGAATTATTTAGTAAGAACATTCCATATCTTATTTACCTGCCTGGCATTTTCTCTTTTATTTTTCCGCTCTTCTTCCGCGAATCCTTCAGGCAAAAAAGAATACCTTGATCAATTTAAGAAAGATGAACGCATACTTATACTTGCCCCTCATCCGGATGATGAGACAATTGCTTGTGCAGGTGTAATACAAGAAGCTCTTTCAAGGGGCGCTAAAATAAAAATAGCCTATCTTACTAACGGTGAGCATAATGAGTTTGCTTTTATTGTTTATGAAAAAAGAATTACTCTTAAGAAAAATGAATTTATTCATTTAGGCGAGGTTCGCCGTAAAGAGGCAGTTAAGGCAATGGAATTATTAGGGATAGATGAGAAGGACCTTGTATTTTTAGGTTATCCTGATTTTGGGACTTTTAGCATACTTAATCGATATTGGCAGATGAGCAGGCCTTTTCGCTCTCTCTTAACCAGGATATCTAATGTTCCTTACAAAGATAGCCTCTCTTTTGGTGCGCCCTATTCAGGAGACAGTATTTTGAAGGATCTGAAGGAAGTGATCTTAAATTATCGTCCGGATAAAATATTTGTTTCTCATCCGGCAGATGTGAATGTTGATCATAAATCACTTTATTTGTTTCTCCAGATAGCCTTGGCTGATCTCAGGGATCAAATTCCTTACCCCAAAGTTTATCCCTATCTTGTCCATCATAGCGGCTGGCCATTACCACGGCATTATCATCCGGAATTAGATTTAAATCCGCCCAAAAGTTTGTTGAATTCTCAAATCAATTGGTTGAGATTCGATCTTTCGCCTGAACAATTAAGCAAGAAACATGAAGCCGCCCTTTGTTATAAAAGTCAGACTGAATCTAGCGCGTTTTATCTTTTGGCCTTTGTCCGCAAAAATGAATTATTTAGTGATTACTTTCCAATAAGTCTTAAAAACCAGGTCTCTTTGAAAGAACATTTTGTTTCATTTTTTGGTTATTCTAAAATGTTTTCCGGCTCTACGATTGAGCAGGATCTTCCCGAAAGCAATATTTCGGAAGATAAGGGGAGGGTAAGTTATGCCGTTGTAGATAAAGCCTTAACTATAAAAATAGAAAAACCTAGGAATCTAGTCCATCGTTTTTCTACGACGATGTATATATTCGGATATAGATATGGTAATCCATTTGGCGAAATGCCCAAATTGCGCATTATTACCAAACATGATAATTTTAAGGTATATGATGGGAAAAAACTCCTGGATCCCAAGGGTATTGTTTTAGATTTGGCTTCACAATCTTTAACCTTGAAAATTCCCCTTGAAATTATTGGTTCTCCGGACTTTATCTTTACCTCAACTAATGTCTATACAGGTAAGAGCCAGGGGAAAGATTCAGCTGTTGATACTATCGGATTTAGAAGGATTAATCTGGAATAAGGAGCAAAGACTTAGGGTGCCCGATAATCCTTGCAAATTCAAGCAGTTCTGCTATAATTTTTATACATTAAATGGATTCTAAGAAAATCAGAAAAAGTTTTAGCCGTTTTTTAGGCTGGTTAGGCTTAAATATCTGTTCTTTGATAGTTAAGGTTATACCATCAAGCTGGCTATATGGATTTGCCAAATTGGTTAGTTCTTTGGCTTATCGTTTTGCCAAAAAGCATAAGAATATCGCTTTGGATAGTTTAAGTACTGCTTTTGGCCAAGATAAGAGCAGAGAGGAATTAAATAAGATAGTACAAGACTGCTTTACCTTTTTGGCTAAATCCGCAGTAGAGCTCATGTTTCTTATGGACAAACCGCATCTTTTGAAGAGCAAGGTTGATTTAGTAGGTAGAGAAAACCTAGAGCGTGCCTTGGCTAAGAAAAATGGTGTAATATTAGTAAGTGCGCATTTTGGTAATTTTCCGCTTTTATTAGGCAGACTTGCACTTGAAGGATATAAATCCGCAGGGATTATGCGGCCAATGAGAGACAGCCGAGTAGAGAAGATATTTTTAGAGAAGCGCAAAAAGTTTGGAGTTAGGACTATCTACAGCCAGCCACGTAATGTATGCGTTAACGAGACCATACAATCACTGCGTAATAATGGTTTAGTTTTTATTCCTATAGATCAGAATTTTGGTACTGCCGGTGTTTTTGTAAATTTCTTCGGTAGGCAAGCAGCTACAGCAACCGGGCCAATAATTTTTGCGCAACGTACTAAAGCAGCTCTTGTTCCTTGTTTTATTCTAAGGCAGCCAGATGACCGGCATAAGATAGTTTTTGAACCGGCTTTGGATTTAATAGAGGGCAAGGATCCTAAAGATACAATACTTATTAATATACAGAGATTAACTGATATTATTGAGGTATATATTCGGAAATATCCTGCGGAGTGGGGTTGGATTCACCGCAGATGGAAGAGTCAACCAAGTAAAAGAGGAGGTGAAAGCAATGGCAGAAGAAATTAAAAAGGAAGATAAGTGCTGTGGCCAGGGTAAGAATGTTTTTTCTACCTTACTTAAGGTTGTCTTAGGTTTAGCCTTTTTAGCTTTAGGCGCAATGGCAATTTTAAGATGGTGGAAATTGCTTTTAATCATAATTAAGGGCTGCATCGGTTTGTTTTTGATTTTAGCTGGTGTGATTACCCTAGCAATAGCAAAAGAATAAGTTTAGGTTAAGATAAGTGCAAAAATGGGGGCGGATTAATTGATCCGGCCCCATTTTTTGTTAAATAAAATATTTACAGTTTCTTATTTTAAGGTATAATCGTCATAATATGTATTTACTTAAAGGGGGAGTGACAATGGAATCCATATTAAGAAGAGAAGTAATATCAAATAAGATTGTTTTGAATGCATTAGGGGTAACGTTTTTTGTAATTTCAATAACCCTAAGTGCCTTTGTGCGCATACCGTTGCCTTTTACTCCTGTTCCTTTAACGCTTCAAACTTTTTTTGTCTTGCTCTCTGCTGCATTCCTGGGAATACGTTTGGGAGTACTCACTCAGTTAGTTTATATTTTATTAGGCGTAATTGGTGTGCCTGTTTTTACCGGAACTTTAACCGGCTTAGTCTATCTTACTGGCCCGACATCAGGTTATCTTTTTGGTTTTATCGCCGCGGCTATTTTTGTCGCTAGTTTTATAAGACACGCTAAGGATAATCTGTTTTCAATTATAGTTATATTTTGTCTCGCCGACTTCTTACTTCTATTTTGCGGCGCTACTTGGCTCAAGGTTTCGTTACATCTCACATTGATAGAATCGCTTTTTATTGGATTCATCCCATTCCTATTAGGTGATATTTTAAAAGCATCTCTAGCTGCAGTCTTATTCTGGAAGCTGAGACCTCGCATAAAATAGATTAATTATTGAGTAAGGCGATTTTCAGGATATAAGGCATAATGAAAAGAGTTTCCTTAAAATTCTCGGTGCTTTTACTTATTTCCTGTCTATTGTGGCTTTTAGCTAATCAAATCGGCATGAGCCCCAGGCAGGCCCTTTCTCTGGCTATATTCTCTATGTCGATCCTCGGAACGTTATTCTTCTGGGATTTCCGCTTGAGTTTCGCTTTTATCGGTACTTCGGTCCTTTTGGCAACTAAGACTATAGATCTGGAACATGTACTGGAGTTTTCTTCTCTTGAAGTTATCCTGTTTTTAGTCGGGATGATGGTCATTATCGGTTTGCTTAAAGATTCCGGAGTTTTTGCCTGGATAGTAAGTATTATTTTACGCATACCGAACTTAACCGCTAAAAGATTCGTTATTATTATTGCTGTTTTGTCCGGACTATTCGCCGGAGCGGTAGATGAGGTTACCTCTATAATATTCATGGTTGCGGCGGTTCTGGAAGTATGTGACTATTTTGAAGTTGATCCTGCCCCATTTGTTATAATCTCTGTCTTAGCTACTAATATCGGCTCGGCATCTACAGTATTAGGCAATCCGATAGGCATACTTATTGCTTCTAAGTCAGGGCTTACCTTTGAAGACTTCATACTTAAGGCATTTCCTCTAGCCATAGTTTGTCTTTTGGCCACTGTAGTTATGCTTATGTTCTGGTATAGAAAATCCATAGCTTTATTTGATGAGAACATAAAGAATTTTGGTGCCAACGATATACTCATTAAGCTTATTTCCATACCTGCGGATAAGAAACTTAAAATAAATCTAGCTATATTTTTTGTTGTCCTTATTTTTATATCTCTCCATCATCGTATAGAAGTATTTCTAGGATTGGCTGCAAATACTGTTCTTTTAATCGTTCCGCTTGTGGCCAGCGGTTTGATTATGATCTGGAAACACAGGAGAGCGAGGAAGTATATTGAGAAAGATGTAGAGTGGTGGACCTTACTCTTTTTCTTACTCTTATTTATTCAGGCCGGAACGCTGAAATATACCGGAAGCACTATCTTTATAGCTGATAAGCTTATCAAGGCAACAGGGAATGACTTGAATCTTCTAACAGGTCTTATACTTTGGATAAGTACAATAGGTTCTAGTCTGCTTGATAATGTAGTTTTGGTAGCTGCTTTTATTCCGGTGGTGCAGGGCCTTCAGGCCTT